>Ga0335071_10002404_pt1 | contig 20042 bp, 14 predicted proteins | sample Lox_Sample_15_FD_206724 | JGI IMG/M metagenome (GOLD analysis project Ga0335071, IMG submission 206724) | Soil microbial communities from Loxahatchee National Wildlife Refuge, Florida, United States - Lox_Sample_1.5 | ecosystem: Environmental > Terrestrial > Soil > Wetlands | place: USA...
GGTCATGGAAGGTGGCGATGATGCTGGTGCTGCCGGGGGAAACGGGGTGGGGGGAATCGACGATTTCGGCGCCGTGGGCGCGGGCGCGGGTGATGATGCCTTGGATGTCGTTCACCCAGACGTAGGGCAGCAGGCCTGGGTCGCGTGAGGCCGGCCGGCCGGTGACCCATGCGCCGCTCACGTTTCCCGCGGCGTCATCGAAGCTGGGACGCGCGGTGTCGCGATGGCGGATGTTCCAGCCGAATACGTTCTCATAAAACGCAGCGGACTGATGCACGTCGACGGCGGGGATTTCGAGATAGCAGATGCGCGGTTGGGGAAGGACATGATAACGGTGCTTGCAGCGGCCGAGCGTGGCGCCGAAATCTTCCGGATTGACGTCGCGCGCGTGACGGGAAAAGAGCCAATGGTGGCCGTCGAGATCCTCGGCTGCGTACTGCAACTCGCCGTAGACCGTTTCGTGGAGATCCTCGAGGAGCTTGGCGCCGGCGGCTTTGGTCTTTTGGAAGTGCGCGTCGACATCTTCGAGGAAGATGGTGAGGCTCTGCGTGCCGTAGCCAAGTTGCGAGGGACTCTTTTCGTCTGGCTTGGCTTGTTTGAGCATGATCCACGCAGCCCCGATCTGCACTTGGGAGCCGCTGAGGGGATCTCCGTAGCGGTAGCACTCGGTGAAGCCAAAGGTCCTGGTGAGCCAGGCGATGGCCTCGGAAAGATTCCGGTACATCACATGCGGCAGCACGGTATCGGGCGGCACGGAGCGATTCGAGATCATGGCGTTACCTCGCGATGAGTCCATGATAGGCGAAGGCCGGCGGGGCTGTATTGTAGAAAAGCGTCAGGCGACGGAGACGGGCACGTGGTTGTGCTCGGCGCGCGAGCGTGGATGGTAGGCGGCGGGCGTTAGGCCGGTGAGATCGCGGAAATCGTGGATGAAGTGGGATTGGTCGGTGTAGCCGTGACGGTGGGCGATGTCGCACCAATCGACGGGCCCGGGATGCTGGATGGATTCGAGAACGCGCTGCAAGCGGCGCACGCGCGCAAAGCGCTTGGGCGACAGGCCGACCTGCTTGCGGAAGCGGCGCACGAAGGTCTTGGGCAGGCATCCGAGTTCTGAGGTCACTGCGGACACAGGCAGGCCACGATCCAGTGCGGAGGCTGCAAAGGGGATTGCCCCATCCGGCGTCGACGTGTCCACCAGGTGATCGAGAAGCACGCTTTCGAGAAGACGCAGCATGGCCTCGGGGCGCCGCGCATCGAGCAGGCGTTCACGAAGTGTGCGGGTGTTGGGGCCCCAGAGCTGATCGAGCTCCACGAGCTGATTGTGAGCTTCGCTGATGGGCGCGCGGAAGAATGCGGAAGCGCCGCCGAGCTTGAAATCAGCCGTGACAAGGCATCGCTGCTCGCGGGTGTCGATTACAGCGGCCTGCGAAGCTGGGCCGCCCAGCACGGCGCCATGGGTGCGACGGACGGACGCGGAATCGGGGCCGTGGTAGGTGCGAAATTCATCCTCGTAGAGATTCACCATCAGGTGGACGCGCCCCGCGGGCAGAATGCGTTCGAGAGCATCCGGGGTTATGCCCTCCTGATAGTGAAGCGACGCGACGAACGGGGACAGAGCCGGAGACGTGGGACGAAACGCCACGGTGGGCATGAAAATCAGGGTAACAGTTTCGACCGCGCTTATTGAATCAGGTACTGGTCCAGCTTTCCTTCGGGCGTGGTGAAGGTGCTCAGGTGCATGGCCGGTTTGCCTTTGTACGAGATTTCGAAATGGCGATAGGTCATGCCGCCGCGCAGCTCGACGGAGGTCTGATGAAAGCTCTGCGGTGCGCCAAGGGGTTTCAGGCTGGTTTCCGCGTCGGCTAAGACCTGCGGGGTGAAAAAGGCATCGGCATCGGACGTCAGCAGGGAGCGGTCGATTTTGCCTTGCTGGAGATCGCTAAACACGCGGCGAGCGAGATCGAGTTCCTTGGCGGCGTTGGGGTCAATAGCCTGCGTCACCAGCAGCGGCGCGATCTGATTGGTGATCCTGCCGGGCGCGGCCGAGCCATCGAGGTTGGCGAACACGACCACGGCCGCTCGCGCATCCGGCCAGACGGTGCTTTGGCTGACGAATCCGGAGACCGCGCCGCCATGGCTCAGCTTAGGGTGATTGCCGTCATTACTCACGCCGATGCCGAGTGCGTAGTCGGTGGGGGCTCCATCCTTGAGGCGGACGGGCGTTGTCATGGCCTCGAGTGATGCGGGTTTGAGGAGCGAGTGATCGATGATCGAGATGTCCCAGAGTGCGAGATCGCGCGCGGTCAATCCGAGCTCGCCGGCGGCGAAGAGCCAGCCGGGACCTTCCGGCGCGACGGGGCGAACGGGCGCGGAAGCGAAGCGGGTGTAGCCGGTGGCGTCGGACGCGCTGAGCGGATGCTGGGTGAGATCGAGCGCATCGGTCACGCCCAGAGGCTTGAAGATGCGTGCCTCGAGAAACGCCATTAACGGCTTGCCGGTGACGTGCTCGATGATGCTGCCGGCCGCAACGAAGTTGGTGTTGCTGTACTGCCAACGGGTGCCGGGATCGAAATCGAGCGGCTTCTTCGCCCAGCGGTCGAGAATCTCGCGCGCAGTGACGGGTTGAAGCATGTAGGGCGCGACGTAATCGAGCGCGTAGTAATCCTGATACCCGGAGGTGTGGTTGAGGAGCTGGCGAATGCTGATTTCGTTGGCGCGGGTGAGATCGGGCAGATAACGGCCGACGGGATCGTCCAGCGAGAGCTTGCCGTCCTCCGCCAGAAGCAGAATGGCAGCGGCGAGGAATTGCTTGCTGACCGAGCCGATGGAGTAGTGCATCTCGGGACGCGCCGGCGTCATGGGGTCGAGGCGCGCATTCCCATAGGCGTGAAGATAGGCGATCTTGCCGTCCTTGACCACGGCGAGTGACACGCTGGGAGAACCGGTCTCAGTGAGAACGTGCGCGGCGATGGCGTCGATCTTTTGAATCGTCGCCGGGGGCAATTGTGCGTGAAGAGAGGCGGTGGCAGCCGCCGCGAGGAGCACGGCACGAAAGGTCAGTTTCATAGGTTTGCCGCATGATAACACTTACGGCATTTGAGGACGGCCGGTCACGAGGATTCTTGCGATCCAATCGGCGTGCGGGAGGCCCGACGCGGAAAGAGCTTTGATCTCGAGGTCGACGTCGTAAGCGACGCGGCGGATAGTGGGCGTGGAGCCGTCGAGCAAGAGGTAAGCGGCGCGCGGGTCACCATCATACGAGAGACTCACGCTGCCGGAATTCGCGATGACCATGTTTGAGGTGGTGCGAACGAACGAGCGGTGGATATGGCCGTAGACAGCGATGGGCTTGCCTAGCGGACCGTAAACCGTTTCGAGCTCGGCATCGGGCGCTTCCGGCGCCGGGGCGTGCCAGCGGGACTCGGGGCTCGCGTGAACGAGCGCCATCGGGCCGTGCGATTGAACAAGCGGTAGCTGTCGCAGCCACGCGAGACGCCCCTCTCCCAGGGCTTCGCGCGTCACGGCGGCCATTTCCCGAGTCGCGGCCCAGATCGACGCGAGCTGCGGCCTTTGACGGGCAAACGCCTCGAAGATTTCGGGCGTTGCGAGCATCTCGTCGGTATTGCCAAAGACGCCGGGCCAACTCAGATCGCGGATGCGATCGACGAGCTCGACGGGACTCGAGCCGGCGTCGGCCAGGTCGCCGCCGTGGAGAATCAAATCGGGCGAGGTTTGGCGGAGGTCGGCGAGTACGCCTTCGAATGCTGTGAGATTGCCGTGAATGTCGGAGACGATAGCGGTGCGCATACAAAGAAACTCCGCGATGCCGAGTGTTTCAAAATAGCATCGCGGAGCCGGCGCCCTAGGAACGGCTCTGAATCTGGCGGATGGCGTTCTGGGCGGCGCGGGAAAGGTCGAGTGGCGGAACCAGTCCGAAGCCGCGTCCGGCTGGGGCGGCGGATTCGGCTTTGGCGGCGAGCTGGCGAAGGGCGGGGAGATCCGAAGAATCACCGAGATCGCCGATGGCGCGCAGGGCGGCAAGACGCAGCGGGACATCCTTGCTGGCCATGAGACGGCGGGCAACGGCGAGAATTCTTGGATCGGAGAACTGCATGGCGCGGCTGAGGGCCATAGCGGCTACAAGACCTTCAGACTCTGTGAGGTCGAGCAAATAGGGCAATACAGCGCGGTCCTGATAGTAGCTGAGGCCTTGAAACGCGTTGGTGGCAACCATCAGGTTGGGATCGTGGGCGGTCTTGTCGAGGAGATCCATCAGCTCGGGCCGGGTCATCGCACCCAGTTCGCGCGCAGCGACGGCGCGGATTTCAGGATCGGAACCGTTCAGCGCGGCTTTGAGTTGTTCGACCGCACCCGCTTCTCGAAGATTGCGTGCGGCGCAGGCACGGATGGCAGGGCTCTCCAGGGCACGGGCAAAAGCCGCCACTGCTTCTGGAGAGCGGGAGTCGCGCAGCGCGTAACAGGCGTCGTTACGCTCGGAGATATTGAGCTTGGCGTCGAGCATACGAGCGATCTTGGCATCCTGAGCGTTGAGCACCAAGGCGCCGAGAGCGAGCAGAATGAGGATTCGTTTCATGATTGAGACTCCGAAGGGGCGACGCTTCCGCCGCCCCTAGGCTGCATGCGTTAGAACGTTGGTGTCCCTTGGCCGTTGGTGCCGCCCTCCTGGCTGTGCGAGAAGCCGGCATGCGGCGGCGCGTGGAACGGGAAGCGATCGAGGTAGGGGATGTCGTTCGAGTTGACGCCGTCGCCCAGCTCGTTGTTCGGTGCGACATTGAAGCCGGGGACGAGGACGCCGGCCACGGCACGGAATCCGATGTCGACCACGTCATCACCGGGACGGCGACCGCCAAACGGCCAACCGGCGTTGTCACCACCGAGCGGTCCCAGACGGTTTTGCATAGCGGCGGGCGTTGGCGGAATGGTGAGATCGATCCGCGTAATGTCGGGAACATAGACCGAGAGCAGATCATTGCGCGGCGCACTGGGCACATTGAGGCCGAAGACGCCGTGGAAGACCGCGGAAGCGAGAACGGGATCGCCGATGAATGCGGCGAACTGCTGATCGTTCGCGGGCTGGCTGCGATTCCACTTGTCCTTCAGGGGCAGGGGAATGAGAGCTTCGACGGTCAACGGATTACCGACGCGATCGACTTGCACAAAATCGCCTACACCTTGCGGATCGTTGGTGCCGACGCGCAACGTCAGAGCCTGCCTGTAGGTGGCGGCCCAGCCGGCGATCTTGGCGTCGGATGCCTTGGGATCGGTGGGGATGGCGCCATCGGAGGTGAGCATGGAAATGGGAGCTTCCACCGCGATCAAGCTGATGTTGTAGCCCGCGAAGCCATCGACCGCGTTCGGGAAGGCCGCACCGGCGCCCTTATCGGCAGCTCCGGCGAGAACCGGCGCCGGTGAGCGGAAGTTCAGGAAATCGAAGGTCGCGCCGCTGTCGAAATAGAAGGCATCGTCACGCGGGCCGGCGAAAACGCGCATCCCGTTGGGGAGCGTAAACACGGAAGGCATTCCCAGAGCTGTCTCGTAATTGGGCGTCGCTTTGGGACCCTGATTTGGCGGCGCAACGGAAAGAGCGTGGCCTGTGACGTCAGTGGTGTACGTGTTCTGGTAGCCGCGGCGAAGATCGCGCACGGTGACGCTGTAGGTCTGGTAGAGCAGGATGCCCGGACTGTCGATGGAATCGATCACGCCGAAGTAAGACAGGAAGGTCTGGTTGGGGCGCAGAGTGGTGTTGAACCGGAAGTCGATTTCTATGTCCGGGTTGCCATCCAAGCCGCGCGCGTTATTGATATTGAAGCGGTAGAGCACGCTATCGGAGAACTTGTAGTAACTGGGCCCATTATCGGGATTCTGGAACCCTTGCGCGCTCATGCTCATGACGACATCGTTGGCATGCCCTGGTTCCCAACTGCGGAAGATGTAGAAATCGTTGAGGTTCGCCGTCTGGTCTTCCAGCAGCATAGGCCCATTGCGGTGGCTGGCGGCGAAAGCGCAGGCGCTGGCGGCTAGGGCGGCCGCGCAAATGCGTAAAATTCGTTGTCGCACTATTCTCTCCTTAGGTTGGAACTTTCAAACGGAATACGGCAGGGCTTAGGTTTCGGATTTAGAGCGGCAACAAAAGCCGGGCGAAATTTTACAAGCCTGAATGACGTCTCTAGCCGGAGAATCGCGCAATGCTCAGGAAACGCGGCTTCCGTCGGTGCTGCGCAAATGACCCGATGTCCATTGCATGGTGAGTCGGCTTTACTTCAACCGATCGCTGCGGCACGGGGGCAGGCCTTTGACAATCGCGGCGCTATCGGACTTGAACGTGGGTGGCTTCAGCACAGGCATCTTGGGGTCCGTGTTCGGGTTGAGCGGTACCGTCAGTAAAGGAACAACGCAAGTGGAGGCGCGGGGTTCTGATTGCAAACTGAGGACAGGCCGGGGCTCAGTGTTCGTCAGTTGCCAGTCGAAGGATCTCTGCTGCAGTGCCTGGGCCCAACTCGGTTGAGTTTGTACAAGCACCATGCCGTTGGGCAGCGTTTGAATGCGCGGCCAGTCAGGCTCTTTTTCTGTCCGCCACTGGGGAGGATTGGTGTCGGGGCTGGGCAACGACGGCCCAGACTGGTTTTGGCCACGCAACAGGGCAGGTGTCAACGCCAGCAAGAACCAATAGCGCTTCATAGCGGAAAAATTATGGCACAATCCTCCGCCGAGCGGACTGGGTCGATCACGCAGTCTGGCCTGACTAGTAGGTAGCCAAATGCTCGAAATCGACGTTGCCGCCGGACAGGATCACACCGATCGACCGGATTCCTTTGGGCAGCTTGTGATAGAGCACCGCGGCGGCCGCGATGACGCCGCTCGGCTCGACCAGTAGCTTCATCCGCATCAGCAGGTACTTCACCGCATCGCGCAGTTGATCGTCGCTCACGAGGACAACTTGCTCGACATGGCGCTGCAAAACTGGAAACGTGAGAGCGCCTGGCTGCGGGGAGCGGAGCCCGTCGGCGATGGTGTCGTTAGGCTGGATAGCCACGCGGCGGCCGGCTTTGAGCGAGAGGTACGTGTCGTTAGAGCGCTCAGGCTCAGCGCCAAAAATGCGAATATCCGGGTTGAGGGCTTTGGCAATCGTGGCGCAGCCCGCCAGCAAACCGCCGCCCCCGATTGGCGCAATCAAAGCGTCGAGATGCGGAACGACCTCCAATAACTCCAGAGCCGCGGTTCCCTGGCCAGCCATGATCATGGGGTGATCGAATGGCGGGATCAGAGTCCCACCGGTGTCTTTCAGAATCTGCTCGGCGATCGCTTCGCGGCTCTCGTTGTGCCGATCGTACGTCACGATGCGGGCCCCTTGATTTCGTGTGGGCTCCATCTTGATGCGCGGAGCGTCGGAGGGCATCACGATAGTGGCTGGAGCGCCTACGTGATGAGCAGCAATCGCCACGGCCTGGGCGTGGTTTCCGGAGGAGTAAGCCACGACACCGCGCGCGAGATCTTTTTCGGGTAGGGATAAGATCAGGTTGCTGGCGCCGCGAATTTTGAACGATCCGCCGCGCTGCAGGTTCTCGCACTTGAAGTGGACATTGAGGCCCGAGACCTCGTTGATGCTGGTCGAAGAAAAGACCGGTGTGTGCCGGGCCAGCGGCCGGATCCGCATACTGGCCTCGCGCACCATAACGGGAGAGATCTCTGGCTGCATGGGAGAGCTCGGTTTACCGCGCCGTTTCCAACTCGAACGCCCGCCGCTCACGCAGCCAGCGCAACCGGCCCTGGTGCTCTTGATACAGAGTGGCGAAGGCTGCCCAAAAGTACCCCGCCACAAACAGCGCCAGAAACGGAATGGCGAACCAATTGTACGTATCGACGGCGAAAAAGATCATGTAGACGAAGTAAGATCCGGCTGCTATCTCAATATACGGCAGCAGGCCGCTTCTTCGGCGGTATTTTTTGTGCTCCAGGTTTACCGTCGCACCTTCGATAGCGTACTTCGGTGTGCGCACGAAGGCGGAGCGAATGCCCAGCAGCGCCTCCATGACCGCCCGCGTGTTGACTACGGTCAGCGCGATGCCCACGGCCATCAACATAGGCAACAGAAACACGGAGCGCTTCCAATGCTTGGGAAACAACTCGCGGTACGCCACAATGTAGAACGCCGAAATCGACCAGAACGAGGCGATGATTAGGGGCAAATCGATGAACACCATCTGGAATACGCCCATGTAGAACCGGACAATCATGACCGGCAGCATGAGCACCGACATTACCAGCATCAACGGGTAGGAGATGTTCGGCGTGAGGTGAAGGAACGCCTCAGCCTTTACGCGCCAAGGCAGCTTGGCACGCCAGACTTGTGGCAGGATTTTCTGCGCCACCTGCGTGAGCCCCTTGGCCCATCGCGATTGCTGCACTTGAAAGCCGTGCATCTCGACGGGAAGCTCGGAGGCGCACTCGAGCCCCGGCAGATAAACGAAACGCCAGCCCTTGAGCTGCGCGCGATAACTGAGGTCGGAATCCTCGGTTAGAGTGTCGGCCTGCCACCCACCGGCGTCGTCGATCATTTTCCGCCGCAAAATGCCCGCCGTGCCATTGAAATTGAAAAAGTAGCCGGCGCAGGAGCGCGCTCCGTGCTCGAGAATGAAGTGCCCATCGAGCAGCATGGCTTCCACTTCCGTGAGGAAGTTGTAGTCGCGATTCAGGTAGCTCCAGCGCGTTTGTACCACGCCGACGGCGGGGTCGATAAAATGGGGAACGGTTTTGACCAGAAAATCCACGGGCGGAATAAAATCGGCGTCGAAGATGGCAACAAATTCTCCGGTTGCGGTCTTCAGACCTTCCGCCAGCGCACCTGCCTTGAAGCCTCTCCGGTCTGCGCGGTGATGGTATTCGATGGGGAAACCGAGCATGCGGTAGCGTTCGCACAAGGCTTCCGCATAAGGGTGGGTGTCATCGGTTGAATCATCCAGCACCTGAATCTGCAACAGTTCCTTCGGATACTCGATTTTTGTGGTTTCGTCGATCAGCCGCTCGATCACATACCGCTCGTTGTAAATCGGCAACTGAATGGTGACGCGCGGAAGCTGGGCGAAGCGCGCCACAGGCTCCTTGGCCGCGTTCTTGCGGTATTTGAAATAAGTGCGGATGACTTCGTAACGGTGCAGCCCGTAGACCGAAAGAACGATCAGCACGCCAAAATAAGGAAGCAAAAGGGAATAATCGAACCAACTCAACTGATGAATGCCGGCGAATGGATTATCGAGCAGGCTCCGCGCCAGCCGGGTTGTGAGACCGGGGGTGGCCAGAAGGATAGCGGCGGGTAGCATCATCGTTGGCCCGAATAATTCGACTCGTTCGGCTCGTGTTTGCGGCCTGAACCGCACCGTTTCCGGTAACTAGTCTTAACGGACTATTGTATCTCGTTTGTCAGGGCCCTTGGAGCCGGGTTATACCACCGGACTCGAGGTTAAGGTTGCATGGCAAATCTGCTCGTAGTAGCGCTCGTAGCGGGGAATGATGCTATCGGTGGAGAATCGGCTCACGGCGGTCTGGCGGGCGGCGGCGGCCATGCGGTGGTGCAGGCGTTCATCGGTCAATAATTGGGTGACGCGGGCGGCCTGCGCATCCACGTCGCCCACGGCTTCCAGGAATCCGTCAGCGCCATTGGTGATCAGCTCCCCAACGCCGCCTGCGCTGGTCCCGATTGGAGGAACGCCGCACGCCATAGCCTCGAGCGCGGTCAAGCCGAAGGCCTCCAGTTCACTGGGCATCAGCAGGACGTGCGCCAACGGGATCAGCCGCTCCACGTGGTCTTGTTTGCCGAGAAAGCTGACATGATCCTGCACGCCCAACTCACGCGCCAGAACCTCGGCGGGGCCTCGATCCGGGCCATCACCCACCATCAGCAGATGCGCCGGCACCGAACGTAGCACACGAGCCAGAATGTGGATGCAATCGAGTACGCGTTTGACTGGACGAAAGTTTGAGAGATGAATCAGCAGCTTCTCCCCGTTTAGAACCAACCGTCGCGCCCCCGTCTTCTCGGCGTCCGGCTTGTATGTCTCGACGTTCACGAAATTCGGAATCACGAGCACGCCGTCTACACCGAACACTTCCGCGGTGCGCTGGCGAATGAACTCGCTGATGCTGGTAATGCCGTCCGATTGCTCAATCGAAAACTTAGTGATGGGGAAATACGAGCGATCGGTGCCGACGAGCGTGATATCGGTCCCGTGTAAGGTGGTGATGAACGGCAGTCTCCGCAACGGCGCCAGCATTTGTTGCGCCAAGAGCGCCGAAATCGAATGAGGAATGGCGTAGTGAACGTGCAGCAGATCCAGCGAATAGCATTCCGCAACCTCGGCCATGCGCGAGGCCAACGCCAGGCAGTACGGCGGGTATTGGAACAGCGGGTAATTCGAGACCTCCACTTCGTGATAGTGAATCCGCGGAATCCCCGGGTCGAGCCGGATGGGATTGGCATAGGTGATGAAATGAACATCATGCCCGCGGTTGGCCAGTTCCAGGCCCAGCTCCGTGGCCACGATACCGCTGCCCCCGTAGGTGGGGTAACACGTGATGCCGATCTTCACACCGTCAGCGTAGCACCGCGAAGCGTCGTCGAGCCCTGGCTCGGGTTACTCATAGCGCAGGGCCGTCGTCGGTTGGACCAGTGACGCTCTTCTCGCAGGCAGATACGCCGCGATGCCGGCCACCAGGACGAGAATGCCGATTGCGGCAGCGAGGGAGAGCACGTCGACATCGCCAAGGCCGAAGAACATAGTGGCAAGCCAGCGCTCCCCCGCCAGCGCTGCTGGAATTCCAATCACCAGGCCAATGGCCATGAGTGCAAGAACGTCCCGCATCACCATCCACACCACGCTTGACCGCTCTGCTCCGAGAGCCATGCGCAGCCCCACTTCATTGGTGCGCCGCGCCACCGCGTACGAGAGCACGCCGTAGATGCCGATCGACGCCAGCAGCAATGCCAGCAGTCCGAAGAAACTCGACAGACGAGCCAGCAGCTTGTCGCCCGTCAACGTGTCGTCAACATGCTTGGCCAGGGTTCTCACTTCGGTAACCGGCAGATTCCTGTTGACCTCGGTAATCGCGCGGCGAATCTCGGGCAACACGCTGCGCAAATCACCGGAGTAGCGGACTGTGAGTTGGCCGAGAAACCCCAGACGCTGCGTATACGGATAGAACGCCATGGGCGTTGGCCTTTCACGCAGGCTTTCGTACTTCGCGTCCTTCACGACTCCGACGACCTCGAAGTCCATCTTCGGTTCACCCAGAAAGTGGTACCGGCGGCCGATGGGAGATCCGCCGGGGAAATACTCGCGCGCCACGGTCTCGTTGATCACGGCAATCTTGGGCGATGTCGCCGTATCGTTAGGCGTGATGCCGCGTCCCAGGACGATCGGCATTCCCATGGCGGCGAAGTAGTCCGCCCCCACGACGTTTCCATGCACCTCCCGCTCGTTCTGTTTCTGGCTGCCTTGGACTTCCACCGTCATGGTCCATGAGCCAGGATCGAACGTCAACCAAGTCATACTCGCCGCTAGTACGCCGGGTATCCGGCTGACCCGCTCCTCCAACTGGTGGTACAGGCTTACCTGTTGCGGATCTTTGTCACCAAAACCCAGCGACGCGGTGTCCACGCCGACAACTACGACATTCTCCGCCCGGAAACCGGTATCGACGCCGCGCAGGTTGGCCAGGCTGTGAACAAACAGGCCGGCACCGATGAGAAGCATAGCCGACAGGGCTACCTGCGAGACAATCAGCGCCTTGGCGAGCAGGTTTCTCGATTTGGCCGACACGCTGCCGCGACCTTCTTTCAATGACGAGCTCAGCTCGACCCGCGTCGCCCGCAGGGCCGGGGCCAAGCCAAATAAGATGCCTGTACACACGGTAAGCAGCGTTGTGAAGGCCAGCACAAGGGCGTCAGGCGCTACTTCAAGCGGTAGAGCTTCGCTGCCGGAAGACACCATCCACAGCAGGAGCCTTGTCGCCCATCCGGCGAACGCCACGCCAACCAGGCCTCCCAACACACTAAGCAAGACACTCTCGGTGAGCATCTGACGGATCAGCCGTAAGCGGCTGGCGCCGATGGAGAGGCGCACGGCGATCTCTCTCTGGCGGTTGGCGGCGCGGGCCAGCAGCAGGTTTGCGATGTTCGCGCAGGCGATTAGCAGAACCAAACCCACCGCGCCCATGAGCAAAGTTAGCGGCATCGAAAACCGGTCTCGAACCGGCGACAGGCCTCGGCCTCCTGGAGTCAGCTCGATGGCCGCGCGTTGAATATCGCTGAGTTCCTTTTGGCCCGGATTTGCCCCAATGAGTGCATGCAAGTGCTGCTTGAACATCAGATTCACTTGCGCGTTCGCCTCCGCCTCCGTGATTCCCGGTTTGAGCCCCGCCAGAATATAGAGGCACTGAAAATGAGGGTCGGTGCGGGCTTTGTCCCCACCCCAGCCCGGCGGCACTTGCGCGTTCATGGCAAGCGGAATCCACAAATCCGGCGAATCCCCAACGGTTGTGCCGAAGAACTGCGGTGGCGCCACCCCGATGATTTTGTAAACCGTCGACCCCATCGTCAGCGACTTGCCTACCACCGATGGGTCGCGCGCAAAACGTCTTTGCCACCACGAGTAGCTCATCACCACGACAGGGTCGGCGCCGGGTTTCTGATCTTCGGCGTCAGTAAAGGTGCGCCCTACAATCGCGTTGGCGCCCAGCACCGAGAAATACGTCCCCGAAACCAGACGCGTCGATACCGGCTCGGAAGCCTTGGCTCCTTCAACCACCGCGCGGGTGTCATTCCCCAGGCTCATCATTGCTGTAACGCTGGAGAACACGTGGTTCTCCCGCTGCACTTCGCGATAGAACGGATAACTGAACAGTTGCCAACTACGGTCGGGCAGGCTGTCGGTGATTCCGCCCCAACGCCCCTCGCCGAACAGCACGAGTTGCTCGGGCTGTTGCACCGGTAACGATCGCAGCATGACCGCATTCATGAGGCTGAAGATCGCGGTGTTGCCGCCGATGCCCAGCGCGAGGGAAAGTACGGCCACGAGCGTAAACCCCGGGCTCGTCTTCATCATGCGAAACGCATAGCGCAGATCCTGACCCAACCGCTCGAGCGATGCCCATCCCCACATTTCCCGTGTTACCTCCTTGATCAGCGTCACGTTGCCAAAAGCGCGGCGGGCGGCATATCGCGCTTCCTCGGGCGGTACCCCCGCATCCCGCTGTTCTTCCTCCTCGAGCGCCATATCCGCGCGGATTTCCCGTTCCAAATCCTGCTCGCGCTGCTTTCGCCGCCACATATCAGCTCCTTACGCCGGCCGCATCACCCGCGCGATGGCCTGTGCCAGATGCTTCCATTTGGATTCCTCGATGGTGAGTTGCTTCCGTCCCGCCGCCGTTAACCGGTAGAACTTCATCTCGCGGCCGCTGTCGGTGGTTTCCCATTTGGATGCGATCCAGCCTTGCCGCTCCAGGCGATGCAGCGCCGGATACAGGGAGCCATGCTCCACTTGCAGCGCCTCGTCCGAAGTCCTTTGAATATGTTTGGCGATACCGTGCCCATGCATCGGCGCAAATAGCAAAGTGCGCAAAATCAACATGTCCAGGGTGCCTTGCAGCAGCTCCACGCGGTTGGGTTCTTTCGCCATGTGATGATGGTAGAGATTCTACCAGATTAGTAGACGGTCTACTATCAAATCGGTTAGTAGGGGCCGGGCATGCCCGGCCCACTCATTTATCTGCGGTAGAGATACAACGTGTGGCTGCGGCCTTCGCCGTCATCCTCAATGGAAACTTCCTTCACCGGCGTCCAGTCGCGAAAAGGGAAGTCGTGAGAAACGATGCGCGTGCCCTTCTTGAGCTGCTTATCGAGCAGAGGACGCAGCTTGCTGTTGGACACTGGCAGCAGGTAGACCGTAATCATGTCCGCGGAGCTATAGTCCTGTTTGAAGATGTCTCCGTGAATGATGCGCGCGGTCTTCTCCAGGCCGAGCGAGCGGATTTTCTGCATGCTCTGCCGGTAGAGATCGTCCTCCATCTCGACGCCGGTGGCATCGGCTCCGTACTTCTGCGCTGCCATGATAACGATCCGGCCGTCGCCCGAGCCAAGGTCGAACATCTTCTCCCCGGACTTCAACTCGCCCAAATCCAGCATCTTCTGGACAATCGTCAGCGGTGTCGGATAGTAAGGTGCCAGCTTCTCGGCATCCTGCGAGAAAGCGGTGCCGCAAAAAACCAGTGCGGACAACACCAGCGCCCCACGAAGCTGCATGTCTGCCAGTGTAGCGCTAGTCCGTGATCGACTTCCAGCCGCGTCGCGATAGATCCCAATAGATAACAGCGCCGGCCGCCAAACCTGCTACGAGGAACATTAGCCCGCTGCCGAAATCTGCAAGTACGATCTTGCCGATTCCAAACAACAAGCCGTAAATCATCACGCAGCCGCAAAGCCAATCCATCAGGTTGTAAGCGAAATCCCGCGTGCGGGGAATCTCTGGCGCAAGCTTCGCTACCGGCGCCCAGCCAAGTGTCCAGGGATGAACCTTCCGGTAGAACGACAGCAGTTTGTCCGTGGGTTCGGGCGCCGTCATGAACGTGACCACGAGCCAGACCACGGTCGTGAATCCAACGGTGTACAGCATGATGTATGCGAAGCCGATCGGATCGTCGCTCGATAGGCCGAATGCTAGTTGTAAGGTCAATGACGCCGCGAATGCCGCTGCCATGGCCGAGACCTCGCTCCACGCGTTGATCCGCCACCAGTACCAGCGCAGAATAAGCACCGTGCCGGTTCCAGCGCCCGTCACAATCAGAAGCTTCCAGGCTCCCGCGATCGTGTCCATGTAGTAAGTAACGACCGCCGAAATGATGGTCAGAAACACGGTGGCCACCTGGGACATCGCCACGTAATGCCCTTCCGTCGCATCCTTGCGTACGAAACGGCGGTAAAAGTCGTTTACGAGGTAACTCGCGCCCCAATTGAGATTCGTCCCGATCGTGGACATGAACGCCGCCGCGAAGCCCGCCAGCATCAGCCCGCGCAACGCCGCCGGCAGGTAGTTCACCATCACCAGCACGTATCCGGATTCCTTGTCCTTCAAATCCGGGTAGAGGAGAATCGAGGCCAGACCCACCAGGATCCACGGCCAGGGCCGCAGCCCATAGTGCGCAATGTTGAACCACAGCGTTGCCAGCAGCGAATTCTTTTCATCTTTGGCGCAGAACATACGCTGTGCGACGAATCCGCCGCCGCCCGGCTCCGCGCCCGGGTACCAAACGGCCCACCAGTTCACAGAAATGTAAACCAGGAAAGTAATCATGGGCATCCAGGCGGAGTTCAGGTCCGGAACGAAACTCAAAGCTGAGCCCGCGCGATGGATCTGGGAAAGTTTGAGCTTCATCAAATCGATCCCGCCCACGGCGCGCACAGCGGCAATGGCCAGGATGATGATCATGGTCATTTTGAGAACGAACTGGAATAGATCGGTTACCAGGACGCCCCACAGGCCCGCCAGCGCCGAAATAAACGACGTTAGCGCGATGATGCCGAGCACGATCCACAGCGCCTGCGCCTTGGTCACGCCCAGCGTCAAGGTCAGGATCTTGACCATCGCCAGGTTCACCCATCCGAGGATGATGCAGTTGATCGGCACCCCCAAATAGAGGGCCCGGAACCCGCGCAGGAATGCTGCCGCCCGCCCGGAATAGCGAATCTCGGCGAATTCCACGTCGGTCATTACGCCCGATCGTCGCCAGAGTCGGGCAAAAAGAAATACCGTGAGCATGCCGCTGGCTACGAAGTTCCACCACAACCAATTGCCCGCGATTCCGTTTCGTGCTACCAGTCCAGTAACTACTAATGGCGTGTCGGCCGCAAACGTGGTGGCGACCATCGACGTGCCCGCCAGCCACCACGGCACATTACGGCCGGAAAGGAAGAACTCCCCGATATCTTTCCCGGCGCGCGCCTTGTAGTAAAAGCCGATGCCCAGATTGAACAAAAAGTACAGGGCAACCACGGCCCAATCGACGTATGTAAGCTTCACCCGTCCGACCTTTCCCGGATTTCAACTGCACTGTTGAAAAACCTGTGAATATTTACTCTGGAAATACAGAAATCACGCACCAGGAAACGCTTCTGTAACAGAATGCACCGTTCTTCAGCACCCGCGTGGCGAACTTGTAAGTTTATCCCATCGTGACGCTTAGCATTAGTCATCGGTTAATTTTTAATGTCGGAACGGCAGAACCTTAATCCACCGCGTACGAGTGGTGCGAAAACGTCACGACTTGTCCGCTAGTGAACGCTGTTCCCCACAAGCGAACATACTCGCGCGGGAGACCGCTTCTAAGCACTTTCTTTTGAGAAGGTCATCGTGGAAACTGGTATACCTGAATCTCTCCAACCTTATGACTGCACTCTTGCAGCACGCTCGTTTCTCCGCCCGGTTGCTGGCTCGTAATCCTCTTTTCGCACTAGTCGCCATCGGTACGCTCGGTTTGGGTATCGCAGCCACCACCGCGATCTTCTCCGCAGTCGATGCGGTTCTGCTCCATCCGCTGCAGTTCAAGAATCCCGATCAGCTCGTCATCGTGACCAAGAACATGCCGATGTTCGAGCTGGCGAAGTCGGACGCTTCACCGCTCGATTTCCTCGACTACCGCCGTTTCGGCCAATCGTTCGACGAAATGGCCACATTCGACATCAACAGCGTCAACCTCACCGGTGAGGGAGATCCACTGCGTGTCTACGGCCTCCGGGGAACTGCCAGCATCTTTCCGATGCTTGGCGTGCAGCCGGTTCTGGGCCGATTCTTCACCGAGATCGAGGAGCGCGCAGGCCATAACCATGTGGTCGTGCTGGGAGCGGATCTCTGGAAATCGCGATTTGGCGCCGATCCAGCCATCATGTGGAAACAGCTCCAATTGGACGGCCAGAGCTACACCGTCATCGGCGTTGTCAAACCCTTCCTCGAGTTCCTGGAAAAATCCGAGCTCTACGTTCCCCTGACATTCACTTCCGAGGATCTCGATCCGAACGCGCGCGGCCATCAACGCCTGGCAGTCATGGCACGGTTGAAGCCCGGCGTCTCGCTCAATCAAGCCCGGGCGGAAATGAAGGTCGTGGCCGCCCAAATGACACACAATCTCTCGGACTGGTACCCAAAGGGCTGGAGCATCGATCTCGATCCGCTCGCCGGCCAGGTTGCCGGAGACATGGGCACGCCCTTGAAGATCCTGCTGGCAGCGGTGAGCATCGTGCTTCTGATCGCGTGCGTCAATATTGCCAATCTGTTGCTCTCCCGCGCGACCTCACGCCAAAAGGAGATCGGTATCCGCAGCGCCCTCGGCGCAACTCGTCGTCAAATCATCGCCCAGCTCCTGGCCGAGAGTGTGCTGCTGTCTCTCATCGCCGGCGGGATGGGCCTGATACTCGCAGCCTGGATCCTCGACCTCTTCGTCCGCTTCGGCCCGCCGGATCTCTTCCACGGCCAGGAACTCGGCATCAACCCTCTCGTGGCGGCCTTCACTCTCGGGCTTTCCGTGCTGACCAGCGTGGTTTTCGGCCTGGCGCCGGCGATCAGTGCATCCAGAGTCGATTTGAACGAAGCTCTCAAAACGAGCCTAGGCCACCTGAGCGGCAGTTCCCGTGGTGGACGAATACGCAGCATTTTGGTCGTTGCGGAGGTTGCATTGTCGATCGTTCTCCTCGCCGGCGCCGGTCTGCTCCTGCGCAGTTTTGAGCGGCTCGCTAGCGCGAATCCCGGCTTCGAGCCCGATCATCTGCTGACCGCCCGTCTCAGCCTTCCTGTGGTCCAATACAGCCATGATGCCGACGTCCGCGCCTTCTATTCACGGTTGCGTGCCGGCATCTCCGCTCTGCCGGGAGTTGTCTCCGCCGATTTCGGCACGATGCCGTTCGGCCTTGGAGGTGGAGGAGGGACTTTGTACATTACTGGCCGCCCATGGCCCGCCGGCCAGCCCCAACCCGACGTAGCAAGATCCGTCGTAGGCCCCGGCTTCTTCCGGACTATGGGGATTCCCGTTAAGCAGGGCCGGACGTTCTCCGAACAGGACTCCGCCGACGCGCCCCAGGTTGCCGTGGTGGACGAAACGTTCGTCCGCGCCTTCTTCCCGAAAGGCGATGCCATCGGCCAGTACATCAACTACAAGTCGGGCGCCCGCTATCAAATCATAGGCATTGTCGGCGCGGTGAAGGACAGAAACCTGGCGATGGACCCGCGGCCCATGCGCTACTACTGTTCCCTCCAAATTCCCTTACCGTACATGAACATCATCGTGCGCACCGCCGGCGATCCGCTGCAATTGGTCTCCGGAATCCAGGCGCGCGTTCGCGAACTCGACCGCAACCTGCCCGTCTACCGCATCGCCACTATGGAGCAATTGCTTGCCAATTCGCTTGCCCAACGCCGCCTCGTGATGCTGCTCCTGGCTCTGCTCGCAGGATTCGCGCTGTTGCTTTCGGCGGTTGGCATCTACGGCGTGGTCGCGTACGCGGTGAGTCAAAGGACGGCGGAAATCGGTATCCGCATGGCTTTAGGTGCGGAAGCTGCGGAGGTCCGCCGCATGCTGCTGCGCCAGGCACTCGCCGCCGTCATCGGAGGGGTTGCCATCGGGCTGCCCGCGGCCCTCGCCGCAACCCAGTGGTTGGCCAGCCTGCTCTACCAGATCGCCGCCACGGACCCGCTCACGTTCACTGCGGCTCCCGCGATCCTGCTCGTGGTGGCTGTCGCGGCAATCTTGATACCAGCCCGCCGCGCTACGCGCATCGATCCGATGATCGCCCTGCGATACGATTAGCGCGCGGTCCACCCGCCGTCGATCAAAATCGTATGCCCCGTGATCAATGAAGCCGCCGGCGACGCCAGAAACACCACGGCGCCTGCAACCTCAACAGGTTCTCCGATGCGGTGCAGCCCGGCGATGCGCTCAATCACGTCGGCACGGAAGGCTAAATCTGCTAACGCTTCTTCCGTGCCCGGCGTCTTGATGAAAGTCGGAGCGACCGCATTGACGGTGATGTTGTACTTGCCCCACTCAACCGCCAGGCACTTGGTCAGATGGGAGACGGCTGCTTTGCTGGCACAGTAGATAGACTCGGTCGGCAGCGCCGCGAAACCCGCTTGTGAGCCGATGTTGATGATGCGGCCGCCGCCCTTTTGCCGCATCATCACGCGCCCCGCCGCCTGGCTCGCGAAAAACACGGCTTTGACGTTCAACGTCACGGTGTAATCGAAATCCCGTTCCGTCATGTTTTCGGCGAGGCCTGTCGTGCCGCCCCCGGCGTTGTTGACCAGGATATCGATCCGCCCGAAATGATCTACGGTGTCGTCAACTGCGCGGAAGATCTCCTCATGCCGCAGCATGTCCATCTGGAGCGGCAGCGCCCTCCGGCCCATGGCTTGAATTTCCTGTGCGAGTTCGCCGCCAGTCGTGGCATCGCGCAGGCCCAAGGTGACATCGGCCCCGGCATGCGCTAGAGCGAGCGAAATCGCGCGCCCCAACCCTCGCGCCGCGCCCGTGACCAGGGCGACCTGGCCCGTCAGATCAAATCGAGGAAATGGATCCATGGATGAGTAGGACAGGCATTTCTGCCTGTCCTGTTCTCAGGGATGAGGGTCTAAAACACAAACTTCGCGCTGACTTGCCCGATCCGTGGATCGCGTGCGCTGGTCACAATGCCGAAGTTGCTGCTGCTGGCGTTTCCGTTCGGGTTATTGAACTGCGTGTGATTGAAGATGTTGAAGAATTCCCCACGGAACTCGAGCGCCATCGACTCGGTAATCGGGACCCTCTTCGACACACCCATGTCGGTGTTGATGATTCCGGGTCCGTGAAAGAACCTCTGATTGGAATTCCCGAAGGTCCCAAGCACCGTATTGAGCTCAAATGCGCTGGTCTCGAAATAACGGTTGAGGCCGTTGGCATCGAGATTTCGCGGATTGTCAATCACCACCGGGCCCACGCGATTGGGCTCA
>Ga0335071_10002405_pt1 | contig 20042 bp, 21 predicted proteins | sample Lox_Sample_15_FD_206724 | JGI IMG/M metagenome (GOLD analysis project Ga0335071, IMG submission 206724) | Soil microbial communities from Loxahatchee National Wildlife Refuge, Florida, United States - Lox_Sample_1.5 | ecosystem: Environmental > Terrestrial > Soil > Wetlands | place: USA...
GCTGCGGATTCTCCGCCCGCAGGACGGGGAGGCGGTCGAACGCTTCCCCGGGCGGCAGGATCGCGGCCGCCGCGGCGCCGGCGGCCTTCTCGAGCGCGGCCCGGCGCTTCGCCGTGGGCGGCCCGGCCATGAAGACGAGGTCGCCCCGGCCGGCGACGGGCGCGTCCAGGGCGGCGACGCCGCTCAGCGCGACGCTTCCGTCGCCCTCGTAACGGAGGCCCAGCCTTTCGGCCAGCTCTTTGACTGTTAGACGCATCTTGTTTCCTTCTTCAGCAGGGGGGATTGTTTCGTCGCAAAGCTCCTCGCAACGACGCCTTACGGCGCCTCGCCCGCCTTCGCGGCCGCCGGCGCCTTCGTCTCCACCGTCCCCACGCCCGCCTTCATCTGCGCCCTCGCCTTCTCCCTCTCCGCCATCCGCTCGTCGAGCGCCACGGCCAGCTCCCCCCCCCACAGGAGGATGGCCAGCGAGGTCGTGAGCCAGAGAAGGAAGAAGATGATCGACATCAGCGTTCCCTGGACGAGCTTCGACAGGACCACGCCGACGACCGAGAACTTGGCGACATAGACGACGAAGACGCGCTTGAAAATCTCCCACAGGAACGATCCGACCGCCGCCGCGGTGACCGCGGCCCGGAGGCGGATCTTCACCTCGGGAATGATGCGGTAGAGGGCGAACAGGACGAGGAAGCCCAGGGCGAACGGCGCCAGGTACTGGAGGAACACGCCGTCGATGAGCTTCATGAGGGCCGGATTGATGTTGTCCTTGACGAAGGCGCTGGCCGAGATGGCCCGGTGGGTCGCGGTCCAGATCAGGGTGATCGAGAGGGAGAGGACCAGGATCGACCCGATCACGAACATGATGAAGTACTCCAGGACGCGGTTGTAGAAGAACGACGTCTTCTTGGGCGACTTGAAGATGGACTTGATGGCGTAGATCAGGCTGGAGAAGAGGAAGCTCCCGGCGACGAGCGAGCCGACCAGGCCGAACCAGCCGATGGTGGTCGCGTTGTCGATGACCGCGTCGAGGCGGTCGAAGAACGCCGGGTCGAGCTTGGCGAAGAAGTCCTGGCTGAAGAGGTGGAGGCTGTGGGCCGCGACGCCCACGTCACCCATGAACTGGTTGGCGACGAAGGCCAGGAGGGCCAGCAGGGGGACGGCGCAGAGGAGGGCGAAATAGGAGATGACGATCGCGTGCCGGAAGCAGCGGTCGTCGTTGAACCGCTTGAAGGTCGTGCCCAGAAGCTTGAAGATCGGGGCCGCCATGGGGGTGCCCTCAGCCCCGCCCGCCGCCGGCTCGCTCGCGCCCGGATCCGAACGCGGGCGGGCCGGCGGCGGCGGGAGCCGTCAGGGCGCGGGCCGGGCGCTTACGCGTACTGACCCCACTTCACCATGAGGATGATAAACGTGACGAGCAGGGCGTAGATGACCAGCGTCTCGATCAGGATCAGCCCCAGGAGGAGCAGGAAGCGGATGTGGGGCGCCGCGCCGGGGTTGCGGGAGATGCCCTCGCAGGCGCTGCTGATGGCCTTGGCCTGGCAGAACGCGCCCGCGGCCGCGGCCAGGGTGATGATCGCGCCGCCGACGATGATCGACAGCTTGTAGAGGGAGGCCTTCGCCTCGCTCGGCCCGGCCCCCGCGGCTTCCTGCGCCAGCAGGGGCGCGGCCGCGACGAAGGCGAAGAACACCAGCAGCCCCAGGGCTTTCATCTTCTTATTCATGCCTGTCTCCTTCTCTTTATATTCACGCGTGAGCATGGGCTTGGGAGTCCTCGTGCCCCCCGCTCTCTTCCTCGTGGGCGATGGCGCCCGAGATGTAGATGCAGGCCAGCAGGACGAAGATGAAGGCCTGCAGGAATCCGGTGAAGATCGAGAGGGCCATGAACGGCAGGGGCAGGAAGTACGGGATGATCGAGGCGATGACGACGATGAGGACGTCCTCGGCGAAGATGTTGCTGAAGAGCCGGATCGAGAGCGAGACGGGGCGGGAGAAGTGGCTGATCAGCTCGATCGGGATCATGAGCGGCGCGAGCGCCGGCACCGGGCCCATGAAGTGCTTCAGGTAGTTGAAGACGCCCTGGGCCCGCATCCCCTGGTAATGGTAATAGATGAACACCGTCAGGGCGCAGCCGATCGTCACGTTGAGCTTGCTCGTCGGCGACATGAACCCCGGGATGAGGCCCAAGAGGTTGGAGCAGAAGATGAACAGGCCGACCGTCCCGAGCATCGGCAGGTACTTGCGGCCCTCGGGGCCGATGATCTCGACGAGCTGGCTCTCGAAGAAGCCGATGACGAGCTCGAGGACGTTCTGGAGCTTGCCCGGGACCATCTTCCGCTTCCGGGCGGCGAGCCCCAGGAAGACGACGAGGAAGACGGCCACGATCAGGACCATCACCACGTAGTCGGGCACGCAGTTGGCGGGGTCCTTGACCTTGACCCCGATCAGGGCGAGGAGGGCCGCGATCGGCCGGCTGAAAAGGCGATTGAACAGGACGACGATCGCCAGCGGGTGCTCTAGACCTTCCATGACTTCATGCGGGCGAGGGCGGCGACCGCCTCGCCCAAAAACACGGGAATCACCGAAGAAAAGCCCGCGGCGAAGGCCAGGAGCTTCTTCGGATAGAGCAGGATTATAATCAAAAAGACCCCTAGAATCAACACGAAACGGAGGGCGTAGAGAAGGATCCCGGACCGCAGGGCCCGCGCTTTTCCCTTGGAGAGCACGCGGTTGAGCGAGCTTTTCAGCCAGAGGAAGCCGACCGCGGCCAGGGCGCCGCCGGCCAGGAAGAAGACGCCCGCCAAGGGGCCGAAGACGAGCCCGACGGGGATGCCGACCACGGCGGCGAAGGCCACCACCTCGAACGGGACGCGGCCCAGGATCCTCTCCTCGAGGGGATCGGCGCCGCCGCCGGAGGACGGGGCGGAAGGTGCTGGTTGTTCAGTCATCGAGATCGCTGTCCTTGTATTTGCTAAGGCCCCGGACAAGGCTGATCAGGCCCGAGGCCACGCCTAAGAGGGTCAGGATCATGAGCAGCCAGGGCTTGGTCCCCAGCCACTTGTCCAGATAATAGCCGGCGAACAGCCCCACGGCGATGGACGACGGCAGCATCAGAGCCAGCGAGCTCAGGTCGGCCAGTTTGCGGTAATCCATGCGACCGTCCCCATTGTAGGGCAAACGGGACGGTTTGACGAGTCCCGCGGTCCCCGCGGATGGAGGCCCGGGCGCCGGCCGCGTCCGGTCCGGGGAACCGGCGGACGGCGCCCTCGTTCCGTTGCCCGGGGAGCGTATTTCGGCTAGAATGGCGCCATGGGCGCCGAGAAAGGCCTCGTCTTCCTTGAGAAACCCGCCGCGCCAGCCCGGACGGCGGAAGACCGCCGAGGCCCGCTCGAGGGAAAGTAACATGAGATCCATCCGCACGGTCGGCGTCGTCGTCAAGCCGCACGCGCCCGGGATCGAGGCCGCCCTGGCGAAGCTCGGCGCCTACCTGGAGAAGCGCGGGATCGCCTGGGTCCTCGAGGAGGCGGCGGCCGCGAAGCTCGCCGGAAAGCGGAAAGCCGCGGGCCGGGAGGGCAGGGGCCTGCCGCGCGAGCGCGTCCCCGAGAAGAGCGACCTCGTGGTCGTGCTCGGGGGAGACGGCACGCTGCTCAGCGTCGCCCACGTCGCGGCGCGGCGGGGGGTGCCGGTCATGGGGGTCAACATGGGCAGCCTCGGGTTCCTGACCGAGGTCCCGCTCCGGGAGATGGCCCTGACCCTGGACGCGCTGTTCGCCGGGCGCGAGGACATGATCTTCCCCCGGATGCTCCTCGAGGCGCGGTTCAACGGCCGGCCCGCGTCCGAGCTCTGCCTCAACGACGTCGTCATCGCCAAAGGCGCGCTGGCGCGCATGATCCACATCAAGATCTGGATCGACGACCGCGAAGTCGAGACCATGCGCTCGGACGGCCTGATCGTGGCCACCCCCACGGGCTCGACGGCGTATTCGCTCTCGGCCGGCGGGCCCATCCTCCAGCCGCCGATCCCGGCCCTTCTCCTCACGCCGATCTGCCCCCACACCCTGACCTTCCGGCCGATCGTCATCTCGTCGGAATCGAGGGTCCGCATCCAGCTGTTGACCTCCGGCGAGGAGGTCCGGCTGGCCTTCGACGGCCAGAGGGCCGCGCAGATGGTGGAAGGCGACGTGATCGAGGTCCGGCGGGCGCGGCGGGAGCTCAAGCTGGTCTCGTCGCCGCGGCGGAGCTACTTCGAGCTGATCCGGGAGAAATTATCCTGGGGCGACTGAGCCCTATTTGTAGAATTCGCGGAGGCGGGCCGCCAGCCCGTCGGCGTCCAGCCCGAGCAGCTTCCGGATTTCCCCCTGCTTGCCGAGGGGGTAGGGCTCGACGGGCAGGCCGATCGTCAGGAACCTGACCCCGAACCGGCCGTTCCGGTCCAGGAGCTCTCGGACCGCGCTCCCGAATCCTCCCGCCGTCACCCCTTCCTCGGCCGTGACGATCGTCCGCCCGGGCCCCGCGTATCTCAGGATCGCCTCCTCGTCGAGCGGCTTGGCGAACTTCGCGTCGACCACGGCCAGGCTGACGCCTTCGGCCTCGAGCCGCTTCGCCGCCTCGAGGGCCGGATAGACCATGCTTCCGTAGGCCAGGAAGAGGTCGCGGCCCTCCTTCAGCGTCTCGCTCCGGCCGAGCGGCACGTCCTTGAACCCGGCGTCGAGGGGGACGCCGGGCACCTCGCCCTTGGGGAAGCGGACGACGGCGGGGTGGCCGTAGCCGAGCGCGGCCTTGAGCATGTGCTGGAGCTGGTTCTCGTCGCGGGGGGCCATGAGGATGATGTTCGGCATGTGCCGAAGGTAGGCGATGTCGTTCGCCCCCTGGTGCGTCGGGCCGTCGTCCGGCACGACGCCCGACCGGTCGAGGGCAAAGACGACCGGCAGGTCCTGCAGGCAGACGTCGTGGTAGACCTGGTCGTAGGCCCGCTGGAGGAACGTGGAATAAATCGCGCAGACGGGCCTGTAGCCGCTGAGGGCCAGTCCGGCGGCGAAGTTCACGGCATGCTGCTCGGCGATGCCGACGTCGTAGAAGCGGTCGGGGAGCTTCTCGGCGAACTCTCCGAGTCCCGTCCCCTCGAGCATGGCCGCAGTGATGGCGATGACCCGGGGATCGGACTCGGCGATGCACGTCAGGGAGCGGCCGAAGGCGTTCGAGTAGGACTCGCGGCCGCCGGGCCCGGCCGTCGGCTCGCCGGTCTCGACGTTGAACGGCGCGGCGCCGTGGAAGTGCTCGGGATTCTCCTGGGCGGGGTTGTAGCCCCGGCCCTTGCGCGTCACGCAGTGGATGAGCATCGGCCCGTCATTGTAGGCCTTCGCCTCCCGGAACACCTCGAGGAGCGACGGGAAGCTGTGGCCTTGGACGGGGCCGATGTAGCGCAGGCCGAGCTCCTCGAAGAGGAGGCCGGGAAAGAACGTCTTCTTGAACAGGTCTTCCATCGCCCGGCCGGCCTTGATCATGGGCCAGCCCAGGCCCGGGATCGACTTGAGGAGCGTCTTGGCGTGGTCCTTCATCCGGAGGTAGTGCTGGCCGGTCGCGAGGTAGGAGAGGTACTTCGACAGGGCGCCGACGCTCGGCGAGATCGACATCTCGTTGTAGTTGAGGACGATGATGAGCTTCTCGCGCAGGTGCCCGATCTGGTTGAGCGCCTCCCAGGCCACGCCGCCGGTCAGGCCGCCGTCGCCCACGACGGCGATGACCTTGTAGTCCTCGTGGCGCTTCTCCCGGGCGACGGCCAGGCCGAGCGCGGCAGAGAGCGCCGTCGAGGCGTGGCCCGTGTTGTACGGGTCGTGCGGGCTCTCCTCGCGGCTCGGGAAACCGAGGATGCCGCCGCGGCGGCGCAAGCCGCGAAAGGCCTCCCGCCGGCCGGTGAGGATCTTGTGGGTGTAGGCCTGGTGGCCGACGTCCCAGATGATCTTGTCCCGGGGGGAATCGAAGACGTAATGGAGGGCGATCGTCAACTCGACGACGCCCAGGTTCGAGGCGAGGTGGCCGCCGTTCTTCGAAACGACGTCGATGATATAGGTCCGGACTTCGGCCGCGAGCTTGACGAGCTCGTCCGGGGGGAGCTTCTTGAGGTCCTCCGGGCTCGAAATCGTGTCCAGGAGCTTGTTCATGGGATTGCCGACGCTTGAGACCTGGCCCTTATTATACAACAAACCGGGCCCGGGATTGCGGCCCTCAAGGCCCCGCGGCGAGTCCGCGGGCGAGGAAGCGCAGGTCGGGGGATTTGATCGCGGCGGCGGCCAGGGCGCGGAGCGCCGCCCCGACATGAAATTCCCGGGCCCGGCGGGCGCGATCCGGGCCGAAGGTCCGGGCGTAATTGGGCGCGGAGGCGGCCGGGCCGCCCCGGCGCGGCTTCTCCTCGACGTCATGGACGTCGTCGCGGATCTGGAAGGCCAGGCCGACATGCTCTCCGTAGAGGGTCAGGGCCTTGAGCTCGGCCGCCCGGGCCCCGCCGGCGCGCGCTCCCGCCCGGACGGATTCGACGATCAGGGCCCCCGTCTTCTTGATCATGAGCTCGATCAGCCCTTGTTCGGTGGCGTTCTCGGCGGCGTAGGTGACGTCGAGAAGCTGGCCGTCGATCATGCCGTCCACGCCGGCCAGGCGCGCCGTCTCGTGGAGGATGCGGGCCTTGGCGGCCTGGAGGCCGCGCGGCACGGCGGCCGCGGCCATCACCTCGAAGGCCAGGGTCAACAGCCCGTCGCCGGCCAGGAGGGCGATGCCCTCGCCGAACTCGCGGTGGCAGGTCGGCCGGCCGCGCCGGACGTCGTCGTCGTCCATGCAGGGCAGATCGTCATGGACGAGCGAGTAGGTGTGGATGAGCTCGAGGCCGCAGGCGAAGGGTAGGGTGATGGCTTCGTCCCCGCCGACGGCCGACGCCGCCGAGAGGCAGAGGAGCGGCCGGAATCGCTTGCCGCCCCCGAGAGCGGCGTGGCGCATGGCTTTGTAGAGCAGCGTCTCGCGCCGGGTGAGGATGCCCTCGAGGGCGTCCTCGATTCGGCTCCGGCGACGCGCCATCCGCTGTTCGGTGCCCATCGTCCCCTCCCCTTAAATCGGTGTCAGTAACCTCATTTCCTGATTACGCGGCTCCCGCGGGGGCGGAAATTCGGAAATCAGGTTACTGTCACCGATTAAAAAGGCAGCGTTTCGCCGCCGCCGCCTTCGGGCTTCTTTTTCGGGGCGCGCGCGGCCCCGGCTTTCTTCCCGGACGCCGTCCCTTTCGCCTCGCCGTCCGACGCCTCGTCGGCCTCGGCGCCGGACTCGCCCTCGTCGCTCTCCGCCGCCTCGTCCTCGCCCTCGAGGTCGAACGGCTCGCGCCGCAGCCCGCCTTTCTCGTCCTTGAGCAGGATCTCGATCTTCTTCTCCGCGCGGTCGAGCTCGTCGCGGAGGAACCGGGCGAGCTTGACGCCCTTCTCGAATAGGGCCAGCGATTCGTTCAGGCTGAGCTTGCCCGTCTCGAGCTTGTCGACCGTCTGCTCCAAGTCGGAGAGCGCCTTTTCGAAATTCAGGTCCTTGTCCTTCTCTTTGTCTTTCATGGCCGCCTCCTCGCGGTCGCGTCATCCCTCCCCGGCGTCTCCACCGGTCGGGCCGCCCTTCGTCCGATCGCCGCCGGCGCCGCCTTCCGCGCGCGACTCGATCCTCTTCTCCCGGTCGACCGCCTCGACGCGGCAGAGGAATTCGCCCCGGTAGAACGAAACCCGCATCTCGTCCGCGGCCGCGACCTCATCGATCGCCGTCACCGGCCGCTTGCCGTCGGCCGACCAGCAGAGGGCATAGCCCTTGCGCAGCACCCCGAGCGGGCTGAGGGCGTGGAGCTTCGCCCCGAGGCTCTCCCAGGCGGCCCTTTTTTCGCGCACGACGGCCCGGAATCCGCCGGCGATCTTCTCAGCGGCGAGATCGGCCCGGGCCCGGGCGTCCGCGATGCGGCGCCGCTCGCCGCGCACGACCTCCCAGGCCCGCTCCTCGAGCCGGTCGACGTCCTGGCCGAGGTTCACCAGCTTGAGCTTGAAGTTCTGGAAGATGCGGTGCTGGGCCAGAGCGACGGCCTCGCCCCGCCGCTCGCCGATCGCGAGCCGGAGGGTCTGGACCGCCCGTCGCTCGAGGTTGTCGATCCGCTCGACGAACGCCTGCTCGGTGTCGACCACCATCTCCGCGGCCGCGGTGGGCGTCGAAGCCCGGATGTCGGCCACGAAGTCGGCGATCGTGAAATCGACCTCGTGGCCGACGGCCGAGATGACCGGGACCGGCGAAGCGGCGATGGCCCGGGCCACGGTCTCCTCGTTGAACGCCCACAGGTCCTCGATCGACCCGCCCCCGCGGCCGACGATGATCGCGTCCAAGCGGGACGCGGCGCCTTCGGGACCGGGTCCGCCCGCGCCCACCCGGCCGAGCGCCTCGAGGCCGGCGACGATCTGCGCGGCCGCGCCCTCGCCCTGGACGCGGGCCGGGTAGATCAGGACCTCGAGCCTGGCGAAGCGACGCTCGAGCGTCCGGAGGATGTCGATGAGAGCCGCCCCCTTGGGCGATGTGACGATGCCGATGCGCTGGGGCAGGAGGGGGAGCGTCCGCTTGCGCGCCGGCTCGAACAGGCCTTCGGCCCGGAGCTTCTCCTTGAGCTGCTCGAAGGCGAGCTGGAGCGCGCCCTTGCCCTTGGGCTCGGCCGACTCCACGACGAGCTGGTATTCCCCGCGGGCCTCATAGACGTTGATCCGGCCGCGGCAGACGAGCTGCTGGCCGTCCTTGATCGCGAACTTGAGGCGGGCCGCGTCGCTCCGCCACATCACCGCCCGCACCTGGCTCTTCTCGTCCTTCAGCGAGAAGTACATGTGGCCGGAGGCGTGCTTGTGGAAATTCGAGACCTCGCCGACCACGGCCACGGCCGGGAACGCCGCCTCGAGCGTCGCCCGGACGAGCTGGGTCAGCTCGCTGACGGTCAGGATCCTGGCGCGCAGGACCGCGCTCGCGAATTCGCTCATGTCAACGCCCGGCCAGGCGTCCCCGCCCGGCCGCTTCACGCCTCCCGAAGGACTTCGCGGACGATCGAGACCGCGCGGCCGGTCGCCGCCTCGATCTCGATATGGACCGCCGAAAGGAACAGGCCGTCCTTCGCCGGCTCGAACCGGTGGGGACGGCCGGTGATGAACTTCTGGATGGCCTCCTCGCGCCCGATGCCGATGACCGAGTCCCCGCCGCCGGCCATGCCCACGTCGGTGATGTAGGCCGTCCCGCCCGGCAGGACGCGCTCGTCCGCGGTCGGCACGTGGGTGTGCGTCCCGACGACCGCGGACACGCGCCCGTCGAGGTACCAGCCCATGGCCTGCTTCTCGGACGTCGCCTCGGCGTGCAGGTCGACGAGGATCGCCGCCGTCTCGGCCCGGAGCTTCGCCACGATCTCGTCGGCCGCGCGGAAGGGGCAGTCGATGGCCTCCATGAACACCCGGCCCTGCAGGTTCAGCACGGCCAGCTTGCGCCCGCGCGCGTCCGCGGCCACGGTCCAGCCCCGCCCCGGGTTCATGGGCGGATAGTTCGCCGGACGGACCAAGCGGTGTTCTTTGTCGAGATAGGGCAACGCCTCCTTCTTGTCCCAGACGTGGTTGCCCGACGTCAGGACGTCGACCAGGCCGAAGAGGTCGCGGCCGATCTCCTCGGTGATCCCGACCCCGCCGGCCGCGTTCTCGCCGTTGGCCACGACGAAGGCCGGGGCGTACTTCTCGCGCAAGCCGGGCAGGAAGGCCCGGACGGCGTTCCGGCCCGGACGGCCGATGATGTCCCCGATGAAGAGGACGCCGAGCGTTCCCTCAGCGGGCATATTCCACGGCCCTCATCTCCCGGATCACCGTGACCTTGATCTGGCCGGGATAGTCGAGCTCGCTCTTGATCTTGGCCGCGATGTCCTTGGCGATGAGAGCCGCCTTGTCGTCGCTGACCTTGTGCGACTCGACCATGATCCGGATCTCCCGGCCGGCCTGCAGGGCGAAGGCCTTGCCCACGCCTTCGAAGCCCTTGGCCAGGGTTTCGAGCTTCTCCAGCCGCTTGATGTAGGTCTCGAGCAGCTCCCGCCGCGCGCCCGGCCGGGCCGCCGAGAGCGTGTCGGCCGCCTGGACGAGGACGGCCTCGATCGAGGGAAAGTCCACGTCCCGGTGGTGGCTAGCGATCGCCTGGACCACGGCCTCGCTCTCCCCGTACTTCCGGCAGAGCTCCACGCTCAGCTCGGTGTGCGTGCCCTCGACCTCGCGGTCGACGGCCTTGCCGATGTCATGGAGCAGGCCGGCCCGGAGGGCGACGTGCGTGTTCAGGCCGAGCTCCGTGGCCATGGCCGCCGAGAGGAAGGCCACTTCCTTGGAGTGCTGAAGGACGTTCTGCCCGTAGCTCGTCCGGTAGCGCAGCCGCCCCAGGAGCTTGATCAGCTCGGGATGGAGGTTCTGGACGCGGAGCTCGTAGGCCGCGGACTCGCCTTCCTGGCGGATCTTCTCCTCGAGGTCGGCCTTGACGTTGTCCACGATCTCCTCGATCCGGGCCGGGTGGATCCGGCCGTCGACGACGAGCTTCTGAATGGCCAGGCGCGCCGTCTCGCGGCGGATCGGGTCGAAGCTCGAGAGGATGACCGCCTCGGGCGTGTCGTCGACGATGATGTCGACGCCCGTGGCCGTCTCGAGGGCCCGGATGTTGCGGCCCTCCCGGCCGATGATCCGGCCTTTCATGTCCTCGCTCGGCAGGTCGACCACCGAGACCGTCGACTCGACGACGTGCTCGGCCGCCGAGCGCTGGATGGCCTGGCTGATGATCTCGCTCGAGATCTGGCGGCTGCGGGCCCGCGTGTCCTCCTCGATCCGCTTGACGACCTGGACGGCCTCGAGCTTGGCCTCGTCCTCGATCTTGCGGATGAGCTGGCCCTTGGCCTCCTCCTGGCTGAGCCCGGCGACGCGCTCGAGCTCCTGGACCTGCTGCTGGACCAGGCCGTTGGCCTTCTCCTCGAGGGCCTCGACGTCCTTCTCCTTCTGGGCGATGCGCCGCTCCTTGTTCGTGATCTCGCGATCGCGGCGGTCCACGCCCTGGATCTTGCGGTCGAGCGTCTCTTCCTTGGTGATGAGCCGCCGCTCGGTCTCGTTGAGCTTGCGGCGCTTGTCCCGGGTCTGGAACTCGAACTCCGCGTCGGCGGCGTCGAGCTTGGCCTTGGCCTGCTGCTGGGCGTCCTTGACGATCCGTTCGGCGTCGGACCGGGCCCGGCCGACGGCGTCCTCCGCCTCCTGGCGGGAGCGGGCCAGGCCCTTGATGCCGGCGGTCTTCCGGAGCAGGACGCCTATGACGACCGCCGCCAGGACTAGCAAACCGCCCAATACGGCGTAAATCAGTGTGTTCGGCACCGTTCACCTCCTCGGAGCCGAGGCGAAGCGGAACGAAGGGCGACGAAGCGGAGAGCTAGGGGATGGCGTGACCCGCCGGGGCCCTCTCCCGGAGCGCGGGACGGCCCGGCTCACGGGGTCGGAGTGTCGATATTCTCGAACGTAGGAGCATCTTTGTCCAGCCGGCTCTCCAGGCTTGCGATCTCGGTCTCCATCTGACTCAGCGCCGCGTCCAGCTGATCCAGCCGCTTGCGGCAGACGAAAAAGTCGTCCGCGATGTTCAAGAGCGCGAGGACCGCGATCTTGAGCGCGTCCGTCGATTTCGACTTGACGGCGATTTCCTGCATCTTCTGGTCGACGTAGGACGTCAGATGGTTGACGTACTTTTCGTCCTCTTCACCTTTGACTCGTATTTTATAGGGTCTTCCATAGACCTCGATTTCGATGATCTTGTCAATCATATCCCGAGCTTGTCGATCTGGCCGATCAGGGCTTCGATGCGACCCCTCATGCCCTCCCGCTCATTCTCGTACCTTTTGATCTCCTCGTCAAGCTTCCCGGCCCGCTTGGCCAGCTCCTCCATGTCCTTCTTCTCGAGGCGGAGCTCCTTGAGCTGCTGGCGGAGCTTTTCGTTCTCGCCGGCCAGCTTGTTGACATGCTCGATGACGCGGCCGATCTTGCCTTCCAGGACCTTGATGCGGTCGATTTCGTCGCTCATACGGACCCTCCTTCGCGGAGCTGGATTTTCAGGGCGGACTTCAGGGCCAGGAGGAGCTTCTGCTCGGCCCGGTCGACGTCCTCGGCGGTCAGGGTCGCCTTCGGATTGCGGTAGACGAACCGCAGCGACAGGCCGGCCTTGTCCTTGGGGACCGGATCGCCGGCGTAGCGATCGATGATCTCGAACTCCTCGAGGAACGGCACGGCCATCCTCTCCACGGCCGACTTGATCTCCTGGTAAGGGAGGCCGCGGTCGATCAAGAACGACAGGTCGCGGACGACGGCCGGGAACTTGGGCAGGGGCAGGTATTCGAACGGTTTGGGGTGTTTGCCGAACAGAGAGGCGAGGTCGATCTCGGCCGCGAAGACGGGTCCCGGGAGGCCATAGGCGGCCAAGAGGCGGCCGGCCACCCGGCCCAGGATGCCGATCCGTTCACCTTTGTAGGCGACGGCCAGGGCCTCCCCGTCCTCGAAGAACGGATGCGGCGCCGTCTCGAAGGCCAGGGCGGCGTAGCGCAGGCTCTCGAGAGCGGCTTCGACCGCGCCTTTGAGGCGGAAGAATTGGGCCGGCTCGGGCTTGTCCTTCCATCCCGGGACGCCCAGGAGGCCGGTCTCGCTCAAGCCGAGGGACAGGCGTTCGACGGGCCCCTCCTCCAGCTGGGCGTAGACGTTCCCGATCTCGAAGATGGGCACCCCGGGCAGGCCGCGGTTCAGGTTCCAGGCCGTGTTCTCGAGCAGCCCGCCGAGGAGGGTCGTGCGCAGGACGGCCGCCTTCGAGGAGAGGGGATTGCGGATCGCGACCGGGACCTTGCCGCTCGAGAGCGCGGCCTCCCTCTCGGGATCGGCGAAGCTCATGTTGATGACCTCGTCGAGGCCGTAGTGGAAGAGCTGGGCGCTCAGCCGCCGCAGGCGCTCCTTGTCCGAGGGCACGGGCTCGAGCACCTCGAGCGGCGGGACGAGGGACGGGATCTTGTCGTAGCCGTAGAAGCGGGCGATCTCCTCGACCAGGTCGGCCTCCCGCTCGACGTCGATGCGGAAGGACGGCACCCGGACGCGCCAGATCCCCTCGGACGCTTTCTTGAGGGAGAATCCGAGGCGCTCGAGCGTCGCGGCGATGAAAGGCCCGCCCGGATCGGCGCCGAGCAGGTCGGCCACCCGCTTCTCGCGCAGGACGATCTCCTTGGCCTTGCGCGGCTTGGGATAGACATCCACGATCTCGCGCGTCGCCGCCCCGCCGAACGCGGTCAGGAGCGAAGCGGCCATGACGGCGGCCTGCGGGGCGAAGCCGATATCGGCGCCCCGCTCGAACCGGTAGCTGGCGTCGGTCGAGAGATCGAGCGCCTTGCGCGTCTTGCGGACCGACACGGGAGAGAACGTCGCGCTCTCGATGAACACGTCGGTCGTGGCGCCCGTGACGGCCGAATCCTCGCCGCCGATGACGCCGGCCACGGCCAGGGGACGCTTCTCGTCCGCGATGACCAGCATGTCCGGCTGGAGCGCGACGTCGCGGCCGTCGAGCGTCCGGATCGTCTCGCCTTTCCTCGCCGGCCGGACCTGGATCCGGGCCCCGCCGATCCGGGCCAGGTCGAAGGTGTGGATCGGCTGGCCGGTGGCGAACAGGACGTAGTTCGAGACGTCGACGATGTTGTTGATCGGCTTGAGGCCCATGGCCTCGAGCCGGGCCTTCAGCCCCTCGGGCGACGGCCCGACTTTGAGGCCCTTGACCACGAGCCCCCAGGATCCGCACGTCGACGGCCTCGGCCGTCCGGATGCCGAGCTCGATGACCGGCCAGATCCGTTCCTTGAGCGGCCGGCCGAGCATCGCCCCGGCCTCGCGGGCCACGCCGAGGTGGCCGAGCGTGTCGGGCCGGTTGGCGTACGTCTCGATGTCGAGGACCGTGTCCCCCGCCCGCTCCTCGACGCGCTCGACGACCAGGCCGATCATGGTTAGCCGGTCGAGGAGCTCCCGGAGCGGGACGTCGACGTCGACGTATTCGCGGAGCCAGCTCAGACTGATCTTCATTTGAGGTGGAACTGCCGGATGAACCGGAGGTCGTTTTCGAAGAAGGAGCGCATGTCCTGGATGCCGAAGGCGAACATGGCCGTCCGGTCGATGCCCAGGCCGAAGGCCCAGCCGGAGTACTTCTCGGGATCGATGTTCACGTTCTTGAAGACCTGGGGATCGACCATGCCCGATCCCAGGATCTCCTTCCAGCCCGCGCCGCCGCAGACGCGGCACTCGGGGTCCTTCTGGCCGCAGGCCAGACACTCGATGTCGACCTCGGCCGACGGCTCGGTGAAGGGGAAGAAGCTCGGCCGGAAGCGGATCTTGAGCTTCTCGCCGAAGAGGCGCCGGAGGAAGTGCTCGAGCGTGCCCTTGAGGTGGGCGAAGGTGATCCCCTCGTCGACGACCAGGCCCTCGAGCTGGAAGAACATGGGCAGATGGGTCGGGTCGGCCACGTCCCGGCGGAAGACCTTCCCCGGGATGATGATCCGGATCGGCGGCCTCTGCTTCTCCATCACCCGGATCTGGACGGGCGAGGTGTGCGTCCGGAGGAGGAGCGTGTCGCTGAGGTAGAGCGTGTCCCAGCTGTCCCGGGCCGGGTGATGGGGCGGGAAGTTGAGCGCCTCGAAGTTGTAGTAATCCGTCTCGATCTCGGGGCCGTCGGCGATCGAGAAGCCCATCTCGAGGAAGATCGCCTCGAGCTCGCGTTGGAAGAGGCGGACGGGATGGGCGGCGCCCCAAGGCAGCCGACGGCCCGGCAGGGTCAGGTCGACGTCGGGCCGGGCCTTGGCCGGCGCCTTGAGATTCGCCTCGAGGTCGGCCAGGCAGCGCTGAACCTCGGCCTTGAGGCCGTTGATCATCTGGCCCGCGGCCGGCCGGTCCTCGGCCGGGAGGGCCTTCATCTCCTCGAAGAGGAGGGTGACGTAGCCGCGCTTGCGGCTCAAGAACTGGTTGCGGACCTCCTCGAGGGAGCGGAGGTCCCGGACGGAGGCGGACTCGTCCGCGAGCTTCGTCCGATAAGCCTCGATCGTCGTCGAGAACTTATGCAGGCTGGGAGAGGGCATCTTTGGCCTTCGCGGCGATCCGGCCGAACGTGTCGGGAGCGTTCACCGCGAGATCGGCCAGGACCTTGCGGTCGAGCTCGATGCCGAGGGTCTTGAGGCCCTGGATGAACCGGCTGTAGGTCAGGCCGTTCGCCAGGGCGGCCGCCTTGATCCGGATGATCCAGAGGCGGCGGAAGTCGCGCTTCTTGGCCCGCCGGTCGCGATAAGCGTAGAGCAGGGCATGCTCCACCGCCTCCTTGGCCGTCCGGTAGTTGGAGCTTCGGGCGCCCCAGTAGCCCTTGGCCTGCTTGAGGATCTTGACGCGCCGGTCCTTCTTCTTGAAACCGCGTTTGGCTCGTGGCATGGGATACTCCGTTGGTCAGATTCGGAAGGGCGAAATCTCAGAACGAATAGGGCAGCATCTTGCGGACCTTGTCGATGTCCGCGTGGCTGACTTCCGTTTGGCGGCCCAGGTTGCGCTTGCGCTTGGCGTCCTTGGTGGTCAGGATGTGGCGCTTATTGGCCTTGTGGCGGACCACTCTCTTGTTCCCCGTGACCTTGAACCGCTTTTTGGCTCCCTTGTTGGTTTTTAACTTTGGCATCTTTTCCTCCTGTCTTCGCGGGGATGAGCAGCGCCGACACGGCCCAATCCTGTTTCCGCATGTCTCCGTCCCGCTTGCCGATCCCCTCGACGTCTTGGAGGACCCTGTCGAGGATCTGGACGCCCATCTCCGGCCGCGATTTTTCGCGGCCGCGGAGCATGACCGTGATCTTCACCTTGTCGCCTTCGTCGAGGAACCGCTTCACGTGCTTCATCTTGAAGTCGTAATCGTGGATGCTGATCTTCGGCCGGAACTTGATCTCCTTGATCTGGATCGTCTTCTGGTGCCTCTTGGCCTCGTGTTCCTGCTTGTGAAGCTCGTAAAGGAACTTCCCGTAGTCCATGATCCGGCACACGGGCGGATTGGCGGTCGCGGCGATCTCGACCAGGTCCAACCCCCGTTGGCGGGCGATGGCGAGAGCGTCGGGCACGGACATGACGCCCAGCTGCTTCTTCTCGTCGTCGATCACGCGGATCTCCCCTCCGCGGATCATCTCGTTGGTCCGGTGCGGCTTCGGCTTGTTGCTGGGCGGATACGGCTGTCTTCCTCTAAAAATGTCGGTCCTCCTTCACAGATTCACGGTCAGCGATTTACGGTCGACCAGCGCCTTCACGCCGGCGATGAACGCCTCGATGCCCACGGCCCCCTTGTCGCCCTGGCCGTGGACGCGGAGCGAGGCCGTGCCGGCGGCCACTTCCTTGTCGCCGGCGATCAGGATGAGCGGCACCTTCAGGCGCTCGGCCTCGCGGATCTTGTAGTTGAGCTTCTCCCGGCGAAGGTCGGCCTGGGCCCGGAGCCCCGCCTGGCGGAGCCGGTCCTCGAGCCCGCGGGCGTAGTCGTCGTGGCGTTCGGCGATCGGCAGCACGGCGACCTGGACGGGCGCGAGCCAGAGCGGGAAGTTGCCGTTGTAGTGTTCGATCAGCACGCCGAAGAAGCGCTCGAGCGAGCCCATCAGGGCCCGGTGGATCATGTACGGCGCGTGCTCCTGGCCGTCGGCCCCGACGTAGGTCATGCCGAAGCGGACCGGCTCGTTGAAGTCGAACTGGATGGTCGTGCACTGCCAGGGCCGGCCGATGGCGTCCTTGACCTTGATGTCGATCTTGGGCCCATAGAAGACCGCCTCGCCCTCCATGCGCTCGTAGGCGTAGGCCCGGGCGGCGAGGGCCTTGACGAGCGAGGCCTCGGCCTTGACCCACATCTCGTCGCTCCCGGCGTAATGGTCGGTGGCCTTGGGGTCGCGGACCGAGAGCTCGATCTTGTAGTCGGTGAAGCCGAAGTCGGCCAGGATACTGGTCGAGAAGTCGAGGACGCGCAGGATCTCGGCCTCCATCTGGTCGGGGGTGCAGAAGATGTGGGCGTCGTCCTGGGTGAAGCCCCGCACCCGGAGCAGGCCGTGGAGGACGCCGCTGCGCTCGTAGCGATAGACGGTCCCGAGCTCGGCCCAGCGCAGGGGCAGGTCGCGGTAGGACCGCATCCGCGACTTGTAGATCAGGATGTGGAATGGGCAGTTCATCGGCTTCATGTAGTAGTTCTGCCCGTCGATGTCCATCGGCGAATACATGCCGTCCTTGTAGAAGTCGAGATGGCCGGACGTTTGCCACAGGAGCTCGCGCCCGAGGTGGGGCGTGTAGAGGACGTCGTATCCGCCCGCCCAGTGTCTCTCGCGCCAGTATTGCTCCATGATCGCCCGGATGCGGGCGCCCTTGGGATGCCAGAGGATCAGCCCGCCGCCGAGCTCCTCGGCGGTGCTGAAGAGGTCGAGCTCGGTGCCCAGGCGTCGGTGGTCGCGCTTCTTGGCTTCCTCGAGGAAGACGAGGTAGCCATCGAGCTCTTTCTTCGTCGGGAAGGCCGTCCCGTAGATCCGCTGGAGCTGGAGGCCGCGCTCATCGCCCTTCCAGTAGGCGCCGGACACCGAGAGCAGCTTGAAGTGGCCGAGCGAGCCGGTCGAGGCCATGTGCGGGCCGAGGCAGAAATCGATGAAGTCCCCCTGCCGGTAGCAGGTGACGAAGTCGCCGCCCTTCTCCCGGATGAGCTCCACTTTGAGCGTCTGGCCCAGGCCCTGGAACAGGCCGATCGCCTCCTCCTTGGGCAGGGTGATCTTCTCGATGCGCATGTCCCGAACGACGATCTCGCGCATCCGCTCCTCGATGGCGCAAAGGTCCTCGGGGCTGAACGGGGTCTCCCGGAGGAAGTCGTAGAAGAAGCCGTTCTCCACGGCCGGTCCGATACCCGCCTGGGTCCCCGGGAAGAGCTCGAGGACGGCGTGGGCGAGGAGGTGCGCCGTGCTGTGGCGCAGCATCTCCAGGGCGTCGGCCGGGCCGGCGTGCTTCGCGTTGTCGTTGGCCATGTTCATCTCGTGCCGGGCAAAAGCGGGGGGGAAAGGCGCCGTCGTGGAATGCCTGCCCCCTTGTCCTCGCCGTCCCGATCCCGCCCACGCGCTGCTCCGCGTCGCGAGGCGGGCCATCCGCAATAAAAGGCGTCAGATCGATCTATCGTGTCCGGACTCCAAGGCGCGGGTATTGGTAGGCGCGGAGGGGATTGAACCCACGGCCTCTTCCGTGTCAGGGAAGCGCTCTCCCACTGAGCTACGCGCCTAAACCTTTCCAAAGAGCGCGTATATCTTAATGAAAGCGCTACGTCAGGTCAACCGATTTGATATAATCGTCCCATGCGGATCGGGATTCTCTCGGATTCCCACGACAACCGGCCTGCTCTCGGCCGAGCAGCCGCCTTGTTCAAGGAGGCCGGCTGCGGCCTCGTCATCCATGCCGGGGACTTCGTCGCCCCGTTCGCCGCCCGGGAGCTCGAAAAGGCCGGCTGCCCGGTCAGGGCGGTCTACGGCAACTGCGACGGGGAGAAGGCCGGCCTGGCCGCGGCCCTCGCCCCCTTCGGCGCGATCGAGGAGGCGCCAGCCGTCTTCGATGCAGCGGAGCTCAGGATCCTGGTCACCCACCTAGATTCCACGATCTCAAAATACATAAAAGAAAAGAAATACGACGTCGTCGTCTTCGGCCACACCCACAAGCCCGAAATCAGGCGGGCCGGCAGGACGCTCGTCGTCAATCCCGGCGAAACCGGAGGCTGGGTCAACGGCCGCTCGACCGTCGCCCTCCTGGATACGGACGAAATATCGGCTGAAATCATCGGCATTTAGTCATAGTCCGGCGGGTCCTGTCGCCGACCAGCCCCACCGCCCTCGCTCATCACCCTGACGAGGGTCCCATTCGCTTCGGCCGGCGGGGCGCCCCGGTCGGCGCCACCCGCCAGAAAGAAAGAAAATTCCCGAGGGACGTCTTGTTTTTTCCGGCCGCCTCAGGGGACGGGAAGGAAAACCCGTCGGAGGCCGAGCGGGCACGGTCCGGCCCGCGCTAGCGGGGCGGGAGCGAGGCCGGAGTCGGAGCGGCCGCGCGCGCTGGGCAAGGCCGCGTGTTTTCTTCCCGTCCCCTGAGGCGGCTACGCAGGAGACAGGACCCGCCCGCGCCGCGTGTTTTCTTCCTGTCCCCAAAGGCGGCTACACTGGCGACAGGACCCGCCGGGAAGAGGCCCGCCGGCAATAAATACAAGTAGTCCTTGAGGATAGGGCCGGTTTAGGGTATACTACGCCTTTCTTTTGGCCTGACAATTTATTCTCGAAGCGATTTTGAAGGAGAGGTATTTATGAAAAAAGTCATCATCATGGGCGCGGCGGGACGGGATTTCCACAACTTCAATACCTACTTCCGGGACAATCCGAACTTCCAGGTCGTGGCCTTTACCGCGACGCAGATCCCCGACATCGAAGGCCGGAAGTACCCCGCCGCCCTGGCCGGCAAGCTCTATGCTGACGGCATCCCCATCTACGCCGAGGACCAGCTCGACGCCCTCATCCGCAAGCACGGCGTCACCAAGGTTTATCTCTCCTACAGCGATCTGTCGCACGAATACGTCATGCACAAGGCCTCCCAGGTCCAGGCCGCGGGCGCGAGCTTCGTCCTCCTGGGGCCCGTCGACACGATGGTCAAGAGCAAGCGGCCCGTGGTCTCGGTCTGCGCCGTCCGGACGGGCTGCGGCAAGAGCCAGACCTCGCGCAAGGTCGCCCTCATCCTGAAGAAGAAGGGCCGCAGCGTCGCCGCGATCCGCCACCCGATGCCCTATGGCGATCTCGTCAAGCAGAAGGTCCAGCGCTTCGCCACCTACGAGGACATGGCCAAGAACGAATGCACCATCGAGGAGCGCGAGGAGTACGAGCCCCACGTCAAGAACGGCATCATCGTCTACGCGGGCGTGGACTACGAGGCCATCCTCCGCGAGGC
>Ga0335071_10002406_pt1 | contig 20041 bp, 25 predicted proteins | sample Lox_Sample_15_FD_206724 | JGI IMG/M metagenome (GOLD analysis project Ga0335071, IMG submission 206724) | Soil microbial communities from Loxahatchee National Wildlife Refuge, Florida, United States - Lox_Sample_1.5 | ecosystem: Environmental > Terrestrial > Soil > Wetlands | place: USA...
CGATATTGTGCGGCTGGCCGATATCACCGTGGTGATTCTCGTCCCGGGGATGGGCGACGATGTGCAGTCGATCAAGGCGGGCATCATGGAGATCGCCGACATCTTTGTGATTAACAAGAGTGACCGCGAAGGAGCCGAGCGCGTGGAGCGCGAGATTCGCGCGTTGCAATCGCTGGCGGTGCGGAACGATGGATGGACTCCGCCGATTGTGAAGACCATCGCGAGCGATGGAGCTGGAGTGCCGGAGTTGGCAGAGGCGATCGTGGCGTACGAGGCCTATCTGCAAAAAAATAATCTTGCGATGCAGAAGAGCGTGCACAACTGGCAGGAGCGGCTGGTCGAAATGCTGCGAGATGTGATGCTGGAGAAAGCGCGCCAACAGCTGAGTGACGGCAATGTGGCGCGGCTGGCGGCCGAGGTGGCCGAACACAAGCGCGATCCGTATACGCTGGTGGAAGAGATCGCACGATCAGTAGCGGGCAAATGAATTTTCGATTGCCGATTTTCAATTGTCGATTTGTGAGTGCTCTCCCAGTCGGATTAAGAAATCGGCATTCGAAAATTGGCAATCGGAAATTGTGGTAAATCGTTGGGGGTGGCATGACTGTTCTTATCGATCATCTTGGTATTGCGGTGAAGTCGCTGGCGGCGGCAAAGTCGATTTACGAGAAGCTGGGCCTCGCCGTCTCGCCGGAAGAGACTATCGCGCAGGAGCAAGTCCGGCTGGTCATGGTTCCGGTGGGAGAGAGCCGTCTCGAACTGCTCGAAGCCACGTCGGAGAATTCGACGATCGCGAAGTTCATTGCCAAGCGCGGCGAGGGACTGCATCACGTGTGTCTGAAGGTGGAAGATCTGCGCGGCGCGGTGGATCGCCTGAAGAAAGACGGCGTGCGGTTGGTCTCGGACGAGATCAAGACAGGTGCGGGCGGACATCAGTACGTGTTCGTGCATCCGGCGAGCACCGGCGGCGTGTTGCTGGAACTCGTGCAGGGCTGAACGCTCACCACGGATTTACGCGGCTTCTCACGGGTTTATTCTCAACATTTCATGCTTCTTCTGGTTACTGACACTTCGGGGAAAGATGGCTTTGTGGGGCTGGTGTGCGCCGATGATGGCTCGCAGCCTGACGCGATTGATGTGATCGAAGAAGTGCCGCTGGCTGGGGGAACGTTTTCGGCGCAATTGGTTCCGCAGATCTCCGGGCTGCTGGCCAAGCATGGATTGCGGAAGACGGATATCGGCGCGTTCATCGTCGTTTCCGGCCCGGGTTCGTTCACCGGATTGCGCGTAGGATTGGCGGCGATCAAGGCGCTGGCGGAGATTCTCGAGAAGCCGATTGTGCCGGTGTCGCTGCTCGAAGTGGTTGTCGTCGCGACTGGCCAAAGTGGCCGCGTGCTGGCCGCGTTGGACGCGGGGCGCGGCGAAGTTTACGTTGGCGAATATGCGGTTGAAGTAAAGTCGGTGGAATTGAAGGAGGAACAGCTCGTCCCGCGAGATCGCTTTGTTGAAATGGCGCGAAACGCGGCTGCCGCTACCCCGGATGCCTCACTGACGGAATTCGCTCAGGCGGCGGGTCTGAGTATCCACGCCATTGCGCGTCCTCGTTCCGCAATGATCGGAAGAGTCGGATTGAGAAGACTAGCGTCAGATCAGACCGTCACTCCCGAGCAGTTGGAAGCGAACTACATTCGCCGCTCCGACGCGGAGATATTTTCCAAACCAGCTTCTGGCTCCTAGCTTTAGCTCTTAGCTCAACCTTGACCGACGATCTCCCCACTACGATCCGGCCTGCGGTCCCCGAGGATATTCCGTCGCTCATGAACCTTGAGAGACAGTCTTCGACTTCGGCGCATTGGAGTGAGACGCAATATCGGGATTGTTTCTCGGCGAATCAGCCGAGACTGTTGCTGGTCAGCGAGACGAAAGGAAATCAGGGGCTGGTGGGTTTCCTCGTCGCCCATCACATCGCGCCCGAATGGGAGCTCGAGAACATCGTCGTCGCGGCGAGTGCCCAACACAAAGGCATCGGCCGGCAGCTTCTCGATGAACTCATCGCGCGAGCAAGAGACAGCAACAGTGAGGCCGTGTTTCTCGAGGTTCGCGAATCCAATGAGGCAGCTCGCAGGCTCTACGAGAAGGCAGGATTTCGCCAGACTGGAGCCCGTAAGTCGTACTATCAGAATCCCTTAGAGGATGCCATACTCTACCGGCTGGATATTTCCTAAAACGGTATTCTCGCCGATTTGCACCACTTTTTTGGCATTGCCCCTATGTTACGGCTGTGTTAACGTGGCGAAATATCAGGTTGGAGGTCCGCTGGATGCTGACTTCGAAAGACCAACTCCTGACCAATCACGAGGAATTCCGCAGATTGGCCCAGGAGCACTCGCAGTACTCGCAACGTCTCGATTCACTCACCCAAAAACGCTACCTCAGCGAAGACGAAAAGCTGGAAGAAGTGCGCCTGAAAAAACTGAAACTCCGCCTCAAAGACCAGATGGAATCGATCGAGCGGGAGTATCGGCAGCAGTACGGCGTCAACGTAGCGTAATTCACGACCAACCCATACGGCCATAGCCGCAGTGGGAGCACTATATCTGCCAAAGGGCGCAAGCAAGCGCCTTTTTTTATTTATACTTACATCGCGTCGAGGGAATCGTCGGTTGCGGCCTCCGGCGTTGCCGCCTTCCATCTATAATTGAGCTCTCCCATGGTTCGTGATGGCTACTTTTACGGAATTCCTCTCATCGTCGCCGGAATCGTCATCGGCTGGCTGACGCATCCTGTTTTGGCGATTATTCCGTTCCTTCTTGCCGCCTTTCTGTTGTGGTTCTTTCGCGATCCGGAGCGAGCGATTCCGCAAGCTCCCGGCGCAGTGGTTTCGCCGGGCGACGGCAAGGTCACCGACGTTTCCACGATCAGCGTTAGCGGGCAGAAGCAGGCGCGCATCAGCATCTTCCTGAGCGTGTTCAATGTGCACGTCAACCGCTCGCCGATCGCCGGCGTGATTCGCGAGATCCGATACCAGCGGGGCAAGTTTCTGGACGCTCGCAGCATGAATTGTGCCGACGAGAACGAGCAGAACATTGTCACCGTCGAGGGTGATGATGGGCAGCGCGTGACGTTCAAGCAGATTGCCGGATTGCTGGCGCGGCGCATCGTGTTTCATCCCAAGGTGGGCGATCGGCTGGAGCGCGGGCAGCGGGTAGGGCTGATTAAATTCGGCTCGCGCGTGGATGTGGTGATGGACGCCTCGGCCCGAATGAACGTGAAAGTAGGCGACACGGTGCAGGGCGGCGCGACCATTTTGGCCTATCTGGAACCGCGAGGGGTCTTGACGGCCGCGGGAACGACAGCTTCCGAGAGAGCTCAGTGATGGATCAACTCCCACCGAAACGGCGACGGCTGAGCAAAGGGATGTACATCATCCCTTCGCTCTTTACCACGGCCAATATGGCGCTGGGGTATTACGCCATTCTCGAAGTGCTGCACGCCAGCATGACCGAGTTTTGGCACCTGGATAACGCGGCCAAGGCGATCGGTTTCGCGGTGCTGTTCGATGGCCTGGATGGCCGTATCGCGCGCATGACCGGCACTAGCAGTGATTTCGGCAAGGAACTGGATTCGCTGGCGGATGCCATCACGTTCGGCGTGGCGCCGGCGATGCTGGCCTGGACGTGGGGTTTTCATCTGATGCCGCCGGTGTTGTTGACTGACTGGCATATCAAGCTGACGCAATTGGGGGCGATTGCGAGTTTTTTGTTTCTGGTGGCGGGGACGAGCCGGTTGGCGCGATTCAACATCACGACCAATGCGCAGCCGTCGAATCCGGGACGCCCGGGGAAGAAATATTTCGTGGGCATGCCCATACCGGCAGGCGCCGGAGTGATTGCCGCAGTGGTGCACTTCGCCAAGGGCGATCCGCTGATTTCGTGGTACACGGCTTTGACCTGGATCGCGATGGTAGCGACCGTGGGCTATCTGATGGTAAGTACGTGGCGCTTCTACAGCGGCAAGGATATCGATTTCCATTCGCGACACCCGTTCCGGCTGATCGTCATTCTCGCGGCGTTGGTCGCGCTAATCGTGGCATTCTCCCGTTACGTGCTTTTCGGAATTGCGCTGCTTTACATGATTTCGGGTGTGTTCTGGCGGCTGCAATGGATCTTCCGGCGGCGCGGCGGCACCACGCCGCCACCCACCTACAAGGAGGCTTCTCAGACATCATGAGCGAGTCTGGAAAAACGATGCCTGCGACGCATTCCCCTTTAACCCGCACCAATCTGTACCGTGCGGCGATTGTGGGTGCAGCTTCGCTTAAGGGCAAAGAAGTCGCCGAGGTTCTGAACGAGCGCAACTTTCCGGCGATCGATATTCGTCTGCTTGACGACGACGAAGCCCTTGGCCAGCTCGAGGCTATGGGCGACGAGATCAGCTTTATCCAGAGCGTGCGTGCCGAGCAGTTCGAGAATGTGGACTTCACGTTTTTTGCCTCGGACGCGGACTGCACCCGCAAGAACTGGAAGCGCGCGCGGGACTCGGGCAGCGCCATCATCGATCTGTCGGGTGCATTGGAGAACGAGCCGGCGGCCAGCGTGCGGTCGTTGTGGGTGGAGCGCGAGCGAGGGCAGCTAGCTCCCCCGGAACTGCAGCCCGGGCCTTGCATCACGGCCCATCCGGCGGCGATTGCGCTGGCGTTGATCTTGTCGCGGTCGCGAAAAGCGGGAGGGATACGCAGTGTGGCGGCGACCGTGATGGAGCCCGCCTCCGAGCACGGCCAACGCGGCATGGATGAACTACACCAGCAGACGGTGAACTTGCTGTCGTTCCAGCCACTGCCCAAGGATGTTTACGACGCGCAGATCGCGTTCAACATGGTAGCGCGCTATGGGCAGAAATCGGATCCAACGCTGGAGTCAGTGGAGGAACGCGTCCTGAGGCACTACAAGAAAATCACGGGGAACGATGATCCCCAGCCTTCGCTGCTGCTGCTGCAGGCACCGATTTTCCATGGACACGCGATGGCGATCTTTCTGGAAATGGAAAACGTCGTGGATGTGGCGGCGATGTCACAGGCGCTCGCGGGCGACCATGTGACGATCCCCGCCGCCGAAGAAGAATGGCCGAGCAACGTAAACTCGGCGGGCCAGCCGAACATCAGCGTAATGGTGAAAAGCGATCCGACAAGGGCGAATGGGGTTTGGCTCTGGGCAGCGGCCGACAATCTGCGCATCTCCGCGCTGACGGCAGTCGAGTGCGCCGAAAGCATGACGGCGACGCGCCCGACAGGAAAGATTCAATGAAGGCGTGGCGGACGCTGTGTATAGCCCTGCTCACGCTTCTCAGTGGATGCGGCTATCACACGGCGGGTCATGGTGGGCAACTCCCCGACTCAGTCAAAACTGTCGCGATTCCAACATTCAAAAATGAGACGCCCACCTACCGCATCGAGCAAATGCTGACGTCATCGGTCGTGCGAGAGTTCACGGGCCGCACTCACTACCGGATTCTGAACAATCCCAGCGAAGCCGCGGATGCAACGTTGCGAGGCACGGTGCTCTCCACCAGCGCGTCGCCGCTCGCGTATGACACGCCCACCGGACGCGCGGCGAGTGTGCTGGTAGTGGTCAGTCTGCGGGTGACGCTGACGGATCGCAATGGCAAGGTGCTGTACCAGAATCCGGCATATTTGTTTCGGGAGCAGTACGAGGTCTCGCAGGACTTAAGCAGCTTCTTCGAGGAAGATTCCCCGGCGTTTCGGCGGCTGTCGCAGGATTTCGCGCGAACCCTGGTGTCAAATATCCTCGAGGGATTCTGAGTGTTAGATTAAGTCGTGAGTCTAGGTGTTAGGCCTTAGGTTTGGGGATCCTTTGCGCTGGCGGTTGCCAGGTTGAGCGTAAGGCCAATCGCCTGAAACCCAAGACCTAATCCCGAAGACCTGATTTGAGAATGAAAGCCTTCGCCCAAGCCGAGCGCTTCGTCAGCGAACTGGAGTCGCGCAAGCTGCGTCCAGCGTACGTTTTTGTGGGCGATGAAGCGTTCTTCCGCAAGCGCTTTCGCGATGCCATCCTGGAGCACCTGGTCCCCGCCGAACTGCGCGACTTCAGCATCTTCGAGTTCGATTTCGCGGAAAATGATTTGGCCGAAGTGCTCGACCGCGCTCGCACTCCTTCACTAATGGCTCCGTTTCAGGTTTTCTTCGTGCGCGGCGTGAAGAATCTGTTTGGCCGCGGCTCGAATGAAGAGAAGTTGGCGGCGATCGAAGAATATTGCAAGAATCCGAATCCCGACGCGCTGATCGTATTCGTGGCCGACCACATCAGCATTCCCGCCGACGCCCGCAAGATGGAGATGCAGGACAAGGAACGCTACCAGCGGATCCGCGAGGAGATGGGCCCCTATTGCGGCATCGTCGAACTGGCGCGCGTGGAAGAAGGCGAGGCCGTGCGCTGGATCTCCGAATATTGCACCGGCCGCGGCGTAAAGATCGAGGCGGATGGCTCCCGCGAGTTGGTCGATGCGCTGGGCGGCGACATGATGATGATCTCCAACGAACTGGAGAAATTGATTCTCTATGTTGGCCCCAAAAAGCTCATCACCCTTGGCGATGTCGAAACCATGGTGCTCGCCGCGAAGCAACGCTCCTTGTACGAACTGACGGACGCTATCTCCAGCAAGGAGCGGGCGCGCGCGCTGGAAGTTTTGGACGCGATGCTGACATCTGGCGAGGGCGAAGAGGCTTCCATCGGCCACGTCTATATGCTGGCGAAGACATTCCGCCAGATGCTGATCATTCTGGAGCGCAACGTTCGCGATCAGCGCATGCTGTGGGCGGCGTTGTGGCAGGGATTCCGCGTGCCTCCGTTTGCGGCCGATGACATCATCCGGCAGGCCCGCCGCTATAAAAATCGCCGCGAATTGACCCGCGCCATTCGCCTGGTCGCCAAAGCAGATCTCGCGCTGCGCTCGAATCCCGTAAGCAAGCGCATGGTGCTGGAACGTCTCGTGATGGACCTGACTACCGAGCCGAAGGTCGAAGCGCCGGGCTGGATGCAGGATCAACTCCCGGTGTGAGGAAGGCAGCTACGGCTCTCAGCCGTCAGCTTTCAGCAAAGGATTCTAAGGACGCTATACATCGGCTGTTTCCCCAGATTAATTTTTCTGTATTGCCCCAAAAAACTACCGTCCAGGCAGGGCTGGACGGTAGACAAGTCACCGCACTTCACTTCACCTCACCACACTTCACTACTGCTTTTCGCAAGTTACGCTGTTGTTCCAATCGACAAATGCTCCTTGCGGGTTGTCGCGCCACGCCCACACGTGCAGTTCAAAGAACGAATTCAGATTGAACCGGTTGGGGGCGGGAACGAATTGGAAGTCCTGGCCATCGAGTGACGGTGGAGTATTGTCGTGCGCCGCCAGCCATGTGGCCGCGTCCACAATGTACTCGACGCCGACCAGCCGGCGTGCGTTGCCTGCAGGTTCGTAGATCAGCGCTTCGGGAGTCGCCACGTTAATCTCGCCGTCACCCACGAGCGTGCCGTTGACGTAGTGAATGCCCATTGCGCCATGGTCCGGACCGGAAACGCATCCGAATGCGGGTGCGTAGCCGGCGGGCCCAGCGTTGTTGACGTCGAGGAATTGCTGCGTCGCCTTGCGAACGTCGGCTACCAGCGTTGCCGAGACGGGATGATTCGCATGGGAAGACTCTTGGGCGAAGAGCGGCATCATAGTGACCACGCTCCATGCGAATGCCAAACTTAGAAAACGAATAGCCCCGGTGTGAATTGCTTTGGTCATAGGGTTCTCCTTAAAGTTTATTTTTCAAACCAGTCTGAAACTTCCCCAGGGATGGCCTTGCTACAAACCTACAAACGCTCTGCCTTGACCGAAACGGTCACGCCCTTGGTGAGCGAATCGAATACCGGCGAGTGCCCGGTCCCGAGCTGGACGATTTCCTCCAGTTGTTCGTCGGGCGCGTCCGCCTTGATTTTGAAATTCACGCGGATGCCCTGATATCCCTTGCGCACCTTGGGATCGAGATCCAGAAATCCGTGCAGATCGATATCGCCTTCGAACGACGACTCGACTTCTTCAATCTGAATGCCGCGTGCGGCTGCGTGATAGACCATTGAGGTCGTCAGGCACGCCGCCAGGGAATGCAGAAGATACTCGACCGGATTCGCTGCCGAGTCCTCGCCCAGCAGGACGGCAGGCTCGTCGGCGTGTAGAACGAACGACTTCTGCCGCGAGATCTCCTGTCCGGCCCCGTGAAATTCGTTCACTGTCGAGCAGTTATGTCCGGCGCCTTGCCATTTGTTCTGCACGCGAAAGTTGAACTTCGCGATGGCCGGGGACGCCTTGATCGCGTCCATCGTCGTCAAAAGATTGTCCACGTTCACGCCATTCACGACCTTGGGAAGCTTTATTGCCGTTGCCATTTCTTTGTTCCTCCTCCTGATTTCGAACCAATCGCAATCGATGACTGGAGAGTATGGGTAAAATCGCCTTGCAACAAGATGGCAGATATGCCATTGTAGATAGGCATTTACGCCATACCCCGCAGAAAGGCGGAGAATCATGATTGAGGTCACCGTCCTGTTGCTCGACCAGACGTTTTCCTCGACGGCAGTTGGCCCGATGGAGGTGTTTCGCCATGCCGGGTGGCTGTGGAACCATCTGACGGGCAAGCCGGAGAAGCCGCGTTTTCACGTGACCACGGCCTCTGCCGATGGCGGCCCGGTGCTGTGTGACGGCCCCCTCAGCATCCAGCCGATGACATCGATAAGGAAGATCCGCGGAACCGATCTCATCTTCATTCCTACGACCGGCCTCAGTATCGACGATGTAGTGGAGCGCAACGCGCCGGTTGTGCCGTGGTTGAAACGATGGCATAAGCGCGGCGCCGCCATCGCCAGTGTGTGCTCCGGGGTGGGCCTGGTGGCCGCGGCGGGTATGCTCGACGGCAGGAGAGCCACCACGCATTGGGCGCTGGCGGAGCGGTTTCGCGAAAAGTATCCCAAGGTGAAGTGGATGCCCGAGTTGATGGTGACGGAAGATGGAGATTTTTATTGCGGCGGAGGCGTGCACGCCGCGCTCGACCTCAGTCTGTATTTAGTGGAGAAATTCTGCGGCCACGACATAGCGTTGGAAAGCTCAAAGGCGCTGCTCATTGAGACGCCGCGCGCCTGGCAGGCGGGATTCGCCGTGGTCCCCTTGAAGACCGAGCACAGCGACGATGCCATTTCCCGGGCGCAGGATTGGCTGCATGAGAATTTTCATCGCCCTTTTCCGCTGGAAGCTCCCGCCCATCGTGTGGGCATGAGCTTGCGCAATTTCGTGCGCCGCTTCAAGCAGGCTACGGGAGACAGTCCGCTCGCCTACCTGCAGAAGCTGCGTATCGCCGCCGCGAAACGCCTGCTGGAAAATAATCATCGAACCATGCAGGAGATCAGCGACGCCGTCGGGTACCAGGACGTCGCTTTCTTCCGCTCCCTGTTTCAGCGGCACACTGGAGTTTCGCCCAGCACCTACCGGGAAAAATTCGGCGTGTAATGGAACGCTCAAGGTTCGAACGGGCCAAATCACTCATTCGCAGTTTGGAGGAATCGTGGATATCAGATCGCTGCAGAAGCCGCTCAAGGAACAATATCGACGGGAGCCCACGAGCTCTCGCATCACGTTAACCGCAAAAGGAACGGAGACGGCGACGCCGCTATCCTGCTCCATCGACATTGGGCGCGCGATCTATCAGGCCGAAGCCCACAAGGGCGTGGGCGGAACGGGCACGGCGGCTTGTTCCGGCGACCTGCTCATCGGGGCATTGGCAGCGTGTGCCCAACTCACGTGCCAGTTGGTTGCCACCGCCATGGGCGTTCCCACGCGCCACATTGAAGTAGCGGTCAGCGGCGACATGGACCTGCAAGGAACGTTGGGCCTCTCGAAAGAGGTGCCTGTGGGTTTTCAGGCAATTCGACTGCAATTCAAGCTCGACGCCCCCGAAGCCACTGCCGAACAACTCCGCGCGCTCCAGGAGAAAACGGAACAATACTGCGTCGTGATGCAGACGTTGCTGCATCCGCCTCGCATGGAATCGCGTTGGGATTCTTCCGAATAGTCTTGCGGGGTTAAGGTACGTCCGTTCACGAATTATGGTCGACGTTCCTGTGGATGCTGATCATTTTGGAGCGCATCGTCCGCGATCGGCGCATGCCGGGGGGCGTTGTGACAGGGATTCCGCATGCCGCGGTGAGCAGTAAAGCGCAGCCGTGCGCCCGTTATTTTGCTCCGGCCTTGGAGCAATCAGAAATCATGCTCACCAGTTGACCGAGCAGTTCCAGCGATTGGTGCGAGCTGGCAGAATCGTTTGCGGCCAGCGCCTGATGATTGTCGGCATATTTTTGGCGGATCGCGCCGATTCGTTTGCGTTCTTCCAATGTGAGTTCTCGACCGACCGGCCCGGCCACGGCTTCGACCTCGGCTTCTTCTTCTCGGGACAGTCGCTGCGCCCCCTCTGCATTAGCGTGAGAATTACTCGCCTGCATCCTCTTCCGCAGGGGTTGCGCCGCATCCTCCAGTTCTTTCTTCATTTCCGGCGAGAAGCTATGAGTGCGCTGTACGACTGGGTCCGAACAAACCTTGAGGTACACAGCCCGGAGATGGTCCATCTCGGCCTGCATCCCGCCATCTACGTCCGAACCCGCGCTTGCCTCAGTCGGCCTGGCCGGGATGTCATCATCTGTGACGACGGTCCGCGTTGCAGACGCCTGGTGCCGCGCTTGTGATGCACGTGCCGCATCGGCGAGGGACTGCCCCAGGCCGATACTGGAGAACGCCATGACGATGAGGAGAGCGTGGAGGCGCATGCTGGCGCTAGTGTGCGCCTCAGTTGTGCGCGGACGCTAGTTACCCCCGTAACGCACAAGGCCGTTTACAATTTTTCCTGGATTGAGGCACTTATGGTTGACGTACCTGCATATCTCTCCCGCATCGGGTACGCTGGTTCCATCACACCTGGCGCAGAGGATCTCCGCGCACTCCATCGTGCGCATCTGTTCTCAGTTCCGTTCGAAAACCTGGATATTGCCCAGGGCCGGCCCATCGTTCTCGACGAGGACGCGCTACTGCGCAAGGTCATCAATCATCGCCGCGGCGGATTCTGTTACGAACTGAACGGTTGTTTCGCGGCGTTATTGCGGTCCTTGGGATTTCAGGTCACGCTGCTGTCAGCCAGGGTGTCGAGGCGCGATGGTGGCGAAGGCCCGGAGTTCGATCATCTTGCCTTGCGGGTCGACCTCGACCAACCTTGGCTGGCCGACGTTGGCTTCGGAGAATCTTTTTTGGAGCCGCTACGGTTGCAGGTTGACATAGAACAATGCGATCCGGCTGGGCAATTTCGGCTGCGGCGAATGGGAGATCGGTTTCAGTTAGAACGGCAGGAGCCGGAAGGATTGTGGAGACCGCAATACTCGTTTTCGCTACAGCCGCGGCGACTGGAAGACTTCGCGGGCATGTGCCACTACCATCAGACGTCTCCCGAATCCCACTTCACACAGAACAGCATCTGCTCGTGCGCCACGGCGGATGGCCGCATCACCCTTTCTGGGATGAAACTCATCATCACTCGAAACGGTCAACGGGAAGAGACGACGCTGCAGACAGAACAGCAGAGGCAGGACGCTCTCAACGAGCACTTCGGAATACGAACCTAGCCTCATGCGCAAAAACACAATTGGCACTACGTGTAGTTTATGTACGCTTCTTCCAATATCCCGGTCGCCGACGGCCGTGAGCGATGGCGAGAACTTGAATGACAGTTTCCTTCTCGCAATAGATCACCGCGAAGGGATAGCGCCGCATGACCAATTTACGAGTGCCATGCGCGGCGCTCGGCCAGCGGCTAGGCGAAGCGATCACCCAATCCAAAACTTGATCCAGCTCTTCCATGAAGTTAAGAGCCGCACTCGGACTCTTCTCCTGGTACCAGGTCACCGCGGATTTCAGTTCGGCAAGCGCTTCGGGATGAATCTCGAGCGGTTTAATGGCCATTGAGGATGGCGGATATCTGGCGGCGAGCTTCGGCCCAGGGAACCGGCTTCACATTGCCAGAATCGAGCTCTGCGATTCGTCGGGCAATCTCCCGATTCCACTCTTCTTCTGCCGATGCGTCTACGGTTTCGTCGAGACTGTCCAAAAGGGAACCGGCGAGCGCGGCACGAGCCTCTGCAGGAAGGGCGAGGGCCTTTTTCAGCAATTCAGAGACATCTGGACTCATAGACTTATTTTACTCCTCAGCCAAAACACAAACGGCAGACCAAAACGGTCTGCCATCTTCATGTACCCAGCTGGAAACTGAATGCGGAATCTACTTCATCGCGGTAACGCGCTTGCCCAGGCGGGACTTGTAGCGCGAAGCCGTGTTCTCGTGCAGCGTGCCCTTCTGGATAGCCTTGTCGAGTGCAGAAACGGTCTGACGGTAGGTCTGCTCGGCGGCAGCCTTGTCGCCCTTGGCGATGGTTTCGCGCAGTTCGCGCAACTGTGTGCGCAGGGAGGAAGTGTTGGCGCGATTGCGCTCGGTACGGCCTTCGGTCTGGCGGGCGCGCTTAAGCGCCGAAAGATGATTTGCCATGTTTGCTTCGTTACCTTCGTGTCTCTAGAGAGATATTCGGGGTGGGTCCGAATTACTTATTATAGGGGAGCAACTCTCGACCGGTCAAACAGATGCAGCGTAAGGGGCAGGCATGAGCACGGGTCTGGATCGCCTCAAAGTCCTGATTAATTCGTCGACACCCATCATCGTTATGGAGACAGCGGAGGAGATGCGCGCCGTCAGCGTGGTGCGCGCCGCCTGTACCGAGCTGAACATGTCGACCTTTGAATGGACCATCGCCGACGGGCTGGTGCGCTCGGGATCGAATCTGCCGGTGGAAGCTTCGAAGGCGTCGCCGCCTCGGCCCGACCCGACCACCACCATCTGGAATCAGGGGAGCCGCGCGCAGTCTCGTACCGCGTTGAGTCCGGGCGCGAGCGAAGCAGAGAGGCTGGCGCGAGCCGTCATGTCTTCCATGGGGACAGAAGCAGCCGCGGCGGCGACTGCGGGCTCGATCTACAACACGCGCGAACCGGTGCAGGCGCTCGCGAACATGGAGTCGATGACTCTCGAAGCGGTGTTCATCCTGAAGGACTTTCATCGCCATATGGATGACCCGGTTGTGGTGCGCCGCCTTCGCGACGTGGGTCAGAAATTCTCTGCGAACCGCCGGACCGTGATCATCACCGCGCCGGAACTCAGCATTCCTCCGGAGTTGACGACGCTCGTCGAATATTTCGACTTGCCCCTTCCCGATCGGGACCGGTTGCACGACATTATTCACGAGACCTTCACTCGACTCTCCAAGACCTATAGTTTGAAGTTGCAATTGGATGCCCCCGGCGTAGAAGCCATGGCGGCCAATCTCAGAGGCCTGACAGAAGAAGAGGCGGAACGCGCCACGTCGCAAGCTCTGGTCACTCGCTACGCGTTGTGTCCTGAAACCATCACGGATGTGCTGGATGCCAAGAAGCAATTGCTGCGGCATTCGGGGATGCTCGAGTTCATCGAAGCCTCCGACAACATGGCGGCCGTGGGTGGATTGGAGAACCTGAAGCACTGGCTGCAGCAGCGCCGCGGTGCATGGGAAGATTCGGCGCGGGAGTTCGGCTTGGAGCCGCCGCGGGGAATGATCGTTCTCGGTGTGCAAGGGTGCGGGAAGTCTCTGTGCGCTCGCGCCGTTGCTGGAGAATGGAAATTGCCATTGGTGAAGTTTGACACTTCGGCGGTCTACGACAAATACATCGGTGAGACGGAAAAGCGCATCCGCAAAGTCTTTCAGGTGGCGGAAGGGCTCGCTCCCTGCGTGCTCTGGATCGACGAATTGGAAAAAGTCTTTGCCGGCAGTGGGCCGGATTCGGCCTCGGCCGATGCCGGAGTTTCGTCGCGCCTGCTGGCCTCGTTTCTATCGTGGATGCAGGACAAGAAGTCTCCGGTGTTCGTCGCGGCGACCTGCAACAATGTCACTGTGCTGCCGCCGGAGTTGATCCGCAAGGGGCGTTTCGACGAATTGTTCTTTGTGGATCTGCCCAATCAGGCGGAACGCAAACAGATCTTCTCGATCCAGTTGACGAAGAGAAAACGGAATCCGTCAGAATTTGATTTAGAGAAAGCGGCAGCGGCGGCCAAGGGATATTCCGGCGCGGAAATCGACGCGGCCGTCCAAGGCGCTCTGTACGCCGCCTATTCCGAGAAGAAGGCTCTTACCACGCAGTCTTTGCTGGATGCGCTAGCCCAGACCGTACCGCTTTCCACGACCCGCGCGGAAGAAATCGCTGCGCTGCGTGATTGGGCGCGCACCCGGGCGGTACCGGCTTCGGCGCGGGATGCAGCCGAAGCGAGGGCGTGACGTCGGCACCAAGGAAAGCACCCTATGACAGTTCGATTGGGTTACGATGTGTAGTCCTATGCCCGCGCTATTCCTCCCAACGTTCACAAAGGTCACCTTTCTCGCGATAAGTCTTGGGAGCATGTTGTTCCTGGTCAGCGGCATTAAAGACCGAAACGCCGAGGTCCGAAGAAGCACGTTATCAATCATCACCGGAATAGCCGGTCTGATCTACGTAGCTTTAGGCTTCTACTGGTACGACCATGTAGGTCCGTGGCACTCGCGCACGATGGCAATTGCCTTTTACGTCGCAAGACACTTTACGGCCGGGATAGCGATAGGGATGTTGCTGTACGTGACCCGTCTAGCGAACACGAGGTTTCTGTTAGCGGTATCGTCCCTATCGCTAATCGTAATAAATGCTTTGGCGATGATGAGGCGCCCCGCGATTCGAGTGCTTTCCTTGGAGGAAGGGCTATTCGGAGGGCTCTTCATCGTTTCGCTTGTCCTTTTCTGGTTGGAGCGACGACCTGAAATGCAGCAAACTGCTGGTATGGAATCGAGACCTGGCTAAGCGAATCTGAAGTCGCGAATACGAATCCTCAGCCCCCATTGACTCGCCGTTCTACCCCAAGGTACGCTCTTACCTAATGGTAGTGATTTGCCCTGTGGGCATCCGCATTCCGCTCGATCCCGTCTCTGAGCAAAACCTTGTTTTGACTGCGCAGCCTCACACCAGTTTGTGCAACACCAGCCAGAACCGACGAGCATGAAAAAAAGCATCGGGATCAGTCCCAACATCGAGACCCTGTTCGGCACGCGCGACGAAAATGTGCGCCTGCTCGAAGACGGGCTGAACGTCACCATCAACCTGCGCTCTAACTCCATCGACCTCGAGGGCGCGGCGAAGGACGTCGCTCGCGCGGAACAGGTGTTTACCGACTATGAGAGCCTGCAGCGCTCGGGATACAGCTTCCAAAACGGCGACCTGAACAGCATGATGCGCGTCCTTACTTCCGATCCGAGCGCAACGCTTCGCGGCCTGGCCGATGCCGGACGGCAACGCTCGCTTGGCCGCCGCATGGTGCAGCCCAAGAGCAGCAACCAGCGTCGCTATCTTGAAGCCATTGAGAAGCACGACATGGTGTTCGGCATCGGTCCGGCTGGAACGGGCAAAACCTATCTGGCGGTCGCGATGGCGATTTCGGCTTTGCTGTCCAAGCGGGTGAACCGGATCATCCTGGCGCGTCCTGCCGTCGAGGCGGGCGAGCGCCTCGGCTTCCTGCCCGGAACGCTGCAAGACAAGATCGATCCCTATCTCCGTCCGCTGTATGACGCGCTGTATGACATGCTCGACCCCGAGAAAGTCGACCGTTATCTGGAAAAGAACGTGATCGAGATCGCGCCCATTGCCTTTATGCGTGGCCGCACGCTGAACGATTCATTTGTCATTCTCGACGAAGCCCAGAACACGACGTCGGAACAGATGAAGATGTTTGTGACGCGGCTGGGCTTCAACTCGAAGGCCGTCATCACCGGCGACGTGACGCAAATCGACTTGCCCAATGCCCGCCGTAGCGGCCTGCTGGAAGCCATTGACGTTCTGAAGAGTGTGGAAGGGCTATCGTTCGTGCACTTTGACGAGGGCGACGTGGTGCGCCATCACTTGGTGCAGCGCATCGTCCGCGCCTATGACGAGCACAAAACGAGGGTCGCAGAGCAGCAGATGTTACTGCTCGCGGAACCCAGGAGCGCCGAAGTACCGGCAGAGCGGCCGGCGTCCTCGAGTGAAAGGGCTGCCCCCGCGGAACGGGAATAGAATGGAATGGATGGGGGGCTCGGTCAAAGAGCCTCCTTTTTATTTGTGCGACTTTGTTCGGCGAAGGAAAGACGACGGAGCTTGGTGATCCTGGAGAAGAAGATCGACGGTGTGAGCGCTGCGGCGATGGAGCGTTTCGTCTCGCGCGCAAGGCGGGCCGTCGGCCTGCGTGGGCGCGTGAATGTGCTCATTACCGGGAGTGCGGCGATTCGAAAGCTAAACCGGGAGTTTCGCCGCAAGGATAAGCCGACCGATGTCCTGTCATTTCCTTCCGACTCGGGCAGCAGCAGTCGCGTCGCGAAAGCGCAGTCCGCGGGCGAAATCGCTATTTCCGCCGACATCGCGCTGCAAAATTCCTTCCACCTCGGGCATCCCGTTTCCACCGAATTAAAGATCCTGATCCTGCACGGCGTGCTGCATCTGGCAGGCTTCGATCACGAGCGCGATAATGGTTCAATGGCGCACAAAGAAGAAAGATTGCGCCGGCAGCTTAGGTTGCCCGTGGCGTTGATCGAGCGCACCGTGGCAGGGCATTCGGCGCGTCCCCGGAGCACCCCCGGTCCCGGCAAATCGCGGAGGACGCCATGAGCCTTGCCATCGTCCTCAGTTTCTTCCTGCTGATGGGCCTGCTCACGCTCGCTTCCTACGTGGATCGCGTTTACCAGGAACTCGGCAAGTTCCTCTCCCGCGAATTTCAGGACAATATCGATGCGTTCGAGCAAAAAGTCGAACCGGCGTTAGGGGTCAGCCGAACCCGAGCCGCCCTTTCGATGGCGGTGTTAACCCAGCTGACGATGGCCTCGATTGCGCTGATTGTGGGGTTCGTGGTCTTCAGCGACCAGCGCTGGAACACCTACGAAATCCTGCAGTCGGCCATCATCCTGACCCTGACGGTCATTTTGTGTAATCGATTCTTGCCCTACCTGTTTTTCTCGCGTACCAAAGGGGACTGGCTGGTGCGCTGGACGCCGCTGCTGAAGGTTCTCATCTATCTGATGATGCCGGTGACGATTGTCCTGGGATTTCTGCAGTCGGTCGTTTCCCTGACCAAGCAAAACATGACCGAGCAGCCGGAGACTTCCGCCGAGGCGGTGGACGCTCTGATTGAAGCTGGGCAGGAAGAGGGAATTATTCAAGAGGGCGACCGCGATCTGATTCAATCGGTTGTGGAATTCAGCGGCAAAACGGTGCGTGAAGCGATGAAGCCGCGCCCAGCGATGTTTGCCGTTCCCACCGACACCACCGTCGAGCGCTTCATCGAGATGCTGCGCGCCAAACACTATTCCCGAGTGCCGGTGTATGAGGGCACGATTCATAACATCAAAGGTATTGTGTACGCGCAAGACGTGTTGCAGGTGCCGGACACCGAGGCTCACGTTCGGAGGGTCGACACAGTAATGCGCCGCGACGTGTATTTTGTCCCCGAAAGCAAGCTGGGAAGCGACCTGTTGCGCGAGATGCAGAAACAGAATGTGCGCATGGCGATCGTTGTCGACGAATACGGCGGCGTGGCGGGACTGGTCACCATCGAAGACCTGGTGGAAGAGATCGTGGGCGAGATCCGTGACGATCACGAAAAGCCCGAAGTTGTGCGCGAAGGAGAAAAATCGTTCATCGTCGCCGGCGGGATGGACGTGGACCGTCTCGACGAACTATTCGGCACCAAGCCGGAGGGAAAAGAGTCGGCGACGATCGCCGGGTTGGTGAGTGAATTGGCCGGAAGAATTCCGCGCAAAGGCGAAGCCGTGGAAGAAGACGGTTTGCGTTTTGAGGTGCTGGAATCCACCGATCGCAAAGTCGAGCGAGTGCGCGTGAGCGCGGTCCAGCCGAGACAGTTGAAATTGATTTAGGGTCTTGGGTTCTGGGTCTTAGGTCCCGCCTTGAGCCCAACCCCTAAGACCGAAGGCCCAACACCTAACACCTAGTACCTAACACCGAATACCGAAAAACCAAATCATGCCATTCCGTTCTGGTTTCGTTTGCATCCTAGGCCGCCCCAACGCGGGCAAGTCGACCCTGCTCAATGCGCTGGTCGGCGAAAAGCTGGCCATCATCTCGCCTAAGCCACAAACCACCCGCAACCGCATCCAGGGCATTGTTCATGTGCCGAAGAAGAAGGGTAAAGGTGGGGGGCAGATCGTCCTGATCGATACTCCCGGCGTACACAAACCCGACTCGTCCCTGGGACGCAAGATGATGGTCGAAGTACGCGAGGCCCTCGAAGGCTGCGACCTCGTGCTCGTCATCATGGACGTGACGCACAAGCTCGATCCCCGCGACCAGTTCGCCCTTGACCTGCTCAAGCACTCTGGCACGAAGGCACTCCTGATCTTGAACAAAGTCGACCTCATTAAAGAGAAGTCGAAACTGCTGCCCCTGATCGAGGAATACCGCAAGCTCTACGACTTCGCCGAAGTCATTCCAATTTCGGCGCTCAAGCGCAACGGCCTCGACACCTTGCTGGAGAGAGTGATCTCATCCCTTCCGGCTGGCCCAGCCTATTTTCCCGAGGACCAGGTCACCGATCAGCCCGCGCGTTTTATGGCGGCAGAGAGTGTCCGCGAGCAGGTCCTGCTGAATACGAGCGAAGAAATTCCGTACGCGACCACGGTCATTGTCGACGGCTTCGAAGAGGGCAAACGGCTCACCCGGATCTCCGCCACGATCTACTGCGAGCGTGATGGTCAAAAGGGCATTCTGGTCGGAAAAGGCGGGCGGATGCTGAAGAAGATCGGCACCGCCGCCCGGATCCAAATCGAGCGCATGCTAGGGACCAAAGTCTTTCTCGAACTCTATGTGAAGGCTCATCCGGGATGGCGCGATTCCCGTCACTTTATCGAAGAACTGGACTGGCGCCGCCAGCTGGAACATCGCATGGAAGAGCTTTCCGGCGAATCCAGGGAAGCGCCTGAGCTCGCGGCTGACGACACAAAAGGTTAAAGTTGTGTTTCAACCAACGGCCTGAATGTCGCACCCATTGCGGGATTTCACGGTTTGGGACTAGAATCCCCAGTGGGCCGCGCGTACGGGCGGACAAGGACAAACCACCCACCATGGAACCTGGGGCTTCTTCCGAGGAGCAATTCCCGGAGTACGACTTCGATCCAGACCAGCTTGCTCTACGGGTAAAGGTCACGCTCGCCGCTGACCGCAAGGCAGTGGACCAAGTCGTGGAGCAGGTCATGGAGGTCGTCCGCCAAACCCATTGCCTCGATGGCAAGGAAGATGCTATTGAGTTGGCGTTGCAGGAAGCCTTGGCCAATGCTGTAGTGCACGGCGCCAAGGAGGATCCGAGCAAGACGGTCGAGTGCCTGGTAGCCTGCGAGCAACACCGCGGAGTGCTTATTATTGTGCGGGATCCGGGTGAAGGCTTCGATCCCAAGGCCATCCCCGCCTGCACCATGGGCGAGAACCTGTACTCGAATCACGGGCGCGGAATCTTCCTCATTAACCAGTTGATGGATGAAGTAAAGTTTCACAAAAACGGCACCGAGATTCACATGGTGAAACGATAGTTAGAGCAATCGATAGAAATAAAGTTAGTTCTGTGGCGCACGCAAGGTTCAACGGCGCGCGCGTTCTGTAAAGACGGAGGGACCCTAGATGCGGAAACAGAAAGGTTTTTCGCTGATCGAACTGCTGATCGTCGTAGCAATCATTCTCATCATTGCCGCGATCGCCATCCCCAACCTGATGCACGCCAAGATCGCCGCCAATGAAGCCTCGGCGGTGCAGTCGATCAAAGCCATCAATGCGGTTGAGATCACCTACAGCGCGGCCTATCCCACGGTTGGATACGCTCCTG
>Ga0335071_10002407_pt1 | contig 20040 bp, 15 predicted proteins | sample Lox_Sample_15_FD_206724 | JGI IMG/M metagenome (GOLD analysis project Ga0335071, IMG submission 206724) | Soil microbial communities from Loxahatchee National Wildlife Refuge, Florida, United States - Lox_Sample_1.5 | ecosystem: Environmental > Terrestrial > Soil > Wetlands | place: USA...
GGACCCTCGTCGTCGCGGACCCGCGCGCCGGGGAGTTCGCATCCGAAGACCTCCGGCTCATTTCGACCCTGGCCACCCATACCGCCGTGGTCATCGCCAACGCCCGGTTTTTCGATCTGGTCCGGCGGGCCAAGGAAGAATGGGAGACGGCGTTCGACGCGATGTCGGAGGGGATGGCGGTGGTGGACGAAGAGGGCCGGATCACCCGCGCCAACCGCTCGCTCGCGGCGCTCCTGTCGCGGGACATCGCCGAGGTGACGGGCCACACGCTGGCCCCCGCCCTCCTCGAGCATCCCGCCGCGCTCGACGACCTGATGGAGATCGCGCGCCGGGGCGAGCGTCCCACGCCGCTCGTGGCCCGGTCGCAAGCCGGCCGCGCGGTCCGGGTCAACGCCGCCCGGATGCCCCCGGTCGGCAGCGCCATTCATCTGGTGGTGCTCGTGGAGGACGTCACCGAGCAACAGACGATGGAAGCCCAGCTGATCCAGAGCGAGAAGCTGGCCGCGGTGGGCCAGCTGGTATCGGGCGTGGCGCACGAGCTGAACAACCCGCTGACCTCCATCGCGGGGCTGTCCGAGTTCCTGCTGGAGCAGAAGGAGCTCGGGGAGAACGACCGGGGCCACCTCCGCGTGATTCACGAGCAGGCCGAGCGCGCCGGGCGGATCGTGCGGAACCTCCTGACCTTCGCCCGGAAGGCGCCCGCCGAGCGGGAGCGCGTGGATCTCACCGACGTGCTCCAGCGCACCGTCCTGTTGATGAGCTACGACCTGCGGCTCAAGGATGTCGTGCTCGAGCGTGATTTCGCCGGGGTGTTGCCGGATGTCCTGGGAGACCGCCACGCGCTCCAGCAGGTGGTTCTGAACCTGCTCACCAACGCGGCGCAGGCCGTGGCCGGAAACCCTCCCGATCGCCCCCGCACCGTGCGCGCCTCCACCTGGTTCGACGGCCGCGTGCACCTGAGGATCGAGGACTCGGGCCCCGGGATCTCGGACGAGGTGGCGCGCCAGCTCTTCACGCCTTTCTTCACCACCAAGGAGCCGGGCCAGGGGACGGGTCTGGGCCTTTCCATCAGCTATTCGATCATCGAGGCCCACGGCGGCCGCATCGTGGTGGAGCACCCGGACGCGGGCGGCGCCGCCTTCCACGTGGACTTCCCCCCCGCTCCGGCCGATACGCCCACGCGGCCGCCGCGATCCGCCGACCACACGCCCGTGCCGCCCACCAAGGGGGCGTCACGGACCATTCTCCTCGTGGACGACGATCAGGCCGTCCGGCGGATGGTGCAGGCGCTGTTCGGCCGGGAGGGGCACGCGGTGGAAGTGGCCCGGAACGGCCAGCATGCGCTCGAGCTGGCGGCCACCCGGACCTTCGACCTGATCATCGCGGACGGGCGCGCGGCGGCGACCGGCAAGCTGCTGGTGGAAGAGCTGGCGGAACGGATGCCGCACTTGAAGAGCCGCACCCTGGTGGCCACGGGGGACGTGCGACCCGCCACCGACGAGACGCTGGCGCGTCTCGGCCTGCGCTACGTGCGCAAGCCTTTCAACCTGCGCGATCTCCGGGACGAGGCGGCGCGGGTGTGGGCGGCCACCGAGTCGTAGGCTTCGGAGGGCCAGCCGAAGAGCGCCAGGTTGACGGCGCCTCCGGGCGCGAACTTCACGCCTTCACGCAGCAGCAGGGCCCGCTGGACCACGGCGCCGTGGTCGGCGGTGGAGAGCGAGATCCGGCCCGCCGCGTTGATCACCCGCCACCAGGGCACGTCGCCGTCGTCGGGGAGCGCTGAAAGGGCCCAGCCCACCTGACGGGCCGCGCCGGGGCGTCCGGCAAGGCGCGCCACGACGCCATACGTCGCCACCCGTCCCTTCGGGATGTGACGCACGACGCGGTAGATCCGGTGATAGAAGGGGTTCATGCGGCTCCGCTAGCTTACCCGAAGAACGCCGTCGAGCAAGCCCGCGCTTCCACCCCCCACCATTGACAAAACGTCTTCCAGTGCTCTGCGCTCCCGGGGCCAGGCCAGGCGGCCGGCCGCCGCCCGGGGCGTGAGCCACTCGCACCGGTCGTGCTCCTCCGAGATTCGAACCTCCGCGCCGCCGGCGACGAACGCGGCGAAGACGGGAATCACGGCGAGCACATCCGAGTCGTGCTGGTAGAACGCTTCGGTGCGGGAGAGGTTGTACAGCGCCACCGGGGCGAGTCCGGTCTCCTCGGCCAGCTCGCGTCGCGACGCCTGCACCGGCGTCTCGCCCGGCTCGATGGTGCCGTGCACGATCTCCCACGCGCCGGCACGCGTGCGGCCCGGCGCGCGGCGGAGGGCCAGCACTTCGAGGCGGTCACCGGCGCCCCGGAGGGCGAAGGTGTCCACGAACATCACCTTGATGTCGGTCATGCGGGCTAGTGCCGGCGGCGGCCCAGCACCGCTTCGAGGCGCGCCGAGAGGGCGCGGGCCCGGAAGGGCTTGGTGAGGAAGTCGTCGGCGCCGAGCTCGAAGACGCGGACCTCGTTGTCTTCGTCGCCCTTGGCGGTCAGCACGATCACGGGAATCCCGGCGGTGGCGGGCCGGGAGCGCAGGTGGGACAGCACGCCGTATCCGTCGAGACCGGGCAGGTTCAGGTCGAGGACGATGATGTCGGGCCCCACCCGGTCCACCTGGTCCAGCGCCTGCACGCCGTCGCGCGCCTCGGCCACGTTGTAGCCGTCGCGCTCCAGCAGGTCCTTCATCACTTTTCGCAGCGAATCCTCGTCGTCCACCAGCAGGACCTTGAGCGGAGCGGCGCCGTGGGTGCCGGTGAGACGCGGGGGGGGCGCGGGCTCCTCCAGCAGCTCGAAGTGGTCGGTGGAGCGCTCGGGCCGCTCCGCCGCCGGGGTGCCCTGCGCCGGCGAGGGACGCCCGACGCCGGACGTGGCCACGGCCGGACCGGTGCCCGCCGCGGCGTCCGCCCGCTCCGCCGAGCCCTCCTCGGGCGGGACTTCCACCACCCGCAGGAGCTCGTCGATGGTGGACTCCCCGCCCAGCACGTGCGTCAGCCCGGAATCCCAGAGCGACTTCATCCCGTTCCGCCGCGCCGCTTCCGCGATCTTGTCCGCCGTCTGCCCCGCCGCGATCCGCCGCTCCATCTCCTGGGTGACCTGGAGCACTTCGATGATCGAGAACCGCCCCCGGTACCCGGTCATCGCGCAGTCGGGGCACCCGGCGGCGCGATAGAGCGGAGTGCCCTGGGGAATCCAGCGTTTCAGTCGGTCGGGGGGGGACTCCATCCACACTTCCTTGCAGGTGCCGCACAGCCTCCGCATCAGGCGCTGCGCCACCACGCCCCGGAGGGCGGCCGCGATCTTGTAGGCCTCGACCCCGATGTCCACCAGCCGGGTGACCGCGTTGGGGGCGTCGTTGGTGTGCAGGGTCGAGAGGACGAGGTGGCCCGTCAGGGACGCCTGGACGGCGATCTGGGCCGTCTCGCGGTCCCGGATCTCGCCGACCAGCACGACGTTGGGGTCCTGCCGGAGGATGGATCGGAGGGCCGACGCGAAGGTCAGGCCCGCCTTCTCCTGCACCTGCACCTGCACGATCCCCTGCATCCGGTATTCCACCGGGTCTTCCACCGTCACGATGTTCACGCCTTCGCTCTGAATCTGGCGGATCATCGAGTACAGGGTGGTGGTTTTCCCGGAGCCGGTGGGGCCGGTCACGAGAATGATGCCTTCGTGATTCTCGAGGAGCCGGGTGATCGCCTCCGCCTCCCCCGGATTGAGCCCCAGGGAGTCGAGCGACTTGACGGTCGCGCGCGAGTCCAGGATGCGGACGACGACCTTCTCGCCCAGCGCGGCGGGCAGCGTCGAGACCCGGAGGTCGATGGGCTGGCCGTTCACCGCCACGCGGGCACGGCCGTCCTGGGGCCTCAGCCGGTCGGCGATATCGAGCGACGACATGATCTTGATGCGCGAAATGAGGGGCAGCCCGGCGGCCCGCGGGATCTTCATCTGCTGGCGGAGCACGCCGTCGATGCGGTACCGGACCGCCACCCCGCCTTCCTCGGGTTCGATGTGGATGTCCGAGGCGCGGGAGAGGATGCCCTCGGAAATGATCAGGTCGACCAGCTTCACGACGGGGCGCTGGCTGGCTTCCTCCTCGCTCGCGCCCAGCTCGTCGGGGACCTCGTCCGCCAGGTGAATCAGGTCGTTCGAGTCCTCCATGTTCTCGAGGAGCTTGTCGATGGTCTTGTCCGGCCGGTACATCTCGTCGAGCTTCTCGGCGATCTTGGCCGGCGAGAGCAGGAGCATCCGCACTTCCCGCCCGGTGGCGAACGCGAGGGACTTTTCGGCGTCGAGGTCGAAGGGATTGGCGGTGGCGACTTCGAAGAAGGAATCCGTGATGCGCAGGGGCAGGACCCGGTAGCGGCGCACCAGCTGCTCCGGCAGCGTGTCCTTCACCTTGGGGTCGACCTCGGCCACGTCCGCCACCTTCAGCCGGTAGCGGCTGGACAGCTTTTCGATGATGCCGTCGTCGGTGGCGATGTGCCGCGAGACGATCATCTCCCAGAGGGTGCGCGACGGCTCGGCCTTGGCCCGCAGCTCCTCGAGGAGCTCGGGCGAAATGACCCCCTCGAGGGAGGTGGCCAGCCATTCGTCGGGAAAGGTGGTGTCAGGCATTGGGGGTCAACGAAACCTAGCCGCGCCGCCCGCCCCGTCCAGTCCGACACCGTTCACAGAAGGCCCCAGAAGTCGCGTGTCACGTCCAGGGCCACATGCACCCGACGGCTCTGCACGCCGTAGCCCCCGTCCACGCGGATCACGCCCAGCCACTCGAGTGCGAGCCCGAGGGTGAGTCGCGTGCCCGGCGTCGCCCGCCACGGCGTGCCCGCGATGGGCCGGTCCGTCCACCCCGCCACCGCGTACGGCGCGAGGATCGCCGTGCGCGGCGTGCGGGCGTAGGGACCCGCGGAGAGCGCAACGAAGGGCACGGGCAGGCGCCACTCGACACCCAGCTGGGCCGCGCGCGCGCCGCCCCAGCTCCGGAAATCGTCCCCGAGGAGGGTGCCCCGTCCCCCCGAGACGAAGGCCCGGTAGGCCGGAAGATGCGCCGAGCCGACTCCCGCGGCCCCCGAGATCAGCACCCGCGTGGCGGACACCGGCAGGAGGACGATGCCGTCGGCGGACCAGCGCCAGTATGTCGTCCCGCCGTCCAGCCGCCCGCCTTCGACGGAGAGGCCGCCGGCGAGGTCCCGTTCGACGTCGGCCCCGGTGCCGGCGGCGCGCCGGCGCACCGACACGCGGGCTAGATCCACGCCGCTGCCCCCGCCGCCCGCGAGGGCGGGGTTCGGCGCGTACCCCCCGCCGGCCGGCCAGCCCACCGTGGCCAGCGAGCCCACGCGCTCCCGCGCCACCGCGGCGTCCCAGTCTCCCTGCCCGCCCAGGGGCCGGTGAAACGAGAGCCGCCCGCCGTCGGCGAGGGTGTAGTCCCCGTAGTCGCGGCCCCACTCCTGCGTGGTCATCGAGTTCAAAAGCGGCGCGATCACGGGCCGGTCGGACACATCGCGGACTTCGCGGTACCCGGAGAGCGTCAGGGTCCCCGTCGCCGTGTGCCAGGCGGCCTCGGCGACGCCCTTCACGCGGTGGTCGCCGAAGCCGTAGCTCGCGCGGCTCGACACCTCCACGCCGGTGCGGCCGAGGCGCTGCACGATCCCCGCGCCGACGGCGAGCCCCTCCACGCGGTCGACGTGGGCGATGTCCGAGAGGCTCCGGACGCCGAGGCGGTGCGGGGACAGGCCGGACAGCACGTGGCTCCCCGCGATGCGGGCGGCTTCGTCGCGGAGCCGGGTCAGGTCGTCGGTCCGGGCCGGCACCACGGTCGAATCGAGGGCCGCGGCGAGGGACGTGGGCCACGGGAAGGAATCGAGCTCGGCCCGGGGCACCGGTGAGATCTCCTCGCCCGCGAACCACTGATCGGCGAGCCCGAGGTTGAACGTGTAGTCGCCCACCTGCCAGCGGATCCGGATGATGCCGCGCGCCGGAAAGTCGAGCCACGTCACCCGGCGCCGGATCTCGATCTCCTGGCGGTACGGCAGCCAGAAGCGTCCGTCCCAGAGCGCGTCCTCCAGCACCACGCTCACGTCCTCGAGGCTCGGGTCCCGGTACGCCACCGGCGTGAAATCGAACGACATCCGCACCAGATCCGCCGTGGCCGCGTCCAGGTAGACCGTGCCGACGATGCGGGGGGTGTCGAAGTCCTTGGGACGCACCCGCACGGAGACCACGTGCACCGAGCGACGCGGGAGCACCACCGTCTGCGTGTCCCCGAGGGCGTAGTCGTAGTCGAGGAGGGCGCCGGGAGACAGGGGGTGGGGGACGTCGAGGACCTCGTCGCCGTCGCCGAGACGGATGGCGCGCCCGAAGTTGTTCTGGATGATCCCCAGGTGATCGCGATGATAGTTGATGTCGGTGGGAAGCTCCGCGGCGTTGCGCCATCCCACGATGCGCTGCTTGCTGGCGCCCGGGGCCTTCCAGTAGACTTCCAGCTCGAGCTGGTCGGCCTTGATCAGGCGGGGCGGCTCACGCAATCCGTTCCCGAACTGGCCGAGGAAGAGCACGAACCCATGCGCGTGCGCCTTGTAGTCATGGAGCGTGGTGTCGGCGGTGGTCACGCTCCGGCGCCGGATGGCGCGGTTGACCAGCGCGAGCGCGGGCGCGGAGTTCCAGTCCTGGGCGGCGAGGCCGCCGGCGCCGCCCAGCGCGGCCAGGGCGAGCAAGGTGATCCGAGGCCCGAGTCGGGTGCGCATCGCCCGGGAATTTCGCTGCTTCGCGGAGCCGCTACAAGCGCCGCGCTCGCCGCGCTCGCCGCCCTCGCCGCCTGTCACACGAGCACCGGGCTTTCGTCCACGACGCACCGCGCCAGCCTCCTGGCGCTGGCCCGCAGCGACGCCGCCGATCCGAACGTGCTCACGATGACCTTCAAGAACAACCAGACCGTCTCCTTCACCTGGATCAACGCCGACAGCGCCGGCACCACCCTGGCCGTCTTTCACTTCTTTCCCCAGAGCGTGCGCTCCCGGAACGACACCATTCTGGCCGACACGTCCACGGTCCAGCTGACCGCGACCGTGACGCCGGGCGTCTTCGGGTTCACCATCGCGCCCGCGAGTGTGGTGTTCAACATCGCCGGCTCCCCCACGGTGGACGTGTCGTTCGCGAGTTACGCCGACTTCAGCGTGGCCGATTCGTCGCCCTCCAAGTACCCCACGTCCCAGGCGTTCGCCCAGGCCCTGAAGCTCTGGTACGAGTTCGGGAGCGACCAATGGCAGGCGCAGAACACCGGGGTCACCGGCACCCTGGCGTCGTCGGCCCTGTCGCAGCCCGGGCTCTACCTGCTCGCCGCCCCGAAATGATCGATCCCCGCGGCGACTTCCTCGCCCGGGCCCAGGGAAGCGCGGGGGGGATGGTTCCCTTCGTCCGCGAGATCCTGCTCGACACCGACACGCCGGTGGCCGCGTACGCGAAGATCGCGCGGGGCCCGTTCGGATTCCTGCTCGAGTCCCTGGTGGGCGGCGAGCGCTGGGCCCGGTACACCTTCCTCGGCACCGAGCCCCGCGAAGTGTGGCGCTACCGCGGGCGGACCGTGGACCGCTGGACCCGGACCGCGGGCTGGACGCCCGCGGGCGAGGTGGACGCGCCGCTGGAGCACCTCGCCGGCCAGCTCCGCAGCGTGCCCGCCGTGGAGGCGCCGGGACTCCCCCGCTTCACGGGCGGCGCGGTCGGCTACCTCGGCTACGACCTGATCCGGAGCGTCGAGCGCCTGCCCCACCCGCCGGCCGACGCGCTGGGCGTTTCCGACGCCGTCCTGATGATCGCCGATACCGTGGTGATCCTCGACAACGTGTACGGCCGGGCGTCGGTGGTGGCGAGCGTGGCGGTGCCCCCGGGCGCTCCGGCGCGCGAGCGCGAGCGCCTGGCCGACGACGCCGAAGCCCGCGTGAACGAGATCGTGTCACGCCTCGAGCGGCCCCACACCCTGCCCGCGCTCCCGATGCCCGCGCACCCGCCCGCGGTGGCGACGACGTCGACGTATCCCCGGGACCGTTTCGAGGGCGACGTGGCGCGGATCCTCGAGTACATCCGCGCCGGCGACGCCTTTCAGGTCGTGCTGTCACGGGAGCAGGCGGCGGCCGGCACGGCCGATCCGCTGCGGGTCTACCGCTACCTCCGGGCCCTCAATCCCGCGCCGTATCTCTTCTATCTCCAGCTCGACGAGTGCGCGCTGGTCGGGAGCTCGCCCGAAACTCTGGTGCGCGTGGAGGGCGGCGAGGTGACGGTGCGCCCCATCGCGGGGACGGCCCCCCGGGGCGCCACACCGGCGGAGGACGACCGCATCGGCACGGTGCTCGCCGACGACCCGAAAGAGCGCGCCGAGCACCTGATGCTGGTGGACCTGGCGCGCAACGACGTGGGCCGCGTGGCGGCCTACGGGTCGGTCCGCGTGACGACGTTGATGGCGCTCGAGCGCTACTCGCACGTGCAGCATCTGGTGAGCGAAGTGCGCGGGCGTCTGCGCCCCGGGTACGACGCCCTCGACGCGCTGCGCGCCTGCTTTCCGCACGGCACCGTCACCGGCGCCCCGAAGGTGCGCGCGATGGAGATCATCGACGAGCTCGAGCCCACCGCGCGGGGCCCGTACGCCGGCGCGGTCGGCTACATCGGCTGGGGCGCCCGCGCGCTGGACACCGCGATCGCCATCCGGGCGGGGCTGATCCTGCCCGACCGCGTGGTGGTGCGCGCCGGGGCCGGGGTGGTGGCGGATTCGGATCCCGCCCGGGAGTTCGCGGAGACGGAGGCCAAGGCGCAGGCGGTCCTGCGGGCCCTCGCCCTCGCGCGGGCGGGCGGGCCGGGATAATTTCCGCTCGTGTTCAAGCTGCTCAGCATCAGCGGTGACCAGTCGATCGAGCTGGCCCAGGGCAAGACTCTCGTGGTGGGACGCGCCGTCACCTCCGACGTCCCGATCTACGACCCCACCATCTCCCGGCGGCACGCCGAGATCACGCTGACCGACTCCGGGGTCCGGATCAAGGACCTCGGGTCGTCCAACGGGACGTTCCTGAACGGCGCCAAGGTCATGGACGGCGACGCCGTCGAAAACGACGTGGTGACCTTCGGCAAGGTGGCGTTCAAGGTGGTGCCCGTCACGCCGGCCGCGGCGCGCCCGGCCGTCCCGGCCACTCCCGCGCCGGCGCAGGCGAGCGGCAAGGGACCGGCGGGCGGCACGATCGTCCGGGCCCTGCCGGTCTCTCCGTCCGGCAACGTTCCCGCCATCAAGGAGATCAGCTCGTCGGGCGGCCACCTCAAGGTCGACGCCAAGGACATCCAGGAGCGGCAGTCCCAGAAGCTGAAGCTCCTCCTCGACATCTCCCAGGAGCTGTCCAAGCAGCAGGACCTGGACCGGGTGCTCGAGAAGGTGGTGGACCTGACCTTCCAGGTGATGAGCGTGGACCGCGTCTCGATCCTCCTGCTCGATCAGAAGACGCAGGAGCTGGTGCCGCGGATCTCGCGCAGCCGCACCGGCGACGCCCAGGCCGCGAAGATGGTTCCGCAGTCCATCGCCCGGAAAGTGGTGGACGACCGCGTGGCGATCCTGTCCGACAACACCGCCGCGGACGACCGCTTCAAGGGCAAGTCCATCGTCATCCAGAGCGTCCGCAGCGCGATGTGCACGCCCCTGCTCTCGGCCGACCAGAAGGTCCTCGGCATCCTGTACGTCGACAACCAGACCGCCATCCACTCGTTCCAGGACGAAGACCTCGACTTCCTGATGGCGTTCGGGGGCCTGACCGCGTTTTCGATCGAGCGGTCGCAGCTCTCGGACCGGCTGCGCCGCGAGGCGCTGGTCCTCTCCAACTTTCAGCGCTACTTCGCGCCCAACGTGGCGGCCCAGATCGCCCAGCAGGAAGGGGCGGTCCAGCTGGGCGGCGACAAGCGCCCGGTCGTGATCTTCTTCTCCGACATCCGCGGCTTCACGCCGATGTCGGAGACCATGAGCCCCGACGACGTCGCCACCCTCCTCACCGAGTACTTCACGGAGATGGTCGAGATCGTCTTCGAGCACGCCGGCTCGCTGGACAAGTTCATGGGCGACGCGATCATGGCCCTCTGGGGCGCTCCCATCGCCCACGCGGACGACGCCGACCGCGCCATGACGTGCGCCATGGACCAGCTCGCGGCCTTGGAGAAGATGAACGTGAAGTGGAAGGAAAAGGGCCGGCCCGACATCAAGATCGGGGTCGGCATCAACTTCGGCGAAGTGTTCGCGGGGAACTTCGGCTCGGACCGCCGGCTCGAATACACGGTGATCGGCGACGCGGTGAACACGGCCAGCCGGCTCTGCTCCAACGCCGGTCCCAACGAGATCCTGATCTCGGAGGCGTTCTACAAGGCCCTGAAGCACCCGCCCAAGGTCGAAGCCCTGGAGCCGCTGCAGGTGAAGGGCAAGACGAAGAAGGTCGCGGTCTACCGCGTGAAGCGGTAAGGCCGCTCGACGCGCGCCAGGAGATCCACCACCAGGCGCAGCGGCAGCCCCATCACCCCGAAGAAGTCTCCCCGGATCCCCTCGATCAGCGCGGCGCCCTTCCCCTGGACGGCGTACGCCCCGGCCTTGTCCATCGGCTCCCCGGTGGCCACGTACGCGGCGATGGTGGCGGCGTCGAGCGGCCGGAAGGTCACGTCACTGACGTCGAGCGCGGATTCGACGCGGTCCCGGTAGGCGAGCGCCACGCCGGTGTAGACCTGATGGGTGCGCCCGGAGAGCCGCCGGAGCATGTCCGCCGCTTCCGCCGGGGTGGCGGGCTTTCCGAAGAGGTCGGGGCCGAGGACCACCGTGGTGTCCGCCGCGAGCACCGGGACCGCCGGCTCGCGGGCCGCCACCGCCCGCGCTTTGTCCTCCGCGAGACGCAGGACGTACGCGGCGGGATCCTCGCCGTCGCGGCGGGACTCATCCACGTCGGGCGGAACGACGCGATGCTCGATCCCCAGCATTTCGAGGAGCTGCCGCCGGCGGGGAGAGGCGCTGGCGAGGACGAGGGGGGTGTTCACCGCTCGAGGATGAGGGTGACCGGCCCGTCGTTCACCAGCTCCACGTCCATCATGGCGCCGAACCGGCCGGTCGCGACGGGCACGGCGCCGGCCCGCTCCGTGAGCACCGCGACGAACCGGTCGTAGAGGGCCCGGGCCTGGTCCGGGGGCGCCGCGCCGATGAAGCTGGGGCGGCGGCCCTTGCTCGCGTCGCCGTAGAGGGTGAACTGGGAGACCACCAGCACGCCGCCGGCGACGTCGGCCAGGGCGAGATTCATCTTGTCCTCGGCGTCCGCGAAGACGCGGAGCTGCAGGATCTTGTCCGCCATCCAGGCCAGGGAGGCGTCGGTGTCCGCGGGCGCGAAGCCCGCGAGCACCAGGAACCCCCGGCCGATCTCCCCGACGGTCTCGCCCGCCACGCGGACCCGGGCGGACGAGACCCGCTGCAGCACCACCCTCACTCGACGGTGACGCTCTTCGCGAGGTTCCGGGGCTGGTCCACGTTGCAGCCGCGGCGCACCGCCACGTAGTACGCGAGGAGCTGGAGCGGCAGCACGGACAGGATCGGCGAGAAGAGATCCATGGTCTCGGGTATCTCGATCTTGTGGTCGGCGAGCTTCCCGACGCCCGTGTCGCCCTCGGTGACCACGGCGATGACCCGGCCGCCCCGCGCCCGCACTTCCTCGATGTTGCTCACGACCTTCTGGTAGACCGCGTCCCGCGGAGCCACGAACACCACCGGCATCAGGTCGTCGATCAGGGCGATGGGCCCGTGCTTCATTTCCGCCGCCGGATACCCCTCGGCGTGGATGTACGAGATCTCCTTGAGCTTGAGCGCGCCTTCGAGCGCCACCGGAAAGTTGTAGCCCCGCCCGAGGTACAGGACGTTCTGCGCCCGCTGCAGGCGCTCGGCCAGCTGCTCGACCTGCGGCGCCTTGGCGAGGACCCGCTCCACGAGCTCGGGGAGCTTCGCGAGCGCCTTCACCACCTCGCGCCCCTGGAGGATGGAGAGCGCGCGCAGGCGGCCCATCTTGAGCGTCAGGAGCGCCAGCGCGGCGATCTGGCTGGTGAACGCCTTGGTGCTGGCGACGCCGATCTCAGGACCGGCGTGCAGGTAGATCCCGCCGTCCACTTCCCGGGCGATGGTGGAGCCCACCACGTTCACGAGGCCGATGGTCCGCGCCCCGCGGCGCTTGGCTTCCCGGAGGGCGGCGAGCGTGTCGGCCGTCTCGCCGGACTGGGAGATCCCGATCACGAGGGTGCGCTCGTCCACGATCGGATTCCGGTACCGGAACTCGGAGGCGTATTCCACCTCGGTGGGGATGCGGGCCAGCTCTTCCATCATGTATTCGCCGATCAGGGCCGAATGCCAGGACGTGCCGCAGGCCGTGATGACGATCCGGTTGATCTTGAGGAGATCTTCGTCCGAGATGTTCAGGCCGCCCAGGCGGACGTCCCCGTCGTCCTCGAGCAGCCGGCCGCGGAGCGTGTTCCGGAGGCTCTCGGGCTGCTCCATGATCTCCTTGAGCATGAAGTGCGCGTAGCCGCCCCGCTCGATCGTGGCCAGGTCCCACTCGACGTGGGTGACCGCCTTTTCCTTCTCGACCGTGTGGTGATCGAGGATCCGGTAGTCGTCGGGCCGGACCACCGCGATCTCCCCGTCGTCCAGATAGACCACCGAGCGGGTGTGGGCCAGCACGGCCGAGGCGTCCGACGCCACGAAGTTCTCCCCGGATCCCACCCCCACCAGGAGCGGCGACCCCTTCCGGGCGGCCACGATGGTGTCGGGCTCGCGGGAGGACACCACGGCGATACCGTAGGTCCCCTCGACTTCCCGCAGGGCGCCGGCCACCGACTCCGCGAGCGGCGTGCCCTTGGTGTGCAGCTCTTCGATCAGATGGGCCAGCACCTCGGTGTCGGTCTCGGAACGGAAGACGTGCCCGCGTTTGGTGAGGGCGGTGCGGAGCGCCCCGGCGTTCTCGATGATGCCGTTGTGGACCACGGCGATGGTCCCGCCGCAGTCGGTGTGCGGATGGGCGTTCACCGTGTTGGGCGCGCCGTGCGTGGCCCAGCGCGTGTGGCAGATGGCGGTGTGCCCGGTGGGAAGCGTAGGCCCGAGCTCGGCTTCGAGCGCCGCGATCTTGCCGGGCGCCTTGAAGACGTCCACGTGACCGTCGTCGACCACCGCGAGCCCCGCCGAGTCGTACCCCCGGTACTCGAGGCGCTTCAGCCCCTCGAGCACCACCGGCGCACCGGCCCGGCTCCCTACGTACCCTACGATGCCGCACATACCTGTCTCCCCTCCTCGACCAGCTGTTCGGCGGCGCCGCCCGTGGGCGCCTCCGCGATGAGCCGGATGATCGGCTCGGTATTCGACGGCCGCACGTGGAGCCACCGGTCGGCCCACGCGAGCCGCAGTCCGTCGTCGGTATTCACGTCGGCGTCCGCGAACCGCCCGCGGAGCGCCTGGTACACGCGATCCAGCGCCGCGCCGCGCGGGACCTTCCCCTTCACGATCACGTACCGCGGGTGCGCCCGCACGATGTCGCTCACGGGCCGCCCCACGCGCGCCAGGAGGGCGAGCACCATCGCGGCGGCGAGCGGCGCGTCCCGCCCGGCATGGAGCGCCGGATACATCACGCCGCCGTTCCCTTCCCCGCCGATGGGCGACCTGGCGGCCAGGATCATCCGGGCCACGTGGGCCTCCCCCACCGGCGCCCGCATGACCGCAGCGCCCCCATCCCGTGCCGCATCATCCACCACGAGGGACGTGGAGAGGTTGACGACGACGGGACCCGGCTTCCGCCTTCCACCCTTCGATTTCCCGAGCAACGCCCGGACCGCGAACGCCAGCGTGTAGTCTTCCCCGATCGCGCGCCCCCGCTCGTCCACCAGCGCGAGCCGGTCCACGTCGGGATCCACCGCCATGCCGACGTCCGCCTTCTTGCTTCGCACCAGCCGGCCCAGCGCCCCGAGGTTGGCCGGGATGGGCTCGGGCGGGCGGGGGAACCGCCCGTCGGTCTGGAGGTTGATCGCCACCACCCGGCAACCCAGGCGCTCCAGGAGGGCCGGCATGATGACGCCCCCGGCTCCCCGGACGCAGTCCAGGGCGACCCGGAACCGGCGGCGGCGGATGGCCCGGACGTCCACGACCTTCAGCTCGAGGATCGCGTCGAGATGACGCGTGACGGCCGCGTCATCCGCCGACACCCGCCCGATCCCCGCCCAGTCGGCCCGGGGCAGCGTCTCTCCCGCCGCGAGGTCCCGCACCTGAGCCCCGCTTGCGGTATCAAGAAAGATGCCGTCGGCACCGACGAACTTGAGGGCGTTCCACTCGATCGGGTTGTGGCTCGCCGTGAGGATGATCCCGCCGTGGGCGCGATGATGCTCCACCGCGAGCTGGATCGTAGGCGTAGTGGTCAGGCCGATGTCGACGATGTCGACGCCGACCGACTGCAGCCCCGCGACGGCGGCGGCCTGCAACATGGGCCCGGAAGTCCGCGCGTCCCGTCCGACGACTACCCGGGTGCGGCCCTTCCGGCTCCCGGCTTTCGCCCAGCATCCGAACGCCGCGGCGTACCGCGCCACGTTCTCGGGCGTGAGATCGGTGCCCACGATCCCCCGGATCCCCGACACTCCGACCATCAGCGTGTTCGACATGACCACAAAGATAAACGGGGGCTAAACGCGGCGGCCGTTGCCGGGGCGGCGCAGGGTGCGGTCGGGCGTCGGAATCGGGAGCTCGGCGCGCTCCGGAAACGCGCGGAGGAAGGCCTGCACCGCGTCGGGCCAGAACTGCACGCCGCTCATCCTTTCCAGCTCCTCGAGCGCCTGACCCACCGGCAGCGCCGGGCGGTAGGGGCGGGCGCTGGTCATCGCGTCGAAGGAGTCGGCCACGGACACGACGCGGACCGGCACGGGGATCTGCTCGCCCTCGAGCCCGTCGGGGATGCCCTTGCCGTCGTGCCGCTCGTGGTGGGACCGGACGATCGCGAGCGCGACCGGCTCGTCGCGGAGCAGCGGGCCCAGGATCCGCGCGCCGAGGACGGGGTGTTCCATGATGTGCCGGTACTCTTCGTCCGACAGGCGCCCCGGCTTATGGAGCACGTCCTCCCGGATGCCGATCTTCCCGACGTCGTGGAGCCGGCCGCCCAAAAAGACGGCTTCGGACAGAGCGTCATCGAGCCCCAGGGCCCGCGCGGTGAGGCTCGCGTACTCGGCGACCCGCAGGGAGTGCCCCTGCAGGTACGGGTCCTTCGCTTCCTGCGCGTCGGTGAGGGCCTGCACGCCCTCGATGAATAGCTCTTCGATGCGGCGGGCCTGCACCTCCACCCGCTCCTCGAGCTGCCGCTGGTAGCTCCGGTTCTCGAGCAGAAGGCGGCGTTTGTCCATCGCCTGGGCCACGCGGGCGCGCACTTCGTCCAGATTGAACGGCTTGGCCACGTAATCGAGCGCGCCCATCCGCAGGCACGAGACCGCACTCTCGACGTCGGAGACGGCGGTCACCATCACCACGGCGGTGTCGGGCCACCGGGTCACCACCTCACGGAGCAGCGTCACGCCGTCCATCTGGGGCATCCGGACGTCCGACAGCATGAGCGGGACCGGCTCGCGCTCGAGGGCCTCGACGGCCTCGACCCCCGATCCCGCCTCGCGGCAGGTGTACCCCTCCGCCTCCAGAAGCCGGATCAGCACCCGTCGGAGGCGCGGCTCGTCGTCGACCACCAGGCACTGCAACCCGTTGTTGGGAGCCATCGTAGCTAACGTACGGCTCGCTTGCCCGGGGGGGAAGCCGCCCTTACGTTCCGGCCTGTGAGCCGCGTCTTCGACCGGGACCTTGAGCGCCGATTCGGGACGCGCGCGGTCCACGCCGGGCAGACCCTCGACCCCCTCGCGGGGGCGGTCATGTCCCCCATCTACCAGACCTCCACCTACGTCCAGGAGGCGCTGGGCCGGCACAAGGGCTACGAGTACGCCCGGACCCAGAACCCCACGCGCGAGGCGCTCGAGCGATGCGTCGCGGCGCTCGAGGGCGGCCGGCACGGGTTCGCCTTCGGCTCCGGCCTCGCGGCGCTCGACGCCATCCTGAAGCTCTGCTCGGCCGGCGATCACGTCGTGTGCGGGGAGAACGTCTACGGCGGCACTCACCGCGCCATGACGCAGATCTGGGCGCGGATGGGACTCACGTTCACCTTCGTGGATACGGGGGAAGCCGACGAGATCCGGCGGGCCCTCACGCCGAAGACCCGGGTGGTCTACGTGGAGACGCCGACCAACCCGATGATGCGGCTCACCGACCTGGCCGCGGCGGGCGAGATCGCCAGGAAGGCCGGCGCGCTCTTCGCGGTCGACAACACCTTCGCCTCCCCGCTCTTCCAGCAGCCCCTCACGTTCGGCGCCGACATCGTCCTCCACTCCACCACCAAGTTCCTGAACGGCCATTCCGACATGATCGGCGGGATCCTGGTGACCGGACGGGACGACCTGGCCGAGCGCATCGGGTTCCTGCAGAACAGCTCGGGAGCGGTGCCGGGCCCGATGGACTGCTGGCTGGCGCTCCGCGGCATCAAGACCTTTCCGCTCCGGATGCGGCAGCACGACGCCAACGGGCGGCGCATCGCCGAGTGGCTCACCGCGCATCCGAAAGTGAAGAAGGTCTATTACCCGGGACTCCCGTCGCACCCCCAGCACGAGCTGGCCCGCCGCCAGATGTCGGGGTTCGGCTCGATGCTCTCCCTGGAGCTCGGCGACGTGGCCCGCGCCAGGCAGTTCGCGCAGAGCACCAAGATCTTCGCCCTCGCCGAATCGCTGGGAGGGGTCGAGAGCCTGATCGGGCACCCGGCCTCGATGACTCACGCCTCGGTGCCCGCGGCGCTGCGCCAGAAGATGGGCCTGACGGACTCGCTGGTGCGCCTGTCGGTGGGCATCGAAGACCCGGACGACCTGATCGCGGATCTGGATCAGGCCCTGGCGGCCGCATGAACGGGATGCCGAAACCCGGGCCCCGCCACGGCGTAGTTCCAAGGATCCCCGTTCATTTCCGGAGCGCCGTATGAGCGACCCGACCAACCTGCCGGCCCAGCGCCCGCGCAAGATCCTCACCCAGATCGCGCCCGTCACGTGGGAGCATCCCGCGGACCGCGCCGCGCTCCAGACGCTCCGGTCCGTGCCCGGCTTCGACGAAGTGGTGAAGAAGATTTACGGATTCCTGGGCGAGCGCGGGATCCGGCTGATCTTCCAGGCCGACGCGGTCCGGGTGGGGCCCACGCAATTCCCCCGGCTGAACGCGCTCTACACCGACGTACTGACCTCGATGGACTGGTCCGAGCGTCCCGAGCTGTACGTCTCCCAGACGCCTTTCGTGAACGCGGGCGCCTTCGGCATGGACAAGCCGTTCATCGTGCTGAACTCGGGCTCCCTCAAGCTGCTGGACGACGACGAGCTGCGCGTGCTGCTGGGACACGAGCTGGGGCACGTGATGAGCGGCCACGCCCTCTACCACACCGTGCTCGTCCTCATACTCTCCGTGAGCTTCTCGGCCCTCCCGTTCCTGGCGGGGATCGCCCTGCTTCCGGTGGAGCTGGCGCTGCTGGAGTGGTTCCGGAAGAGCGAGCTGTCGAGCGACCGTGCGGGACTCCTGGCGTCTCAGGACCCGACGGCGTCGCTCCGTCTCCACCTGAAGCTGGCCGGCGGCGGCGACATGAAGGAGATGGATCTCAACGCGTTTCTGGTGCAGGCGAAGGAATACGAAGAGTCCGGTGGCGCGCTGGACCGGATCTTCAAGATCCTGGGCGTGCTGAAGCGGACCCACCCCTTCACCACCATCCGGGCCGCCGAGCTGCAGCGCTGGATCGAGAGCGGCGCCTACGACCGCGTCCTGCGCGGTGAGTATACCCGCCGGGGCCCCGAGGCCGAGAAGCGCCCGGTGGACGAAGACATCAACGCGGCCCGCGACCACTACATGAAGGAAGCGAAGGCGGCCGTGAACGACGTGATGGACGGCGCGCGCCGCGCCGCACAGGCCTTCACGGACGCGCTCAAGAAGAAGTGAGAGTCCTGGTCGTCGGCGGAGGGGGCCGCGAGCACGCCCTGCTCTGGGCCCTGAAGCGCGACGGCTTGGCGCAGGCGTTGTTCGCGGCCCCCGGCAACCCCGGCACCGCTCTGCTCGGCACCAACCTCACCGTTCCCGCGACCGCCGTGGACGATCTCGTCCAGGCGGTCACGCGCCAGAAGATCGATCTCGTCATCGTCGGCCCCGAAGCCCCGCTCGCCGCGGGGCTGGCCGACCGCCTGCGCGCCGCCGGCCGGTCCGTGTTCGGCCCGAGCGCCAAAGCGGCCCGGATCGAGGCCTCCAAGGCCTACGCCAAGGACGTGATGGCGCGGGCCGGAGTGCCCACCGCCCGCTCCCGGACCCTGACCGACATCGCTCAGGCCCGCGCGTACATCCAGTCCCACCCCGAGCCCCTCGTGGTCAAAGCCTCAGGCCTGGCCGCCGGGAAAGGCGCCGTGGTCTGCGCCACGCGGGCCGAGGCGGCCTCGGTGGCCGAGGGGATGCTCCGGGGCTCCCTGGGGGACGCCGGCAAGGAAGTGGTGGTCGAGGACTTTCTCGAAGGCGAAGAGCTCTCGGTTCTCGCGCTCACCGACGGCGAGCGGATCCTGATCCTCCCCCCGGCCCAGGACCACAAACGGGTCGGCGAAGGAGACACGGGACCGAATACCGGAGGGATGGGCGCCTACACGCCGGTGGGACTCACCAGCGCGCCCCTCCTGGCCCGCGTCCGCCGTGAAGTCCTCGAGCCCACGCTGAAGCAGCTCGCCGCGGACGGCGCGCCGTACTCGGGCGTGCTGTACGCGGGGCTGATGGTGGCTCCCGACGGCACGCCGAACGTCCTCGAGTTCAACTGCCGCTTCGGGGATCCCGAGACGCAGGCGCTTCTCCCCGCCCTGCCCGACGGCTTCACGGCGCACCTCGCCGCCATCGCCACGGGCGCCTGGCGTCCCGATCGGGACACGATCGACCCGGCGCGGGCCGCGGTGACCACGGTGCTCGCCGCGGACGGCTATCCGGACCGGCCCCGGCACGGCGCCACGATCACGCTCCCCGAAGAGTGGCCCGCGGATCAGCTCTTGTTCCACGCCGGAACCACCCGGGGGCACGACGGCATCCTGCGGGTCTCCGGAGGCCGTGTGCTCGACGTCACCGGCGTCGGCCGGACCATCGCCGAGGCGGCCGCGAAGAGCCGGGCCGGGGCGGAGCTGGTGCGCTTCGAGGGGATGCACTGGCGCCGGGACATCGCCTGGCGGGAGATCGCCCGTGCCGGAGCTGCCTGAGGTCGAGACCATCGTCCGGGACCTCCGGCCGCGGATGGTGGGCCGGCGCATCTTCCGAGCGACCCTGTCGAAGACGGACGTCCTGCGCAAAGTCTCGAAGCCCGCCCTGCTCCGCGCGCTCTCCGGCGCGCGGGTCACCGCGGTCACCCGCCGGGCGAAGCACGCGGTGTTTCATCTCGCCTCAGGCCTGAGGATGGTGATTCGCCTCGGCATGACCGGCGCACTCGTCGTCTACGAACGGGACCTCACTCCAGAAGAGGCCAAGTACGCCGTGCTCATACTCGAGCTCGGGCCCCGGCCGCGAACCCGGGCCCGGCGTCGCCTGCGCGACAGGCAACGTGGGACAGTCGCTTCGGCGACGCCGGGCCCGGGTTCGCGATTCGTGTATCGGGATGTCCGACGGTTCGGATCGATTTGGCTGTTGGATGGCGCGGCGTGGGCACGCTACGAGGCCCGGTTGGGACCGGAGCCGCTTGACCCCGCGTTCACTCCCGACCTGCTCGCCGCCCGGTTGGCGGGCCGTCGGGCCGCGGTGAAGAAGGTGATCATGGATCAGGCTCGAGTGGTGGGCGTGGGGAACATCTACGCCAACGAGGCGCTGTTCAGTGCGCGGGTCGACCCGTCACGCCCCGCGGCGTCGCTCTCGCCGGCCGAAACACG
>Ga0335071_10002408_pt1 | contig 20035 bp, 10 predicted proteins | sample Lox_Sample_15_FD_206724 | JGI IMG/M metagenome (GOLD analysis project Ga0335071, IMG submission 206724) | Soil microbial communities from Loxahatchee National Wildlife Refuge, Florida, United States - Lox_Sample_1.5 | ecosystem: Environmental > Terrestrial > Soil > Wetlands | place: USA...
TCCACGCAGACGGGGGTTGGTGTAGAACACCCGCGTACTCCCAAGACTGAAATCCATCAGGCGCCCGCCAATCGCGGGAACGATGGAGAAAGAGACAATGCCGTTCGAGACGTCGAGCGCAAACCACTCTCCGGCATTCGCGCTGCTGAGGTGTATGGGCTGCCTCATGGGTGAGGGGTAGAAGTATCGAAGCTTCGCCCGGATTTGTCAATGCAAGCAGAACGTCGTGCTACAATCCGGAACGATTTCCGCGGCTGCAGAAACCCATTTTGACGGTCTGGCTCCGATTCCCAGATGCGAATTATTAAGGTTGAAACGCTCACCCGCCGCAACGTGACCCAGGTTCATGCCGGCGGGATCGGCTGGACGTGGGTGCGAATCCATACTGACACTGGACTGTGCGGCCTGGGCGAGACCTTCCCCGCACCAGCCGCAGAAAAGGCAGTCATTCTGAACGACTACGCCCCGGCTTTGCTGGGGCGTGATCCCCGCGATATCGAACGCCTCTGGCTTGATCTATTTACGCGCATCCAGTATCGCGGATGGGGCGGCGCTGAGATTCGCGCGTTGAGCGCGGTCGACGTCGCCTTATGGGATTTGCTCGCAAAGTGCGCTGGACTGCCCCTTTACATTCTCCTGGGCGGCCAGTGCTGGGATTCGGTTCCCATTTACAACACCTGTTACGACGACAGCTACGATTTCAATCGGCAGCCTGTGGAGCTGGCGAAAGAGTTGATGGCAGCCCGCATCCATGCGATGAAGATATGGCCCTTCGATGCTGTGGCGATACGGAACCGCGGCCAGTCCATCACACCCGCCGAAATCGCCGAGGCAAGTGCCCCCATTCGGCAGATTCGCCAGGCCTGCGGCGATAAGATGCAGATCATGGTGGAGTTCCACGGCTTCTGGAATCTGCCCTGCGCCCTCGAGATTGCCCATGCGCTGGAACCGTACAACGTCGCCTGGTTGGAGGAAATGCTGCCGCAGGACAATATCGCGGCCTATGAGGTTCTGGCCCGGCAGGTAAAGCAGCCCTTGTGCGTCAGCGAACGCCTCCTTACGCGCTGGGGATACCGCGAGTTGCTGGAGCGCCGCGCCGCATCGATCATCATGCCGGACCTCGCCTGGTGCGGAGGATTGTCGGAAGCCCGGAAGATCGCCAATGCCGCGCAAACCATGTATCTGCCGGTCGCGTATCACAACTGTGGCGGGCCGATCACGCACTTTGCGAGCTGGCATCTGGCCATGGCTACGGCGAACTTGACGATCCTTGAAACGGTTCGACGTCATTACAGTGAACGCTTTGTGCCGGTGGTGACCGCCTCGGGCGCTCCAAAGGACGGTCGCCTGGGAGTGCCCCCCGGCCCGGGTCTTGGTGTGGATTTTCGCGAGGACTTCCTGCGCAGCGGAGCGGTAGAGATTGAAGCTGTAGATGAGAAGACCGCCGATCTCTCTCGTGCGGCATGGGAGCGCGGCGAGTCGATGAGCCCGAAAGACGGGAGTACGTCACAGTAGTCGGACTTCTGCGCGCTGCCTTACCGCATTGCAGGCAGGTTCGTGGCCCGGCGCGCCTGTCCGGTAATTTCCGGACGCACGCTGTGCTGCAAATCAGCAGGAGGAGTCTCGGATGGGTTATATCCGAGTTCACTCGAGAGACGGTCCACGGCAGCCAGAAGGTGTTCCTTCAACGTAATCAGGTTATCGCCACGCAGACGCTGTATCGGAAGCGATACGCTCATCGCTGCAATCGGCTTCCCCGTGAAGTTTCGTACGGCTGCTCCCAGGCACACCACGCCCGCAACGTTTTCCTCGAAGTCGTAAGCGACTCGTTCGCTTCTTACCTTTCGCAAAAGTTCTTTCAGCCGTTTCTTGTCGGTGATGGTGTTCGCCGTCAGTGCCTTGAGTTCCCCCGCCTTGTTGTAGAGCTGATCGACTTCCTCGTCAGACATGGTGGCCAACAGCGCTTTGCCGAGTGCAGTTGAGTGCGCCGGTTGCCGCGTGCCCACTGCCTCACTCAAGCGCAGTCTCTCCATCGACTCGAACTGCGCCACGTACAGCACTTCGAGTCCTTCCATCACGGCAAGGTTCGCCGTCTCCCGCCCAACGTGTACGAGGTCCCGCAGCACCGGCAGTCCGTGTCGAAGTAGAAGATTTTGCTGTACCAGCAAGTCGCTCCAGCGCAGGATGCGCGATCCTAAAGCGTAGTTGGAGGTAGCGGCGTCGAACCAGATCAAATCGAATTCCCGCAGCGTAGCCAGCAGGCGATGCACGGTGCTCTTGCCCATCTTCAGTTCTTTGCTGAGTGCGGCAATGGTGGTGCCGTGTTGGTAGCGGCCTACGCTATCTAGAATGCGCAGCGCTTTTGCCAGCGATTTGACCGGATATTTCGCCGCGACCCTGCCCGAGCGGGATTCTTTCAATGAGGACATGCGTCATCTCCACTAGAGAATATAAATCTGGAACGGAATTCCGCATAGTGTCCGCGGCTGAGCGCTGTGGGCCGTGCCGGCCCTGGCTAGTTCCTTGCTGGTTGCAGGCGGGATTTCTTGTTCTTTTCCAGAAGCTCACGCGCGCCGGACAGTTCTGCTCGTCCGGCAGTAGCCGCAAAACGCATGTCGCTCCCGATGGTCAGCAGTTGTGCGCCGCGTTCTGCGTACCGGTGGCATTCCGCCGGCGACCAAGTAGGCAGGCCGATGGGCACGGTGCGGCTGCTGGCGAGTTCGATGAGGTCATCTACAACTTTCTGCACGACCGCGGACCCCGTCTGGCCATCGTTCATGAAATTCGCGAGGTCAGCATTTCCGATGAACAATCCGTCGATACCCTTGACCGACAGAATCTCCTTTATGTTCTGGACCGCTTCCGGTGTTTCGATCTGTACAAAGAGCAGAACCTCCTCATTGGCGGAGGCCCGATATGCCGAGTCGTTCTTGCCGTACTCCCCGGCGCGCACCGGGCCAAGTCCCCTCTTGCCCAGCGGCGGATAGCGGGCGAACTCCACTGCCTTTTCAGCGTCCGCACGGCAGTTCACCATCGGCACCATTACGCCCTGGGCTCCCAGGTCCAGCGCGGACTGGATGTAGTTTCGCGAGTTCAGGGAAACCCGAACCACCGGCACGCTCTCGCTGCCCTTGCATGCCATCAGCATGGTACGGAGGCCTTCCTGGCTGATGGGGATGTGCTCCATATCAATGACCAACCAGTCGAAGCCCAGTCCCCCCATCATCTCAACGAAGTAGGGGTCCGAGCATGCCAGCCACGCCCCAAGTGCAGGCTTGCCTTTCTGCAGTATTTGCTTCAAATTGTTTGCCATGGACTCGTCCCACTCCGAGTGATGGTGTTCGGTTGGGGGCTATTTTGCCAGTGTTGGGCGTGAAAATCCACTATAAAGAATGGCGTTCTGAAATATTCCTCTCACGGGCTGCGCGCTCGAGGTTTACCCTGATGGCCAGACTCCGTTGAGCGTCCCGGCTTGAGCCGCGGCGTGCTCCCGAGATTCAATGGGAATTCCTGGGTCCAACGATTGACAACACAGCCTGCTCATTCGGGGTCGTCTTCACCTTGCTGGGCGTCGGCTTCGCGCCGGGCACGCCTCGTGTTCATGATTCTTCTTTTCTTCACGGTTTATCCGTGTTTATCCCATCCTCGAGCGCAGGAACCCAAGCGGCACTCGGTCCAACAATCGAAATCCAGTTCCCGATCCTTGCCTCGAAATACCCCCCCATCGGCTGCCGGATATGTAGGGTCCAAGGTGTGTGCATCTTGTCATTCCAGCATATCGATGACCTTCCGCCAGACGGCGATGGGTCGATCAATGCTGCCGGGAAATACGGATTCCCTCACCTCCGTGATCCCGACTCCAGCGACCGTCTACGACAAGGACAGCAATCAATATTTCGACGTGACCCGTAAAGACGGCGTCTTGGAGCAAAGCCTGTACTCCACAGACGCGAACGGAAAGGAGATATACCGTCAGAAGTGGAAGCTCGATTTCGTCATTGGAGCCGGAGAGGATGGCTACGGGTTTCTGGTGCAACGTGATCGCTATCTGTTTGAAGCCCCGCTGAGCTACTACACGACGACGCATTCCTGGGGATTTTCGCCCGGATTCGAGGTTCGCAATCGAGGCTTCACACGGCCCATCCTCGATCGCTGCATCGTCTGCCACAGCGGGCGCGCCAATCCTTTCACCGGGCAGATCGGCTTATACAAGGATCCGCCATTCGATGAACTGGCCGTGGGCTGCGAGAACTGCCACGGTCCCGGCGGCCTGCACGTGATGGAACGTACGCAGGACCAGATGACTGGCGCTGCGCCTCCGAGCGGCCCAGACCCAAGCATCGTAAATCCTGCCCGTCTGTCCGGTTGGCTCGCGGACAACGTCTGCATGCGCTGTCACCAGGGGCAGGACGTGCGTGTGAATATGCCCGGCAAGAACGCTCAGGACTTCCGGCCGGGTATGCAGTTCGGGGACTTCGTCTCCATTTTCAAGATCGCCCCCGATCCCGGAGCGCCGGCTTCAGCGCTGCCTCTCGAACACTATTTAGGCATGGCGCTCAGCAAATGCTTCCGCAGCAGCGGTAACTTGCACTGCGTTACCTGTCACGATCCTCATATGCCCTCGTCCGCACCGCAGGCGATAGAGCGCTATCGGGCACAATGCCTGCATTGCCATACCAACCAGAGCTGCCGGGCCCAAGCGGCCGCGCGCCAGGCCACGAATCCTCCGGATGATTGCCTCTCGTGCCACATGCCCAAACGCACTGTCACGACGATTGCGCACGCCGCCTTGACGGATCACTCGATTCCGGCCAGACCGAGTCCAGATTTTCAACTTTCCGATCACCGCAATCCAAAACCGGAACTGCTTCTCCTCACCGCGCAGCCCAGCCATTGGAACCGCGCGGATGCTGTTTCTCCGGCAGTCCTGCTCCAGGCTTACGACAGCCTGATCGGCGAAGGTCATCTGGAGTTTGAACCGCTGCTGGAGCGCCTCCTGCCCCAGGTTGTCGGCGCTTCGCACGCACAGCCACCAGTTCTTCGCGCGCTGGCCCGCGCCGAATTTCGAAAGAACACCGCCACCGGAAATCGGAAGGCACTGGATTACATGAAGGAAGTTTTTCGAATCGGGGACCCCAACATCGACGATTATCTTTTGCTGGCGAACCTGTACGTGCAAACGAAACAGGCGAAAGAATCTGTCGCGATCCTGGAAAAGGCGCGGAGCGCGAGCCCCTATTTTCGCGAGATTTACGAAAACCTCGCTGCCGGGTACATGGAACTCGGTCAGTATGGAGATGCTCTCAACGTGCTGGGGAAGGGAATTGAACTCTTCCCGGACGATGCGGCCCTCCGGGAACTTCAAAAGAAAGCCAACTCCGCAACACTGTTGGGACCATAAACCGACGGCGCGAAAGGCTCTGGATTCAGCTTGGTTCCCACACCTGCTGGCGGGAGGAATCCCAACGCGCTATTGCCCGCCGGAGCCGTGTCCCTCGCCGCGGCCGTACTTCCGCAACCATTGCAACTCCTCCCTGACTTTGATCTTTCCGTGCCATGGATTCTTGATCAGATCATGGCCTTCGCCTGGAAAGGTAAGCAGTTCGCTGGGAATGCCGAGTTCGTGCAGTGCCCGATCTAACAGGTAGTCCTCAAGTACGGCAACGCGGATATCGTTCTCGCCTGCAACCATGTGTGTCGGCGTTCGCACCTTGTCGATCTGGTAGATCGCTGCTTCGCTTTGATAACGATTTGGAACCTGCCACGGCAGGCCGCCGAGGAAGTACGCGTCGTCCATCGTGGTGTCGTCGTTTCCCCAATTGGCAACGTTTTCCACCGCGCCCGCACCCGTGACGGCAGCTTTGAAGCGCGTGGTCTGCGTAATCAGCCAGTTTGTCATGTATCCGCCGTAGCTGTAGCCTCCGATCGCCAACTGGTTCGGATCCGCGATGCCATCTCTTACGAGCGCGTCCACTCCCGCCAGGATGTCGCGTCCCGGCCCCGAAACCATTTCGGGCACGATCGCCAGCGCGAATTTGTCTCCGTATCCTGTCGAGCCGCGATAATTCGGCTCGAACACGAGCCAGCCATCTGTCGCGGCCAGTCGATCCCATTGATACCAATCCGCTTCGAAATGATTTCCATCGGCATCCTGCGGGCCGCCATGGATCAACACGAAGACCGGCAAATTCTTCGCCTCGAATTTCCCCGGCGGGTACATGAGCATTCCTTCCACTCGCGTGCCGTCAGGGGAAGTCCATTGGTAGGGCTTGGCCTTGGGCAGGTCTCTTTCGGTGAACACGCGGTTGAAGGAAGTGATGGCTTGCGCCGAAGCAGCTTTCTCGAAACCGTCCGCAACGTAGACCTCGCTCGGCCGCTCCGTGGCGGAGTAGACAAAAGCGATTCTCGAAGAGTTCCGCGAAGTGCCCAGCCCTTCATACGTCCCGGCCCATCCTTCCCGCTTAACGAAGGCAGCCTTCGGAGCGGCTTGCGTATAAAGTTGAGTCTCCGTTCCCAGCCGACATGCGCACAGCACCGCTCCGTCCGGCAGTACGGCGTAGTGCACAACTTCTCCCGGAAATGAGGCGAACCAGCGTTCGACGGTTCCGCCCTCCGCATCGATCCAGTAAAGCCGCGGCTGCGCATCTTCATACTTCTTTTCCAGCGATCCGAGATTTATGCGGAAAAGAATGTGCCGGTTATCCGGCGCCCAGTTCAGGTCTACTTCTACTGCCTCATTTCGCGTCAGCCGGACTGGGGCAACCTCTCCGGAGCCAGCGCCCAGAGTTACCAGATAAAGGTCGAACTCGCCGATTTTCTCCTGGCGTTCCGAGATCGAGGAAGAGAGAAATGCCAGGCGCTTGCCATCACGTGCCACGCTCATCTCGCTGACCCGGAGTGGCGATCCCGCAATCGTGATCGCTCCCGGGGTTGCGCCGGATTCCTTTTCCGCGTCCGTGGCCGCTTTGGAGGTGGCGTTTCGCGCAAGAGCTTCGTGCACATCAATGCGCAGGATGACGTCGCCCCGCTCATCTCCTCGATACCGCGCCACGTCTTTCCACTCTTTCTTGTGTTCTTCCGTCTGCTGCTTCGACCATGCTTGGCGGGTGGCGTAGTAGATCGATCTGGAGTCGGAAGCCCAGGCAAATGCATGCACCTCTTCTTTGCCCGAAGTGACGGCATACGCTTCGCCGCCGCTCGCAGAGATCACGTACAACTGCGCTTTATCCTTGTTGTCGCCGTCGGACTCATCATCGTCGCTCTCGGCTTTCCCGGCCGTTTTTTTGCGCTCCGAGAGAAATGCGATCCACTGTCCGTCTGGGGACCATTCCGGCTGCTTGTCTCGCTCCGACTGCGTCAGCCGTATAGGGTTCTCCGCGGCGCCCCCATTTCGATAGAGCCAAAGATCTTTTCGGAATATCTCCTTGTCCCAGTCGGGAGCTTCGCTCGCGATGACAACCGAGTTCCCATCGGGCGAAACTCTCACGGCGTCGAACGACACCGATTCGAAGAAGTCATCAATGGTCAGCTTAGGTTTCTGCTGGGCAAACCCGACGCCACACAATACAAATAACGACAAGCAAACGAAACAGATGATGTCTGATTGTGATGTCGGCTTCCTGTCTGATTGGCGCAAGAAAGGTCCCTGGAACAATTTGATCCCCGCGTGTGATTGGAATGTCTTCGCGACGAAGTCTTGCAAGGATTGGGTCCTGAAGTCAATGGACATTCGACGGAAGGTTCCACACCAAAGCCTGATCGGCGATTATTTCGCGCCAAGCGCACGCACGCGTGGTCGATGGCGTAGAATGCAGCGCTGGCTGGCTCATGATTTCTGGAACCGAAAACGAACCCGGAGTGGGAGACTACGGATGCGCATCTCGATAGCGGTATTCCTGGCGTGCTGTGGCATCTGCGTGGCGCAGCGGCAGCCCGTACTCCAGCAGATTGACGTGCCCCACCCGTACTACTACCGCGAGATGTACATCCCGCAACTCACCACCGGCCCCAGTGCCGCCGCCTGGTCGCCCGATTCCAGGACCCTCGTGTATTCGATGGCAGGTTCCTTGTGGCTCCAGGACATTGCCAGTCAGCATGCGGACCAGATCACCGCCGGGCCCGGCTACGACTACCAGGCCGACTGGTCTGCCGACGGCCGCTGGATCGTGTTTGCCCGCTACGATCGGGATGCAATCGAGTTGTGGTCTTTCCATACCAGCGATCATCGCCTGCAACAGATGACCTCCGGCGGCTTCGTGAATCTGGAGCCTCGTTTTTCTCCGGACGGGCGGCAACTGGCATTTGTGTCGACATCGTTCAAAGGACACTTCCACATCTTTATCGGACAAGTTGAAGATGGCCGCTTGAGCGGCGTGCGCCAGCTCACTCCCGAGCACGTCAGCGATCTCCCGCGCTACTACTACAGCAAAGTCGATCACGAGATCAGCCCCGTATGGTCCAGGGACGGAACGGAAATCCTGTTTGTCTCCAACCGCGGGCACATCCATGGCACCGGGGGCTTCTGGCGCATCAAGACCGCGCCTGGATCGGAGGCCCGCGAAATCCACTACGAAGAAACGAACTGGAAGACCCGTCCGGATTTTTCCCCTGACGGCATGCGGATGGTCTATGCGTCCTACCTGGGCCGTCAATGGCATCAACTGTGGGTCATGCCGGCGCAAGGCGGCGATGCCTTCCCGATCTCGTACGGCGAGTTCGACAACACAAATCCGCGGTGGTCGCCCGATGCGTCGAAGATCGCATTCATCTCCAATCGGGACGGGAATACCTCCTTATGGATCCAGACAATCCCAGGAGGGTCCCAGACGGAGATCGTTCCCCGCGATCGCAAATATCTGAATCCGATGGGCCGGATTTCGTTGAGAGTGGCGAACTCGCAAGGGAGCCCGGTCGCCGCCAGGGTTTTTGTCACAGCTTCGGATGGGCGTGCATACGCCCCGGATGATGCCTGGATGCACGCGGACGACAGCTTCACGCGCTCCGAGCGCCCCTTCGAAGCGCACTACTTTGACACGCTGGGCGCGTCCGAAGTTACTGTTCCACCCGGAGATGTCAAAGTGGACGTGATGCGCGGATTCAATCATCGCTTCGAACGAAAGGAAGCAACGGTCAAGGCGGGAGAAACAACTCCCATCACCGTGCAGATGGTTCCCTTGGCAAATGCGGAGTTCGTCGCCAATTGGGTAAGTGGCGACGTGCACGATCACATGAACTACGGCGGAAACTACCGCAACACGCCCAAGCATCTTCTCGAGCAGGCGTCTGCGGAGGATCTTCAGATCGTCGAAAACCTCATTGTGAACAAGGAGCAAAGAGTTCCGGACATTTCGTACTTCTCACCTCAGCCCGATGCTGTCTCCAGCAGCGAGCATCTCCTTCTGCACGGCCAGGAATTCCATACCAGCTACTGGGGGCATCTCGGCCTGCTCAACCTCACTCAGAACTTCCTGCTGCCGGGATATGTCGCGTATCCGAACACGGCCGCATCCAGTCCGTACCCCACGAATGCGGATGTCGCCGACTTGGCCCACCAGCAGGGAGCGCTGGTCGGCTACGTTCATCCGTTTGATACCTTCCCCGATCCCGTGAAGGACGCAACGCTAACCGATGAACTTCCGGCTGACGTGGCTTTGGGTAAGGTGGATTACATCGAGGTGCTCGGATTTTCCGATCACAAGTCGACCGCCGAGGTCTGGTACAAGTTGCTCAACTGCGGCTTTCATCTTCCGGCTGCCGCCGGCACGGACTTCATGGGAAACTACGCCTCGCTTCGCGGTCCGGTCGGGCTGAACCGTGTCTATGCCGAACAGGCACCAGGTGAAAGCTTGCGGATCAAGCCTTGGCTGGAGTCCATCCGGGCAGGGAAGACATTTGCCACTAACGGCCCCCTGCTGCACTTCTCCCTGGAAGGCCAACCGGTAGGTGCCCGCGTGAACTTGTCGAGTCCAGCCAGGCAAGTTCACTTCTCCGCTCAACTCGCGTCGATCGTTCCCGTCGATCATCTGCAGATCATCTGCAATGGAAAGGTCATGCAGGAGCTTCCGCTCGCAACCGATCGCACATCAGCGAAGGTGGAGGGCTCCGTTTCACTCGCGTCCAGCGGATGGTGTTTGCTCCGGGCGTTCAGCGATCGGGCCGAATATCCGGTTCTCGATTTGTATCCCTACGCCACGACCAGCCCGGTTTACGTGGATATTCCCGGTGCCCCGCTCAATAGTCCCGCCGATGCCGGGTACTTCGTGGCCTGGATGAACCGGTTGATCGCGGCCGCAGAAAGTAATCCGTCGTGGAATAACGACAAAGAGAAGCTGTCCACGCTAGCGAAGTTCCGGGAGGCGCTGAAACGCTACGAGACCCTGGCGCACTAGAAACGCCGCGATCCCGCGTACCGCTCCCAAACTAAAAATCATCCCAGCGCCGGCTGGCCGAATCCATAGCAGGAATCAGTCGACCCTCGAGGTGTTCGCTTGCAACTGAAGCCGTTTTTGCTCGATGCCTGGCTCGATCAGTACGAACACTGCACGGAATTCGACCTTGCGGCGAGCACGGGACCGAGGTGGAAGGTCGCCGACATTCTTGCTCTCGCCGACGACGAAACGCGCCACCGCTTCCTGAACCATGACCTGGTGTACAGCCGCGTTGCAGGCGCCGAAAGCCTGTGCAATGCCATTGCGGAAATGCAGCATGTTCCTTTGGAATCGGTCCAGGTTGTCACCGGAGCCGCCGAGGCGATCCTGCTGGTGATGTGGGTTGCGGCAGAGCCCGGCGCGAACGTGATACTTCCGCAGCCCGGATTTGAAACCTTCTCCGCGGTGCCCCGGTCCCTTGGCATGGAAACGCGCTTCTACCACCTGCGTCGCGAGAACGCCTTCCGCGTCGATCTCGAAGAGATCAAGCGGCTCGCGGATGCGAAAACCAGGCTTATTCTGCTCAACAGCCCCCATCACCCCACGGGCGCGGTCCTCGGCGACTCAGAGTTGGAAGCGCTGCACGCGTTCACCGCGGAGCGCCGAATTCAGCTGGTGTGTGACGAGGTATATCAACCGATCTACCACGGAACGCCCAGGCAATCGGCGGCGCGCCTGCCCCACGCCACGGTGATTGGCGATCTGTCAAAGGCATTCTCGCTTCCAGGGGTCCGGACCGGATGGATCGTCGAGCGCGACCCGCGTCGCCGCGAGCAGTACTGGACCGGGCGCGCCTACTTCACGATTACCAACAGCACCACAGGTGAGATTCTTTCAGAGATCGCCATTCGCAATCGTGCCGCCGTCCTCGGTAAGGCGCAGGAAATAACCTCTCGCAACCTCGCGCGGCTCGAACGCTTTATGGCAGAGCATCGCGACATACTCGGCTGGATTCCGCCGCAAGGCGGCATGACCGCCTTCCCCTGGCTCACTAGCGGAGAGAACGCCCGCCCGTTCTGCCAGGCCGCCGCCCAGAACGGCATCCTGCTGGCTCCCGGCGATTGCTACGACGCGCCCGCGCACTTCCGCTTGGGCTTTGGCGCGGCCGGAGAAGATTTCCCCCGCGCGCTCGACCGCTTCGCAGCCTTCGTGAAGAGCTGGTCGCCGAAAATGGCGACAGTCTGGCACTCGAAATGAAAGGAGGTGCCCCATGTCTCGCCGAAGTTTCGAGACATGGGAGCTCCTACACCAGATCTGGAAGGCGAGACCTACCTCTCCGACTTACTTCTCAGAACGTGAACCGCGCGCCAAGCTGCATGACCCGTGGTGTATAGAGTGTGTTGATGAAGTTGCCGAAGCTGGTGTTGTTGTCCGTGTAATTGTTGACGTTCTGGATGTTGCCCGCGTCGAAACGCACCGAGTTGGTCACGTTGAAGACCTCCCAACTCAATTTCAGGTTGCGGCCCTCCGTGATCTGAAATTCTTTCGACAAGCCCATGTCGATATTGAACGCTCCCGGCCCGCGCAGCTCGTTGCGTTGCCCGGATTCTCCGGGGTAGGCATCGCGGAACTGGTTGATCGCGGCATTCGGGTTTGAGGGATCGGTGATCCCAGGATCCTGGAACACGTTGGGCCCAACTCCCCCGTTGGCCTGTGCTACGACGAACTGGCCCGTCTTCGGCCGTTTGCCTACCAGGATGGCGTTCGATTCCAGCTCCCAGTTCGTTGGCCAGCTATAGAACGGATACACGGAGAACGGAAATCCCGTCGACCAGCGCCATAGCCCGGAGATCTGCCACCCTCCAAGGAAGTTGTCGGCCATCTTGCCCATGCCGCCGCCGAATCGCTTCCCCTTGCCGAGCGGGAGTTCATACACCCAGTTGGCGTTGATCGCGTGCTGGGTGTCGAAGTCGGAAGGAGCCCGCAATTGATTGGGCATCCACGCGTTGATGACCTGGCTTGAGAATCCCAGGCCTTCGAAGACGCTAATCCTTTCGGCGTTTGAACCAATATCGAGCGACTTGGAATACGTGTAATTGATGTCGAAGGTCAGCCCTCCGCTACGGTGCCTCAGACTCATTTGCCCGGAGTTGAATGCGCTGTTGCCGATGCTCGACCACGAATCCAGATACGAATACTGCGGCGACCAGTACGAATACCCCGTGGTCTGGCCGTTGATCGTGGCGCACGCCGGGAAGCATTCATTGGCGTCCGTCAATCCCGAGTACCCGGGGACATCGAGATACGCCAGCGAGTAAGTTTCATTCGCGGCTTGCACCGACGGTCCGCTGAAGCACGAGTACAGATCGTAAATCGCTTGCGTTGAAGTGAAGCTCGTAATGCCCCCGGCATTGGGAGCGCAATTCATGATGTATCCCTTGTTGGTCGCGTTGGGCCCGGCCTGCGGGAACAAGTGCTCCCAGTAGGGAATTGGAGCGACGTTGGCAATATCGGTATTCGACCAGTACTGCTTGGCCAACGCAGTCGCGGCCTGGTAGTACGTCGTGTTCGACTGCGGGTCCCTGAGGTTCGCGGCCTGGGCCAGATCCCGCTCCTCCAGCAGGCGGTGCGCGAAACGGCCTACGTACGACGCTTCCAGCACAAAGCCGTGTCCGAGGTCCCGCTCAAAAGAGAGCGTCACCACGTGGGAATACGGTGTCTTCAGCTTATTGTCCAGGCCGAATCCGATCTCAAAAGCGTTTGGATAAGTCACCGGGAACGAACCGGATGGCGGGGGATACACAATCGGGCACGGCGCCGTCGGGCACGAGGACGTGGTTGTGAAGCTGGTCGTCGGGATGGTATTCAGTCCCGTGAAGCGCGCGGCGCCATCGACCGTTTGAACGCCGGCAGGGTTTCCCACCGCAGAGGTCAATCCGAAAGCCCCCTGGCGGTCGAAAGTGCTCGAGATGCTTTCGCCAAAGTGGTCGAAATACATTCCGTAGCCGGCGCGAATGCTCGATTTTCCCGGACCGCCCCAGATCTTTCTTCCTAACCCGGAATCTGCGGATGGCGCATAGGCCACGGCCAGCCGCGGCGCGAAGTTGTGGTAATCCCACGCCCAATACGGCTTCTTCCCGTTCGCCTGGCCACCCAACGCGAACTGCAGCGCGTGATCGTAGAGGGGATTGCCGTCGCCGTCGGTTCCAACCTGGCTGAAATACGACTGCCCCTGATAAGCGGCTTGCGACCGCTGAATGAACCAGTCGTGCATGCTGACAAGAGGCTGCACCTGCGTCCCGGAAGTTTCGTAGGGCGGCTCCAGGATCGAATACCGCAGCCCATACGTCACCGTCAGATTGGGCTTTACGCGCCACGCGTCTTGCGCGTACCACTCCCACTCCCAGTCACGGAAATGACGCTTGATCAGGGCGCCTTCCGGCAGCGCATTCAGATTTTTATCGAGGTTGTAATTGGAATCGACCTCGGAGATGAGTCCGGCCAGCGAGGTCATAGCTGCGTTATAGGCCCCTTGAAAGCTGGACGACACTGCGGGCAGATGCATGGCTATGCCTTGCGGGCTGGAAGGGTCGAGGCTGTTTCCGGTTCCCGCAATTCCGGAACCAGACAGCCAGTCCGGATTCGTGGTGGCGTCGAAGAACGATGTGTAGTTCGACGCGCCGATGTTGTCTACCTTTCGCAGGTTGACCCCAAACTGCAGCGAGTGATTGCCTTTTTGCTTGCTCACGTCGTCCACAAAGTTCAGGACCGGGACGCTCCGCCGCTGGGTGCTGCTGAACGCATTGATATTGTCCAGGAAGCGGAAATGTACGAAAGGCTGCGTCTGCAACCCGCGGTCATCGTAGGCCTGGCGGATGTAGCCAAAGCGAAAATTGTTGATCCAGGAATTGCTCAAGGTCGCGGTGTATCCGGCCGTGAACCCTTTGCTGGTGACAACCTCGACCACGGAGTTGGGCTGCCCGGGGAATTGCTGAGCGCCCGCGGAGTTGTGATCTCCATCCTGCACACCGCGCACGAACAGGCTGTGCCTGCCGTCGGGTGTGATTTTGTAATCGAGCTTGGCGACATACATGTTCAGGTTTTCCGGAGCCGGTGAATTGAACGTGTACCCGAGGTAATTGAAGCCATCCCCTTCACTGGTGGTATTGGCGTGCGGATACTGCTGGAAGATATCCATCACATTGGGGTTCGCCCCGGGGAACGCGCCGATATGTGGGCCGCTGCTGTAGACACAGCTGCCGATCGAGGCACAGTTCGGGTCAAGCGCGGCCAATTGGGTCGGAGAAAGACGCATGACCCCCGATGCGGGGCAATTCGGATCTGGAGTGTCACTGCTCGGGCCATCGCACTGGTAGCTGATAAAACCGTTCCTCAAATCATCGCTGGGTACGGTCCGGATGATGGACTGGTCTTCTCTCTTCCGCATTCCCTCGAAACTCAAAAAGAAAAACAGCCGGTCTTTCTTGATCGGGCCTCCGAGGAACGCGCCGTACGTATTGCGCAGAACGAACGGAGGAATGTTCGCCTGGTCATTGGCAACCTGCGACGACTTGATGAACCAGTCGTTCCCGGCAAACGTCGGACGGTAATACTCGTACAGGCCGCCGTGAAAGCTGTTGGTTCCACTCTTGGTCACCAGCGCAATCTGGCCGCCGGAAGAGCGCCCGGAGTCCGCGTCCGAGTTCGCCGTGGTCACGCGAAATTCCTCCAGAGAATCGAGCGGAACGCGCACGGCGCCCTGCAACCTGCCGGTCGCTTGGTCGTTATCGTCCACGCCATCGAGCGTCACGTTGGTCTGATCACTGCGGCCGCCATTCACCGATCCGCTGCGGCTATCCGTGTCGAAGCCCGTGCCGGTCGTGCTGTTGATCTTGTCCATGTTGTTGCCGGTAAACACTACGCCCGGCTGCAAGGTCAGAATGCTGGTGGGCTCGCGGCCTTCGAAGGGCAGGGACTGGATTTGCTGCGCATCGAAGGCATGCCCCATGGAGGCATCTTCCGTATTGACCATGTTGGCCGTAGCGTTAACCTCCACGGTTTGTGTCTCCGCCGCCACTTGGACGGTCACATTCACGGTGCCCGGGGTACGCACGAGAAGCTGGATCCCACGCTCCTTGACCATTGCGAACCCGCGCGCCTTTACGACCAGTTCGTAGGTCGCAGGCGGAAGTTCAAGAAACTGGTACTCCCCCTGGCTGCCCGTCTTCATCTCGCGCGACAAACCCGTAGCCGGATCGCTGATGGTTACGGAAGCACCCACAACCACCGCGCCCTTTTCATCGGAAACGGTTCCATGGACAGACGTCGTTGCGGCTTGAGCCGAGATCAAAACACTCAGCAGCAGGGAACATCCGATCACCGACATTACCCGTGAACAGGAATGCAAGGAGCCCTCCTTCGCTCGCGAACGAGCAAAGTTCAGATTTTGTCCAGGAAATTAAACGACGTAGTTTTTTGAGACCCTGGAGCGGTATGGGGCGCTATTGTGCAACTTCTGCAACAAAATCTTCAAGTGTTTTCAAGCGGGCATTTTGCCCCAGCGCAAACGAGCAAGCGGGACTGACCGTGAAAGGCGCGAAAAGTCACGGAAATCGAAACGCGACGCTTTCGGATTCAGTGACCGGCACCGCTACTTCATGAAGTTAGCCGTCGCACATTGCAAGCCGAAAGCTGATCGAAGCGCTTGGCGGCGGATGGAATCAGTCCCAGTTGCCCACCCCATCGCACCTGGGCCCGAACCCTCCCCAATCGGAAACGGTGGTGCAACGGTAAGAGGCCGCGCTCCGCCAAAAGCCCGACGCGAATGCGATGCGGGGCAATTGACAGGAGCCGGGAACCTGCCGATAATCAGCAGGAAAGCGGGAGTAGTTCAGCGGTAGAACGCCAGCTTCCCAAGCTGGATGTCGCCGGTTCGATCCCGGTCTCCCGCTCCATTGTTTTCAAATCAGTCGTTCCCGCACCGTGCGCAAATCCGTCCACGTGCATATCGACAGATCATGGGCAATTCGATCAAGGATTCGCGCCCTCTCAGGCAAAGACATTCCGGTTAGCCATTCGCGCACGATTTGCGGATTCAGTTCGTCAACTATCGGGGTTGGGTGTAATCCGGATCTCTCGCCATCAGCGGTAGATTAGAGATTGCAATACAAGTCACTTTCTTGTCTTTGAGCGCCAAGAAAAGGCAATCGCCACGAAAAATAAGCCAATCAGAATCAGCAAGGGCGTTGAGCCAAGACCGAATCGAGTGGCATAGGCAAACTGGCCTGCATAGAGGCGAGCAGTGCCCAGTATGAGAGACATCAGACCAATTATCCAAAGTGCAAGACGGAGTGTTTTCACAGCGTCTTTTGGCAGCGTTGTGTCACGACGGCCCGTACACGGTACGAACTCAGCGCGTATACTCATTCCGTCTTCACAACGAAAAAGCTCATGAAACTGAAATTCTCTTTTTCCGGATTCGTTCTAATCGCGGTTTTTCTTGCATACTTGCCGGCACTCCACGCGCAATTCGGACCTCCTGAACCCCAAGGCTCCGGGCCCAAGCTGAATGCACCCACTGTATTTCCGGCGCCGGGCACGTATCCCACGACTGAATCCGTCACGCTGCTTGATGACGATCCCGAGGCCACCATTCACTACACCTTCGATGGAAGCGCGCCCACGTCGAAGAGCCCCATTTACGATCCGCTGCAGGTTCTCTTCATTGCCGGAATCTACGAAGGAGAACACGGCCTTAAAGCCGGATACACCATCCGTGCCGTTGCCATGCGTGAAGGCCGCACCAACAGCGACATTGCAACGTTCCAGTTTGTCATCGACCGGCGCGACCACACCGCCTACGTTTCGGAAGAAATCCTTCCCGGCGTGCGCATGGTTCGCGATTCCGACAACGACAAGATGTTCCTCGTGAAGGGCGCGAAGAAGTATGCGCTTATCGACAGCGGCATGGGACACGGCGCGCTGAAAGATTACCTCTCTCAGTTCACCGAAGGCCTGCCCATCGAAGTGATCTTCACGCACAATCACGGCGACCACATCGGGCAGGCCGACCAGTTCGTCCGCGACAGCGTGGAGCACATCGGCGAGGCCGACCGCCCCGGCCTCGTGCAGTTGCTCGAGAAGCGTGGGATCTCCGAAGATGTGATCGCCAGGAATGTAGTGGCAATCTACGATGGCGACCGCGTGGACCTCGGCGACCGCTCGCTCACGGTCTATGCCGCGCCCGGACACACGCCGGGCTCGCTGGTGGTCTTCGACGAGCAGAACGGCAATCTCTTCACCGGCGATTCCTTCGGCAGCAATTCACCCACGATTCCCGACGCACTCTGGCTGCAATGGAACAAGACGCCGCTCGATGAATATCTTTCGGTCGTGAAAAATTGCCGCGCAAACTTCCGCGGCAAAGTGCGACACCTCATGACCGGGCACAACGATCACCCGCTCACCGGCGAAAAATATCTCGATAATCTCCAGAGCGCGCTGCAGTCGCTGATGGACAAGGGCGACGCCGTCCTCGTCCCGTCGTACCGGCCGGCGGGAGTCAAGCAGGTCGTCATCGGCGACCGCCTGCATGACCCCGACTGGGTTGCCATCAACGTGAATGAGAAAACGTATCTGCCTGCGCCCGTCGACAAGATTTCCGGCCTCTCCCGCCTCAGCATCGAAGGAGTGAAATTCTCGCCGGTGTTCTCACCCGGCGAACACGAGTACACGCTCACCGTCCCGCGCACGTCCACGAGCATCGAGGTCATCGCCGAGCCGACGTCCTCCCGCGCGAAAGCGCTCGTCATCAACGGTGAGAATGGCGCTGGAGTTCCCCATCGCGTAATGCTGAAAGGGAAGTCTCCGGTGATTCAGATCCATGTGGAGTCGCCGGACGGGACACAATCCTCGGATTACAAGCTGACTGTGTTACGCGGCCGAAGTTGAGGCCTCGGGGAGAATGCCATGAAATCTAGCGGAACTCGGTCTCACCTTGCAGCGCTCTTGTGGTTGTGCGCCGCGCAGTTGGCAGCAGCGCAGTCCACGCCGCCGCGCAGCCTGCTTGCGCTCTCCAAGCACGATCACACTCTGGCCATCGTTGACCCCGCCACGCTTAAATCCATTGCCCGTCTCCCCGTCGGGCCCGACCCGCACGAGGTCATCGCGTCCGCCGACGGCAAGAAGGCGTACGTTTCCATCTACGGCTTTGGCCGTTATCACGCGCTCTCGGTAATGGATCTGGTTGCGCAGAGGGCCCTTCCCGATGTGGACACCGGAGCCCTGACCGGCCCGCACGGTCTTGATTTCGCTGGAGGCAAAGTCTGGTTCACTGCCGAAGGCGCGAAGGCAATTGCCCGGTACGATCCCGCAACCGCAAGCGTCGACTGGATCATGGGCACCGGCCAGAACCGCACCCACATGCTCTACGTTACCGGCGACGAGAAGCATGTTTACACCACCAACGTCAGCTCGGGTACTGTCAGCATTCTTGAAGAACTCGACCAACCGGCGGGAGCGCCCGGTCCTGCGGGCGGATCAGCACCAGCCGGCATGCGTTGGAATCAGACGATTATCCCGGTCGGCAAAGGCGATGAAGGTTTCGACGTTTCCCCCGACAGCCGTGAACTCTGGACCGCCAATTCACAGGACGGCACGCTTTCCATCATCGACCTGGCATCGCGAAAAGTTGCCGATACGATCGACGCAAGGATTCCCGCCTCCAACCGGCTAAAGTTCACGCCAGACGGAAAACTGGTTTTCATCACCAGCCTGCGCGGAGCGGACGCAGTCATCTACGACGCCGCAACCCGGAAGGAGCACAAGCGTGTGCCCATCGGCCACGGCGCTGCCGGAATCCTGATGGACGGGGCTGGCAACCGAGCCTTCGTGGCCTGCACGCCCGATAACTACGTGGCGATCATCGATCTGAAGACGCTCGAAGTCATAGGACACATCGACGTAGGCGGCGAGCCCGACGGCCTGGCCTGGGCCGTGCGAAAGTAGACAGCCATCAAAGACGACGGTTGAGAGTGCCCAGCTTCTCGCCGCAGTTGCGAGAAGTGGGAATGCTGCACGTTCGGGTCAGTGAATACGTCAGTTCCCGGCGCTGCCGGGAGGATTACCAAAGTAACCTACTTTTCCGGAGTAGATGTGCATCAAAATCCTGGTACGCTTCCCGCGAATCCCATGATCGAGCGCAGAACGGACCACATCACGCGAAAGCGCGTTTCCGAGATGTCTCCGGAGGACATGCGCCGCGCCCTCCTGGTATCCGAGAAAACCGGATTGCCGAACCGGCGCGCTTTTGATGAAGGAAAAGCCGTGCCCTGGGTTGCCATGGCCGACGTGAATGGCCTGAAGGCGTTGAACGACCATCACGGATATGCGGCGGGAGATGTGCTGATTCAGCGCATCGCGCATGTGCTTCTCGAAGTCAAGCTGGATGCCTACCACAATCAGGGCGACGAATTCCTGTGCAAGGGTGAGTCGTTCCAGGAACTCAACAAGAAGCTGCTGACGGCGCAGGAGATCCTTAGAAACCAGCCATTCGCGGTGCGTTCCATCAACGATCTGATTGCGGAAATCAAGGGTGCGAGTTTCTGTTACGGGATCGGCACCAACCTCGCCGAAGCTGAAAAGTCTCTCAAGAGCCAAAAGGAAATCCG
>Ga0335071_10002409_pt1 | contig 20031 bp, 17 predicted proteins | sample Lox_Sample_15_FD_206724 | JGI IMG/M metagenome (GOLD analysis project Ga0335071, IMG submission 206724) | Soil microbial communities from Loxahatchee National Wildlife Refuge, Florida, United States - Lox_Sample_1.5 | ecosystem: Environmental > Terrestrial > Soil > Wetlands | place: USA...
CGGACGATATCGGGTCGAGTGTTGACGAACACCCCGTCGCCGAAGTTCATGGTACCGAGGTTGAGGGTTCCCATCTCCGCTCCCTCGACCAAGGATCCCAGCCGCTCCTCGAGGGACATGCCCACCGCTCCGCCGGTGGAGCACTGGATGACGAGCCCGCTACCCGCCTGGCGGAGGCGATCGATGATCTCCCGGAAGTGGGCAGCCTCCTGCGAGGGACGACCATCGGGCCAGCGGGCATGGAGGTGGACCACGGCCGCCCCCGCCCCCTCGGCGGCCAGCGCCGCGGCGGCGATCTCCGCCGGCGTGTAGGGGACGGCCGGGTTCTGGGCCCGGGTCACCTCGGCGCCGACCACGGCGGCGGTGATGATGGCCAGCCCCATGACCGGGTCACCGGCCGTGTCGCTGCTGGGCGCGCGGCACGACGCAGGTCCCGTTCGCCCGGCACACCACCGTGGGGGGGGCGAGCACCTCGGCGGCCGAGGCGGAGAGGTCCGGCCGCGAAGCGATCACCTTGCGCGCCTCGAAGCGGATGGTCCGCGAGGTCTCGCCCAGGCGGGTGAGCTCCGCCTCCACCTCCAGGAAGTCGCCGGCGTGGGTGGGCGCCAGGAACTCGACGCTCTGGTAGGCACGGAGCAGTCCCTCGTCTCCGTCGTGCCGCACCAGAAGCTCGGTGGCGGCGTCGCCGAAGAGCGCCAGCACCCGGGCCCCGTCGACCAGATTCCCGCCGTAGTGCGCGTCGGCCTGCGAGAGCCGGACGCGCAGCTTCACCGTGTCGCCGACCGGCATAGGATCACCTCGCCTCCTTGCCCATGCGCCGCAGGACCGCAGCCACGAGGAAGTTGGCCACCTCCGAGGGGCGGGTTCCCGGCCCGAAACCGGCGTCGTAGCCCAGGGTCAGCGCCAGCCGGTGGTCGATGCGCGGACCGCCGAGCACCGCCGTCACCCGCTCGCGGATGCCCAGCCGCGCCAGCTCGTCGAGGAGCTGGCGGGCATTCTCCTTGTGCACCTCTCGCTGGGTGACCACCTGCGAGACCAGCACCGCGTCGGCGTGCCGCTCCAGGCAGAGCCGGGCCAGCTGGGCATTCTCCACCTGCGCCCCCAGGTTCACCGCCTCGAAGCAGGCATACCGCTCGAGACCGTAGTCCCCGGCGAACCCCTTCATGTTCATGATGGCGTCGATGCCCACCGCGTGGGCATCCGACCCCGTGCAGGCTCCGAGCACCACGATGCGCCGCCCCGCCGCCGCGAGCGCGTACTCGTTGAGCTCGTCGAAGCCGCGGCGGCGGGCGACCACCTCCGGCACCTGGATCCGCGCCAGGTCCACCGTGACCGAGGTCCGCCCGTAGACCACGAAGAAGGTGAACGCCTCGCCGGCCTCCTCCATGGCCGCCACGTGCACGTCCTCCATCCCCATCTTGCGAGCCACCTCGGCGGCTGTCTCCCGGGCTCGCTCCCCCGAAGGGAGCGGCAAGGCGAAGGAGAGCTGTACCACCCCGTCGTCGCGCCGGTCGCCGTAGGGGCGCACGAGCCGTCCGGGTTCCCAGTCGCGCGCGGTCATGCCTCCCCTCCCACCCGGGCCCCGGCGGTGAGGGCACGGTATTCGTCCACCGCCTCCGCCGGAGCCGGGGATTGGGCGGTGAGGAAGACCTGGTACTGCACGCCTCCGTCGCAGGCCACCCAGGCCCAGACGTGCCAGCCGTTCTGGTCGCCTTCCAGGCTCAGGGCACGCATGCCGGCAAACCGGGTCGGGTGGCTGCGGACGCGCTCCATCCCCTCCCCCCGGCGCATGAGCTTCTCCGCGTCGGCCAGGCAGGCCGAGGCGTCGGCGAAGGGGACCTCGGGGGACGAGACCTCCAGGCGGGCGTCGCCCTCGGGCCGTTCGAGCCGCAAGTGATGGGGAGCGCCCGACCGCGTCCAGGTCGCCGGCGCCTCGAAGCGCAGCTCGGCAAGCGCATAGCGGAGCCACCCCTCCCGCCCGGAGGGCACGCCCTCCGGCGCGTTGGAGAGCGATCCGTGGAGCCCGGCGCAGGCGCAGAGGAGGAGCCCCACGGCCGGGAGCAGGGCAGTGAGACGGGCCCGGGCGCCGCCGCGGGGAGAGGGAGGGCTCATGCCGGCGCCGCCTCCATGATCTCGAGGAAGGGGTTGAAGTACTCGGGTTCGCGCCGCACCACGCCGGAGAGCCCCTTCCCCCCGTCCTCCTGCCGGGACACGTCGCCGAAGCGGGCCCGGCCGATGGCCCTCGGCAACCCGTCCCGCGCCACCTCCTCGAGCAGCTCCGCCGCCCGGGCCAGCGTCTGGCGGGCGCGGCGCTCCACGACCCCGTCCGGGCGGAGGACGATCTCCCCGCCCATCGACCTCCAGGCCCGGTGAACGTAGTCGGCGCTCTTCAGGGCGACGTAGCGGTCCATGAGGAAGGGGTTGTGCATGGCCTCGGTCATCATCCCGAGCAGCTGGATGCCCTGCCCGGTGACGTGGGAGACGACGTCGGCCATGACGTCGTAGGCGTGGCTGAAGAAGATGTCGCCCTGCTTGTGCTTGGTGGGCGGCATGTACTTGATGGGCGCGTCGGGGAAGAGCGTGCGCACGAGCAGCGCCTGGGCCAGCTCCCGAGCGATGGTGTCCTCCCGGGCGGGGTCGATCTCGAAGCTGTGCCCGAGGCCGATGAGCCGGTCGGGAAGGCCGGCCCGGTGGGCGAAGCTCTCGTTGATGAACTGGCTGGCGATGACGGTATGGGCCGCCTCGTCGGCGTCGGCGGTGGTGATGTAGTTGTCCTCGCCGGTGTTGATGAGGATGTCGGCCAGCGCGCAGATGCGGCGGGAGAAGTGCTGATCGCACAGCGTGCGCCACATGTTGATGTCGCGGAAGAGGATGCCGTACATGGCGTCGTTGAGGAGCATGTCCAGCCGCTCCCACGCCGCGGCGAAGGCGATCTCCGGCATGCACAGGCCGGAGGAGTAGTTGGTGAGCTGCAGGTACCGGCGCAGGCGGCGCGATTCCTCGTCCAGCGCCTCGCGCATGATCCGGAAGTTCTCCTGGGTGGCGTAGGTGCCGCCATAGCCCTCGGTGGTCGCGCCGTGGGGTACGTAGTCGAGCAGCGACTGGGCGGTCGAGCGGATCACCGCGATGATGTCGGCCCCGGCCTGGGCTGCGGCCCGGGCCTGCTCGACGTCGTCGTGGATGTTGCCGGTGGCCACGATGAGGTACTTGTGCGGCCGGGCCCCAACCCCCAGTTCCTCCTTCAGGGCGTTCCGGTGGCGCACCCGACCGAGCAGGTCGTCGACCGCGGCGCGGGCCTCGCGCCGCATCTCGTCTCGCAGCGCCTTCTCCTCGCTCTGCGAGAGCGGCTCCGGCCGGGCCGGCAGCGCCGCCAGGCGTTCCACCACCTGCAGCGGATCGGACGCGCCCTGGCGCAGCACGTACCCCATCCAGTAGGCCGCCCCCCGCCCCAGGAGCTTGCGTTCCTGGAGCGCGTCGACGGCCATGTTGACGAGCGGCACCCCCCGTGGTCCGGCCTCGTGCATTCCGAACAGGCGAAGCACGGTGCGCTCGATGGAAACGGTGGTGTGGCGCCGCACGTTCTCGAGCACCGGGGCGGTGACCCGGTCGGCCAGGGCCCGGCAGTGCGCCACGAGTTCCGAATCGAGGCGCAGGTCGGGCACGAGGCGTCCGTCGGCGAGCTGCATTGCCATGCATTAGGCCCGAGGCGGGCCCCATGGCAAGGTTCCGGCCGGGATGCGCCGTGAGCCGGGCCGGCGCCCACGCCGAGGCCAGGCGGGCTCGCTCGGGCCCGTTTCACGGCACGGCCAGTCCCCAGCAGCCCACCCGGTCGCGACCGCGTACCCGGACGTGGGTGAGCTCCCCTCGCCGCTCGTCTCCACGCGGCCAGCGAACGGACGCGAACTCGCGCGAGGTACCGCGGCACTCGTCGCCCTCGGCGCGCTCGACGACCACCTCCAGCGTGCGGCCGACGAGGCCGCCCAGGAAGGCCGCCCGGAGCCCGTCGGAGACCGAACGGAGCTCGGCCGCACGCTCCCGCCGCACTGCCGGCGGCACCGCGCCGGCGGCCCGTGCGGCTCGTGTCCCCGGGCGCGGCGAGAACGGAAAGACGTGCAGGTAGGCGAGGGGCAAGGAAGAGACGAGGGCGACGGTGGCCCGGTGATCGGCCTCGCTCTCGCCGGGGAAGCCCGCCAGCACGTCGGCGCCGAGACAGGCCCCGGGCAGCAGGGCCGCCGCCGCCTCCACCGTCCGGGCGAACTCCCCGGGGCGATAGGGACGCCGCATGGCCTCGAGCACCCGGCTCGACCCCGACTGGAGGGGGAGGTGGAGGTGCGGGCACAGCGCCGCCCGCGCCTCGTCGTCGCGCCACAGCTGGAGCGGCACCTCCTGCGGCTCGATGGAGGACAGTCGCAGCCGCCCGCCGGCGGATCGCGAAAGCGCGAGCACCAACTCGGCCAGGGTGTGGGGCGGAGACAGGTCGCGTCCGTAGGCGCCCAGGTGGACCCCGGCCAGGACCACCTCGGCGTGCAGGCGACGCAAGGCCCCGGCCCGGGAGAGCGCCGAGGCGAACGGCATCGAGCGGGAGGGACCGCGGGCCAGGGGCACGGCGCAGTAGGCGCAGCCTTGATCGCAGCCGTCCTGGACCTTGAGCACGGGCCGGGTCCGGCCGTGGTGCTCCCCTGCCCCCTCGTCCCAGGCCGGTTCCCCTTCGGCGGGCCCGGCCGCCGCTCCCACCGGCTCGCCGCGCGCCAGGCGGTGAAGCACGCGGGGCAGGTGGCGATGGGCTCGGGCGCCCACCACCGCTGCCACCCCGGGGAGTTCGGACAGCGCCCCGGGACAGCGCTGGGCGTAGCACCCGGCGGCCACGATACGGGCTCCGGGGTGATCGCGCAGCGCGCGGCGCACCGCCTGGCGCGAGGCCCTTTCGGCATCGGAGGTCAGCGCGCAGGTCGCGACCACCACGAGCTCCGCCTGGCCGCCCGACGCGGCCAGGGTCGTCCCCTCGGGAAGCGCTCCCGCGAGCGCCTCCAGGTCGGCGCGTCCGGCGCGGCAGCCGAGCCCAACCAGGGCCACCCGGGCCAGGGGCTGCTCAGGCGATGCGCCCGCCACCGAGAACCTCGTCCCCGTCGTAGAACACCGCCGCCTGGCCCGGGGCGACTCCCCGGACCGGGTTGGCCAGCTCCACCTCGGCCGCGCCGCCGCGGCCCGCCTCGACGGAGCAGGCCTCGCCGGCGTGCCGGTGTCGGACCTTGACCCGGGCATGGACCGGCCCATCAGGCGGCCGCCCCGCCACCCAGGAGAGCTCCCGCACCGAGAACCGGCTGGTCGAGGCCTCGGCCCCGGAGCCGATCACCACTCGCCCTCGGTCGGCCTCGATGCGCACCACGTAGCGCGGCTTTGGCGAAGCGATCCCCAGGCCGCGCCGTTGACCAACCGTGAACCGGTGGATCCCTGCGTGCTCGGCCAGCACCGCTCCCTCGACGGAGACCACCTGTCCCGGGCGGATCCGGCCTGGGGCCCGCAGCTCCACGAATCCGGCCGCGTCTCCGGCGGCCACGAAGCAGATCTCCTGCGAATCCGGCTTGTCGGCGTTGGCCAGCCCGGCCCGGCCGGCGAGCGCCCGGACCTCTCCCTTGGAGAGCCCCCCCACCGGGAAGAGCACGTCCCGGAGCGCATCCTGGCCCAGGCCGTAGAGGAAGTAGCTCTGGTCCTTGGCGGGATCGGCGGCGGCGAGCAGGGCCAGGCGGTCGCCGCGGCGCTCGACGCGGGCATAGTGTCCGGTGGCCAGGCGGGCCCCGAGGGCGCGGGCGCGCCTCAGGAGCCAGTCGAACTTCACCTCGGTGTTGCAGTCGATGCAGGGGTTGGGCGTGCGCCCCTCGAGGTAATCGTCGACGAAGCGGTCGATGACCCGCTCCCGGAAGCGCGCCTCGACGTTGGCCAGGTAGTAGGGGATGCCCAGGCGCCGGGCGGCGTTGCGGGCGTCTTCGACGTCGTCCGGAGCGCAGCAGGAGCGGCCGCGGGCGTGGTCGGAAAAGTCGGCCACCCGCAGGGTGATGCCGATGACCTCGTGCCCGGCGGAGGCGAGCACGGCCGCGGCGGTCGAGCTGTCCACTCCGCCGGACATGGCCACGAGGACGCGCATGGGTGGGATGTAGCCCCGGCCGGTGCCGGGGATCAACTGGCGACCGGGGTGGAGCCGGAGTGCTCGGGCGGCCGGACGGGCACTTCCAGCACGAACTTCGCCCCGGTGAACTGGTGTCGGGGGGAGTTCGGGGGGGTGCGAGGTGGGCTTTCCACCCATACCCGGCCCCCGTGCGCCTCGGCGATCCGTCGGGCCACGGGCAGCCCCAGGCCGGTGCCCGGCGGCCGCGCCTCCTGGCCGTAGCGCGAGGCGGCGTGGTGGAGCGGCTCGAAGATCCGCTCCTGCTCCTCCGCGGGCACACCGGGACCCTGGTCGTAGATGGCGAAGCGGAGATGGGCCGCGTCCTGGGCCACCTCCACGAGCACCTCTCCGCCGTGGGGCGAGAACTTGACCGCGTTGGCGACCAGGTTGAAGAGCGCCTGGTGCAGCTTGCGGGCATCGGCGCGGACGGGAGCACCGCCGCCGCGCTGGACCACGAGGTGCAGCCTGGCCTCCCGGACCGCACCGGTGAGCTCCCGGGCCACCCCCTCGGCCAGCTGGTCGGCCGAGACCGTCGCCTCCACCAGCGGGGCGTGGCCGGCCTGGAGGCTCGCGAAGTCGGCCAGGTTGTCGAGGATCCGTGCCAGCCGGGCCACCGCCACGGCCATCGAGTCGAGGATGTGCTTCTGCTGCGGATTCAGCGGCCCCGTCTTCTCCGACTGGAGGATGCGCAGGTAGCCGGCGAGGGGGGTGAGCGGCGTGGAGAGCTCGTGCGAGAGGTTGTGGATGAAGGCGCTCTTCAGCCGGTCGGTCTCGACCAGCTTGTCCACCGCGCGCCGGCGGCCGGCGAGCGCTCCCTCCAGCCGGAGCGCCAGCCGGCCCACGAGCGCGTGCAGCGCCTCGAGCTCCCGATCCGGGGCGAGCCGCTCCCGCTCCCCCCGGAGACACTCCTCGATCCGCAGCAGGAGCCCGTCGTCGGCCGAGCGGGCCACGAAGCCGTCGGCGCCGGCGGCGAGGGCCAGGGGCCGCTCCTCGACCGGGCCCATGGCGACGATGGGGACGGCGGCCAGCGCCGGGTCCTGGCGCAGCCGAGCCGCAAGCTCGTGGCCCTCGATGTCGGACAGGTGCAGGTCGCTGAGGATGCAGTCGGGCCGGACCCGGGTGGCGCGACCGATTCCGTCCAGCCCCGAGGCGGTCGCCTCGACGCTGAAGCCGTTCGCCTCGAGCAGCTCCTGCAGCCGCTTGCGCAGGAGGTCGTCGTCCTCGATGACCAGCACGCGTCGAGCCATGGGCATGCCCTGGCTTGATTATATGCGGTCCGAGCGGTGCGCCGACCACTCGCGCAGCGCGGCGCCAAGCCGCTCCGGGGCGTTCTCCTCGGGGTGCTCCAGGACCCGATCGAGCAGGTACCGCAGCGCCTCGCCGACGCGAGGGCCGGGCGGCTCACCGACGACCGCGGCCACTGCGTTGCCGTCGAGCGCCAGATCGCGGATCGACAGGGGCGGGGCGGAGGCGAGCACGGCGTGCACGCGGCCGGCCAGCCGGCGAACCTGGGCCCGGGCCCTGTCGCGGCGCGCCGGCGGGAGGGCCCGCGCCTCGGCCGCGGCCAGCGCCAGGAGCGGACCGGCCCGCTGCGGCTCGACCCGCGAGACCCAGCGCCGCAGGGCCACGGCCCCGGGCCCGGGCAGGTCCCTACCTCCGGGCCGCCGGCAGGGGTGAAGGCCGGCGAGGGTCAGGGTGGCCTCGGTCAAAGCACGCGTGAGCCGGAGCGCGGCCAGCGCCCGCGCCGCCTCGCCGCGGTCGAGCCGGTGCAGCAGCGCGGCCAGTCGCTGGGAGAGTTCGGGGGGCGACCGGGCCGCGACGGCCATGGCGTGGGCCAACTCGGCGGCGGGCAGGGCGAGCAGCGGCGGCAGCAGAACGCCGAGAAGACCGGTGTCGCGCAGAAGGCGGAGCCCTTCGGCCACGCCTCGTGCCAGGAGGAGCTTCGACAGCTCGTCCGTGGTCCGCTCGGGCGCCACCCGGCCCACCACCGGCAGGGCGCGGGGGATGGCCCGTCGGGTACCCGGGTCGAGGGTGTACCCGAGCTGGGCGGCGAAGCGGACCGCCCGCATGGGCCGTAGGCCATCCTCGGCGAAGCGGGCCTGTGGGTCGCCCACCGCGCGCACCCGCTGGCGGCGCATGTCCGCCCGCCCACCGAAGGGATCGCGGAACTCCGGCCCGAGCGGGTCGAAGGCCATGGCGTTCATGGTGAAGTCTCGCCGGGCCAGGTCCGCCTCCAGGTCGGCGAGGAAGGTGACGGACTCGGGCCGCCGCCCATCGAGGTAGGCCCCCTCCCCGCGGAAGGTAGTGACCTCGATCGGCTCGCCCCGGGCCAGGACCGTGACCGTGCCGTGAGCGATGCCGGTGGGGATCACCCTGGGGAAGAGCAGGATCACCTCCTCCGGCCGGGCCGGCGTGGCGAGGTCGAAATCCGCCTGGCGGCTGCGGTGCAAGAGCAGATCGCGAACCGCGCCCCCCACCAGCCAGGAGCGATGCCCGGCGGCGGCCAGCGTGCGGAGGACCTGAAGCACCGCCTCGGGAAATCGCGCGCGGGCGAGGGCCGCCGGGACCGGCATCAGTGCGAGAGGCGTCGCTCGGCCTCGGCGCGCTCGAGGAGGCGGAAGTAGACGCGGATGAGCGCCGTCCGGGAGGGCGGCGAGAGGGCGTCGATGGCGCCGCGGGCGGCGTGAGCGGGCTCGCGGGCCATGGCCAGAAGCGCCTGGCCGACCTGGTCGGCGGCGGAGGCATCGAGGGGTCGATCGGGAACGGCGAAGGCAGCGCGGATCTCGTCCGGCTCGAAGAGCGGGTGGTGTCCCCTAAGCCCCTCGATGAGGATGACCGAGAGCCGCCCCGGCGCCTGGGTCGCGAGCTTCTCCACCGTCTCTCCTCCTCGCGGTTGCTGGCCCGGACCGCGCTTGCGGCCCCGTTCCGTTTCACTGCTTCGAGCGGCGAGGCGAACCTATCACGGCGAGGCGCCGAGAACAGCGCTGTGCCGACGTGACGCGCGCCCCGGCGTCAGGGGAACGGGGTTCATTAGACCCCGCCACCCAGGCCGGGTGGCAGGCGATACCGGCTGGGGCGCCGGAGCACACCTTTGCCGCTGGCCGGGCCTCTCCCCGGGTCCGCGCCCGTTCGGGCCAGAGGGCGCGCCGCGGTCGCAGTGGCCATGCTGCCTCGTGGGGGACAAGGGGGCCGCGAGACTTGGCGATCCGGGTCGACTACCACCTCCACACCGGGGCTTCCTACGACTCGCGCACGAGCGACGCCCAGGTGATCGAGTGCGCGCTGGCCACCGGGCTCGCCGTGGTGTGCGTGGCCGATCACGACACCATCGAGGGTGCGGTGACGCTGTCGGCGGCGGCGCCGGCGGGCTTGCGGGTGGTGGTGGGCTGCGAGTTCACCTGTGACGACGGGTCCCACGTCATCGGCATGGGTCTGCGGCGGATGGTCTTCGAGCGCCGCCTTCCCTGCCTCCTCGATGCCATCCGTGACCAGGGCGGGCGGGTGATCCTCCCCCACCCTTACCGGCGCGGGAGCGGGATCTTCCGGCACGAACTCGGCCGCCGACCGGAATTCGTGCGACAGGTGCTGGCCCGGGCCGACGCCGTCGAGATCCACAACGGACGCGACACCTGGGAGAACAACCGCAGGAGCCATGAGCTCGTGCTCCGCCACGGGCTCCCGGCGGTGGCCGGCAGCGACGCCCACCGGCCCGAGGAGATCGGCCGGGTATGGGTGGAGTACCTCGAGCCCGGCTACGTCGACGGCGTCTCGCCCCGCACCATCTACGGCCCCATCCAGCCGCCGCACCGCGAACACCCGCTGAAGCGGCTCGCCCTGGAGGCGTATCACGCCCATGCCCAGCGGCTCCCCGTGGTGAGGGCCGCCTACCGCGCCCTGCGCGCCCGCCTCCACGCCGACCTCCCCCGCGCCACGGGGGCACCGAGGATGCTCCATGTGCTTGCCTCCCCGTCCCCTGCAGCAGGCGATCAAGCGGGCCCTCGACCTGGCGATGGCGGCGGCGCTCTTGCTGGCGCTCTCTCCTCTTCTCCTCCTCGTGGCGCTGGCGGTGCGGCTCGGATCGCCCGGTGAGGTCCTCTTCCGCCAGCGCCGGATCGGCAAGGACGGGGTGCCGTTCACCATCTGGAAGTTCCGGACCATGTTCCAGGAGGCGCCCCGCTCGCCGCTCGGCAGCTACTGTTACGCCGACGATCCCCGCATCACCGCCGTGGGCCGCTTCTTGCGGCGCACGAGCCTGGACGAGCTACCCCAGCTCTGGAACGTGTTGCGCGGGGACATGAGCTTCGTCGGCCCCCGGCCGGACCTGCCGCACCACGTCGAGCGGTACAGCGCCGCGCAGCGCGCTCGGCTCCGCGTCCGGCCTGGGATCACCGGCTGGGCCCAGGTGAACGGCCGCAACACCCTGTCCTGGGAGGAGCGCATCGTCCTCGACCTCGAGTACCTGGACGGCTGGGCCCTATCCCGCGATCTCCGCGTCCTGTTGCGCACCGCCGGGGTGGTGCTCTCGCGGCGCGGCGTGAGCCTGCCCGGCCGCCTGACCAAGGAGCCTCAATGGGAGCGAAGTCCGCGCGCGGGCCGCTGACCGTCCTCGTCACCGGCGCCGGAGCGCCGCCCGGCGTCAGCATCCTCAAGGCCTTCCGTCAGTCGGGGCTGGGGCCTCGGCTCGTGGCCACCGACGCCGATCCGCTCTCGGTGGGCCTGTTTCGAGCCGACGCCGCCTACGTCCTGCCGCGGATCGCCGAGGACGAGGTCGGCTACCTCTGTCGGCTGAAGGAGATCTGCCGGGCCGAGCGGGTCGTCCTGGTCTGTCCCGGGTCGGAGGGCGAGCTCGCCCGGCTGGCTCCGCACCGGGAGCAGCTCGAGTGCACCACCGGTGCGCGACTGCTGGTGAATGGCCCCCGGGCGCTCGAGATCTTGATGGACAAGTGGCGCCTGGTGACGGCGCTGCGGGAGCTCGACCTGCCGGCCCCGGACACTGCCCTGGGCCGCGACCCGGACGGAATCGGGGCGCTCCTCTCCCGCCACGGCTTCCCGGTCATCGTGAAGCCCCGGCACGGCTCGGGCTCGCGACATCTCCATCTGGTCCGGGATGCCGAGGCGCTCCGGGCGGTGCTGCACCTCGTGCCCGAGCCGGTGGTCCAGGAGTACCTGGTCCCGGACGACCAGGAGTACAGCGTCGGGGTGTACCGCAGCCCCCGCCTCGGCTACGTGGGACAGATCATCTTCTGGCGCACGCTCTCCGCCGGGTTGACCTACAAGGCGGTGGTGGTGCGGGACCCGGAGATCGAGGCGGTGTGCCGCAGGGTGGTCGACGGGTTCGGGCTCGAGGGACCGGTGAACGTACAGCTGAGGAAGACCGCAGCCGGGGCGCGGATCTTCGAGGTGAACCCGCGCTTCTCCAGCTCGGCGGTGATGCGGGCGGGCTTCGGCTTCAACGAGGCGGAGCTGTGCCTGCGCGACCTGATCCTCGGGGAGGAGGTCACGGCGCCGACGATCCGGCCTGGTGCTGCGCTGCGGTTCTGGGACGAGCTGTACCTGTCGCCGGACGAGCAGGAGCGGATGGGCTCGGGGGAGCGAGCGAGCGTTCCCGGCCCGAGCGGGTCGCGGATCCGGGACTTCTGAGCGAGGCCAGCGCCTCGGCATAGAGCTCCTCGTGCGAGCGGATCACGAGGCGCTCGTCGTACGCGGCCACGCGCTCTCGGGCGCGGGAGGCCACCTCCCGGGCGCCTGCCGGGTCGGTGAGCGCCTCGACCATCGCCGCCGCCAGACCTGCCGGGTCGCCCACCTCGACGAGCCACCCGCACCCGCCCCCGAGCAGCTCGGTGGTGCCGCGCACCCGGGTACCCACCACCGGCACCCCCATGGCCATCGCCTCGAGCACGCAGCGCGGCAGCCCCTCGCGGTCGGAGGGCAGCACCAGGACGCTCGCCGCGCGGAGCAGCACCGGGATGTCCCGGCGCAACCCCAGGACCCGCACCTCCCTGGCCATTCCCAGCGCCGCGGCCAGCTTCTCGACCTCTTCGGAGAGCGGTCCCCGGCCGGCCAGGAGGAGGCGGGCCCTGGCCAGCTCCGGGCGCCGCCGTGCCACGGCGAAGGCACGCAAGAGGTCGGCGTGGCGCTTGCCGGGGACGAACTCGCCGACCATGAGCGCCACGGGGTCCTCTCCCAGCCCGAGCTCGGCCCGGAGCCGCCGCAGGGCGTCTTCGCTCACCGCCCGCGGACTGTACTTCCCCAGATCGACGCCGATCCCCGGCATCCACCGGACGCGCTCGCCGGGGACGATGCGGAAGCGGCGGGCGGCGGCTTCGTCCTCGCGGTTTATGACCACGAGCCAGTCCGTCCAGCGGCCCGCCACCTTCTCCAGGGCGAGGTAGGCGGCGTTTCGCCACCGCTGGCCGCTGCGGTGAAAGTGGAAGCCGTGGGCCGTGTAGATCACCCGCGGACCGGTCCGGCGATCCCGGGAGCGCAGCGCCAGCCGGGTCACGAAGGAGGCCACCGGTGTGTGCACGTGCACGATGTCGTACCTCCCTCGGGCCACCACCTCGCGGACGCGGACCGGCGAGCGCGCCAGTCGCCCCAGGGCAGTGGGGTCCCGTGACCAAGGGACCCGGTGGACCGCGTCGAAGTGATCGCGCCAGACGAGTCCCTCCAGCGATCCCGTCAGGGCGTCCACGGTCCAGCCGGCCCGCCGGAAGTGATCGGCGAAGGGCACGAAGAAGGGGACCGAGTCCGGCACCGTGGTGACAATGAGCAGCCTGGGCATCTCGCCTCCTCCCACCCCGGTCACGAGTCTGGCGACCCACGCTCCCCGGGCGGAAGCCCCGGTGCAGGGGTCCACCTCGGTCGGCCACTGAAAGTGACAATCACGAATTGTGAACCCTACCGGGCAGTCCGCAACCGGCGGCGACCGTCGCTAGTTTGCCCGGGCAGCCGCGCCCTCTCCGGCGCGCCGCTCGGGGGTCACATGTCGAGGGTGCACCTCTCCGTTCCCCACATGGGCGGGCTCGAGGCCCACCTGGTCGAGGAGGTGTTCGCCTCGAACTGGCTCTCCAGCGTGGGTCCGGCGATCGACGCCTTCGAGCAAGCGTTCGCCGATCGGCTCGGCCGCCCGTGTGTGGCGCTGTCGAGCGGCACGGCGGCGATCCACCTCGGGCTGCGGCTGCTCGGCGTGGGCCCAGGGGACGAGGTGCTGGTGTCCGACCTCACCTTCGTCGCCAGCGTGAACCCCATCCGGTACCTGGGAGCCACCCCGGTGCTCATCGACAGCGACCCCGGGACCTGGACCATGAGCCCGGAGCTGCTGCGCCGGGCGCTCGAGGAGCGGGCCCGCCGCGGCCAGCGTCCCCGGGCGGCGGTGGTGGTGCATCTCTACGGGCAGATGGCGGACATGGATCCCATCGTCGAGCTGTGCGGGCGCCACGGGGTGCCAGTTCTGGAGGACGCGGCCGAAGCGCTGGGGGCGACCTACCGGGGACGGCCGGCCGGGTCCTTCGGGTCGGTGGCCGCCTTTTCCTTCAACGGCAACAAGATCATCACCACCACCGGAGGAGGGATGCTGGCAGCGCCGGTCGAGTGGGTGAAGAGAGCCCAGCACTGGGCCACCCAGGCCCGCGAGCCCGGCCCCGCCTACCACCACCTGGACATGGGCTACAACTACCGGATGTCGAACGTGCTGGCCGCCATCGGACAGGGCCAGCTGGCCGTGCTCGACGAGCGGGTGCGGCAGCGGCGGGCGGTCGAGGCTCGCTACCGGGAGGCGTTCGCCGATCTGCCCGGCATGACGCCGATGCCCGAGGCGACCTACGGGCTGCACACCCACTGGCTCTCCTGTTTCCTCGTCGACCCGCGACGGCTGGAGCCGGGGCGCGATGGGCTGCTCGAGGCGCTCGCCTCGCTGGACATCGAGGCGCGCCCGGTCTGGAAGCCCATGCACCTGCAGCCCATCTACGCGGATTGCGAGCGGTACGGCGGCGCCGTTTCCGAGGATCTGTTCGAGCGCGGCCTGTGCCTCCCCAGCTCCAGCTCGCTCACCCCCGCCGACCAGGGCCGGGTGATCGAGGCCATCCGGGACCTGGCCCGGGGCCGCACCCGGCCGGCCGACCGCGCCCGGGCCAAGGTGCACGCACCGTGAACACCGTTGCGGCCGCGCCGCGTTCCGAGCTCTCCCTTCCCTCTCCGCGGCCGCACTTCTCGGTCCTCGACGCGGCGACGCCCCACGGCCTCGCCGCCTGGCTCGAGCTGTGGCGAAGCTGGCCGGGCCGGGAGGTCAGCGCCCATCCCGAGTACGTGCGGCTCTTCGCTCGGCCTGGCGACCGGGTGGTCTGCACCGTGGGACGGGACGCGGGGGGGGTGACGCTCTTTCCCCTCATCGTCCGGCCGCTGGCGATCGAGCCCTGGGCCGCCCCGGGCGAGGGGCGCCAGGACGCCATCACCCCCTACGGCTACGGTGGTCCCTTCTCCTTCGGTGAGGGCCCGCGGGACCATGGCGCCTTCTGGGCCGCCCAGGCCGCCTGGTGCGCCGAGGAGCGGATCGTCTCCACCTTCGCCCGGCTCTCCCTCTTTCCCGAGCAGCTCGCACCCGTCCCCGGGCGCGTCGAGGTGCGCGCCCCGAACATCGCCGTTCCGCTCTCCGGGGGGGAGGAGGAGCTGTGGCGGGGGTACGACACCCGGGTGCGCCGCTGGATCCGCGTGGCGCAGGCGTCCGGCCTGCAGGTCGAGGTGGACGCGGACGGCCGGCGGCTCGACGGCTTCTTGGCCGTCTACGAGCACACCATGCGTCGGCACGGTGCCGAGGACTGGTACTTCTTCCCGCGGGGGATGTTCGAATCTCTGGTGGCGCGGCTCCCCGGCCAGTTCGCCTTCTTCCACGCGCTGAAGGACGGGGAGGTGGTCTCGTCGGACCTGGTCCTCTGCTCGGCGGAGAACGTGTATTACTTCTTGGGCGGGACGATGAGCGACGCCTTTTCGCACGGGCCCAATTACCTGGTGAAGCACGCGGTGGCTCGGTGGGCGATGGGCGCCGGCAAGCGCCGCTACGTCCTGGGCGGCGGATACGAGCCTGGCGACGGCGTCTTCCGCTACAAGCGCGGCTGGGCCCGCGGCGGCGAGGTACCGTTCCGTGTGGCCTGCCTGGAGCACGACGCGGCCGGGTGCCGGGAGCTGCGGGCGCGCCGGGCGGCCGAGGCCGCGGCGCGCGGCGAGGCCTGGGTGCCGCGGGCCGGGTTCTTCCCCGAATACCGGGGCTAGAGGGGGGGACGCGCGGGGGGTCGCCTGGAGGGCCGACCAGAACCCCGCTGTTTGGGTAGCGATCCAACAGTGGCCCTCCCTCCGGCCATGCAGGTGCGCACTCATCTCACCGGCAGTCGAGCACTGGGGGAGGGGCCGATGAAAGGGTCGCAGGTCCTTGGGCGCGTTGTGCGCTGGGCCACCCTCCTTGGGCTCGACGCCGCCGCCTCGGCGGGCGCATTGCAGCTCGCTCTGTGGCTGCGCTTCGACGGCAGGGTCGCCGCGCCCTGGCGCCAGGCCGCTCCAGCGGCCATGGCCTTGGTAGCCGCCCTCCATCTCCTGCTCAACGCGGGCGCCCGGCTGCACCGCTGGTCGTTCAGGCTGGCCGGGCTGAGCGACGCCCTGCACGTGGCGGCGGTCGCCCTGCTCGGCAGCGCCGCCTTCTTGGCCCTGTGCCGGCCGGTGGTGGGCACGGGCATGCCCCGCACGGTGTACGTGCTCGAGTTCTTCCTCTCGACCTCGGCCTTCGTCGGCCTCCGCTTCGCTCCCCGGACCGGCCTGCGCTGGGTCCGCCGCCTGCGAAACCGGGGCGTGCCGCGCGCCCTCATCGTCGGCGACGGAAGCGAGGCCATGCTTCTGGCTCGCGACCTGGAGCGCGATCCGGTGCCCCGGCACCAGCTGGTCGGGCTCGTGAGCGCCTCGAGCGGCGCGGTGGGGGGGCGCATCGATGGGCACCGGATCTTGGGCACTCTCTCCGAGCTGCCCGCCCTGGTGCGGCGTCATCGGGCCTCCACCGTGCTCCTGGCCGACCGCTGTCGGTCCGGCGAGCACGTCCGCCGGGTGATGGAGATGTGCGCCAACTCGCGGGCCACCTTCAAGATCGTCCCCGCCTCGCTGGAGCAGGTGGAGCGGCTCTCGGTGGCCATGCTCGAGGACGTGGCCCCGGAGGATCTGCTCTCCCGGGACAGCGTTCCGTTCGATCCCGCGGCCATCCGCGAGCTGGTGACCGGGCGCCGCGCCCTGGTCACCGGCGCGGCCGGGTCCATCGGCGGGGAGCTGTGCCGCCAGCTGGCCCGCTCCGGGATCGGTCAGCTGGTGATGGTGGACATGAACGAGAACGAGCTCTACCTGCGCGGGCGGCGGGTGGCGGCGGAGAACCCCGGTCTCGAGGTACGGCTGGAGGTGGCCGACATCCGCGAGCCGCGGGCCATGCGCCTGCTGGGCGAGCGCTTCCGGCCCCAGGACGTGTTCCACGCCGCCGCTCACAAGCACGTCCCGCTCATGGAGGACGCCCCGGAGCAGGCGGTGAAGAACAACGTCTTCGGGACCCTGCACGTGGCCAACCTGGCCGCCGCCTGCGGAGCCGAACGGTTCGTCCTCATCTCCACCGACAAGGCGGTGAAGCCCTCCTCGGTGATGGGAGCCACCAAGCGGGTGGCCGAGCTGGTGATCCGCGACCTGGGCCCCCGCTCGTGCACGCAGATGACCGCGGTCCGCTTCGGCAACGTGCTCGGCTCCGCCGGCAGCGTCGTCCCCATCTTCAAGGAGCAGATCGCCCGGGGCGGGCCGGTGACCGTCACCCATCCCGACTGCACCCGCTACTTCATGACCATCTCCGAGGCGGTCGGCCTCACCCTGCTGGCGGGGCTGGGCGGGCACGGGCCGCTCTGCGTGCTGGAGATGGGCGAGCCCATCCGCATCGCCGATCTGGCCCGCTTCATGATCACCCTCTCCGGCCGGGCGCCCAACGAGATCTCCATCGTCTACACCGGCCTGCGCCCGGGCGAGAAGCTGCACGAGGAGCTGCTCACCGAGGAGGAGGAGCGCTCCCGGGTGGTGCGCAATCGCATCTGCGCCACCGAGAGCCCCCCGCCGCCCCCCGATCTGGCCGCCTGGCTAGAGGAGCTCGAGCGCCTCGCCGAGCTGGGCGATCGGCTGGCGGTGATCTCGGTGCTGCGTGCCCTGGTCCCTTCGTACCAGGTGGCGCGCAATGTGGCCGTCCGGCGCCCGCCCGCTTCCCCGCGTCCCGCCTCCGCGCCCCGGGCGGCCGCCACCCGGAGCGTCGCCGGGATGACCGCGCGCCTGGTGATCGAGGCGCCCCCACCGACACAGGAGTGACCGATGCTCCCAGCAGACCGTGACCGCAAGCCCACCCGCCCCGCGCGGCCGGAGCGCACCCAAAGCGCCGGCGGCCCGGGCCGGCACTCCGCTGCCGGGGACGCGCGCGAGCCGTCCCTGCGGGACCTGCAGCAGACCCTGCTCGAGGGGCGCTGGGTGATCGCCACCGTCTTGCTCGTCTCGGTTTGCGCCGCGGCGGGGTACCTGTTCATCACCCCGCCGACCTACCGGGCCAGCGCGCTGCTCCAGATCGTGCCTCGCCCCGAGGCGGGGCGGCGGCTGGAGGATCTCTCCGCCCTGTTCGAGCCGGGCGCCACCGCCGCCGGGGAGAGCGAGCTCATGCGCTCTCGGCTGGTGCTGGGGGCGGCGCTGGACCGGGTGGGGATGGACGTCCGGGTGCGGCCGCACTGGTTCCCAGTGCTAGGACAGGGGGTGGCCCGCTTTCGTGCGGCGAGCTCGCCGCAGGATCCGCCGCTGGGGTTCCTTCGGCTGGCCCGCTTCGCCTGGGGTGGGGAACGGATCTCGGTGCGCTGGCTGAGCGTCCCCGAGGCGCTGCTCGACCACCGCCTCACCCTCACCGCCCTGGGCGACGGCCGCTACCGCCTCGCGGCCGAGGACGGCTCCACCTTGCTCGAGGGGCAAGCCGGGGCCGAGGCCTCGGCGACCGTTCCGGCGGGAACGGTGGCGATGCTGGTGGGCGAGCTCTCGGCCCGGACCGGCACCGAGTTCGAGGTGGAGAAGCTCTCCCGCCCGGTGCTGCTCGCGGACGCTCTTCACCGGCTCACCGTGGGCGAGCGCGGCGCGGGCACGGGGATCATCGCCGCGACCTTCGATGCTCCCGTGCCGGGCGAGGCCAGCTCCTTTCTTTCTGCGCTGTGCGCCGCCTACTTGCAGGAGGACGCGGAGAAGGCCGAGCGCCAGGCCGGCCAGACGCTCGATTTCCTGAACACCCAGCTTCCCGACCTCCGGACGAGGCTCGATCGGGCCGAGACCGCGCTCATCCGTTACCGCGAGAAGGAAGGGACGATCGACCTGCCGCTCGAGGCCAAGGCGGCAGTCGATCGGACCGTGGAGCTCGACCGGCTGCTCGACGAGCTGGCCGTGACCCGAGCCCAGCTGGTGCACAAGTACACCGAGCAGCACCCGGACGTGCGGCTGATCGATCAGCAGATCGCCGCGGCGCAGGCGGAGCGCGAGGCGCTCGCCTCCCGCAAGGTGACCATCCCGCAGATGCAGCTCGGGGCCGAGCGGCTCAAGCGGAGCGTGGAGATGGCGGCCGACCTGTACCTCTCCCTGGAGAAGAAGGCGCAGGAGCTGGCGGTGGTGAGGTCGGGGCGGACGAGCAGTTCCCGGGTGATCGACTGGCCGCTCGCCCCCTACCGTCCGGTGAGGCCCATCCCCGGCCTGGTGATGGGGCTCGGGATCCTCCTGGGCCTGTGCGGCGGCATCGCCGCCGCCCTGGGCCGGCGGGCCATGGACCACAACGCCGAGGATCCGCGGGACATCGAGCACGGAACCGGCCTACCCGTCTACGTCACCATCCCTCACAGCCCGCGCGAGGTGAGCCTGCAGCGGAGTGCCGGGCGGGGCCGCCGCGTGCCGCTGGCGCTGGTCGCCCCGGACGACGCCGCGACCGAGATGCTGCGCACCTTGCGCACCGCCTTGAGCTTCGTGCTCAAGGCGCGGGGGAAGATCGTGGCCTTGAGCTCGCCTTCCGCCGGGGTGGGCAAGAGCTTCGTCTGTGCCAACCTGGCCCAGCTCATCGCCGCCGCTGGGCAGCGGGTCCTGCTCGTCGACGCCGACCTGCGCCAGGGTCGGCTGCACCGGTACTTCTCGGCGGAGCAGTCGGCCGGGCTCTCCGACGTGCTGAGCGGCGAGGCCACCCTGGACGAGGCGATCAAGAGCACCGGCACGGCCGGGCTCGAGATCCTGCCCCGTGGTGAGCCCGCCTTCGCGCCCGCGGAGCTCCTGGCTCGCCCCAAGCTGGCCGAGATCCTGGCCACGGCGGCGGGCCGATACGACGTGGTGCTCGTGGACACTCCCCCCATCCTGGCGGTCACCGACGCGCTGCTCGTGGCTCGCAGCGCCTCGGTCAACCTGCTCGTGCTGCGGGCGCGACAGCACCCGCTGCCGGAGATCGCCGACGCCCTGGAGCTCTACGCACGGAGCGGGCTGGCCGTCCACGGCGGCATCCTCAACGACTCCCGCCCGGGCGGCGCCTACGCCCGGGCCTACCCGCACCGGACGACGTCCCCGATGGAGGTGGCGCGTGTGGCGGGCTAGCTCCCAGCGGCTCGGTGGAAGGCGGTTCGGGCGCCTCGCCCGGCTGGCGGCGGCGAGCCTCTGTGCGGTCGCGCTGGCCCTGGCGGCCTGCGGTCCGAAGGGCAGCTCGAGTCCGGGGCAGGTTGCCACGCAACCACCGCCCCCTCCCCCCCCTCCTCCTCCGCCCCCGCCTCCTCCGCCGCCGGTCCAGGTCGGACAGTGGACCTTCTACGGCGGCGCACAGG
>Ga0335071_10002410_pt1 | contig 20020 bp, 19 predicted proteins | sample Lox_Sample_15_FD_206724 | JGI IMG/M metagenome (GOLD analysis project Ga0335071, IMG submission 206724) | Soil microbial communities from Loxahatchee National Wildlife Refuge, Florida, United States - Lox_Sample_1.5 | ecosystem: Environmental > Terrestrial > Soil > Wetlands | place: USA...
GGGGACCTGAATCGGAAGGGGGGGAGTCAATCCGGGGGTGACTGCGGCATTCAAGGCCGCACACGATGCGGTGCTCAATGTGGCCGTCAGTCAAGGAGTTAGTGCAGGTTTCAGCGCCAGACAGACCGCCGGACTCAGTGCGGCGGCCAACGGCGCAGAGAATGGCGAATTCAGCGCCGCTGTCACGGCCGCACAGGACCCGGCTCTGACCGGCGCGTTGACCTGCGTGCTCAACCGCAGGTTGAGTGCGGCGGCGAGTCGCGCAGCGAGTTCCAGCCTGACCTGCGCGTTCAGCCGTGAGGCAACCGCGACAGCCAGTCACGCCGTCAGCGCCTATGCCACTGCCGAGTTCAGAACGGCATCGAACCGCGGAATCCTGATGCGAGAGCTTTGACTCAACCCGGACTTGGGCACGATCCCAATGCCTAAGAAGGCGTTTTGACGGGATGCAAGATCGAAAATGGGGACAGTCCCAAGGAGCGCACGGACGCGCGGTGCAGTCCCCATTTTCGCAGAGAGCCGCGTGCCGTTCCGGGAAAGCGGCAACTCTGCTGCCGTGCTCCAAAGGCCTGACTGACATCCATATGTAGTGGTGCGCCGGTTGGAAGCCACAATTCTGCCGCCCAGTGGGCGGCCCAGGGACCGCTCCCCCGGTTGCATCTGCCGATACAGCACGAGGTACAACTGACCTTACAACTACAGGTACTTCAAGACGAACAACTTGCCGAACAACAACACGAACAACTGCTGGTACTTCTTGTGGAACAACTTCTCGAACTTCTCGTGATTCAACTCCGCGAGCAACTTCTTGCACAAGTCGAGACACAGCTTGCTACACGGCTGAAGACACATGTGCTTATGCAAGCGACTGCGCAACTGAGGATACTTCGGCCGGTACTTCCCGGCATACTTCGACTGGTACTTCGCGAGATTCGGTCCGTACTCGGACAATCGGTGTAATCTGCGAAATCTATGGATGTCCGTTTCCATCCGGGTTCGGGCCTGAGCTTGCGCTTGGGCTTGAGCTGGGACTACGGTACGAGACGGAGGAAGCGGCGCTTGCCGACTTTGAGGACAGTGGGGGACGTGACTTTGACGAGCAGGCCGGCATCGGTCAGACGTTGGTTGTCGATGTAGAACGCGCCCTCGACGAGCTTGCGGCGGGCTTCGGTCTTGGAGGGAAGAAGCCCGGCAGTGACGACGAGGTCAATGATGTTGATGCCCGCGGCGGGGACCCTGAACTCGGGCATGTCGTCCGGCAACTGTTTGTCCCGGAAGATGCGGTCGAACTCGGCCGAGGCTTCGTCGGCCGCGGCGCGGGAGTGGTAGAGCGCGATAACGTCCTTGGCCAACTCGACCTTGATGTTGCGCGGGTTCTCGCCCGCGCCGAGCCGCTGCTTGAACGCGGCGAGTTCGGGCTCGGGCCGGTCGGTGCAGAGTTCAAGGTAGTTGAGAATCAGGGCGTCGGGGATGGACATGAGCTTGCCGAACATCTCGCGCGGCGAGTCAGTGATGGCGACGTAGTTGCCGTAGGATTTCGACATCTTCTGGACGCCGTCGAGGCCGACGAGCAAAGGCATGGTCAGGACAATCTGTGGTTCCTGGCCGAACTCGCGCTGGAGCTCGCGGCCAACGAGCAGGTTCCAGTACTGGTCAGCACCGCCGAGTTCGATATCGGCTTTGACCGCGACCGAATCGTAGCCTTGGAACAGGGGGTAGAGGAGTTCGTGGACGTGGATCGGGTCGCCTGCTGCCAGCCGTTTCTTGAAGTCCTCGCGTTCAATCAGCCGGGCGACCGTGTATTTGGCCGCGAGTTTGATGATGTCGGCCCCGCCCATCGGCTTGGACCACTCGGAGTTGTAGCGGAATTCGGTTCGGTCGGGCAGGAGGATCTTGAAGACCTGCTCTTTGTACCGTTCCATGTTGGCCTGAATCTGTTCATCGGTGAGCTGAGGCCGGGTCTTGGAGCGGCCCGACGGGTCGCCGATGATGAGCACGGCAAGGTGGCCGGCGTCCTGAAACTGGCGGAGCTTGCGCAGGGGCACGGCAAACCCGAGGTGGATGTCCGGACCCGACGCGTCGATGCCCAGCTTTACCCGCAAGGGCTTGCCGGTCTCGTGCGACTTCTTGAGCTTGGCCTGCAGCTCCGCCTCGGTTTCGAGACGGTCGATCCCGCGGAGAAGAGGGGCGAGGGGCGAGGGGTTAGGGGTTAGGGATTGGGAATTGGGAATTGGCAATTCCTTCTACCTTACATCTTGTAGTTCCCGAAGTCTTCGGGGTTGATGGTGCGCATCTTCTCGCGCAGCTCTTTCAGTCGGTCTTCGTCCTGCGCCGTGATCCACTGGCTGGCTTTTTCCATGACTGCATCGGCAACGTAGATGGGCGCGTCAGTGCGGAGGGCAAGGCCGACCGAGTCGGACGGACGTGCATCGATGGTCACGACCCGGTTGTCGGCTTCGAGCACGACCTCGGCGAAGAAAGTCTCGTTTTCAATCTTGGTGATAATGACCCGGCGCACGCGGCCCTGGAGTCCTTCCACCATCAGCCGCATCAGGTCGAGCGTGAGCGGCCGGGGGAAGGCTGTCTTTTCAAGGGCGTAGGCGATGGCCGAGGCTTCGAGCGGGCCGATGAATATCGGCAGGACCCGATCGCCGTCGCGCTCGCGCAGGAGCACGACCGGCGAGTTGTTCACGTTGTCGACAAGGATGCCTTCGACGCGGACTTCAATCATGGAAGTCCGGACGAATTCAGAAATCAGAGAGCAGATACCAGAAATCAGAATGATCCGGATTTCTGCATTGGCCGCAGCGGCCCCTGTCCGACAGTGCTGGTTTCTGGATTCTGAATTCTGCTTTATCCGTGGCCGTTAGGCTGGTTCTTCGGCGACCCAAAGCTTCACTGTCGCCGAGACCTCGTGACCGAGCTTGATCGAGACGTCGTACACTCCGGGGCTCTTGATGGGCTCGGCCAGAACGATGGAGTGTTTGTCGATTTCGTGGCCTTCGGCGGTCAGCAGGGTGGCGATGTCGGCGTTGGTGATGGAGCCGAATGCGCCTTCTTCGCCCATCTTGATGGTCGTCTTTACCGAGACCAGGCCGAGGCGACCGGCGAGGTCGGTCAGCCGTTTGGTAATCTTCGCTTCCTTGGAGGCGAGTTGTTTCTGGATGGAGTCCAGTTGCGCGACCTGAGACTTGGTGGCCTCGAGCGCCAACTTACGGGGGAAGAGGTAGTTGCGGGCATAGCCCGGCTTAACGTTGACGACCGTGCCGCGGGAACCGACGCGCTCGATATCGGAGAGCAGTATGACTTTCATCAGGGGTTGAACGGCAGTAGCGCCATGCTCCGCGCGGTCTTGATCGCGCGAGCGAGACGGCGCTGGTGACGGGCGCAAACGCCCGACATCCTGCCGGACACAATCTTGCCCTTCTCGGTCAGGAAGTCGCGCAGGTGCGGATCCCGGTAGTCGACCTCAGTGATGTCCCGGTCGCAGAAGTAACAGGTTCTCTTGCGGCGGATCGGCATCTTTCTTCTCATGTTAGACTGTGAGGATAGAGAAAAAGACGGGAGAGTCAAGGAAGGCACACTTGGGGAAAGGATGAATGCAGAAGTCAGAAACCAGAATGCAGAAAGGCGGACGCGGGAAGGAGATCCGCAGATTGAGGATTCGGACATAGCAGAATTCAGAAACCAGAAACCAGAATTGCGGACGAGGATAGGATTATCCGCAGATTACGCAGATGAGGAAGATTCCGGCCCGAACCCTGGAACCCCAGGACCCTCGAACCCGCGGTTCCAGGGCTGCCGAAGCTTGACACTGAGTGGTCGCCAAGGTAGCCTTGGCCGAATGGCGCCGGCCGTAAGTGAACTGCAACCAGGAGGTTGATGATGAGATTTCTGCTTTCGCTGTCGCTGCTGACGGGCCTTGCGCTGGCGGTCGAGCCCTATTTCGGCGTCGCCGCAGTACAACCGCTCGCGTCCGAGATGCAAGCCACCTATCGCCTGATGCCCGGCGCATGCCTGGGTGTTCGACTTCCGCGCACGAGTACGTTCGCCTTCCGGGTCGGCGCCGCCGGCTCTATCGGTTCAGGCACCGGGGAGTATCAGGATTTTCACCTCGCCAGTGCCGAACTGGAGCTGGGTGTGGAGCTGCGCACCAGGTCGGCGCTCGGGGCGTACATCGTGCCGGCGATGCTCGCCGGGTACGCCGCGGAGCGGACGCTGGATGCCGACACGCTCGGTAACATCAATGGCCGTTGGGACGGCGGGACGAGCCTTGGCTTCGGCCTGAATGGCGGCGCCGTGCTCTATCAGTCCGGAGCGCTCCGGCTCGACGCGGAGTGCGGGTTTCGATTCCTGTCCGTTCCCATCGACCGACCGCAGTCCGGCGATCTGTACTACTACGACCAGTCGCTCGATGCTTCCACGTTCGGAGTCGGGCTGGTGGTCCGCTTCGCGCCGTCCGAGTCCGAATCAGGGAGGCAGTGATGAGACTGGCGATTGCCCTGCTCGTCCTTGTCGGTGCAGCTTTCGCTGACGGCGGCATGGTCGTGCCGCCGGATGTGGCGATCGAGGAATACGGTCAGGTGGCCATCATCCGATATCTGGACGGCACGGAACAACTGTCGGTTGCCACCTCGTTCCGGTCCGAGGCCACCGATTTCTCCTGGATTCTGCCGTTGCCGGCCGAGCCCGCGGTTGACTCCTTCCAACTCTCGCTCCTTGATGAACTGCAGTACTTCTGCCGGCCGCTGTATCGTACCGGCTCCGGGTTCGGCTGCGCATCCGAGGTGAGCGAGTCCGGCGTGTACAACAGCGACTCGCTCGGCGTCGAGCAGATCGAACGGGGGACTATCGGAACGTACAGCTACCAAGTGCTCAGGACGTCAGAGCCCGAGACGCTGGCCGCATATCTGCGCAACGAGGGGTATGCGTTGCCGGACAGCGCGGCCTCGGTTTTCAGTCACTACACCGCGATGAACTGGCAGTACTTCGTCGTCGCCCGGTCGCTGGACAGCACCGGGCTCGGGTACTACCGTTCGGTCGGCATCAGGTTGACCTTTGCTGCCGACTCGGCCGTCTACCCAATGTACATCAGCCGGCTGAGCTCCGCGTATAGTGGAGTCGTTCTCTACGTTGTGGCCGACCATCGTCAGCTGTTCCCGGGCGCAACGCTGCTTTTCTCCGGCCGCGTTGACCATGGCTCATTTCCGACCTTTCCCGGCTTCGTCGACCGACCTGGCCGGTTGACCAAGCTGCTCAAGTACTATGACACCGCGGGGATGGAGGACGTCTACCTGCGTAGTGCGCCCGATGACAAGGATTACCGAGTTGTCCAGCGAGGCTATGTCGGGTTCTACGGCGCCCTGAGCGGTCTTGTCCCGCTGCTCGGCATCGTCGTCTTCGCGCGCCGGCGACGCGGCCGGCCACGCAGTCTGTAGCGTAGAATTCAGAATCGCGCCCCTTGTCCGCGGCTGACGCCTCGGCGCGGGGCGCTGCTATTTGGACAGCGATTCGGGGCCGGGCGGCTCGGCGAGGGCAGAGCTTATTTCCAGCTTGCCCTCGAGTTGGCCCAAACGCTTCAGGGCATCGTCGTACTTGTTGTGGGCGTTCTTGAGATGCGTGCCAACGGTGTCGAAGTCTTCGCGGAATTTCCCGAAGTCGCCCTGGAGCCGGTTCAGGTGGCCGAGGATTTCCTCGGCTCGCTTCTCAATCTGAAGCCCGCGCAGGCCGAAGACGATTGCCTGGAGATAGGCGTAGAGGCTGTTTGGTGACACCGGGATGACCCGGCGCGAGACGGCATAGGCGCTGACATTCTCCTCGTCCGGCTCGTCTTTGATGATCGTCTCGTAGTAGACGTTCTCGGCCGGGATGTACATCAGCGCGAAATCATAGGTGCCTTCGTCCGGCAGGATGTACTTGCTGGCGATGGCGTCCACGTGCTTCTCGACGTCGGCGATGAAACGCTTGCGCAGCGGCTTGCGCTCTGCGTCGCCGGCAGCGGTCAGGCGCTGGAAGTTCTCGAGCGGGAACTTGGCGTCAATCGGCACCAGCTTGGGCCCGAGCTTGATGACCGCGTCCACCGCCTCACCGCTCCGGAACCGGTGCTGGAGTTCGTAGTTCTGGGGTACGACCTGGTCGAGCAGGTTGCCGAGGAAGAGCTCGCCCACGACGCCGCGCAGCTTCGGCGCTCTCAGGATTTCCTGGAGCGAGGCGATGTCCTTGCCGACTTCGTATATCTGCTGCGAGGATTTGGAGAGCTCGCCCATCGTGGCCGAGACCTCGCGGATGACTCGGACCGCGTTGTCGAGCCGGGTATTGACCTGCCCGGTAGTGTCGCGCATCGAGCGGTCGAGAGCGTCCAGCCGCTGTTGGACCTGGAAGGTCAGGACCGAGAGCTGCTGGTTCACGTTCTTGGTGCTGTTGGTGAGCGCGTCCGTGGTCTCCCTGCGCAGAGCATTCACCTGGTCCTGCATCAGCGACAGGCTCTGTTTGCCGTCCGAGCCGGCACCGATGCGGTTGTACATCAAGAGGAACAGCACCAGGACGATCACCGCGCAGACGACCACGACGATGGTGCCTAGCATGTCAGTATCGCCAGAATCATAGACCGGCGCGTCGTACAGTCAAGCAGATAGGTGGGCGGTGGAAGTGGGGTGCCGGCGTCAGTTCTGTACCGCGCCGGGGTCGAACCTGCGGCCGACTATCGGCACATCTGCTTCACTCGACTTCCAACTGTAGATCGTGTCGAGCAGGCCGTTGAAGAGCTCGTAGGCCCGGGTGCCCGACCCGCAGTCGTTGACGATGAACGAGAAAGCGTAGGTGTCGGTCTGCCCGAACAGGAAGCCGGACAGGCAGAAGACGCCGCGGATATAGCCGGTCTTCGCCGCCAGATGTGGCCCGACGTCCAGGTTGCGTTTGATCAGCGTTCCCGGCCGGCCCGGCACCGCGAGGGTGGAAATGAACAGGTCCCGCCATTTCGATTGATAGTCGGTCACGAGCAGTTTTGCCAGGGTGGCGGCGGTGAGACGGTTGTGTTGCGACAGACCGCAGGCATCGCAGAGTTTCATGCCCGGCCGGGTGACCCCGCGCTGGTCGAGAAATGCATCCAGCAGGCGCGGGCCATCGATGCCGTACCTGCGGCTGAGGAAGTCGAGCATCCACTCGGCTTCGGTATTGTCCGACTCGCGGTCGGCGAGCACCAGGTGGCGGTAGCCGGGGAAGTCGGGCCGGGCATTCAAGCCCAGCGAGTCGACGAGTTTCCGGTTGACGCGGTGGAGATGCGAAGTCAGGTTGGTGGAATCGAGGTGAAGGTCAAGCGCACGGACCAGGGATGAATCCCAATGTTCGATGGCGTACGACGTTACCAGGAGCTTCTGGCACGAGGCCGGCCGCAGCGGCTGGCTTGCGCCGGAATCGTAGAGCAGCGAATCGCGGGAACAGGAGAAGACGGCGATGCCGATGCGCCAGTGGATGTTGCCGTGCGCCCGGATCTGTCCGTCGAGCGCGGACCTGAGATCATAGCGAACTACTTCAGGCGGAGGCGGCGGCTGGGTAGTGGCCGGTTCGCCGGTGCCGGCCAAGCCGAAGGCCAGGGCGAGTATCAGGGCCTGGAGCGTCGGCCTACCCGGCATTCCTGAGTGCTAGCGTTTTCCTATGAGGAAGTCGTGGGCGGACATCGCGGCGAGCGCGCCATCGCCGACCGCGGTCGCGACCTGGCGCAGAGGAGTGTTGCGAACGTCGCCCGCGGCGAATACGCCCGGGACGTTCGTGCGCAGACGGTCGTCGGTCTTGATGTTGCCGCCGCCGTCCAACGCAAGCAGATTGGCGCACCAGCCTGTGTTGGGCAGCCATCCGACGTAGATGAAAACGCCGGCAACCGGTAGAGAATAGTGTGACTCGTCCTTGAGGTTCTTCACGGTCAGCCCGCCCATGCGCTGGGTTCCATCGACGGACTCGACCACGCAGGACAGGTGGTAATCGACGTTGCTGCGTTCACGCAGCCGCTGCTGCCCCAGCCGGCAGGCGCGAAACTCGTCGCGGCGATGGACGACGTGAACACGCGCGACGATGTTTGAGAGGTACAGCGCCTCGTCCAGTGCGGAGTCGCCGCCGCCGATTACCGCGACCTCTTTTCCCTTGAACAGCGGGCCGTCGCAGATAGCGCAGTATGACACGCCGCGACCGACGAGCTCTACCTCGCCGGGGACGCCGAGCCGCTTCGGCTTGACCCCGGAGCAGACGATGACTGTCATCGCCGCAATCGGGCCGGCAGTGGTCGCAACCTCGAAGCCGCCGGAGGTGACGGCGATTCCGGTCGCCTCGGCATTCATCATCTCGCAGCCGAAGCGCGCAGCCTGCTGTTCCATGGTCTGGGCAAGCAGCATTCCGCCGACCGGCTCGGAGAAGCCCGGATAATTCTCGACCTCGGAAGTAAGAGCCATCTGGCCCCCGGCGAACGACTGCTCCATGATGATTACCTTGTGACCGGAGCGGGCGGCATAGATGCCGGCGGTGAGGCCGGCGGGACCTGCGCCCACGGCAAGAATTTCGGTCTGCTTCAAGGCGTGGGTATTCTACGAGAAAAGGCGCGGAAGGGCAAGACTGGATGCACCTTCCGCGCTGGAAGAGTCCTTGCCGCCAGCGCAGGAGTTCGATTCGCTGCGCTATGACTTTACGAGACCGAGGTCGAACAGGCGGCCGTGGTCGTCGGCGGATTACCTGCTGCGGCTCAGCAGAACGGCGAGCACGGCCCGCTGCGCGTGGAGCCGGTTCTCGGCCTGGTCCAGCACGACGGACTGAGGGCCTTCAAGGACTTCGGCGGTGATTTCCTCACCGCGATGGGCGGGCAGGCAATGGAGCACCTTGGCTCCGGGTTTGGCCTGGGCCATCAGCTCACGATTGAGTTGGTAGGGCCGGAAGATATGCTTCCGTTGTTCCGCCTCTGCTTCCTGGCCCATCGACGCCCAGACGTCGGTATAGACAAAGTCCGAGTCCTTCGCCGCGGCCTTTGGGTCGTAGGTGAGGACAATCTGCGTGCCGCTCTTCTTTGCGTATTCCAGGGCTCGTGTGGTTACCGCATGCGGCGGTTCGAAGCCCTTGGGGGTGGCCACCCGCAGGTTGACGCCGACCAGGCCGCAGGCAAGCATCAGCGAGTTACAGACGTTGTTGCCGTCACCGGTCCAGCAGATAGTTGCACCTTCGAGGCTGCCGCGGTGCTCGAGCACAGTCAAGAGGTCGGCGAGAATCTGACACGGATGCTCCTCGTCGCAGAGGGCGTTGACCACCGGCACCGTAGCATTGGCAGCAAGTTCGGTAATCTTCGAGTGCTCGAAGACACGCGCGATGATGCAATCCACCCAGCGCGACAGGTTGCGTGCAACGTCCGACACCGTCTCTCTTACTCCGAGCCCGATGTCGGTCGGGCCAAGGTAGATGGCGGAACCGCCGAGGTCGCGCATCGCCTTCTCGAAGGTTACCCGCGTGCGGAGCGACGGCTTCTCGAATATCAGCGCTCCCATCGCGCCGGGCGCGATGTCGAGACGGTGCTGCTGCTTGATTGCCTGCTTCAGTTCGATTGACTTCTTCAGCAGTCCAAGGATTTCGTCTTTGGACAGGTCATTAATGGACGTCAGGTCTTTGTTCATGGTGTTTGTGGCTTAAACCCTTTCTTGGCAGCCTTCGGGCAGCAGGCCAGAATGCCGGTATGAGATTTCGGTGTGTCCGGCAATTCTGGTTTCTGGTCTCTGGTTTCTGAATTCTGCACTATCCGGTCCTCAGAGTATGTATCGGCTCAGGTCTTTGTTCTCCACGATGTTCTTCAGCTTGCTGCGGACGTAGGTGGCGGTGACCGTTTGCGCCGTGACTTTCGGGTCCGGCAGCCTGAACAGAATATCGTCGAGCAGCGCGGTCATCACGGTGTGCAGCCGCCGGGCGCCGATGTTCTCGGTCTCGTTGTTGACCCGCTCGGCGATGGCGGCAATCTCGTCAATCGCGTCCCTGGTAATGGTCAATCTCACGCCTTCGCTTGCCAGCAGCGCGGTATACTGGCGGACCAGTGCGTTCTCGGGTTCGGTCAGGATGCGGCGCAGGTCGTTTCCGGAGAGCGGCTGCAGTTCCACTCGGATCGGGAACCGGCCCTGGAACTCGGGAATCATGTCCGCGGGTTTCACCTTGTGGAAAGCGCCCGCGGCGATGAAAAGGATGTGGTCGGTGCGGAGCATCCCGTACTTGGTAAGGACGCTCGAACCCTCGACCACCGGCAGCAGGTCGCGTTGTACACCTTCGCGCGATACGTCCGGTCCCGAGGTCGAGGGCGTGGCGGCCACAATCTTGTCGATCTCGTCAATAAACACGATGCCCGTCTTCTCGGTGCGCTGGTGCGCCTCGGCAATGACCTCATCCATGTCAATCAGCTTCTGCGCCTCCTCCTGCGGAAGCAGGCGGCGGGCCTCGGCGACAGTCAATTTCCGCTTCTTGGTGCGCTTGGGCATGGCGGCGGACATGACCTCCTGCACTTCGATCGCCATCTCCTCGCCGCCCATCTGCGACAGCATCTCGGAGAACGGCATGAAGTGGGTCGTTGCTTCGGTCTCGATTATCTGCTGGTCGAGCTCTCCGGCGCGGAGATGCGCGCGCAGTCTTTCCCGGGCCTCCCGGCCTTCGTGCGCCTTTGACTGGCGGGCAATCAGGATGTCGAGGATTCGTTCCTCGGCCAGTGCCTCGGCTTGCCTCATCACTGCCTGCATGCGCTCTGCCTTCACGATATTGACGCCGATCTCCATCAAATCCCGGATCATCGAGTCCACGTCCCGGCCGACGTACCCGACCTCGGTGAACTTCGACGCCTCGACTTTGACGAACGGCGCCTGCGCCAGGCGCGCGAGGCGGCGGGCGATCTCGGTCTTGCCGACTCCCGTGGGGCCGATGAGGATGATGTTGTTGGGCAGTATCTCTTCGCGGAGCTGCTCCGGCACCTGGTTGCGGCGCCAGCGGTTACGCAGGGCGATGGCCACGGCTTTCTTGGCCTTATCCTGGCCGATTACGTAGCGGTCAAGCTCGTGGACGATTTCCTGCGGCGTCAGAGCTTGCGGCCGTGGCGCCGGTGGCGGCAGATCGGTTGACCTGGTTCTTCGAGGCATGAGGGCGTATAGAATAGGGCAGAAGCGACGGCAGTCAAATGAAGGAAAGACCGAGTGACCAATCGACAATTCCCAGTTCCTCACCCTCGCTCTCTCCCAGAGGGAGAGGGAAGGGGTGAGGGTGGCACTGAGTCATTGAGGCTTGATTGGCTATTGGCAATTGGTCATTCCTCTGGTGGAAGCGTTTGACATTGGTCCGCCGCTGCCTAGAGTAAGCGCGATGGTCGACCCAGCCGTGAGTTCCGAGCGCAAGAGCTTCCGCTACCTCGACGTCATTACCGCCTTCTTCGTGGCGGTGCTGCTCATCTCCAACACCGTCTCGGTTAAGCTCGTCCATTTCTGGATCTTCACCTACGACGGCGGCACGATCCTCTTTCCCCTCAGCTACATCTTCGGCGACATCCTGACCGAGGTCTACGGGTTCAGCCGCTCACGCAAGGTCATCTGGCTCGGCTTCGCGTGCACGCTGCTGATGGCCAACGTCTACATTCTGGTCGGCCGGATTCCGGCCGCTCAGGGCTGGCCGTTCCAGCAGGACTACGTGAACATCCTCGGCCTCGTGCCGAGAATCGTGATTGCCAGCCTGATTGCCTACTTCGCCGGGGAATTCTCAAACTCGTATACGCTGGCCAAGATGAAGATCTGGACCCGAGGCCGGTGGCTCTGGTCCCGGACGATCGGCTCGACGATTGTGGGCGAGTTTGTGGACACCCTGCTCTTTGTCTCCATTGCCTTTCTCGGCGCGACCGGGTATCCGACCCGCGTGCTGGTCGCGGTTCTGGTCTCCAACTACATCTTCAAGGTCGGCGTCGAGGTCTTGTTCACTCCGCTGACCTATGCGATTGTGGGCTTCCTGAAACACCGCGAGCAGGAAGACTTCTACGACTACCACACCGACTTCAACCCGTTCCACGGCGGCGGGGACATGACCCATTCGTCCTCGAATGGGATCGTGTCCCAAGCCGAACCAAATCTCCACCGTCCGAATCTCGTGACCTTCGCCTGTATCCTCGCCTTCGCCACCGCCCAGCTACTCATCTTCAAGGTCGAGGGCCAGGAGCTCGTGCCGGCGACGACTCTGTACTTGGTGTTCAACGCCCTGCTGATTCTGCTCGCGACGGTCGGGCTATGGCGGATGAAGCGCTGGGCCCTGACTCTGGCCGCGGCCCTGTTCTTGGCGAATCAGGGAATTCTGTTCCTCGCTCGTGCCTGGCACCCCTGGACTCTGGCATCGGTCCTGCCGGTCGCCACGGCGCTCTGGTGCTCTCGGCGAATGGGCTAGGCCAGCGCCGCGCTGGTCTGCAATCGTCAATCCGGAATCTGGAGTGCTTAGAACCTGACGGTCAATCTCGAATCGGAAATGGGTTGTCCAAGCTAATCTGTAATCTACAATCTGGAATGTCGTTGCGTCAGGAATCGCCTGCTGTGTCGCCGGGACTTCCCGAGCGGGATCGGGCACGGACTCGGGCCGCTCTAGACCAGCCTCTCGTACTCGTCGTGCGAACCGATCCAGAACCAACAGAACCGATCACCATCAAGTAGCGCGAGTGCCCGGTAGCCCCGCACCACTCGCACAGCCCAGACGTCGCCGGTCTTCTTGAAACAGAGAGAGGGATGCCGAGGATTCGCGCGCCAGAGAACGAAGGCCCGCCGTGCGCGGGCAATCTACAATCTGAAATCTGCAATCTAGAATGTCGTCAGAGGGGCTTGGTCCGGCCGGCCGCGATATCCTCCTTGGCGCGGTCGAGCAGCCCCTGCAGCCGACCGCCCGGCAGCGCATCCGCGGCAATCTCCTTGTCCCAGGAGTCCATCCGCTGTGACTCGAACTCGGCAAGCCAGGCCAGCAACTCGTCCAGCTCCGCGTCCGGCAAGGCGCTGACTTCGGCGGCGATCTTCTCCACTGCCGTCTTCATGATGAATCAGTATAGCACGTCGAGCAGGTCAATCAAGCCACCTACTGCCGCCCGCCGGAGTTCATGATGCTCTGCCGCGTGACATGGCCCCATAATCCAAGATGGACGAACGAGAGATGGAGGGACAGAGGACTCAGGTATCCGGAGGCGGTCGGCGGCTAGCCGTGAGCCGTCAGCCGAAGGCGTCAGCCGTCACCATTGGCGGTAAGGCCATCCATGACGGCCGGGCGGAGGGTCGTATCGTCCGGGCATGAGGGCTTGTTGGTCATCGATGGAAACGAGAAGAGGCGTCAGCCAACCCGCGACCTCACCAATCGTCCGCATTTCCTTGCTGTCGTACGGGTAATACTCATTGAGCAGATGCGGGTTCAGACTCGGGTTCCGGTAGAAACTGTCATCGTTCGCCGCCCCCCGCAGGTATCTCGCACTGTGCCACTGGCCGCAGGTGACCGCCATGTGGCCTGCGTCGGGCAGGAAGCGGACGAGTAACGGATTGAGGATGCGCAAGCGCCCAGGCAGTGTGTCGTGTGCGCGGGTGGTGTCGAAAGGCGAGCTGAGGCGCGCCGCGAAGTGGGGGGCAGGGCTGCTGAGATTCACGGCGCGCTGATGGAGGTTCGCAGAATCGGTGCCGGCTGCGGCTTGGGTGGACGCCTCAGGCTGGCCGGCGAGGCAGACTGCTGCGAGGATTGAGCTGAGCAGAACGCCGAGCCTCATCGTGAACATGATAGACTCACGGCCGCGCGTGTCAAGTCGGTGGGAAGTGGGCTGCCGGCCCGCGGCCTGCGGCTTGAGCTTGCGCTTGTGCTTGGGCTGCGGCGGGGCGCGAATGGCGGGCGAAATTGGGGCATGGACCGCAGGAGCCGCTGTCGCGTGGCCGGACTTCACGCCGTTTTCCAATGCCGAAGTATATATAGTTGAGGTGCGGCCACAGTCTTCGGCCGGGTCTGGAAGCGTGGCCGAGCACAAGAACAGACCGTAAGGCTGCGTGGAGTAACCCGGCAGTCGTCTAAACACTGGCCGGGGCCATGCTTAGGAACGTAGGTGCTCTAGAGGGAGGTCCTATGCGGCAAGCGGTTCTCATGTCCCTGCTGGTGCTGATTCCGGCACTGGCCATAGGTGCGGCCAACCAAACGGTGCTCGCGCCCGACGTTTCATCGAGGTCGGCTAATGCGTTTCCCGGCGACGGTAGGTCGGGCCCGCCGGGTTCGCTGGCCGGCGCCCGGTTCACAATCGGCAAAGTTGATACAGTCGGCGGCACAACCTACGACAATCAGTTCAACGGACCATCTTGGCGTTTGCTCGTCAATGCGGCGGGCCACGGAATCTACGTTGTCTGGATGTATTCTGCCGACACGACGATCTACTTTCCTGGCCGGAACATGCGCCTCAATTACTACGACCGCGCGCTACACAAGTGGGTCTACTCTGACTCGACGAGCTTCATGTCCAGGGGACTGAACGTCTTCGGGAGGCGCGCGGGCTTCGGCGGCATCGACGTGGATACCAGCGGCACACCCTTCATTAGCTGCCACGCCACCCTCGGCGGTGCAACCAGGCCCTGGGTTGACAAGGGAGTGACGGGCAACTACTCGGATACGACCCTCACTACTTGCATGTGGCCGCCGATTGCGGTGGGCCAGACCGGCGCGGTGCACATCTTCCCGATAACTTCCAGCTATGGCTTGACCTACTGCCGCATTGCCCCTGATAGCTGGCCGCACTGGTCCGCTCCAATGAGCGGGATTGTTCCAACCCCTGGTTTCCCCAGTCAGAACATCGCCGCCTCAAAGGTGTCGAACAAGGTCGCGCTGGTCTGGGAAGTGAAGCAGTCCCATAAAGCGTATCAGATGTACAGTACCGATGGCGGCCTGACGTGGGACAGCACTTCCGAACTGGTTCCCCCTGCAGCCTATGGCGTGGACACGCTGACAGGCTTCGGCACCCAGTCGCTATTTCCGTTCTACGACCGGCACGACCGGCTGCACGTCGTGGCAAATCTGTCGCCGGTTGTGAACGACACGGCCCTGCCCGTGCCGTCGCAGATATGGCACTACTGCCCGGACGACACACCGCAGTGGAGCCGGATCCACTGCGCGGGCTGCAACCCGGCCAACATGAAGGGCGTGCTCGACTCCAACGCGACGTACGCCTGCCGCCCGAGTATGGGCGAAGACCAGGCCGGCGGCCTCTACGTCGCCTGGGAACAGTTCGATTCGCTGAACGTCGACACCACCACGTCCTACCTCCGGGCCGACATCTTCATGGCCCAAGATAGCGGGGACAACGGCGCGAGCTGGCAGCCGAGCGTGAGAATCACGGGCCAGGGGTCGTGGAGCTGTCGCTTTCCGTCGGCTATCGACTACTTCGATGACGACACCTTCCGTGTGACGTACGTTATTGACCAGGTCGCCGGTCTCTTTACGTTTACACCCTCCGAGGGCGTGGTTTCGAGGAACCCAGTTGTTGTCCAGAGATTCTCCGTTCCGGTTGGGATTGCCGAGGGCAGTAGGCCGATAGTCCCAAGTGTCGAGATATTGGCCGCGCCCAATCCGTTCGGTAGAGCGACCACCATCAACTACCAGCTTGGGCGCGCCGGGTCGGTGACGCTGACCGTCCATGACGTTGCCGGCAAGGCCGTGCGAAGGCTGGCCGGCGGGCCGCAACCTGCCGGACTCCACTCGGTTTCCTGGAACGGCAGAGATGACCGGGGCCGCGCCCTGCCGACCGGAGTCTACTTCTGCACGCTGGACATTGGCACGAAGCGAATAAGCAGAAAGGTAGTCATGACCGAATAGCAGATGTCCTCCCATGCAGAAGCTGGGTCGCGCACCTTGACGCAAGACCGAAAGCCCATTATCCTGACAACCAGTGGAACCTGAATTCCCACGAGGTCTGGCGAGAGTCGAGATAGGGGTAGTGTCCTCATGTTGCCCGAGAATCTCTCCAGGCGGAAGCCGGACATGAGACCGCATGTTCGCGGTTCCTGGTTACTTACTGCTCCGGGCATGAATTACCTGTCATTTCACCCTCACCCTTGCCCTCTCCCGATCAAGGGAGAGGGAACTCCCCGCTCCCTCTCCTCGTTGAGGAGAGGGTTGGGGGTGAGGAGGCCGAAATGTCATGTATTGGGCGCTCTCATTAGCATGTTCTGTCTGGCCGTGCCGGGCGCGGTCGCGTTCGCGGGTGAGTTCGGCAAGATTGCCGGCCGGGTGCTGGACGAGGGCGGACAGCCGTTGGCAGAGGCGAACGTCGTCGTCTCCGGTCAGACTTTCGGAGCGGCAAGCGGTGCGGACGGGTTCTACGTCATCCTGAACGTCCCGGTCGGCACGTACGCGGTGGAGGCCTCGGTGATTGGCTATCGGACGGTGAGCGTGACCGGCGTGCGGGTGGAGCCGGACCGTACAGCGAGGGTCGACTTTCGCCTGAGCACATCCGCCATCGCCTTGCCTGAAGTCACGGTCAAAGCGGATAATCAGATTGTCTCCAAAGACATGGTCGGTGCGAGGTATTCGATTCCAGCCCAGGAGATGAGCTACCTGCCGTTCGAATACTTGGAGGGCGGAATTCCCGCGTTCTCGCCCGGGGTGGCGCAGACCGAGTCGAGCTTTCACGTGCGCGGGGGCAGGGCCGACGAGGTCGACTACCGGATTGACGGTGTGAGCGTGGTCGACCCGGTGTCGGGCGATTTCGGCATACAGCTTCCGACCAGCGCGGCCGATGAGGTGATATTCATGCCCGGCGGGTTCTCGGCCGAATACGGCCGGGCGATGTCGGGCGTGGTTGACATGATAACCGCGTACCCGAAGTCCGAGCCTAGCGCGTCGTACCGAATCAGCACCGAGAAACCGATGCCCTACGACTACAACTTCGGATATAACGACCAGTCAGTTCAGGCGCATCTGCCGGTGACGAAGAACCTGCGGCTGTTCGTAGATGCGGACGGCATGACGACCTCAGACTGGGACCCGCGCCTGTTCCTGCTGCCGCACAAAGGACGTGCTGACTACTCGCTCTATGGCAAGGCGGTTGCAGACCTTGGTCCCACACTGAAGCTCACCGGCTCAGCCATGGTATCCCGCAGTCAGTTTGACCGGTACCAGTCGCAGTGGCGGCTCCGGCTCGACGAGTACCGTTCAGACCTGCGCCACGGCAACCTCGGCACAGCCTGCCTGACCTGGCTGCCCGAGGAACGGTTCCTGGGCAAGGTGCAGGTCTCGCGTTTCTACTCCGACAAGACGTATGGCGTGAGAGAGCCGGGGCCGGTGAGCATGTGGCAAGACTTTCAGTTCCGCGACACCAGCGAATACGGGCTGGCGGTGGTTGACGAGAACAACCCGTGGCACATGACGTGGAACCGCTACTGGTACTTCATCACCCGGGGCACTTTTGATGACTATGGTCACACCGCATCGGAAGTCTGGAGCCCGAAGCTGCTCGCCACTGCGCAGGTGACGCCCAACCATCAAGTATCGGCAGGCGCGGAAGGCGACCTCTATGACGTGTCGAGTGTCCGGTACGTTGCTCTCAAGTCGAACTTCCCGTTCACCGATACCTACCAGTACCGGCCGGTCGAGATGAGCGCCTATATGCAGGACAAGGTCGAGTACGAAGACCTGTATGCCGACCTCGGTCTCCGCTTTGACCAGCTTCGGCCCAACGCTACCTACAAGGAGAGCCTCTCGGTCTGGCAGTCGCCCCGCGCGACTGCCACGCCTAAGAGCGCGTTGTCGCCAAGGCTCGGCGCGTCATTCCGCATAACCGATTGGCTCTTCACCCGTGCAAACTACGGCTACTACACGCAGTTCCCGGTGTTCTCATGTCTGTACGACAACACGGTGAACCCGATGGTTTATCGCAATGCTCCCTTGCGCATAGTCGGCAACCCCGACCTGAAGCCGGAGCGGACCCAGGCCTATGAGATGGGGTTCCAGGGCGAGGTGACAAGAGACCTGTTGCTTACTGCGAATCTCTGGCACAAGGACGTCTTCGACCTCGTCGGTACGCGATCGGTGCCAGCCCTGCCTCAGCCGTATGTGACCTACGTCAACATGGACTACGCGAAGCTAACCGGCGTCGAGTTCATCGTCGAGGCAAGGAATAGCTGGCTTGACACCAAACTATCCTACACACTCTCCTATGCCCGCGGCACCAGCGCCTATGCGAACCAGTACTACGACTTGTTCATCCGGCAGGGCCGGACCGTGCCCGACGTGGAGTACAGCCTCGATTTTGACCAGCGGAATCGGTTCTTCGCGCAGGTCGACGCCACCGTGCCGGAGCAGACGACCGGGACCAAGTGGCTTGATGCCGTGCTCGACAGCCTCGGCTGCCATTTGCTCGGATACCTTGGCAACGGGTTCCCTTATTCGCCGCCCGGCGGCATCGGCGACCCGGCCACGTGGGACGTGCTCAACGGGCCGTGGCAGTCGAACGTTGATGCGGTCCTGACCAAGCCAATCCGGTTGGGGCGCGTGAAGGTTGACTTGGTGGCGGAAATCCTGAACGTGCTCGACATCAGGGAAGTGCTCTACGTATACCCGATGACGGGTTCGCCGATTGACGACGGCGCACGGTTCTCGTACTACGACTTCGAGTTCGCGCGGGTGCCGCGCTGGTTTGGTGATGCGTACTACAACCCGCAACTGGACGCAAACCACGACGGGTTCATGTCTGCGGACGAGGGTCAGTACGAGGGATACAGGAGCGCGCTCGCGTCTCACAGTGCAGCGATCGACTGGATAAACAACTACGGCCCGCCTCGTCGGGCGCGGCTCGGATTCACGGTCGGGTTCTAGGAGCGGAATGGCGAAGCTCCACCAGAGACCAGGCTCGAATAACAGAGGGAAATGACGAAGTGGAAATGACGAAGTTGGCCCGACGGAGTTCTTCCCGGGTTCGATCATTTGTCATTCTCCGCTTGCTACTTGCCGCTTGCGGCGCACTCCTCTGCCTGCTGGCTTGCAGAGACCCGAACTCGTATCAACCGACCAACCCGACAAAGTCCGACCCGCCGCCGCCGCCCGTACTTTCCGACCCTGTCAACGGCTGGGTGAGCAACGACACCTGCTATCCGCAGGCTGTGGGTTTCGGCTGGCAAGCGGTTCACGGTGCTCAGTTCTACGAGATTCAAGTCTCCATCTGGGACTCGCTGTTTACTCTCCATCACATAGTATACTCAAACCCGCGGATCTACGAGACCGGGGTTACTGCTTCGGACTCGACGTATGGGGGGTACTACTGGCGCGTACGCGCGGCCAGCAGCAACTGGAACAACTACACGAACTGGTCAGACCCGTTTCACTTCTCGCTGCCGAATCCAAGACCGCCGAAGTAGCTCAGCGGCCGGCGTCCGCGGGTGGAAAGAGGGGAGGAGAAGGACACTTCCCTATCTTACTGACAGCACAGATGGAGCTGGCGGGGCTGTCAATCCGCACGGGGGTCGGCCAATCTACAATCGACAACCTGGAATCCACACTGGCCTTGATGGCCCGTCGGGGGGGGTCGGGGACACAATACTTAATTGCCATCGACTTGACCAATTCAACAGTAAAGCGCAGCACTTGAGGTGCGAATGCGTGTAGCGTTGTCTGCTGGGTCCACTTCCGCGCCTTGATTGCTGAGAATCAGCGCTTCAGTAGGAAGGTGATACTCACCGAGTAGGTCGGCTGTCCTCATAACCAAAGGCTGCCCGCATCGCTGCGGGCAGCCACTTGTCAGTCGCTACGACTTCGGCGCGGCGATGTCGAAGACGTCACGCGGCTTCGCCGCGAGTTTCCAGTTGCCAGTCGGCAGGTCGCAGTGGCCGGACGAGTGGCCGCCTGGCAGGTTCCAGCGTGTTGCCTAGGGTTTCGGCGCTTCTACGTCAAAGACGTCCTCATGGGTCCTGGCCAGGACCTGACGCGCCTACGGCGCGAGTTGCCAGTTTCCAGTTGGCAGTTTGCAGGAGTCAGACGCTGGGGTCGGAAGGCG
>Ga0335071_10002413_pt1 | contig 19996 bp, 7 predicted proteins | sample Lox_Sample_15_FD_206724 | JGI IMG/M metagenome (GOLD analysis project Ga0335071, IMG submission 206724) | Soil microbial communities from Loxahatchee National Wildlife Refuge, Florida, United States - Lox_Sample_1.5 | ecosystem: Environmental > Terrestrial > Soil > Wetlands | place: USA: Florida...
TTGCCAGTCAGGTGGCAGCGACCGTTCAGGGATGTGTCAGCATGACCGCCAGTCTTGGGCTGATGGCCCTGCTGTTCTTGGGGATGGGGATTTCGGCTGCTCGAGCGCAGCAGCTTTCGTTCACGTTTCCCACCGTGCGGGCCACGATTCCGGTGAATTTCTCCGGCGTGGTGGTTTACCCCATTGTCAACTGGGCCAACACGAACGGCATCGGCGTCAGCACCAACGGGATGACGCTGGACATGGACGGCTCCTACCACCTGGAACCGGTGAACCTCACCGTGTCGGGTCTGCCCGCCGGCGCGATCTACACCATCACCGACCCGACCCCCGATAATGCTATTCTGACGACCAACGGGCTGGTCATATCGCCGATTGGCAACGCCTCCACCAATCTTGCTCACCTCGGGTACGAGACCAACAATTACCACACCAATGTGGTGTTGAACCTGTTCTGCACCAACGTGGCCCAGGGCACCTACACGTTCTACCTCAACGCCGGCGGCAACGGAGCCACGGGCCTGCCGACCAACAGCATTCCGCTCGTGTTGCAGGTGGCCCATATCTGGAATGGGGCCGGCCCGGCGGAAGCCAGCTTCGGCGTCAGCAATGACTGGGCGCACGGCAGCGCCACGGTGACCAACTGGTTGGGCGGCATCCCCGCGTCGGGTGACGACGTGGTGTTTGGCGATACCGGTGCCCAGACCAACACGACCACCCTCGCTAGTGGAGGCAACGTTTTCACCAACATTGGCATTTACAGCAGTGTGACGGTGGGTTCCATCCGGTTTTCGCAAGGGGTCTATACCAACACGGCGACAACCAACGCCCTCTATTACACCCTTAAACTGGCCCCGAACGTCACGCTTGCCGTTACCAACACCGGCGGCTTCAGCCTGTTGCGGGACTATGTCGGTGAATATGGCATCGGTCAGGACCGGACGATGGGGGTGACGATTGTGGGCACCAACGCACAGTTGGTGGTGACCAATTTGGCTGCGAATTTTGCCGTGCTGGTTGGCAACGCCCAGCAGCCCACGCTGGTCATGTCGAACCTGGACCGCCTTGTGGTGGGTGTCAACCAGATGGGAATCGGGGAGTACCAGCTCTATCCCAATTACCGGGGCTTGAACCAGGCCTTCAACGGGCTGGCGGGCGACACCAACGCGGTGAACGACCGCCCGGGCCGCTTTGTTTGCAACTTCGTCATGGCGCGGACGAATTACCTTTTTGCCGGCTATGCCGATCCCGACAATTACAACAACGAGTTTACCCGCAGCTATGCCCTGTCCTTCCAGGATAGCGAGCAGCAGGGCGTGGGCAGCAGCACTCCGACGCTCTTCCTCATGGGCGCCACCAACCAGTTCCTGATGGACAGCGTGTGCTTCATCCGTGCCAATCACGCCACGGGCAACAGCGGTTTGTTCCGATTCAACAATTTGTCGCGCACGCCCACTCCCGGCGCGTTTTTCCGCGGCACCAACGGCACCAGCCGCATGTCGGTCTTTACCATTTCCGACGACGGCGGCACCAACCAGGCCACCAGCAACGTCAAGGCCACCATCGATTTTTCGGCCAACAGCGGTTACATCGACATGCTGGTGGATCGGCTCTATGTGAGCCGCGACCGTACCCTGATTGCGTCGAACCAGACTCCCAACGTGCAGGGTGATTTGTACATCGGCGCCGGCAAAGTGGATGCCAACACTGTGGTCCTCGGTTACCAGGAACACACCAACAAAATAAATTGGCACGCCATCAATTCGAGCTATCAAGCCTACTTGAATTATTGCCAGGGCCGCCTGTTCGTCACCAACGGCGGCACGTTCCGGGTCAACAAGACGCTGACGCTGGGTTATACGGCGGACACCAACCCAGTCGACCAGGCCCAGCAATACAATACCTATGGCCAGATTACCGTCTATCCCAACAGCACCCTGGTGGCCAGCAACATCGTCTGCGACGGCAACTTGAATTTCTATGACTCTAATGGCCGGCAGAATACGATCACGGTCAACCAGGGTACGCTGGTCATCAGCAATGGCATCGGGGCGCCCGCGGGATTGGGGGCGTTTGACCCGCGCGGTCTGCCGCTGGATAACCTCACGATGAATGCGGCCACGCTGCAAATGCCGGTGATTGCAGGTCAGACCAACATTTTTGTGAGAATCCTGAACAATCCGGGCAGCAGCCCCACCGTCATCAAGCCCGCTCCGCTTTCGGGCGTGACCGTTTATCCGACCAATCTCACGATCATATCCTACTTAACATCGGCTTCGCCTTACCTGGCGGCGGATATGTCGCTGTCGGGTGTGTCCGGAGTTCAAGGATACATTTTGAACGACGTTCCCAGCCAGACGATTCAACTCTACATCACCACCAACGCGCCCAAGACCCTGGTTTGGACGGGCAACCACAGCGGCGATTGGGATTACACCACCAAGAACTGGGTGCCGGTCGGCGGCGGCACGGAAACCAACTTCACCCTCGGCGACGTCGCCATCTTCGACGATACGGCTGCGGTGACTGACATCAACGTGGTGAACTCCATCGTTCCGAACCAGACTGTCACCGGCGTAACGGTCAGCAACATGACCAAGGCCTATAAGTTCACCGGCGGCACGCTGGCGGGGACGTTCAGCATGCTCAAGACCGGCACCAACGCCCTGACGTTGGGGATCGTGGAGCAAGGCCCGTTGACCATCTCCGGCGGCTCTGTCACCAACCTTTCGGGTGGTGGACTCAGCATCGGCGCCACGACCTTGAGTTCCAACAGCGTTTTGGACTGCTTCGGCACCATCAACGGCAGTTTAACGTCTACCGGCGCCGTGATCATGGAAGTGGGCAGCGTCCTGAACAATGGCTCGGTCCAGGTCAAGGGCGGCTCATTCGTGAATGCCGGCACACTGAACCTCAACTCCTCGTCGTCCACCACCATCCAGGGCACCAACTCCCTGATCGTCGGCAGCGTGTTGTTCTCCAATACCGTGGATGGCACCATCAACCTGGGCACGGCCACCACGCCGGAATTCTTCCCGGGAACCGTCTTCGTAAATGACGGCACGATCAATTGCGCCGATGGCGGAGTGTTGAATGTGGACGGCACGGGCTATGGAAACGGTTTGTTCAATGGCACTTCCGGCGGCCTGGCGACCAGCCCGGCCCGCCTCCAGATCCGCAGCTTCCCCACGGCACTCTTCTCTCCGGGCAGCCAGCCCAGCAATTCCGTGGGCGCCATGAAGGTCGCCGCGCGTTTGGATCTGAATAATGGCAACCCGCAGAACCAGGCCGGCACGTTTATCGTGGATATCGACCCCACCGGCGGCCCCGGCGGCTCCAGCACCAATGACACCATCTGGTGCGACCGATGGAACAACATCGGCGACATCATGGTGATGAACAATCTCAATGGCGGCACTTTCAATTCCGGCCAGATCTTCCACATCTTCCGTAACAACTTCGGTGACGGCACGTACTTCAACTTCATCGATGCCAGCCTGAACTTCCCGCTGATGTGGCCGCCCGTGCCCAAGCCGGGTCTGCAATGGAATCTCACGCGGCTGGAATACTACGGCGACGTGATGGTGACCAACAGCACGATGATCTGGAATGGCACCGGCAGCGGGAGTTGGGACACCAACGGCAGTGCCGGCAATTGGAAGGCCGGCAAACTGTACGGTGACAGCCAGGGCGCGGTGTTCGATGACAGCGCCTCCGGTTCCACCGTGGTCAATCTGACCACGCAGGTGGCTCCCGCCGGTTATAATTATACCACCAACTGGCTGGCCACTTACACCAACATTATCGTGGGTGTTTCCACGAACATCGTGATTGGTTACACGAATTTTATTACCAATTTCCCGGCCTTCATGCCGGGCATTGTGGTCAGCAACAGCGCCAAAGATTACGTCTTCCTGGGCAACGGCTTCATCAGCGGCATGACCAGTTTGTACAAGACCGGAGCGGGCAAGCTGACCGTCTTGAATGCCAATCCCACCGGCGGCGCCACCAATAACAATAATTACGGCGGCGGCGTCATCGTGGACGGCGGCGTGTTCGCCTTCACCAATGTGAACGCCTTCGGCACAGCGAACACCAGCGGCGGCGGCCAGTCCGGCGGCCGGTCAGCTTACGCCCAGGTTATCATGGACAACAACGCCACCTTGCGGAACTTCGGCACCACCAACCAGTCGCTGGGCTTCCCCATGACCATCAATCAGAATGGCGCGACGGTTGAAGTCTCGAACACCGCGACGATCTTCACCCTGAACTCCGCCATTGTCGGTGCCGGGGCGTTGACCAAGACCGGGCCGGGCACAATGGTGCTTTCGTCGTCCGGCAACATCTTCACCGGCAACCTGACCGTCAATGCAGGTCTGCTCCAATTGGGCGGGGCGGCGGCCGGCGCCGGCCAGTTGATCCTGGCCGACAACACCGTCCTCCAGTTGACCAATCAATCCGCCTTCACGGTCACCAACCCCATCACCGCTGGTACCGGCGTGACGATGATGGAGCTTGGCACGACGCCGTCGGTCGCCCTTAACAGTGTGAGCGGCAGCGGAACGGTGACCTTCAGCAACGCGGCACCGCTTGTGCTTAGTTTCAACGGGGGGTTGACCAACTATAGCGGCACGCTGTCGTTCGGCAGCAGTTCCGGCAATTACCTGTTAAACAACTCCACCAACAAGAGTCCGTGCCTGGGCAGCGCCTCGGCCACGTTTGACTTGGGGAGCGGCTCGGCTACGGTGAGCAACTTTAATGGGGGAGGTCTCACTTACGACCTGGGTGGCCTGGCGGGCGGCGCCAACACGGTGCTATCCGGCCGGCTCACCAACAACGTCCTCACCAATGCGGCCACCACCTACAGCATCGGGGCCAAGGGGGTCGACACGGTATTCTCCGGCAAGATTGTTGACGGACCGGATTACACTTCGGCCGGGGGCAGCCCGTCACCGGTGACGGTCGTGAAAGTCGGCACGGGCAAACTGCTGCTGAACGGCGTCAATACCTTCTCCGGCGGGACCACGGTCAGCAACGGCACCTTGGGCGGCACCGGCAGCCTGGCCAGCGCATTAACCGTTGCTCCCAATGGCACCTTGTCGCCCGGGGCGTCCATCGGTGCGTTCACCGTCAGCAACAACGTCACCGTGAACGGCACGGTCTTCATGGAGCTCAATTCGGCCAGCCGGCCGTTGTCCAATGACGTGCTCGCGGCGACCGGAACCATCACCGTCAACAGCGGCAGCACGCTGGTGGTGACCAACATCGGGCCGGATATCTATAACGGCAGCCGGTTCTACTTGTTCAACAAGCCGATCTCCGGCTCATTCACCACGGTGGTCCTGCCCCAGAAGGACCCGGCGGGTGTCAAGACGTATACCTGGGATACCAGCCAGCTCAATCAACCGTCCGGCGGTTACATAACTTTGACCAGCGGCGGTGTCGTCACGGCGCCGGCACCGGTCATCACCAACGCCTTCTCCAGTGTTGACAGTAAGCTGACGCTGACCTGGCCGGCGGATTACAGCACGTGGCTGCTGTTCAGCAATGGCGTGAGCCTTAGCCGGACGGATATGTGGTTCCAGGTCGTCGGCTCCGGCGTCACCAACCAGATGATTATGGTGGTGGATCCGGCCAAGACCAATGTCTTCTTCCGGTTGACAACACCGTAAGCAGGTTCAGGTTCTTGGCTTCGGTTTGGCTGCTGTGCCGGGGTTGGTCCCGCCGTGCGGGATTGGCCCCGGCTCGGTTTTTAAGGATGGGACAACCAAGGGCGGATTGACGCCTAACCACGACGCGCCGCGAACCGTCTGATACACGCATATGACGATTAAAACATGTTTTGGATCGGCTCGCTTCACTGGCGGAGCAATCGTGCTGTTGCTCTCCGTCTGGTTCCAACCCCTTCCCCTGTCCGCCCGCGAGAGCTGGCCGGTGCCTGATGACGCCATCAAGCAGCGCAACGCGGCATGGGATCAATACGAGCAGCAGGTCATTTCCAACTGCGCGCCGGTCATCGCCGAGTGGGCCAAAAAGGGCAAGCCGTTCATTCCCTGGGCCGCCAAGCCGGAGGATTTGCCGCAGGCCAAGGTGCCCGCTTTCCCGGGCGCCGAAGGCGGCGGCATGTATTCCTTCGGCGGTCGCGGCGGGAAGGTCTATGTCGTGACCAACCTCGCCGACGGCGGTCCCGGCACGCTGCGCGAGGCCTGTGAAGCCGCCGGACCGCGGATCGTCGTTTTCAACGTCGCCGGTGTCATTCGCCTCGAAAAACCCATCTATATCGAAGCGCCGTATCTCACGATTGACGGCCATACGGCACCGGGCGACGGAATTTGCATCGCCAACAACGGCCTCGTGGACAACGCTCATGACGTGGTCATTCGTTATCTGCGTTTGCGGCGCGGCAACCTGGACATTTTCAACCGCCACGGCACGCATTATGGCAACCCCATCGGCAACATCATCCTCGACCACGTCTCCGCGAGCTGGGGCGAGGACCAAAACATTGACACCTACCGCCATATGTATCAACCCACCAACGGCGGGCCGGCGCTCAAACTCCCGGCGGTCAATGTTACCATCCAATGGACCATCAGCAGCGAGGCGCTGAATACGTACAATCATGCCTTCGGCGGAGACTGGGGCGGGCGCAACAGCATGTTCCACCACAACCTGCTGGCCTGTAATACCGGGCGGAATCCCAGCATCGCGATGACCTACGATTTTAACTTCGTCAACAACGTGTTGTTTAACTGGCGGCACCGGTCCGTGGATGGCGGCGGCAAGGAAAGCCTCTACAACATCATCAACAATTACTACAAGCCCGGCCCGGTCACGCCGGACAGCGCGGTGCGCTACCGCATCCTCCAGCCTGCGCAAACCTGGAGCAAGGCGGACCCGGTCAGCCGCTGGGGCAAAGCCTATGTTGCCGGCAATTTTGTCGAGGGTTACCCGAAAGTGACCGCCGATAACTGGGATGGCGGCGTGCAATTCAGCAAGGCACCCGACGCGGATGCCACTGGGGCGATCGCCAACGGCGCCATGGACAACGATGACGAAATTCAAAAGATCATCGCCAAAGTGAGGGTGGATAAACCATTTCCCATGCCGCCCGTCACGATGGAAAGCGCGCCGGCCGCGTTCACTTCCGTATTGCAGAATGCCGGGGCGACGTTGCCGCACCGCGATCCGGTCGATGAGCGTGTCATCGCGGCCGTCAAAACCGGAAAGGTATGGAGCCAAGGCAAGGAGTTCACACCTCCGCCCATGAAAGGTCTCGCTAAAAACAACGTGGGCGTGGCCGGCAACGGCATCATCACCGACATCTCCCAGGTCGGCGGCTATCCCGAATACAAAGGCGAACCCGTCAAGGATCTGGGTCCCGACGGCATTCCCCTTTCCTGGAAAAAGAAATTCAACCTCGATGTGAACGACCCGGCACTGGCGCAAAAGGATTTGCAGGGCGACGGCTACACGGTCATGGACAAATATCTGGACGGCCTGGACCCGACAAAGAAAATTGACTGGAGTGACCCCCGCAGCAACGTCAACTCGTTGAAGTGAACGGCGCGATCTCCAAAGTTCCGGCTTACGCGTGGGCCGTGGTGGCGTTGCTCTGGCCGGTCGCGATGCTCAATTACCTCGACCGCCAGATGGTTTCCACCATCCGCGCCTCCATCCGGGCCGACATCCCCAGCATCGCCAACGACCAGGACTTCGGCACCCTCATGGCGGTGTTCATGGGGGTGTATGCGTTCCTGAGTCCGGTCGGCGGGTTCGTGGCGGACAAGTTCAACCGCCGCTGGACGGTCATTGGCAGCCTTGGCGTGTGGTCGGCGGTGACCTGGCTCACCGGGCAGGCGACCACCTATTCCCAATTGCTTTGTTTCCGTGCATTGATGGGCATCAGCGAGGCGTTTTACATTCCGGCGGCGCTGGCGCTCATCGCGGACTTTCATACCGGCGGCACCCGCGCGCGGGCGGTGGGGATACACCAAAGCGGCATCTACGCCGGGCTGGCGCTCGGCGGTGTCGGCGGCTACATCGCGCAGACCAGTTCCTGGCGCAACTGCTTTACCTGGTTTGGACTGGCTGGTGTCGCATACGCCGTGGTTTTAATGCTCGCCTTGCGGGATGCGGCCAAACCGCCCGCCGAAGCCGGCGGCGGTCCGGTGAAACCCTCCGTAACCGTGAGCGAAACCTTGAGCGCCTTGTGGCTGCAACCGGCATTTTGGATACTGGTAATTTATTTCACCCTGCCGGCCATCGCCGGATGGGTGACGAAGAACTGGCTGCCGACTTATCTGGCCGACACGTTTCAACTCAGGGAAGGGCCGGCCGGCTTGTCCGCCACCGGTTACATTCAACTCGCGTCGTTCGCCGGCGTGCTCCTCGGAGGCGCCATGGCGGACGCCTGGATGCGCGTGACTCCCCGAGGGCGCATTTACACCAGCGCCGTCGGCGTGTTCCTGCTGGTGCCGGCGTTGCTGGGCTTGGGTTGGGCCTGGAGCCTCGGCGCCGCCGTCGGGTTCATGGTTTTGTTCGGCATCGGCTGGGGATTCTTTGACTGCAACAACATGCCGATTCTCTGCCAGATCGCCCGGCCCGAGCACCGCGCCACCGGCTACGGCTGCATGAATTTTGTCAGCATCAGCGTGGGCGCCGGCGCCACCGTCCTGCTTGGCTGGATGCGCGACCAGGGAATCAAATTTTCCGTGGCGTTTGCGGCCTCGGCGGCGGTCGCCTTGCTGAGCGCAGGATTGATCCTGCTGATCCGGCCGCGCCCCGAACCCGACCTGACGACGCGCTAGGTTTTACCATGGGAAACAAAACGATCAACAGTCCGCTGACGGGAATTATTCCGCCGATGATCACGCCGCTGCGGGATCGCGACTCATTGGATGTGGCCGGCCTGGAACGGCTCGTCCAGCGGCTTCTGGACGGCGGGGTCAGCGGCCTGTTCCTGCTGGGCACGACCGGTGAGGGGCCAAGCCTGAGTTACCGCCTGCGCCAGGAACTGGTCGAGCGCGTCTGCCGCCAGGTCCAACGCCGCGTGCCGGTCCTCGTGGGCATCACCGACACGGCGTTTGTCGAATCGGTCAACGTCGCGCGCCATGCCGCCGATGCCGGCGCCGACGCGGTGGTGGCGGCGCCACCCTATTATTTGCCGGAAGGCCAGCCGGAGCTCCGCGAATACCTCGACCACCTCGTGCCCGAACTGCCGCTGCCGCTGTTTCTTTACAACATGCCGGCGTTGACCAAGGTTTCCTACGAGCTCGAAACCGTGAGACACGCGATGGATATCCCGGGCGTTGTCGGCCTCAAGGACAGTTCCGGCAATCTGGATTATTTCAAACGCGCCGCCGGGCTGCTCAAGCACCGCCCCGACTGGTCGCTGCTCATCGGCCCGGAGGAAAAACTGTTCGATGCGCTGGAACTGGGCGGCCACGGCGGTGTCAGCGGCGGCGCCAATTTGTACCCCAGGCTCTACGTCCAGCTCTGCGCCGCGCATCGCGCCGGCGATCTGGCCTGGGCGCGGGAGTTGCAGAAGCAGGTCCAGCGCGTCAGCGATTCGCTCTACCGGATCGGCAAACATTCGTCGTCCATCATCAAGGGCATCAAGTGCGCGCTCGCCTGCCTGGGGATCTGCGACGATTTCATGGCCGAGCCTTTTCACCGGTTTCGAACTGAAGAGCGGCAGCGGGTCGAAAAACGATTGCGGGAGATCGAAGCCAGCCTGGACCAATTAAAACTCTGACCTGCGGATGAAGAAACCGAAACCAGTGACCACGATGATCGGCCGGGGGGCGAACCGCCCGGGCGGCGCGGACCCCGGATCCCGTTTTGTCGCGCCCCTGATGGTGCTGTTTTGGCTGACGGCGGCTTCCCGGTCCGCAGCGGATCCGCCGGTTTTAAAACCCGCTCCGTTCGCCCACTATGTGCAGTATTTCAACACAATGGAGGACGAAAACGTCACCAATTTCATCTCCAACGCCAACTCGTGGGACTGGCTGCAAAGGGAAATACCGCTGTTCGAGTGCCCCGACCGCCAGGTTGAGGAGATGTACTATTTTCGCTGGTGGTCTTTTCGGAAACACCTGGAACGCACACCCGACGGCTTTGTTTTTACCGAGTTTCTTACGCGGCCGCTGCCGGTCAGCAGCGCGCTCGGCCATCAAATCCGGGAGGCCCGATGGCTGCATGACCAGAAGTACCTCGACGACGATGCCCGTTACTGGCTGCGCAGTCCGTTCAACCGCCAGCAATTGCACAAGTACAGCAACTGGCTGCAGGACGCGCTGTACCAGCGATACCTTGTCACGGACGACAAGGACTTCCTCGTTTCGCTGCTCGGTGATCTGACGCGCGATTACGCGGAATGGGAACAGGAACGCCTGGCCACCAACGGCCTGTTCTGGCAGTACGACGTCCGCGATGCCATGGAGGAATCCATCAGCGGCTCGCGCACCAACCAGCATTTCCGCCCCAGCATCAACAGCTACATGTTCGGCAATGCCCGCGCGCTGGCGGCCATCGCGCGCCTGGCGGGAAATAAACCCGCCGCCGTCGAGTTCGACCTCAAGGCCGCGCGGCTGAAACGGCTCGTCCAGGAAAAATTGTGGAACCCGGAGGCGAAGTTTTTTGAAGTGCTCCGGGATGACGGCCGGTTTGCCGACGTACGGGAGGAAACCGGTTTCATTCCGTGGATGTTCGAATTGCCGGAGCCGGGAAAAGGCTACGAAGCGGCGTGGTCACAATTCACTGAACCGCGGGGTTTTGCCGCGCCCTGCGGCATCACCACGGCCGAACGGCGACATCCGCAGTTCCGTTCACATGGGTACGGCCATTGTGAATGGGACGGCGCGGTCTGGCCATTCGCCACCTCGCAAACTTTGACGGCCCTGGCCAACGTGCTGCACGATTATCCGCAAAACTGGGTCACCCCGCGCGATTATTACGATGCGTTTTTGACCTATGTGCGCAGCCAGCATGCCGATGGCAAACCCTTCATCGGCGAATACCTCGACGAGATCACCGGTCAGTGGATCAATGGCAAAGGCGGCCGCAGCCGGTTTTACAATCATTCCACTTTTGCCGATCTCCTCATTACCGGTGTGGTCGGCCTGTGCCCGCGCGCCGACAATCAAGTGGACGTCCGGCCGCTGCTCCCGGAGGGGACGTGGGATTGGTTCTGCCTCGACGGCTTGAAATATCACGGCCGCCTGCTCACCGTCATCTGGGACAAGGACGGCCAACGTTACGGGCGCGGTCGGGGTTTAATGGTGCTGGCCGACGGCAAGGAAATTGCCCATAGTGACAAGCTGGAAAGTGTGAACGGACGACTGCCATGACTCATTTGCGATTTACGATTTACGATTTGCGCTCCGCCGTTTTCGTCCTGTTGGTCCTGCTCGTCCCATGTTTCGTTCACGCTGCTCCGAAGAAAATCTCGCCAATCATCTCGATGGGCGCCGACGGTCGCCTGGTTTACGATGCCGACGAGCGCGGTGATCGCGTCCCGGATTTTTCCACTTGCGGCTATGCGGGTGGCAACCGGCCGCTGCCCGAAGCGCCGGCCAAGGTGGTGGTGGCGCCGGTCCAGGGCGATGAAACCGAGCGCATCCAAAGAGCCATTGATTACGTTGCCAAGCTGCCGCCCGACACCAACGGCCTGCGCGGCGCGGTTTTGTTGTTGAAAGGCCGGCACGAGGTTTTCGGCAGCCTGCCACTCACGAACTCCGGCGTGGTCCTGCGCGGCCAGGGGATGGGGCCGGAGGGGACAACGCTGGTCGCCGCCGGAACGGATCGCCGCACGCTGATCCGCATTGCGGGCCGCGACGACCTGGCGGCTCGCACCAACGCCGACTGGCAAATTGTGGATTTTTATGTCCCCGTCGGTGCCACCAGCTTTCATGTCCGAAATCCCGGCGACCTGGCTGTCGGCGACGCCATTCGCATCATCCGCCCGAGCACCCGGACCTGGATTGACCGGTTGGGCATGACGGAATTCGGCGGAGGCATCGGTGATTGGCGGCTCGTCTGGCATCCGGGCTCTTACGATGTGGTCTGGGATCGAACCGTTTTATCCGTGAACGGCACGGAAATCACCGTGAGCGCCCCCATTACCACGGCCTTGGAAAGCAGCTTTGGCGGTGCGCGATTGGAAACCTATTCGTGGCCGGGACGCATCCACAATGTCGGTGTGGAAAATCTCCGGCTCGAATCCGCCTTTGCGGCAGACAATCCGAAGAATGAAGATCATTCCTGGATGGCCATTACCCTGGAAAATGTCCGGGACGCCTGGGTGCGCCAGGTGACCTTCGAACACTTTGCCGGTTCGGCGGTGGCGATTTACGAAAGCTGCAAATGGGTCACGGTCGAGGATTGTCTTTCGCTGGCGCCGGTTTCGGAGGAGGCCGGTGCGCGGCGGAACTCCTTTTTCACCATGGGCCAGCAGACCTTGTTCCTGCGCTGCTGGGCTGAGCATGGCCACCATGATTTTTCCGTCGGCCATTGTGCCGCCGGGCCCAATGCCTTTGTGCAATGCGAAGCCGCGCTGCCGTTCGGCGACAGCGGGCCGATTGAGAGCTGGGCCAGCGGGGTGTTGTACGATAATGTGCGCATTGACGGCAACGGCTTGAGTCTGGCCAATCGCGGCAGCGCCGGCGAAGGGGCCGGCTGGGCCGCCGCCAATTCCGTGCTGTGGCAATGCAGCGCAAGCCTCGTCCGCTGCGAAAATCCGCCCACGGCACAGAACTGGGCGTTTGGTTGCTGGGGCGAGTTCGCCGGCAACGGCAACTGGCGTGAATCCAATTCCTCGGTCCGGCCGGTCAGCTTGCTGGCCGCGCAACTGGCCGACCGGTTGGGCGCTGATACCCCGGTGAAAATAAAACTGATGCCGCGTTCGCTGGAGGAATACAGCAATCCGACGCTGGAACAGGCGGCAAAATTGATTGCGGCCTCGCGCTCGCCGGCCCCTCAGCTCCGGGATTACATTGCCGCTGCCGCCTCGCGCGAACCGATCGCGAGCGAACCCGGAAACGCCAAATCGGTTGATGACCTTCCCGCCCCGCAACTAAAAATTCAAAACTCAAAACTCAAAATTTCCGTCACCAACGGCTGGCTGGTGTGTGACGGGCGATTGCTCATCGGCGAGGTGACTGAGGTGAACTGGTGGCGCGGCAATTTGCGGCCCAGCGAGGCGCCGACGTACGGGCCCACGCTCACCCGCTTTGCCCCCGGCCGCCAGGGGCGGGGATACACCGACGATTTGAGCGCCCTGGCCGATGCCATGACGGCCGGAAATCAGGTCGCGCTCGATCAGCACTACGGCCTCTGGTACGACCGCCGGCGCGAGGACCATGAGCGCGTCCGCCGGATGGATGGCGATGCCTGGGCGCCGTTTTACGAGCAGCCGTTCGCGCGCAGCGGCCAGGGCACGGCCTGGGACGGCCTGAGCCAGTATGACCTGACCAAATTCAATCCCTGGTACTGGTCGCGGCTGCGCGAATTTGCCGGCATCTGCGACGAGCGTGGGCTGGTGCTGTTCAACGAAAATTATTTCCAGCACAACATCCTCGAAGCCGGGGCGCACTGGGTGGATTGCCCGTGGCGCACGATGAACAACGTCAACCAGACCGGGTTTCCCGAACCGCCGCCGTTTGCCGGCGACAAGCGGATTTTCATGGCCGAACAATTTTATGATGTGACGAATGCCGTGCGCCGTCAATTGCACCGCAACTACATCCGCCAGTCCCTCAACAATTTTACCAACCATGCCAACGTCATCCAGTTCGCCAGCGCCGAGTTCACCGGGCCGCTGGCCTTCCTGCAGTTCTGGCTGGATACCGTGGGCGAGTGGGAGCGCGAAACCGGCCGCCAGGCGCTGGTGGCATTAAGCTGCACGAAGGACGTGCAGGATGCGATTCTGGCCGACCCGCAACGCCGCCCGCTGGTGGATGTGGTGCAGTTCAAATACTGGTGGACGACCGACAAGGGAACCTTTGCGCCGAAGGGCGGCCAAAACCTGGCGCCGCGCCAGTTTGAACGGCAATGGAAAGGCGGGCGCCCCACCGACGCGAACCTCGCGTCCATGGCGGCGGAATACCGGCAGCGGTATCCGGACCAGGCGGTTATCAACGATTTCAACTCCGGTGGCTGGGCGTATGTCTGCGCCGGCGGTTCGCTCCCCAATCTGCCGAAAACGACCGACCCGAAGCTGCTCGCCGCGATTCCGCGCATGACGCCGTGGGTCGCGGCGTGCGGCACCGGACGCTGGGCGTTGCGCGAGCAGGGAAAACAGGCGTTGATTTATGGCGGCAACGGAACGGAGTTGGACTTGTCGGACGAAACCGGCTCGTTTCGGGCGAATATGGTGAATCTCAGGACCGGGGAACTGAAATCGGCGGAAACGGTGCCGGCCGGCGGTCGGATAAGGTTGCCGGACGCCACTCTAGTTTGGCTGGTGAAAGAATAGACTGGCCGGCCAGGCCTCGCGCAAAATGGAGCAACGCCCAGAGACAATGCTGATGCGATGGTGGCCATCACGCCAGGCTGGCCGGAGGCGGCTTTGCTTGAGGCGGGCTTCGCCGATGATTTCTGCCCGCAACGGGATACGCCAAAATCCCTCGTTGGCCGGAGGGAAAATCGCTGGCTGCCTGGCTGGATTGATGCTGGTTGCCGGGTATTCCCCCGCCGCCGATCAAACTGTCGAGCAATGGGGCGTCTTCGAGGTCGCGCTCAAAGGCCCGACGAACGGCAATCCGTTTCTTGACGTGCGCTTCGCGGCCAAGTTTGAACAGGGCGACGATGCGATCAGGGTGGACGGCTTTTATGACGGCGACGGCATCTATCGCGTCCGGTTCATGCCGGAGAAACCAGGCGTGTGGAAGTTCACCACGACCAGCAGCGCGCCGGAGTTAAACAGCAAAGTCGGCTCCTTCACCGCCACCCCGCCCGCGCCGGAAAACCACGGCCGGGTTCGCGTGACCAACACGTACCACTTTGCCTACGCCGACGGCACGCCTTACCGGGAACTCGGCACGACGTGCTATGTCTGGCAATTGCAGAACGAGGAATTGCAGGCGCAGACGTTGAAAACCCTCGCCGCGGCGCCCTTCAACAAAATTCGCTTCTGTGTTTTTCCCAAGCGTTATCAATGGAACACGAACGAGCCGGTGCTTTATCCCTTCGAGGGCACTCCGCCTAGCACGTGGGATTTCACGCGCTTCAATCCGGAATATTTCCGGCACCTGGAACAGCGCATCCGTGATCTGCAGAGGCTCGGCATCGAGGCGGACCTGATCTTATTCCACCCGTACGACACCGGTCATTGGGGCTTCGACCGGATGCCGGCGGCGGCCGACGACCGGTATCTGCGCTATGTCGTCGCGCGGCTGGCCGCGTTCCGCAACGTCTGGTGGTCGCTGGCCAACGAATGGGATTTCATGAAACAGAAGACCGAGGCCGACTTCATGCGCTTCGGTGAAATCGTTTCGACGAACGACCCGTATCATCACCTGCTTTCGATTCATAACGGTTCGAAACTGTTCAACCATACGCTGCCCTGGATCACCCACGCCTCGATTCAAAATGGGTTCGCGGTGGAGGAGCCAGGTCGGGCGGAATTGTATCGCGACGCTTATCGCAAACCTGTCGTTTATGACGAGGTGAAATACGAGGGCAACATCGCGAGCCGCTGGGGACAATTGACCGCCGAGGAACTGGTCTTGCGGTTTTGGAACGCGACCGTCGCCGGCACGTATTGCGGGCACGGCGAGACTTACCAGAGCGACGACCAGGTTCTCTGGTGGTCGAAGGGCGGCGTGCTCAAGGGCCAGAGCCCCGCGCGCCTCGCGTTCCTGAAGCAGGTGCTCGCGGATGCGCCCGCCGAGGGCATCGAGCCGATTGACAAGTGGCAGAACCCGGAATACGGCGGCCGCGCGCCTGATTACTACCTCGTCTATCTCGGCCGGCTGGCGCCGACCAACTGGGAATTCAAACTTCCGAAGGCTTCCCCGGGCAACCGCCAGGCGTCCGCAGGCATGACCTTTACCGCCGAAGTCCTCGACACCTGGAGCATGACCGTGACGCCTGTCCCGGGCACGTTTACGCTGGCGAAATCAACGGACTATCTGATCGCCGACAAGGACGGCCGCAGCATTCCGCTGCCGGGAAAGCCTTACTTGGCCATCCGTATCCGGCGGGTGAAGGAATGAATGAGTTGAATCACCGGACGCGTGCAATGACATGATACCCAGGCGAATCTTCTCGTTGACGTTGGCCGCATCGGCGCTCTCGCTCCCGCTGCGCGCCGAAACCATTTCCATCGTCATCCCCACCAATGCCGCGCCGCGCGTGGAGTTTGGCGCGGAGGGACTGGCCGAAGCGCTGCGGGCGGTGAAGTTGGAGACGGCTATGGTTCATTCGCTCGATGTCCCGGGCCGAAAAATCCTGGTGAATCGTTGGCCGGATCGAAATGCCGGGCGCGAAGGGTTCGCGTTTGCACTGGGCGACAACGGTGACCTGTTCGTTTCGTCGGCCGACGATTCGGGAGCGCTTTACGGTTGCCTGGAATTGGCCCGGCGAATTCGTAATGCCGGAAAAATCCCAACCCTCGAGCTGGCGAATTTTCATGACAAACCCGCCATGACCCTGCGCGGGACGTGCATCGGGATGCAGAAAACCTACATCCTGCCGGGCCGGAAGGTTTACGAATATCCCTACACGCCGGAATTGTTCCCGTGGTTCTACGACAAGCAGCTCTGGCGGGAGTACCTCGATTTTCTCGTCGCGAACCGCCTGAACACGCTCTACCTCTGGAACGGCCATCCCTTCGCGTCGCTCGTGCGGCTCAAGGATTATCCCTACGCCGTCGAGGTGCCGGACGATGTCTTCCAGAAAAACCAGGAAATGTTCCGCTGGCTGGCCACCGAGTGCGACCGGCGCGGCATCTGGCTGGTGCAGATGTTTTACAATATCATTGTCTCCAAACCGTTTGCCGAAACGAACGGGATTTCCACCCAGCTGTCCGCTCCGACGCCGCTGACCGCGGATTACACGCGCAAATCCATCGCCGAATTTGTGAGGCAGTACCCGAACGTCGGCCTGATGGTGTGCTTCGGCGAAGCGTTGCAGGGCACGCCGAATCAACTGGACTGGTGCACGAACGTGATTTTGCCCGGCGTGCTCGACGGGATGGAGGCCGCCGGGCTCAACGAAGAGCCGCCCGTGGTCATTCGAACGCACGCCATGGATGCTAGCGCCATCATCCCGGCGGCGGTACGGATGTACACGAACATTTTCACCGAATCGAAATATAACGGCGAATCGCTCACGACCTGGGAACCGCGCGGCAAGCAGGCGGCCATCCATGTGGCCATGAGCAAACTCTCGCCGCATCTCGTCAACATCCACATTCTCTCGAACCTGGAGCCGTTCCGTTACGGCGACCAACAGTTCATCCAGAAATGCGTGCAGGCTTCCCGCGACCGGCTGGGCGCGACGGGTATTCATTTGTACCCACTCGCCTATTGGAACTGGCCGTATTCGCCCGACATCGCCGACCCGCCGCTCAAGCAGTGGGACCGCGACTGGATTTGGTATGAAGCCTGGGCGCGTTACGCGTGGAATCCCGACATTCCCGAACCGGAGGACCGTGCCTACTGGGTGGGGCGGTTGGCGGCGCTTTACGGCAACACGAACGCCGCCGCCAAAATCCTCGACGCATACAACAATGCGGGCGAAGTCGCGCCGCGGCTCATTCGCCGCTTTGGCATCACGGAAGGCAATCGCCAGACGCTTTCGCTGGGCATGACGCTCGACCAGCTCGTAAACCCCAAAAAATACAACGTGTTGCCGGACCTCTGGGAATCGCAGGCGCCGCCGGGTGAACGGCTGGATGTATATGTTGAAAAACAGTGGAAACACCAGCCGCACGAGGGTGAAACACCGGTGTCCATCATTAACGAGGCCCTGAATTATTCGTCCAATGCCGTTGCGGCAATCGAATCCGCCGCACCGCTGGTGGTGAAAGACCGCCCCGAATTCAACCGTCTGGAGAACGATGTCCGCTGCATTCAGGCGATGGCGCAGTTTTATGCGGCCAAGGCCAGGGCGGCGGAATGGGAGTTACGCTACGGTTACAGCGGAGACAAAGCGGATCTCGACCAGGCGGCCAAGTGGCTGGCCGCAAGTCTGGAGCATTATCAGGCCCTGGCGCGGCTGACCGGGACGACTTATCACTTCGCCAATTCGATGCAAACCTCGCAGCGAAAAATTCCATTTACCGGCGGCGTTGGCGGCAAAGCCACGAATTATCTGTGGTCGCAACTGGTGCCACTTTACCAAAAGGAACTGGAGGATTTTCGGGTGATGGTGACGCAACGCAAACCAGCCACCCATCGGCTTGCGGCGGCCGACGAGTCAAACCTCAAACCCTGGCCGGCGGCGGCTTTCAAATTGGTCGGCACCAATGCCCAAACCTACGAGGTGAAGGTCGGCGCCCGGCCGTTCACCGATCGCAGTTACACCATCCGGAACCTCGCGCCGGAATTGAACGGTTTGACCGGCATCCGGTTTTCCCACGAAACCGCCAAGAGCGGCCGTTATCAGCCCGTTGAATTCGAAGTATCGGAGCCGGTGCAGGTGCTGGTTGGCTATTTTGACAGCCCGAAAGACGTCTGGCTGCAGGTGCCGAACCTGGACTTCGCCGCCCAGGCCGACGAACGCGGCGGCGTCGAACCGGTGCTCCGCCATGCCGTTGACATCGACCAATGCCCCGAGGTGAATGTGCACGCCTTCCGCTACGATGCCGGCCGGCAGAAGCTGGAATTGATTGGCAAGGGCAGTTTTGTGATTCTGGGTGTCGTGCCGCAATCAGCCAAACTGGAGAAGCGCGACGCCGGAAAACTACCATGAAACTGATTTGTTCCACCCACCGGACACTGGTGATGGGCGTTGCCGGTGTCCTGGGCGCCGGATCGGCTCTGCTTGCCGCTGACCGCGGTGTGGTGGACACGACGGCCAGCCCGTTCGCGCAGGTCCGGACGGTCGGCCTGGATGAAGTCTGCTGGACCAACGGTTTTTGGGCCGACCGGTTTGAACTCTGCCGCACGCAAATGTTGCCGAGCATGGGCCGGTTGATGGAAGGCACCAATTATTCGCAATACTTTCGCAACTTCGAAATCGCCGCCGGCCTGGCCGAGGGCCGTTACCGGGGTGCCCCGTTCAATGATGGCGATTTCTACAAACTGATCGAAGCAGCCTGCGCGACTTACGCCGTCACGCACGATGAGTATTTCGGGCGGAATATCGAGCGCGCCATCGAAGTCATCGCCCGGGCCCAGCGCGCCGATGGTTACCTCCACACGCCGGTGCTGGTGCGGCAGCGCAACGGGGACACCAATGCGGCGCCGTTCCAGGACCGGAACAATTTTGAAATGTACAACCTCGGCCACCTGATGACGGCGGCCTGCGTGCATTACCGCGCCACCGGACGCACCAACTTCCTCAACGTGGCGTGCAAGGCGGCGGATTTCCTTTACGCGACCTTTCGGGACGGGCCGCCGGAAGTGGCGCGCAGCTCGGTTTGCCCGTCGCATTACATGGGCGTCGTCGAATTGTATCGCGCCACCCGCAACCCGCGATACCTCGAGCTGGCGGAAAAATTTTTCGAGCTGCGCAACCGCGTCAAGGACGGTGGCGCTGACAATCAGGACCGCATTCCCTTGGGCGAGCAGACCGAAGCCGAAGGCCATGCAGTGCGCGCGAACTATCTGTATGCCGGCGCCGCGGATTTGTTCATGGAGACCGGCGATCCCGGCGTGTGGCAGCCGCTCGGGACCATTTGGACGAATGTCGTTACGGAGAAAATGTATATCACCGGCGGTTGCGGCGCGCTTTATGATGGCGCGGCGCCGGACGGGGCGAAAGATCAGAAAACCATCACCCGCGTGCACCAGGCTTACGGGCGCAATTATCAACTGCCCAACACCAC
>Ga0335071_10002414_pt1 | contig 19992 bp, 11 predicted proteins | sample Lox_Sample_15_FD_206724 | JGI IMG/M metagenome (GOLD analysis project Ga0335071, IMG submission 206724) | Soil microbial communities from Loxahatchee National Wildlife Refuge, Florida, United States - Lox_Sample_1.5 | ecosystem: Environmental > Terrestrial > Soil > Wetlands | place: USA...
TTCCCCGTTCGCGTCAGCTCAAAAACGGTGCCGCAACCGGATGGGGAGCAGAAAGCGCCGCCACTTACAGTTGTGCCGTAGAGCACGCCCTTCTTGCCAAGGACCAGGCCGGCTTGGGGATCGGTTCCATCCGTCCCGTCTGCATTGAAGTTATGCAGAATCGTCTCGGTTCCAGTGGAATCCAGCTCAAAGACTGTGCCGTAGCCGTAAGCGCCACCGGTGCCGGTCGTGCCGTAGAGATTCCCCTTCTTATCGAGGACCATTCCCGCAGAGGGATAGTATCCATCCCCACTCGCGCCAAAGCTGTGCAGAATGGTCTCAATCCCCGAGGGCGTTAACTTAAACACAGTGCCGTAGCCGTAAAGGCCGCCGTTACCCGTGGTGCCGTAGATGTTGCCGGCGGCGTCCAGGATCAGTGTGGAGTCAGGGTTGTACCCGTCGGTCCCATTTGCGTCGAAGCTGTAGAGAATCGTCTCCGTCCCCAACGTCGTGAGCTCAAACACGGTGCCGTCGCCGTGTGCGCCGCCATAGGAAGTCGTGCCGTAGAGATTCCCCTTTTTGTCTTTCACCAAGCCGCCGAACGGACCGAATCCGTCTATCCCATTCCACTGGAAGCTATGGAGAATCGTCCCCTTGCCTGACGGGGTCAGCGCAAAGACCATGCCGTAACCGTAGGCGCCGCCGCCAGTCGTAATGCCGTAGAGATTCCCCTTCTTGCCCAGAACCAGACCGTTGTAAGGGTAAATCCCATCCGTGCCGTCGTTATTAAAGCTGTGGAGAACTGTTTCGGTCCTCGTGGGCGTCACTTCAAACACGGTTCCGTAGCCGTAAGCCCCGCCTCGCATAGTTGTGCCGTAGAGATTCCCATTCTTGTCTAAAACCGGCGTGACGGCATAAGGAATCGCCCCATCGGGGACATTAACGAAGCTATAAAGTACTGTTTCGGTTTGGGCAAGAGCGGGTGAGAGCGCCGCCAGCAGCAGCGCCGGAAGCAACGTCAGAATTAGAAGGCCGCGCATAATTAGATATCTCCGAGACGTGCAGGTTAGGAACACACCTTTGACAGGGAGGGGTTTGCTCTAGCCGCGGATGTTAGGGGAATCACACAAGGCTGTCAATGAGCTTGGTCACAGGCTGCAGGCCCATCACTGCATTAAAGAACGATCACTCCTACAAGATTGTAGTTAGAGGGATTAGCCCGAACACATAACTGCGGTAATGTCTCCTTGTCACGCATTGCCTTTTAGGAACAGGGCGCAATAAGGTGCAATGGCTTGAACGGGCGGAAGCCAGGCTCATAGCTCGACGTGACAAGCGTCACTGATCAGTACCCTCCACAGAGCGCGTGATTTTGCCGTCGCGGGGGTGGTGCCATGCTTCGAGGCATACCGCTAGGCGCTATTTTTCTCTTTGTTCTCGCCGCTTTGCCGCTCAGGATCAAGTTCCACCGGGGTCACCAAGTCAGCCAGAATCTGCCAGCGGCGCGCCGGTTGCGAAATTCTGGCGGTTGGGTGCACATCGGGGCGGGGAGAGTTGGGACCGCACTCGCCTGGCGGTCATGGTGTTCTACCTGCCTATATTTTTCCTCGGCCTCGCGCTCCTGGTCTTTCTTAACTTATCAGAGTGCCGGTATCGGAGCCTTCACAGGCGGAACTCTCCTGGTTTGATGGGGTCTGGTCCAAAGCGGGTGGGAGGCCGGACACGGGGAAGATTCGCGTAGACCCGAGGTTTTGGAAGCCCCCCGGCACACTGAGGGACCGATATGAGAATGGGAGAAACACACAGCAAGCGAGAAAAACGGTGGGGTTCATCGGGCTAGTGCTCTTCAGCTTGAGACCGCCCGTAAGGAGACTCCCCCAGGCGTTTGTTCTCCGACTAAGCGTCCACCTGCGTCACAGGATGTAGCGCGACAAGTCCTGGTCCTTCACGATTTCGGCTAGCATCTTCTGCACATATGCGGCGTCCACGGTGATCTGTTCGCCCTTCTTGTCCGGGGCGTCGAAGCTGATTTCGTCCAGCACTCGCTCCATGATGGTGTGGAGGCGGCGGGCGCCGATGTTCTCTGTGCCTTCGTTTACGCGGAAGGCAAAGCGGGCTACTTCTTCCAGCGCGTCTTTGGTGAATTCGAGTTTTACGCCTTCGGTTTCGAGGAGCGCTGTGTACTGTTTGGTTAACGAGGACTTCGGCTCGGTCAGGATGCGGATGAAGTCGTCCATCGTCAGCGATTGGAGTTCGACGCGGATTGGGAAACGGCCCTGGAGTTCTGGGATCAGGTCGCTGGGCTTGGAGACGTGGAAGGCTCCGGCGGCCACGAAGAGGATGTGGTCGGTGCGCACCATACCGTAACGCGTGTTGACCGTGGTGCCCTCGACGATGGGGAGGATGTCGCGCTGCACGCCTTCGCGTGAAACATCCGGCCCGTGGCCGCTCTCGCGGCCCGCGATTTTGTCGATTTCATCTAAGAAGATGATGCCGGAGTTCTCGACGCGGTCGATGGCCGTGCGCGTCACTTGATCCATGTCGATCAGGCGCTGTTCTTCTTCCTGAATCAAGTACTCGAATGCCTCATTCACCTTCATCTTCCGCTTCTTGGTGCGCTGGCCGAAGATGTTGGGAAGCATGTCCTTGATGTTGACGTCCATCTCCTCGATGCCCTGGTTGGAGATGATTTCGAAGGACGGGAAATTGCGCTCGCGAGTTTCGATTTCGACGGTGCGGTCGTCGAGTTTGCCCTCGCGGAGTTGCTGGCGAAGTTTTTCGCGGGTGCGGCTGCTGGATTCGGTGAGCGTTGTGCTGGCGTCGATGACTACCCCACCCTGGTTGGTAGCTGAGCTTGACGGCGGTGGAGTTGGCGGGAGCAGGATATCGAGCAGACGCTCTTCCGCGTTGAGTTCGGCTTTGTCGGCCACGTCTTCGAGGCGTTCCTCGCGGATCATCTCGATGGCAATCTCGACGAGATCGCGGATCATGGATTCCACGTCGCGGCCTACGTAGCCTACTTCGGTGAACTTGGAGGCTTCGACCTTGAGGAAGGGCGAGTTCGCGAGCTTGGCGAGGCGGCGCGCGATTTCGGTTTTCCCCACGCCGGTGGGCCCAATCATGATGATGTTTTTCGGGATGACTTCTTCGGCGAGTTCGGGCGAGAGCTTCTGGCGGCGCATGCGATTGCGCAGAGCAATGGCGACGGCGCGCTTGGCGTCTTTTTGTCCAACAACGTACTTGTCGAGCTCAGCGACGATTTCGCGCGGCGTGAGTTCGTCGAGCGTTACTTGTTCTTCTTCGGCGGTGCCTGGGAGATAAATTGCCATAAGAAATCGGTCTCAGTTGCCAGGTGTTAGGTCTTGGGTATCAGGTCTCAGGAAATTCCCTTTGAAGTTAGAGTCGATTTTCCTGAGACCTAACACCTAAGACCCAACATTTTTCTTACAACTCCTCTATCGTGATCTTGTCATTTGTATAGATGCACAACTTGCCGGCAATCTTCATGGATTCTTCGGCGATCTCGCGCGGGGACAATTTTGTGTGGTCAGCCAGTGCGCGGGCGGCGGCTTCGGCGAACGGGCCTCCGCTGCCGATGGCGGCGATGCCGGTGTCGGGCTCGATCACGTCTCCCTGGCCGCTTAGCAGGAAGGTCTGCTCCTTGTCCGACACGATGAGCAGGGCTTCGAGGTGGCGGAGATATTTGTCGGTGCGCCAGTCCTTGGCGAGTTCGACGGCGCCGCGACCGAGGTTGCCGTGATACTGCTCGAGCTTGGCTTCGAAGCGACTGAAGAGCGTAAAGGCGTCGGCGGTGCTGCCCGCGAATCCGGCGAGAATCTTGTCCTGATAGAGGCGGCGGATTTTCTTGGCGCCGTGCTTGATGACGTGGTCGCCAAGGGTGACCTGACCGTCTCCGGCCATGACGACGTGGTTGTCGCGGCGGACGCAGAGGACGGTGGTGGAGCGGATGAGACGGCGGCTTCCAGCTTGCTTCGAGCCGCTCAATACTGATGTCGATTTCTTCATGAGCGCAATTTTTTATTATACAAGCTACCAGCAGGGCGCTCGTGCTTTCATCGTTTAAACTTGAGTAGTGTCGTTTCTTGACGAGTTGAACCCTCAACAACGCGAGGCAGTGGAAACTACCGAGGGGCCGGTGCTGATTCTGGCTGGCGCCGGTAGCGGGAAAACTCGCGTCATTACCTACCGGATTGGTTACCTGATCGAGAAGATGGGCGTGATGCCGGAGTCAATTCTGGCGGTGACGTTCACCAACAAGGCGGCGGCGGAGATGGCCGAGCGCGTCGAGAAGCTTGTTGGCGGATTGAGTATTGCGAAACCAGTTATCTCTACTTTTCATTCGTTCTGTGTGCGCGTTTTGCGGCGTGATATTGAGGCGCTGCGGATTCCTTCTGCGGTGCCGGGGCAGCCGCCGATTGGGTTGACGAAGAACTTTGTCATCTATGACGAGACCGATCAGCAGCAGGTGGTGAAGAGTGTGATGCGGCGGCTTGGGCTCGACGACAAGGAACTGACGCCGCGCGTGGCGCTGGGACGAATTTCTTGGGCCAAGAATCACATGCTCGATCCGCAGGAGATTTATCTGCAGTCGGCGGATCCGAAGACGGAGCGCGTTGCGCACATTTATGAGGAGTATCGGAAGGAATTGCGCAAGGCGAACGCAATGGACTTTGACGATCTGCTGCTGGAGGCGGCGCGGTTACTGAAATCGGTGGCGGCGGTTCGCGAATATTACAACCGGCGGTTTCAGTACTTGCTGGTGGATGAGTATCAGGATACAAATCGTCCGCAGTATGAGTTGATGCGGCTGTTGGCGGGCGACCGGCACAACGTATGCGCTGTCGGCGACGAGGATCAGTCGATCTATTCGTGGCGCGGGGCGGACATCCGCAACATTTTGGAGTTCGAACGCGATTTTCCCGAGGCCAAGATTGTGCGATTGGAGCAGAACTACCGCTCGACGCAGAATATTTTGGGGGCGGCGTCGGCCGTAGTCGCGAACAATGTCCGGCGCAAGGGAAAGAATCTTTGGACGTCACGGCAGGGCGGGGCGAAGGTTGGATACTACGAGGCTCCGGATGGGGAGAATGAGGCCTTGTTTGCGGCGGACACGATTGCGAAGTATGTGAAAGCCGCGATTGAAAATGCTGAGACGGCGCGGGCGGCGGTTTTGTACCGGACGAATTCGCAGTCGCGGTTGTTTGAAGAGGCGATGCGGCGGTATCAGTTGAAATATCACGTGGTGGGCGGATTCTCGTTTTATGAGCGCGCCGAGATCAAGGACATGATTTCGTATTTGAAGGTGGTGCAGAATCCGGATGATTCGGTGGCCCTGCTGCGGGTGATCAATACACCGGCGCGGGGGATTGGGAAGTCGACGCTGGAGACGATTGAGAGATTGGCGCTGGAGACTGGGTTGTCGATGTGGGGAGCTTTGGGCGAGGCCGTGGCGCGCGGGTTGGTGCCGGGGCGGGCTTGCTCGTCGCTGAAGTCTTTTCGCGAGTTGATTGAAGATGGACGTGCGATGCTGGCGGGGACGTTTGGGGAGCGAGTAGAGGAGGCGGCGCAAACCCACCACGGAGACACGGGGGCACGGAGAGAGGAGAATTCCGTACGGGAAGAAGACACGACTGATTTTGATCCCGCGAATTTTAGTCTTGATTTTGGGGCGAATGTGAATGCGGACGATGCCGGCGATGACGGGATCGGTGAGGATGATGGCAGGCAAGGACGCCCGCCTAACCGCCGGCGAGATGCCGGCACTACGGTCGATGAGGCGGTTGAGGGATTTCGCGCGCCTGGGGCTGCGGCTAATACTGCGGAGTTGCTTAAGTTCTTAATCGATCGGACTGGATACATCAAGTTGCTGGAGGCGGAGGACACGCCTGAGGCTTACTCGCGGATTGAAAACTTGCGCGAGTTGGTGAACGCTGCGATGGATTCGAAGGATCGCGGGGAGACGCTGGATGAGTTTCTGGACCATGCGGCGTTGGTGAGCGATGCAGATCAGTATGACGAGAGTGCGCAGATTACATTGATGACGCTGCATGCTGCGAAGGGCCTGGAGTTTCCGCTGGTGGTACTGGCTGGGATGGAGGAGGGATTATTTCCGCATTCGCGGACGCTGACGGAGCCGGATCAGATTGAAGAAGAGCGTCGGCTTTGTTATGTGGGGATGACCCGAGCGATGGATACGCTCCTCCTGTCGCGCGCGGTTTATCGGCGACGGTATGGGACGGATATGCCGGAGGCTTCGGTGCCGTCCAGATTTCTGAATGAGGTGCCGACGGAGTTGGTGGAGGAGTTGGGTCGGTCGCGGCGGCGGGCATACAAGGATGAGTATTCCGGCACGGGAAGTGATTATGGCTCCTACTCATCGGGACGAAGCACGGGTAGGCGAGCAGGAATGCCCGCCCCACACGGGCAGGACATGGAGTCGGCGCACTATTCGTATGAAGACGAAGATCAGAGTGCGGCATGGGATCCCGCGAATGTGAAGGCTCGGCCGGCGGCACGGGCTTCCGCACGAGATTCGGCGCGGCCGCTTCAGAGCTACAACTCGATCGACAATATTGCCGAGTTCTTTGCTTCGCGAGGAAAGAAGTTTGCGCGGCCAAAAATTGAGGTCGAAGAACCCACGGGCAAGCGCGGATTCCGGCCCGGGCAGAAAGTGAGGCATCCGAAATACGGTGAGGGAACGGTTTTTCGGCGCGAAGGGGATGGGGAAGACGCGAAGATTACGGTACAATTTCCTCGCTTTGGATTAAAGAAGCTAGTGGAGAAGTACGCGCAGCTGGAACGAGCGTAGCTGCGAGCTTCGAGGCACGGGCCACGGGCCAACTGCAGATTCCTCGCTGCGCTCGGAATGACAACGTGGGAAAATGAATTAATGAACGAAAATTCACTGGAGAGGGACGAAAAACGTATTCATGGCTGATACATCGAAGCTGAGCAAAGAAGAACGCAAAAAGGCAAAACGCGCGTCACGGAAAAAAGTGAAGGCTGAAAAGCCGAAGAAGGCTCGCGATTACGCGCGCGGCTCGAAAAAACGCAAAGTTAAGAAGCTGGCTCGCGGACAGGCAAAACGATAGGGAGTTGCGAGCTTCGAGTCGCGAGTTTCGAGTTTTTAGAAGCTTGCGACTCGCGCTTTATCGATTGGTGGAGGCCCGGGCACAGCGCCCGTGCCTCCGTTCTTGAGAACACTTAGGAGACGCTGTCTCTTGGCACAACAACTAACAGAACCCGCGCAATCTGGCAGCCAACTTCTCTGCTGCAAATCCATCGACAAACTAATTTCCGAGGCCGAGAATCCCGAACATCGGCTTAGCAAGTCCCTTGGGCCCTGGTCGCTGACTGCGCTGGGGATCGGGGCGATTATCGGCTCGGGGATTTTTGTGCTCACCGGCACCGCCGCGGCGGGCGAGTACTTTCAGGCGCCCTCGATTCTGCATGCGCAGGTGCTCGACCTGATCGTCAATTTCCTGCGCACTGGAAGCACAGCGGGGGCGCTGATGCACGGGCGGCCTCCCGCGGGACCTTCAATTGCCATTTCATTTTTCCTGGTGGCGATTGCCTGCAGTTTTGCGGGACTCTGCTATGCGGAATTGGCGTCGATGATTCCGATCGCGGGAAGCGCATACACGTACTCATACGCAACGCTGGGCGAGATTTTTGCTTGGATAATCGGATGGGATCTGATTCTGGAGTATGTAGTTTCGAACGTCGCCGTTGCCGTTGGGTTTGCCGGCTATACAAACGCGCAGCTGGCGGCGTTTGGGATTCACTTGCCGGTGAAGTGGTCCAGCCCGGTGTGGGCTTCGGGGCAATGGACCGGATCGTACTTCAACCTGCCGGGATTTTTGATTGTCTTCTTTCTTACGTTGCTACTGGTGCGCGGCGTGCGCGAATCTGCGGAGACGAACAACGTGATGGTAGCTATCAAGATTGGCGCCATTCTCACGTTCCTCGTCGTCGGCGGAATGCTGGTGAAACCGGCGAACTGGTCTCCGTTTGCGCCTTCGGGTTTTGCCGGGATCGTAACGGGCGGCGCGATTGTCTTTTTTACTTACATTGGATTTGATTCAGTTTCGACGGCGGCCGAGGAGTCGCGCAATCCACAGAAAGACTTGCCGTTTGGAATTATTGCCTCGCTGGTGATTTGCACGCTGCTCTATGTCGGCGTCGCGGTTGTTTTGCTGGGAATGATGAGGTACACGACGTTCGTCTCGGGCGAAGCCGCGGAAGCACCGGTGGCGTATGCACTCAAGCAACTCGGCGCGCACGTGGCGTTCCGCTCCGTGATTGTGGTGGGCGCGCTGATGGGGATGATCTCTTCGCTGCTGGTGTTCCAGTATGGTCAGGCGCGCATTTGGTATGCGATGTCGCGGGATGGGCTGCTGCCGAAGTTGTTTTCGGCGGTGCATCCGAAATACAAGACGCCACATTGGTCGACGTGGATCGCTTGCTTTGCGGTGGGCATTCCGGCGGGCCTCGTGGATATCGGCGATGCGGCGGACCTCGCGAACATCGGAACTTTGTTTGCGTTTGTGCTGGTGTCGCTGGGCGTGATTTTGTTGCGGCGGCGGCAGCCGGACCGGAAGCGGGCCTTTCGCGTTCCGCTGGTGCCGTGGTTCCCGTTGATTTCGGTTGTGCTCTGCGGCGGGTTGATGACGGGGCTGACTGTGATTACGTGGCTGCGGTTTGTGATCTGGCTCGTGCTGGGATTGGTGATCTACATCTTCTATAGCCGGCGGCATAGCGAGTTTGCGCGGTAGCTCTCAGCTGTCAGCCATCAGCTTTCAGTCATCACTCATCAGCGAAGTCCTAGATGCGAGTGGCATCCGCTCTCTTTCTTACTTCCCGGGGACCCCACTCACCGCAAGTTTGCAGTGAGCGGGATTGGGAAGCCTGCATTCCTGCGGCTTTTGCGCAACTTTGCAACACAACGGCTACGGCCGGACAAACGTGAAGACGCGACCTGAAAGATCAACTCCAAAAATGCCCGCGCCGGAGCCGGCCGAGATCTGTTTCAATGAGCCAGAAACCTGCACGAGCGCATTGAGGCTGGGATCGTAGCGGAAGATATTGTTGGAACCGTCGATTGCCCAGACGCCGTCGCCGCCGACTGAGACTTGACCGAACGCTCCGGCGAACTGAGCGAAGTTGCCGGTGATCGGGTCATAGCGAAACAGCCCATTGGAGCTGCTGATGCCCCACATGTCGTTCACTCCGACTGCGAACTGGGCTAATGTGCCCGGGACCTGCCCGAAGCTGTTCTTGCTGAAATTGTAATGCCAAATTTCGAGATTGCTGGAGATGCCCCACAAGTCGCTTCCCCCAGTTTCGATCCCAATGAGGACGCTGTTGGGGCTTTGATTGAACACACCCGTGCAGTAGTCGAACCTGAAAACCTGCTGCGAAGGGTTGATGCCCCAGACTTCATAAGGATGGCAATTGTCGCGATTGCTGACGCCGACGGTAATTGTTTGCAGGACGGCACCTGTGATCTGGTCGAAAGCCTTGCTGCCATAGTTGAATCGGTAGACGTTGTTGCTGGCGTCAATACAGACCTCGTCAAGCTGCGTGAGAATGCCTCCGCCTACGGCGATGTGGACAAGCTTCACGCCTTTTACTTTGCCGAAGGATTGCGTGGGGGCTTGTATCGCCACACTTGGCCATGGACATCGAAACCAAAGACCTCGTTGCGCCCGGCGGCAACCTGGGTGAGCGTGCCCGTCACCTGCTGGAAATGCTGGGCTGAGGCTGGAAGGATAAGTAAGGTCCAGGAAATCAAAAGCAGGGTAAAGGCAGACGAAGCGGTTTTGCGCGACATGGAAATCTCCTTCAGAAGAGTTGTTTTGTTTCGGATATGAATGATTCCAACGGACCCGAACTGATTGAATCCTTTACCAGGCGTGCTTTATTGATTGCTCCTCCGTTGGCGCTTTCGGTCTCGGGAGGAGCAATCTCTCTCGTTCCCTCTGTATGTAACAGCGCAGGGAATCGCGAAAACCGATCATCGATTTCCAAATTTTTTGGGGGACGTGATGCTTCGACCTTCGTAGCTGCGTTAGGAAGGCGAAACCACCAAGGGCACGAAGAGGAGCGGTGAAATAGAATTTCCTTAGCAATTGATTCGTGCTGGATTGTCATGGGCGCTCAGATTGAGGTGTCGGAATTCATTCAAGCTCTGCCCAAGGCGGAGCTGCATTTGCACCTGGAGGGAGCGATTGAGCCGGCGACCTTATTGGAGTTGCGACAGCGGCATGGGGAAGCCGTTTCGCTTACGGAGATTGAGCCGCTTTACCGGTTTTCGGATTTTGCGGAATTTCTGAATTCGTTCAAGGAAGTGACCGGGCATTTGAGGACACCGGACGACTATGAATTGATTGTTTACCGGTTGATGGAGAAGCTGCGGGCTCAGAATGTTCTGCATGCGGAGGTCACGGTCTCGGTTGGGGTCTGCTTGTGGCGTCAGCAGGATTTTGCGGCGATTTTTGAGGGGCTGGAGCGCGGGCGCTTGCGTGGAGAAAAGGATTTTGGGGTTTCGGTGCTTTGGATTTTTGACGCAATCAGGCAATTTGGGGCGGAAAAGGCTGGGCCGGTGCTGGATTGGGCGATCCGATTTCGCGACCGGAATGTAGTGGCGTTTGGGATTGGCGGCGATGAGGTGAAAGGGCCTCCGGAGATGTTTGGGGAGGTGTTTGCGCGGGCTGCGGATCATGGGCTCCATCTGACGGCGCACGCCGGAGAGAGCGCTGGACCGGAGTCGATTTGGGGCGCACTGAATTTGAAGGCGGAGCGGATTGGGCACGGGCTGACGGCGGAGCGGGATCCGGAACTGGTAGAAGAACTGGCGCAGCGGCAAATTCCGATTGAGATCTGCGTGACCAGCAATTTGCGGACGGGATGCTGTGTGGACGAGGGGACGCATCCGGTGCGGCGGTATTTTGATGAAGGGCTTATGCTGACGTTGAATTCGGACGATCCGGCGATGCTTGGGTCGTCGCTGGTGGAGGAGTATGCGCTGGTGCAGCGGCAGTTTGGGTTCTCGGAGGATCAGCTGCGGGAGTTGGCGCGGAATTCGTTTGAGGCTGCGTTCTTGCCGGCGGAGAAGAAGGTTGAGTTTTTGAATTTGGTGGATGCCGGGGTGGGACGGTAGTTTTTCGTCATTTTGTCCTTTTACCTTTGCTATTCGTCGCTGCGATATTGCACCCAGCACCCGTGAAATCTGCTCCCGATGCATGGTGAGAATGCCTTGCGACGCCTGTGGTACGGTTCATCGATGTGGGGTTCTTCGACTCCGCTCAGGGTGACAACTTTAATAGAGCCACAATCTCTCAGGATGGCAGACTTGTGAAGAGGTTGGGAATCACACATCAATGTGAATACGTCACAGGCTAATGTTTGAGATCGTCGCCTATAATGTGGCGCTATGTTTTTGAAAGAGGCCCTATGAAACTGGAAGAGAAGATTGCCGAACTGAAGAAGCGCGACGAATTGGCCGAAGAAGGCGGAGGCAAACAGCGGCGGGAACGTCAGCATAAAGAAGGAAAGATGTCGGCGCGCGAGCGGGTGGAGTTTCTGCTCGACGAAGGGACCTTTGAAGAGACTGACAAGCTGCGCACGCATCGCTGCCACGACTTCGGCATGCAGGAGCAGAAGTATTACGGGGATGGGTTCATCACCGGCTATGGGCGGATCGAGGGGCGCCTGGTTTTTGTTTTTGCGCAAGATTTCACCGTGTTTGGGGGGTCGCTCTCGGAGACGAATGCGCTGAAGATCGTGAAGATCATGGACCTGGCGGCAAAGATGGGCGCGCCGGTGATTGGGCTGAACGATTCAGGTGGAGCGCGGATTCAGGAAGGCGTGATGTCGCTGGCGGGGTATGCCGACATCTTTTTGCGCAACACGCTTTATAGCGGCGTCGTGCCGCAGATTTCCGCGATCATGGGACCGTGCGCTGGCGGCGCGGTTTACTCTCCGGCGATTACCGATTTCATTTTGATGGTCGATCAGACCTCGTACATGTTCATCACCGGGCCCGACGTGATCAAGACGGTGACGCACGAGGAGGTCACGAAAGACCAGCTGGGCGGGGCGCATACGCACAACGAGACTTCGGGCGTCGCGCACTTCCTGTGCCGCGACGATGCGGAGTGTTTGTCGATGGTGCGCGAGCTGCTGAGCTTTATTCCGTCGAACAACCTGGAGGATCCGCCGCGCAAGGCTTGCACCGACCCGATCGACAGGGTCGATTCGAAGCTCGACACCTTGATTCCCGAACAGTCAAACATGCCGTATGACATGAAGGACATTGTTACTACAGTGGTCGACGATGGATATTTCTTTGAGATCCACGAGCATTACGCGAAGAACATTGTCGTTGGCTTTGCCCGCTTGAACGGGAAGCCGGTAGGCGTGGTGGCAAACCAGCCGGCGATGCTGGCGGGGACGCTGGATATTAACGCTTCGGTGAAGGGAGCACGGTTTGTGCGCTTCTGCGATTGCTTCAACATTCCGCTGGTTACGTTTGAAGACGTGCCGGGATTCTTGCCGGGGACGAACCAAGAGTATGGCGGGATCATCAAGCATGGAGCGAAGCTGCTGTTCGCGTTTGCCGAGGCGACGGTGCCGAAGGTGACCGTGATTACGCGCAAGGCTTATGGCGGAGCTTATTGCGTGATGGCGTCAAAACATATTCGGACCGACGTGAATTATGCGTGGCCGAGCGCGGAGATTGCCGTGATGGGTCCGGAGGGCGCGGTGGACATTGTCTACAAGCGTGAACTGGATGCAGCCGGGGGCAACGGAACAAAGAATGGCGGGAACGGGTCGGAGCGCGAGGCGCTGCGACAGGCGAAGATCGAGGAGTTCCGTGACCGGTTTGCCAATCCTTATATTGCGGCGGACCGCGGGTTTCTGGATGCCGTCATTCAGCCGCGAGAGACGCGGAAGAAATTGATTCAGGCGCTGGAGATGCTGGAGACAAAGCGGGATAAGAATCCGCCGAAGAAGCATGGGAATATACCGCTGTAGAGGGCACATCCACTAAGAGTGTAGGCACCTTAGAACTTATTGAAAAACAGGTCCATCCTGGCTAAAGTATTAGCTATATTCTCCATTTGTTCGCCTGTAGTATGGTGGCGGCTAACGATTTCTTCGACGAGTCTACAGAGCAATCGCGTATAAAAGCCGCGATCGTCAAGGCCTATTTCTGGGCCTGGGCGAGGATCATGCTCAAAAAGCAGCTAGGAAGAATAGCGTATGCAGACCTCTTCGCGGGCCCAGGAAAATATAAGGACGGAACGAAGTCGACGCCCCTTTTGGTTTTAGAAGAAGCGATCGCAGATCCTGAGATGCAGGCACGGCTCGTCACTATCTTCAATGATGCCGACGAAAGAAGCGCTGATAACCTACGGGCAGAAATCCAAAAACTAGAAGGGATTCAAAAACTCAAGCATCAACCCGTCATTGACAGCGGAGAGGTTGGCGACGAAACGGTCCAATCGCTGCTAAAAATGAATCTCGTTCCGACTTTGCTGTTTCTTGATCCTTTTGGTTACAAAGGATTGTCCATCGCGCTAATAGCGTCTATCTTTAAGAACTGGGGATGTGACTGCATTTTTTTCTTCAACTTCAACCGTATAAATCCAGGACTTTCAAACGAGTCAGTCAAAGAGCACATGGATGCTCTTTTCGGACCTGCCCGCGCGGGGCGACTCAGGGCGCAACTCGGCGGATTACCTCCGCGAGAGCGGGAACTGGCGATCATCGACTCGCTGTGTGACGCTCTCGCTGAAATAGGAACTAAGTATGTGCTTCCGTTCTGCTTTAAGGACGATCGTGGTGCACGAACCAGCCATTACCTTGTATTCGCGAGTAAGCATCCAGTGGGCTACGGAATTATGAAAGACATCATGGCGAAGGTAAGTTCCGAACAGCATCAGGGCGTTGCCTCTTTCGGCTATTGTCCTGCCTCGGCCTTACACCCGACACTCTTCGAACTGAGCCGCCCTTTAGATGATCTCGAGGGAATGCTGCTCAGGGACTTCGCGGGGCAAATTCTCACGATGCAAGAGATCTATGAGCGCCATAATGTCAGGCGACCTTACACCTCAAGAAATTACAAGGTGGTCCTTCGTAAAATGGAAGAAAGAGGCATCGTTAAGACGGAACCACCCCTTGAAAAGCGCCCAAGAGGAACGTTCGCAAATCACGTACGCGTGACCTTCCCGAAAGATCCGCCGATGGAATCGTAAATGAGCGTTAATTCTCAAATCGAGTGGACCGACGCCACATGGAACCCCGTCCGTGGCTGCGTGAAGATCAGTCCCGGCTGCAAGCATTGCTACGCCGAAACATTTGCTGAGCGGTTTCGCGGTGTCAAAGGGCATCCGTACGAACAGGGGTTTGACCTGCGATTGGTTCCGGAGAAACTGACCGAGCCGTTTTCCTGGCGCTCGCCCAAACTCGTCTTCGTCAATTCGATGAGCGACTTGTTTCAGGATGGCGTGCCGGACTGGTATGCCGAGGCAGTTTCACGCGTCATGGTGACGGCGAACTGGCACACATACCAGGTCCTGACCAAGCGTTCGCAGAGATTACGCGACATGCTCGACGGGAGCCTTGGGTTCGCGGCTGAGCGTGAAAACATCTGGTGGGGCGTGAGCGTGGAAAATCGTAAGCATGGACTTCCGCGCATTCGGCACTTGCAGCAAGCTACCGCTAAGTTTCGCTTCCTCTCAATCGAGCCGCTGCTCGAGGATCTGGGCGAGATCGATCTCAGCGGAATTGCATGGGTCATCGTGGGTGGGGAAAGCGGGCCCGGTGCCCGGCCGATGAAACGCGAGTGGGTGGTCTCGATCCGCAGGCAATGTCGCGAACAGAAGGTGCCGTTCTTTTTCAAACAGTGGGGAGGCGTACGAAAGAAGAAGAACGGTAGATTGCTCGACCAGAGGACCTACGATGAGTATCCGCAGAGGATTGCCGCGGCAATACCAGAGCGGGCGGAGTGCATGAGATATGCCGCTGAGTTCCTTGAATCGTTCAGGAGCAATGAGTCCTCATTGGTGCAACTCACCGCTTAGCTGGGAAGATCGTCTGAAGGTCTATTGCTTCAACGTTCGCGGCACAAATAGAGAGTCCCGAGGGGATGTTGGGCTTATTCGTCTCGGCCAGTAGCTCGCGTTTAGACCCTTGCTGACCTGTGCCTGCAACTCCCTTGCGGGTACATTGCCTGCCGATCCTGCTTGGGCTCCGGGCTCACCGCCAACCGGATAAATCCGTCCAACGCCTCGGGACTCTATCCTGCCTTTGACATTAGCTCCTGTTCGCCTCAACCAGCGCTCAGCTATAGACCCTTGCTTGCCCTCTCAGATTGACCTCGCGGCTCTCTGAGTGACTTCGCTTGAGCCCCGGACCTTGCACCAACCGGGAAAACTTCAGAACGTGTCAAAGAACGATTATGGTTTTACCATGCTGGTTTTTATCGTCAATGGAATTATCGGAATTGTAAGTACTGATTTGTCAAGCGAATGCAGGGCGTCCACAGGCGGGTGACGCGGAAATGGTGCAGCGGAGAACCGAGTCGTCAGAATCGCCCGTGTTCATGCGGGCATTGCGAGGGTGAGGATCTTGCCGCTCCGGAAACCAGCTCTCGCGCTCGCTGTGCAAATCCGGGGAAACGTCGCATCGGGCTTGCGTTTGATCGTCGCGAGGACTGCCTCATACGAGCTATTTTTGATCGCAAACAAGAGCGGCAACCACGAAGGGCACCCTTCGACAAGCTCAGGGCAGGCTGCGGGACACGAAGGAACTTCTCTCCGGTACAATTCTGTTTCCCTTTGGAGGCTGTTTTGACTCGTGCTTTACGATTTGTGGCGGTGGCTTTTGCCTTGGCGGCGATTTGTCTGGCGCAGACGCCTGAACAGAGGACCGCCAGGTATATGGAGTCGGTGCGGAAGCAGCCCGAGTTGCTGCTGGCCTTCCTGCAGGAGATGCCAAAGGGCGGGGATCTGCATATTCATTTGAGCGGGGCGATTTATGCGGAGAGCCTGATCGATTGGGCTTCGGAGAATGCGTTGTGCGTCGAACGAAGCAGTTCGAAGCTGATTCATGCGGCGTGCGACTCGTGCGAGCTGTATCAGCCGAAGCCTTCGGTGCGGTGCGCCTATCAGGATCATGTGCTCTACAACCAGTTAATCGACGCCTGGTCGATGCGAAACTGGGACCATAACGAAGAGTCGGGGCACGACCATTTTTTTGCCACGTTCGATAAGTTCGGTCCGGCAACGGACAAGCATACGGGCGCGGCTTTCGCTGAGGTGGCGGCGCGGGCGGCGGAGGATCATCTTCAGTATGTCGAGGTGATGCACACCGCGGATGGGCGCGGGGCGGCGAATCTCGGAACCAAGATTGGTTGGGACGACGACTTTGCGCGGTTTCGCGGGAAGCTGCTGACCGGCGGGATGAGCGATGTGGTCGCGGGGGTGCGGGAGCAGACTGACGCGGATGAGGCTCGGGAGAAGGAAGTTCTGCATTGCGGGACTGCGAGGGCCGACGCGGGATGCGCGGTAACGATGCGGTATCTGTATCAGGTTTTGCGGGGACTGCCGCGAGAGCAGGTTTTTGCGCAGATCGTGCTCGGGTTTGAGTTGGCGAAGGCGGATCCACGGTTCGTGGGATTCAACCTGGTCATGCCGGAAGACTGGTATGTGCCGATACATGATTTCGACCTGCACATGCGGATGATTGCGGCGCTGCGCAAGTTTTATCCCGGGGTGCATATTTCGCTGCATGCGGACGAGTTGGCAATGGGACTCGTGCCACCCGAGGGATTGCGGTTTCATATTCGCGAGTCGGTGGAGCTGGCCGGGGCAGAGCGCATCGGGCACGGCGTGGCCGTAATGGACGAGAACGACCCGATCGGGCTGCTGAAGGAGATGGCCGCGAAGAAGGTGCTGGTTGAGATCTGTTTGACATCAAATGATGTGATTCTGGGCGTGAGTGGGGATCGACATCCGCTGCCGATTTATTTGAAGTATGGTGTGCCGGTGGCGCTGGCTACAGACGATGAAGGCGTATCGAGAACCGACATCACGCATGAGTACCTGCGCGCGGCTTTGGACTATGGTCTAACGTACGCCGATTTGAAGCGGATGGCTCGGGCTAGTTTGGAACATAGCTTTGTGGAAGCAAAAGAGCGGACGCAGGTACAACGGAAGATGGAGGCGGCGTTCGACGAGTTTGAGAAGAGATTTTAGATTTGTGGTGAGTGAGAGCGCGCCGGACGGGACGCCCTCGTAACCGCCGGCGAGACGCCGGCGCCACGGTCGAAGGTCGATGTTTACGGATAAGGCATGAACTCTGACATATTTGAGCGGGCGGAAGCGGCGGCTTCATTTGTAGTTTCCAAAACTGGGCTGCAGCCGACGATTGGTTTGGTGCTGGGGTCTGGGCTTGGCGCGTTTGCTGACGATCTCACTGGTGCCGTCCGGATTCCTTATGCCGACATTCCTTCCTTTCCGCGATCTACTGCGATTGGACATGCGGGCCAGTTGGTGATTGGAGAACTTGGCGATGTTCCTGTCGCCGTGATGCAAGGGCGCGTGCATTTGTATGAGGGATATTCGGCGGCGGAGGTTTCGTTTCCTGTGCGCGTGCTAGGGCGGATGGGAATTCGGAACCTGATCCTGACGAATGCGGCGGGCGGGATCAACGTTCAGTATGGGCAAGGCGCGCTCGTGATTTTGCGCGACCACATTAATTTGCAGGGACAGAATCCGTTAACCGGGCCGAATGATGAGCGGTTCGGGCATCGATTTCCTGACATGAGTTACGCGTATTCAAAACGCTTGCGGGAGATAGGGCTTGAAGAGGCGCGGAAACTGGGAATCGCTCCTCACGCGGGCGTGTATGCGGCACTGGCCGGGCCCAGCTATGAGACTCCGGCGGAGATTCGGTACTTGCAAACGATTGGCGCGGACCTTGTAGGCATGTCGACCGTGGCGGAGACGATTGTCGCTCGGCACATGGGGATTGAGGTGCTGGCGATCTCGTGCGTGACGAATATGGCGGCGGGGATTCTGGATAAGCCGCTGGATCATGAGGAAGTGCTTGAGACGGGGCGACGTGTGATGGGGCAGTTTGTTAGTTTGCTGCGGAATGTGCTGCCGAGGATTAGGTCTTAGGTCTCAGGTCTCAGGTCTCAGGTCTCAGGTCTCAGGTCTCAGGTCTCAGGTCTCAGGTCTCAGGTCTCAGAGTTGGACGCGGACCGTTCCTTCGTGGTCCGCGTCATTTCATTTCTCGCTTCTACTTTTTCTCTTTCAAAACGTAAATTTCAACGCTAGTTGAACTACTCTTGGCCCGCCTCCGCCTAAGCCTGGATTGGTTTGGGCGGCGTCTGGAGTTTGCGTCACCACGCCTTGATAGCAGCCTGCGGCTGGATCGCACTGCACGTTTCCGTTCTGATCGTAGCCGGGCGTCAGGTTGTGATTCGGCAGGGCGAAATTCGGGTGATTGAAGAGGTTGAAGAATTCCGCACGCAGTTGCAGGTTCAGCGTTTCGGTGAGCTTCGTATTCTTCGTTATTGAGAAATCCACGTTGGTGTAGCCGGGACCGAAGATGGCGTCGCGGCCGAGGTCGCCAAACGTACCGTCCGCTGGCTGGCTGAAGGCTAACGGATTCAGGTAGCCAGTAGCCGGCGACCAGTGCGGCATGATCGGGTTCACTCCGGGAACCACATTAGGCCGCTGGTTGAAATAGTAGTGGCCACTGTTGTCGAAAGAGTTGGCGATTGGAATCGGGCGGCCCGTTTGCGCGCTGACAATGGTGTTGAGCTGCCAGCCCGTGCCGAGCCGGCCCGCTTCGTGCCACGAGGGGATGACATAGTTGATGGCGGCGGTAAAACGCTGGCGCGTATCGAAGAGAGAGCTGCCGTACTCCGCCTTGAGGTTGCTCGGATCTTGCGGGAAGGCCGCACCGGGAACGAAGTCGATGCCATCGGAGGCGTCGTCGATCGCGTGTGACCAGATATAGCTGGCGAAACCAGAGAAGCGATGCGCATTCTGGAGGCGCAGCGTGGTTTGCAGCGCGTGATAGTTGGACGCGGCGCCGGGATAGAGCTCATCGATCGTGCCGTAGTTTTCGTTCGTGTAGAACTCGTTGAGATCGGTGAGACGGACGAGCTTTGTTCCCTTGCTGCCGACGTAGCCGACTTCGAGTGAGGCTTGCTCGACGAGCTTCTGCTGAAAGTTGATGTTCCAGTTTTGCGTGTAAGGGCTGGGAAATTTGCGGGGCGTCACGAAGATGGAATAGTAGCCGCTGGTATCGACGGTCATGATGGGGTCGACCGTGTCGGTGCCATTGAACGCGGCAGAGTTGAAGTCCATCGGCAATACGGGCTTTGGGCCGATGGGATTGGTGGCGATACCGGCTGAGGTCGTGAAGTTGGCGATGAAGAGATGCTGCGGAACATAATCGTAGTAGACGCCGTAGCCGGCGCGGACGACGGTGTTCTTCATCGCGTTCCAGGCGAAGCCGATGCGCGGAGCAAAATTGTTGAGGTCGCGTTCGTAGGCACCATCGATTCCGTTGGAGCCGACCATGGCAAGCGTGCCGTCGGACGCGAGGTTTGAGAGCAGGTTGTTCTTCTCGCTCATGGGGCCGAAGTATTCCCAGCGCACGCCGTAGTTCAGAGTAAATGTTGGCGCCAGGCGGAAGTCGTCCTGCGCAAAAACGCTGAAGCCATTGTTGTAAGTGGTACGCTGCGTGTTTCCGGTATCGACAGCGACGTAGCTGCAGCAGAACTCTTCATCCTGCGAGCCACCGGTGTAGAAATTGGCGAGGGCGTCGACGATCGGATCAGAACTGAGGCCGACGCCTGAGGTGAACTGGAAGATACCGCGCTCAAGGTTGTCGTTAAAGTTGCTGATGGAGGCGCGGCGAAATTCGGCGCCGAATTTCCAGGTATGCTTGCCGGTCAGCCATGTG
>Ga0335071_10002415_pt1 | contig 19990 bp, 20 predicted proteins | sample Lox_Sample_15_FD_206724 | JGI IMG/M metagenome (GOLD analysis project Ga0335071, IMG submission 206724) | Soil microbial communities from Loxahatchee National Wildlife Refuge, Florida, United States - Lox_Sample_1.5 | ecosystem: Environmental > Terrestrial > Soil > Wetlands | place: USA...
ACCTTTGTCTCTTAATTATAAAAAAGTCTTTGTGGGCCTCCGTGCTCTTCGTGCCTTTGTGGTGAAAAATAGTGCCTTCGTATACTCTGAGACTTAAAGGGGCATATTCAACAAAGCATAAAAATTGAAAAAGATAATCGGAAGCTATCGATAAATTTGGCTATTACGCAAACGATGAAAATAAGACTATTTGCTAAACAATGACCTATCAATATTCGACGCAGCAAATATTTATCAATATCTTCGTGCTGTTTCAGGCCTGCTTAGAGTGCTTCGTGGCTGAATAGTCTTCTGCGTTTTTAATAGGTTTTGAGAGACTTGTCCATAAAGTTTAAGCTACATCATCCTGCTATCTCTGCCATAGTGATGCTCCTTGAAGCTCGTCCACATCGCCGGGGATAGTTATTACGTTCCAGGGCTGACCAACGTCGGCGTTTACAGGGACTGCGTCGTCGACCCCGGCAAGAACGAGAACGTCGACTGGGCGAGGCCCGAGACCTCCTTTGGAAGAAACGTCTCCACGGGGCTCATCACCCACGGCCATAACGATCATTTCTGGCATGCGGCAGACCTGCAGTCCCGGGGAGCGAAGATTTATGCGCCCCGCGGCGAGCGCCCTATGATCGAGAATATCGATGTACATATGGGCGGCTTCTTTTTATGGACACGGCCACCGGAGGGCATGAAGCCCTGGTATTTCCGGGGCACGCCCTGCCGGCTTGACGGCATCGTGGAGGGCCTGGACATGCCCCTGAAGATCATACCGCTGGCGGGCCATACCGACTGGCACACGGGCTACATGACGCCGGACGGAGTCCTCATGGCCGGCGACAGCATCGTGGATAAAAAAGTCTGGGATAAGACGGGCATCGTCTATAATACGAATATCCCCGGGACACGCCAGACACTCCGAAAGATCATGGACATGGACGCGGATTTCGTCCTGCCGGCGCACGCGAGGGCCTTTACTAAGGACGAGGCGATTGAGCAGGCGGAAGGCAACCTGCGGGGGCTTGACCGGCTCGAGCGTACCATCCTCGATGCCCTGGACAGGCGGGGCGTCTCGACGGAGGACGTCGTGTGCAAAGTCTCCTTTGCGCTAAACCTCAGGGACGTGTTCAACGACTATCTCGTCTGCGAGACCGAGGTCCTGGCTTTCCTTTTCGCGCTGGAAAAGGATGGCGCAGTCGACTATGAGCTAAAAGGCCATAAGGTCTTATGGCGCGCCCGTTGATCCCTCTGGCAGGTCTAGCTCCGTATCTACATGCGAATAGGGCGGGCTGCAGATGCAAAGGATCCTCAGTATTTTCGTATCCGTATTTTTAATGCTGTGCCGCATCCCGGGAGGGATAAGTACCACATCGCCCGAAACAACGGCCATTGTTTTGCTGCCGAGCCGCATGTCGCCAGACCCTTCAAGGATATAATATATCTCCTGTGATTTTCGATGCACATGAGTCTCCGTCTCCTGCCCTGCCTCGACGAGGGCCTCTGCGGTGCTGACGTCTTTCACGGGCGACGACTCGGGGTGGAACAGCTCCCATATCCTGGACCCGTCCTTCGTCACATAGGAAGATATATTAGACCTGCGGCGTATCATATGGACTCATCATTAACGTGAACCTTTAAAATATAAAAAGTGATAGAACCCGTGATATTAAAATGGCTTCCAAGACAAAAGGCCCGGTCCGCTTGGCCGGCAACTCGTACTACCTGCCCGCGATGAGCAATACCGGGCTTTTCAAGGGATACGTGATCGACCCGGGATCCTCCGGATACGAGGACGTCGGCCTGGACAATATCCATTCCGTGCTCATCACGCACGGCCACAACGACCACTTCCGGCACGCCCACGAGTTCCGGGAGCGCGGCGCCCGCGTCATCGCCTCCAAGGAGGATGCCCTTCTCGTCCGCAACCCCGAGGTCAACGTGCGCGGCCTGTTTAGCTGGGCCCGCCCGCCTAAGGAAATGATCACCCCGTACTTCCAGGGCGACGCCTGCGAGGTCGACCTCTACATCGAGGACTGGCTGGACTCGTCCATCACCGCCGTCTACCTGCCCGGCCACACGCTGGGCGAGTACGGCTTCATCACCGAGGACCGCGTCCTTTACTCGGCCGATTCGCTCTACTCGAAGGAGCTCTGGGGCAAGTACAAGCTGCCCTACAGCATCGACCCGGACCTGTGCCGCGAGTCCATCAAAAAGATCAAGACCCTGGACTTCGATTACCTTGTGCCGGGCCACGGCGATCCGTTGAGCCGGGAAGATGCGCTGAGGGCCGCGGACTTCCACCTGGGCCAGCTCGACTTCGTGGACGAGGTCGTCCTTAGCCTCATAAAGGAGCCGGTATCGACCGAAAATCTCGTGACCATGTTCTGCAACGAGCTCGATCTCTACAAGAGCCTCAACAATTACTGGCTTACCCTTGTAATGCTAAAAGGCCATTTGAGCAGCCTCAACTATCAGGGCCGCGTCGCCTACAGGCTAGAAAATTATTGCATGTTCTGGTATAGAGTGTAGGCCGGTGAATTAGAGAATTTAATTAATTCCTTAACCCTGGCGTCGATCATCGGGTGCGACGCCAGCCTCTGGAGCACCTTCGACGGCGCCTCCCCTTTTTCCTTTTCAAAATCCTTTACGCTGACGCGGTCGATGAACTCCTTGCCGGTGACCAGCTTCAGGAGCGCCCGCATCGAGGCCTCGATGTTCCGGGATGCGGCGAGCCCGCCCCGGTCGCAGCGGTACTCATTGTACTGGGGTGCGACGATATACGGCAGTCCTATGCCGGGAATGCGCCGCCACCGGCCATATTTCGCGTGGGATATCTCATGCCCCAGGATAAATAATAGCTCGTCACCTTCCATGGCCCGCAGGAGCCCGGTATTGATCATGATGATCTTCTTCCTCAATCCCAGTCGCACAAGGTAGGCGTTCACGGACGGGCTCTGCGTAATATAGGCCGGAGGCGCATCCGTGGATAGGCGCTCTGCCGCCCGCTGGACCGCGCCGTATACCTCCGGGAATGCGCCGGGCGAGGCCCGGATGCTGTTTCTGAGCATGATCTGGACGATACGGTAGCTGTTGAACGCATTATACAGAATGATGCCCGCGACGGCTCCGACGGCGAGGCCGAGGGCCATATAGGTGAAATGCCAGAGCGTGTCCATGCTCAAAGGGTACAGGCCCCGATAGGCTTCGAACGCGAGAATAACGACGAGCGCCATTATAAGGGCCAGTAGAATGTAAAAAGTTGTGCCCTGCCTTCGCTCTCCTTTCACGTAATAATTGTCGGCGCCGTTTTTCCCCGTGGCGTTCATCCATTTGATATATCGCTGCCCCGGTATATCTTTCATTGGGCGCTTTACACGGGCGGCCCGCCCTCGCCGCCAGCTTCCGGGGGAGCTCTTTTTCCTCCTTGATCTCCCGCTTTGTCCGGCGTATGCTCAAACGATTGTAGCTCATCGCTCTATTATGCCGCCGTGGACCAGATAAACGATGCCGCAATTAAGAATGAAGTGCCCCGCGAAAAATAAGGCCGTAGAGCTCGCCGCCGATGACGGCCATTGCCACGTATGCCGCGAATAGCGCGGCTACGCCCGGGAGGGCAGGCATATCGAGCCCCAACAGACCGATACCCGGGAAAACGGCGTTCTCGGAGAGCGTCAAAATCGATATGAATATTATGGCGCTTAACGCGGCCGTTGTCAGCCCCGAGGCCAGCGACGCCATGAGGGGCGAGTCCGGAAGCGACTCACTATAAGGACTATGCCCTGCCCAGCGGGCCAGCATGCCTGAGAATACCATCACCATGGGCGTAAGCACTCCGGCCATCATCGAAAACGAGACGAGCGGGTCGAGCGAGAGGGCCCGGCCCATGAGGCCCGAAAGCAGGAAACATATCCCGGCCACGATGGCGCAAAAGATGCCCGTGCGAATGGCTGTCTCCAACGATATCGCCAGATGAATTATCGACGCTGCGGCTTAAAGAGCGTTATCCGGCTTTTGTAGCCTTTTTAGGGCAAAGTAGGCACATTCCCGCACGCCACCGGCAGTTGTATAAAAATATGTATAATTTTCACACTTGGTATTACTAACGTTAACTTTTTTATACTGTAACGCCTAACAATTATCCTGGCATCCGCTCACGCGGAGACATGGGAGGAAGAGAATGAATAACGCTGAAAAATTCGGCCTGCTGGTCGTGGGCCATGGCAGCTCGCTGCCGTACAACAAGCAGCTCATACAGGACGTCGCGGACATGCTTTCTAAAAAGATGCCCCGGGCCGTGACGAGGATCGGGTTCATGAACATCAATAAGCCCAGCATAAAGGACGGCCTCGACGGCTTCAAGGGTACGGGCATAAAAAAAGTCGTCGTCTTCCCGTTATTTTTAGCGAAGGGCGTCCACACGACGGAAGACGTGCCGCGCCTCATCGGCCTGGGCGAGGGCCAGAAACGCATCGCCTACGACGGCTTCGACATCGTGTACGCCGACCCTCTGGGCGCGGACGACCTGATCGCCGAATTATCGGCCAAGCGTATCCAGGAAGCGTTCAAGAACTATGCAAGGAACTAGGTGCCCATGGAGCCTGGCCTGAAGATCGGCGTGCTGGACATCAATCACGGAGGCCTGCTGCTGGCCGGGAGGCTGCGCGGCCTGGGCTATGACGCCTTCGCCGTGGACGTCTACGGCACTAAAGAGTCCCGGACGGACGTGCCCGTGCTCAGGCCGGACGAGGTAAAGGGCTTCGACGTGCTCGCGGCGCCCGTGCATGCGCCCGCAATTCCCCTCCTCCAGAGGGCATATGCGGAGAACAAGCTCGTCCTCACCCACCACGAGCTGACGGGCTTTATCGTTCGAAAGGCCGGGCTGTTAAAAAGTAAATGCATCGAAGTGACGGGGACATACGGTAAGACCACCGCCTGCACACTTTTAGCGCGCATGTTTCCCCGTGAGGATGTCCTCCTGCATACGAGCAGAGGCTTATTCTACAACGGCGAGCTGATCGAGAGGCTGAGCATCACGCCGGCGAACGTCATCCGGGCGCTGGAGCTCGCGGCCGATAAGCATCCGGACCTTTGCATCTTCGAAGTATCGCTGGGGCTCTGTGGTATCGGGGACGCGAGCGTCATCACGACGCTCGACCGGGACTATCCGGTCGCGGGCGGCTCGAAGACCGCACGGGAGGCTAAGCTTCATGCCCTAAAGCACATGAAGCCTGACAGCATCTTAATATGTGAGAGCTCCCTAAAAGTCGAAACCACGAACAAGCTGACCTTCGGCCGGGGAGGGAACGTGTTCTACGCCCCGGACGGGAGAGTACGCTACCGCCTGCCGGGCGGCATGGAGGGGTGGCTAAAAATCCATTTAAAAGGAGGCTTTGACGGCCGCTCATACCGGGGACCGGCGCTTTGCGCAGCCGCGACAGCGCTGGCCACTGGCGGAAAGCCTGAGGAGATCCAGCAGGCCTTCGAGGACTTCGACGGCATCGACGGGCGGATGAAATTTTCCACGCTCCAGGGCCGGGTGCTCCTGGACAACTCGAACTCCGGGCTGTCGATAGATGGCGTGGAGCGCGCCCTGGACGCCGTCGAGGAGGACGAGGGCTGGAAAGTCCTCGTAGTCGGCGAAGAAGCCTATAACGTCTGTGACGGCCTCGACCCTGAAAAAGTACTAACATTATTAAGCGACGCCCGCTTCGACGAGGCCGTACTCGTCGGCGACCGCCTTCGACGGGACGGCGAACAATTGTCCTCGAAAGGCTGCGCGCACGCGGACAGCCTGGAGGCAGGCCTGGCGCTGGCGCTGGAAAAGACGGAGCCGGGCGATACGATCATAAGCTGCGTTAAGACATGGAGGTGAACGCATGGAACAGCTAGAGACAGTTGACCGTATCATGCAGCCGCGGCCCAGCTCCATCGTGGCCGCGCTCTACACGCTCCGGGACCTGGACACGGACGTTGCCATACTCCACGGCCCGCCCGGGTGCTGCTTCAAGCACTCCCGGCTTTTAGAGGAGGACGGCATGCACGTCGTCACCACGGCGATGTGCGACTCGGACTACGTCTTCGGCGGCCACGACCTGCTCGTGGGCGTTTTGAAAAAGGCCGTGGACCGTTTCCACCCAAAAACGGTGGGCATCGTGGGGACTTGCGCGAGCATGATAATCGGCGAGAACTTCCACCGCGCCGTCGAAGAGGCCGACGTGGGGGTGCCCGTAATTGAAGTCGAGATCCACGCCGGCTATAACGATAATACGCACGGCGCCATCGTGACGCTGGAGGCGGCCAGAGCGGCAGGCCTGCTGGGCGAAGCCGAGCTGGAGCGGCAGAAGAGAATGCTCCTGCTGGCGACCGACATCGAGAAAAAGTTCGGCGCCGCCAGCCGCGACTACATCGAGCCGTCCCGGGGCGACCTCAAATACCGGGCCGCAGAGCGGCTGCTGGAATTAATGCGGGGGGGCAAAAAGGGCCTTTCGGTCCTCAACGCGAAGAAGGAGACCGCCTACATGTTCGCCGATGTCAACCTGGCCGTAAGCCAGGCGGCGAAGGTCGTCGGCGCTCCGGCGCCCGTGACCATCGCCAACCTCGACCCGGACATTGGCCTGCCCCGCATCCGGCGCTATGCGACAACCATCACTTCCCAGATGGCCGAAGCCGGCGTGGCCGTCGACCATGTCACAGGGGGCCTCGACGAGTACCCGGTGAGCGGAGAAACGGCGGCCAGGGTCATAACGGAAAAATATTCAAACTATGATTACGTGGTGCTCTCGGGCGTACCCCATGCCGTACCCTTTGAAGCCGTCAGGGGCATGGAAATATTTTCAATCACGAACGGGCCCCGCCAGGTCGAGCCTTTAAAAACGGCGGGCCACCGGCACGTCATGGTGGAAGTGGACCTGCACCCGAAGACGCTCGGCGTCCACGGCATGGTCGAGTCCGAGTTCGGGGAGACATTGAGGAGCATGATATGAAAAAACATCTGGCCATCTATGGCAAGGGCGGCATCGGCAAGTCGTCGACGGCGTCGAACGTCGCCGCGGCCATGGGCGAAAAAGGCGTAAGGGCCATGCTCATCGGGTGCGACCCCAAGAGTGACTCGTCCATCACGCTGCTGGGCGGAAAGCGGATACCCACCATCATGGATACCGTGCGTAAAAAAGGATCCATAAAAGAAGAGGACGTGGTCTTCGAGGGCTTCAACGGGGTCAAATGCGCCGAGGTCGGCGGCCCCGAGCCGGGAGTGGGCTGCGCGGGCCGGGGCATCATCGTCGCCGTGCAGGCGCTCCAAAAGACCAGCAGCGCTATGAAGGACTCTGATGTTATAATATACGACGTCCCGGGCGACATCGTGTGCGGCGGCTTCGCCGTGCCCATCACAAAGGGCATGGTGCGCGAGGCATATATTATCACGTCGGGCGAGTACATGCCCCTCTACGCCGCCAACAACATCTGCCGGGGCCTGAGGACGCTGCACACTCCTTTATCGGGCATCATCTGCAACGAGCGCGAGGCCGAGCACGAGCGGGAGATCGTGGAAAAGTTCGCCGCGGCGCTGGGCGTGCCCATGCTGGCGTACATTCCGCGGCACAAGATAGTGCAAAACTGCGAGCGCGCCGGGAAGAGCGTCATCGAGGGAGAGCCCGAATCGGCGATGGCCGACGTGTACAGGTCCCTTGCGGGCCGAATTCTGACGGAAAAGAATAAAAAGGTTCCCGATTCATTAGAAGACGAAGACCTGAGGAAGCTAACCCGATGATGACGATCCCCAGGCTCATCCTCGCCGGCGACCGGAGCTCCGCGGGCAAGACGACCATATCCACGGGCGTCATGTCCCTGCTCTACGAGCGCGGCCTGAAGGTGCAGCCTTTTAAAGTAGGTCTGGATTATATAGACCCGAGCTATCATTCGCTGGTCACCCACCGCCAGAGCGAGAACCTGGACGGCTTCTTAATGTCCGAGCCGGCCATCGTGGAGGCGTTCCAGCACTCAGCCGAGGGCTCCGACGTCGCGATCATCGAGGGCGTCCGCGGCCTCTACGAGGGCCTGGAGGCGTTATCCGACATCGGCTCCACGGCGCAGATCGCGAAAATATTAAATGCGCCCGTGGTGCTCGTCCTGGACGCGCAGAGCATCACCCGGAGCACGGCCGCTATCGTCAAGGGCTACAAGGACTTCGATAAGCGTATCAATTTTAAGGGCGTCATCCTCAACAAGGTAGGCAGCGACCGCCACGCCGAAAAGGCCACGGCCGCCATCCAGAAATACACGGGCGTCGAGGTGCTCGGCGCCATTCCGAGGAATAAGGGCATGAGTCTCACCATGCGCCACCTGGGCCTCATACCTGCCCGGGAGGGGGCATCCATGGTGGACGATTTTGGAGTCCGCATCGATAAGATAAAGGCCATCGTCCAGGAGCACGTTAACATCGACCGCCTGCTGGAGATCGCGAAGAGCGCGCCGAAGCTGAAGACCGGCCGGCAGAGCATCTTCAAGCAGGAAAAGCCCACGGGCGCCCGCATCGGGGTGGCCATGGACGAGGCGTTCAACTTCTACTATAAGGATAACGTGGACTTATTACAATTAAAGGGCGCCGAAGTGGTCTACTTCAGCCCGCTGCACGACCGGGAGATCCCCGACGTGGACGGGCTGATACTCGGAGGCGGCTACCCGGAATTCTTCGCCCGGGAGCTGTCGGAGAACGCCTCCATGCGCAAGTCGATAGCGGATGCTTCGGCAAGCGGCATGCCCATCTACGCCGAATGCGGGGGCATGATGTACCTCACCGGCACGCTGGAGGACGAGAAAGGCAAGCGCTTCGACATGGTCGGCGCCTTCGGCGGCGTCGCCTCCATGAAGCACATCCGCCACATTGGCTACGTCCTCGGCCAGCTAGAGAAGGACACGCCGATAGGCGTGAAGGGCACCTTCTTCAAGGGCCACGAGTTCCACTACTCCGTCCTGACCGACGTGCCGCCAGACGCCAAGTTCGCATACCGCATGGACCGGGGCATCGGCATCAAGGACGGCCTGGACGGCATGCTCGTGAACAATACGCTCGGATCCTATACGCATTTACACGCCGCCTCATACGTCCCATTCGCACGAAACTTCGTGGATGCGTGCGTGGAATACAAAGGGCAATAAGGCGCAAATTCTTATCCTGCACATTTTATGCCGGAAGCAATCGGGGCCATATAAATATTTTCCAGGGCTATCCATTCTCTATAGGTTTTTATACGTATGAGAAAAAAGTTATTATACATAAAGGCTAAAAACAAAGGAATGTTAAGCGAAGGAAGATATAACAAAATATATATTGGTTCTTGCTAACTTTACAGCCATAATAAAAACGATTGGAAGAACAGGTTGGGATCTGGAATGGGTTTATTCGACAGAAAGCCGAAAAAGGATGATTCTAAGGCGGCAAAACAGCAAAACGAAGAGGAACGGATAAAGAAAGAGCTCGAGACGCTGGCGGCGATCCTGGACAAGACGGACTCGCAGGAAAAGGCCGCGGAGAAGCCGCCTGAAAAGGTTGTCATGAAGCCCATAGCGGCAGCTACGGAAGAAAAGCCGGCCGAAAAGGTCAATATACTAAAGCCGGCCGCCAGGCCCGCCGCGGAAAAGCCCCGGGAGGCTCCGAAGGCCGCCGTGAAGCAGGCCGTACCGCCGCAAAAGCCCATTCTCAAGCCAAATATCTTACAATCACAGCCCATACCAGCCCAGAAGCCCGCCGCAGTCCCGGCCGAGAAAGAGTTCGTCAAGCCGGCCGTAAAAGAGCGCGAGGAGGCCAGGCCGCGTCCCGTCGAGCGTGCCCCGGCGGTCGAACGCTCGGCCGCGACCGAGCGCGTGGCCCAGCCTGTCGCCCAGCCCGACGTGCAAGTGTTAAACTTACTGAAAGGCCAGATGGAGCGACAGGTATCCGAGAGCGATAAGCAGCGCAAGGATTTGGAAAAATTCCGCGAGGAAGTACAGGCCCAGAGGGAAGACTATACCCGGCAGATGACGGCCATCGTCGATAAGCTCCAGAAGCTCGACGCCTATAAGGACGAGATCAAGCCCGAGGACTTCCGGAAGCTCCAGTCCGCAATGCTCGAGCAGAAGAACCTCATCGAATCCCAGAGCCTGACTCTAAATTCTATCGGCGAAGAGATCGCGGGCCTGAAGGACTTCGACTTCGAGAGCTATACGGAGCAGGAGAAGCAGGTGCTCCAGAAGCTCGCCGCAGAGATCAAGGCCCTCAAGGACGCCAGCATGGCGAGCGAGCAGCGCCTTTCTGCCATCGATGCGTCCATTGACTCTTATCGTGACGACTTCAGCACGCTGAAGGCGAATGCCGACCGCTACGAGAGCGAGATCGCGACCCTCAGGGCGTCGCTGGACGAGTGCACCGGCGAGGTCAAGGCGCTGAAGGACTCTCTTGGCAACTATTCGTCCGACACCGAGCAGGCACGGAATTCCATCCAGGTCGTGGACAGCAAGATCAACTCGCTGCGGGAAGAGATCGCCCGCCTCACCGAGGAGATCACGGCCGTCCGCGCCGGAAGCGAGGAGGGCCAGACGGTCCTCGCGAGCAACTACGAAAGCGACATGAAAGCCCTGCGGAAGTCCATGGGCGCTTACCAGGAGTCCATGGAGAAGATGATCGACGACCTGGGCGAGTACAAGTCGACCATCGCCGCGGCCCAGAGGGAGAACGAGGAAAAGCTCGAGGCCATGGAATCGTCCCTCAAGATGGCCACCGTGAAGGACATAACGTCGCTCAACGACAAGCTGAACCTCATAGAAGCGTCCATAAAAGAGACCTCGGGCGTCGAGATCTCGGCGCTATCGGAAAAGATCGAGGCCTACTACAGCGACGTGAAGACGCTGAAGGCGCAGCTCGCCGAGGCCCGGAACGAGAACAAGCTGCTGGCGAAGGCGCTTGCGTCTGCGAACGACTCCATGGCCGACATCCGGACGCGGATGGACGAGCAGACCAACGACCACATCTCCGAGCTGGGCTTCGTGAAGGGCAACATGGTGGACTTCAAGAACGAAATGAAGCCCGTCAAGCTCTTCGTGGAGAAGTACGGCGAGAAGGTCAAGGCCCTCAAGGACTTCTCGGGAATGGAGGAGGACCTCAAGGCGCTCAAGAACGAGGTGGGCGCCAACTCCGACGAGATGGCCACGGTCAGCAAGCTCATCAGCGACCAGCGCGGCGAGCTCAAGGCGATACGGGTGACGGTGGACAAGCACGCCGAAGACCTGAAGCTCGCCAAGGAGTTCAACAAGTCCCGGGACGAGATCGTCAAGCTCAAGAACGAGGTGGAGGCCTACGCCGGCGACATCAAGACCATCAAGGACTTCATCGCCGACTACAAGGACGAGATGGAGAACATCAAGGGCCTCATCGAGCAGTTCAAGAACGACGCCGAGCACGTCACGCCCCAGGAGGCCAAGCTCATCAAGGCCGGCCAGTACTTGAAGGCGCAGATCGACCAGGTCAACAACACTTTCTCGGACCTCGACGAGAGGCTCTCGGCCGTCCGCAAGGAATTCATCAATCTCAACAACATCGAGTACCGCTACCGGGCGCTCGAGGATAACCTGAACGCCATGGAGCGGAACCTCGAGAACAAGATCGAGGTGGAGATGATTACGCGGGTCCGCGAGGCGGAGAACGACCTCGTGGTCAAGATCAGCGGCGTCGAGGAGCGCGTACTGGAGCAGAGCAAGGCATCCCACGAGACGATCAAAGAGCTCCAGGACATGCAGACCTCGACCGTTAACTTGCTCAGGCAGACCCAGGCCGACGTGCTGGGCTCCATCACCGACGTCAAGTCGGGCGCCGTCAAGTCGGTCACCGAAGCGGTGAACGAGGCCGCCGGCAACATCGAGGCCATGAAGGCGCGGACAAAGGAATTCGTCACGACCACGGAGTCCGAGGCGACGTCTACGATAAGGACCGTCGAGGCCGACGCCGTGGGCAGCATCGAGAGGACGCGACAGGGCGCGCTGGCCGAGCTCGGCGAGAGCGCGGCCCACGTGGACGAAGTGGCGAAGAGCACGAGAGAGATCGTCGAGGGCGCCCTGCACGCCACGAGGGACGACACGCTCAAGTCCATCGAATCGGTCAAGAGCCAGTCTGTAAGCGAGATAGCGGCAGTCAAGAGCCAGGCAATGGAGGAGATGTCCACCTTCAAGAACGACACCCTCCACGAGGCCAGCTCACTGAAAGTCGGCACGCTGAGCGAGATCGCCTTAGCCAAAGAACAGGCCACCGATGAGATCGGGGCTCTCAAGCAGGGAACGATCAGCGAGGTCGTGTCCCTGAAGGACAGCACGGTTAAGGACGTCGTATCGCTCAGGAACAGCGCCGTCGCCGAGATAGGCACGGCGAAGGACACGGCCGTGGGCTCCATGCAGAAGAGCCGCGAGGAGGTCCTCAAGGCCGTCGCCGACTCTAAGAACGACGTGATGGAGACCGTGAAGACGCTCAATACCGTCTCGAAGCAGGCCGACGCGGAGTACTCGAAGCTCTCGGCGAAGGTCGACCAGGAGGCCAGGGCCACAATGAACCAGATCCGGACCGACGTGCTCGCCTCCATCAAGCAGGAGAAGGACGGGCTGTCCGGCACCATCGACGCCCAGAAGAAACAGGCCGTGGACGAGATGAACAAGTACAAGGACGGCCTGATCGTTGCCCTGCGCCAGACTGAGTCGATCGTGCTCTCATCTACGGATAATGCCCGCATCGTCGCCGAGAAGTCGATGGCGAAGACGCGGGACGAGATCTTAGATTCCATCAAGCATACCCGCGAGGAGACCATCAAGAAGCTGCTGGACACCCGGGACGTGGTCATCACGGCGTCCAATAACTCGAAGGAGGCCGCCCTCGAGGAGATGTTCCGTGCCCGGGACGAGGCGGTCAAGGCCGCGAGCGACTCTAAGGCCGACATGCTCGAGACGGCTAAGGTCACGAAGGCCGACATGCTGGAGACTGCTAAGACCACGAAGACGTCCACCGAGTCCTCCATGCTCACGACCCGCGATGAAGTGCTTAAGCAGCTAAAGGCCACGCAGAAGGAAGTCGAGGACTCCATCACCAAGAAGATAGATGCGGACAAGGAGAACACGGAGAAGATCAAGCAGATCATGAAGACGATGAACGAGCTCATCAAGGCGTGATCCCCATGGACTTCGAGAAGTATATCGGCAAGGAAAAGCCGCTCCTGGACCGGGCGGCCCTCAACGCCTACGAGCGCCGGGGCAACGCCGGCACGCTAGACTACGCGGAGGACGAGCTCAGGCTGCTAGCCACACTTAAGGACGTAAAAGCGCAGATAGCGGAGGCGGAGGCAGTGACGAAGGCCATGAGCGAGCAGGCCGAGAGCCTGAGGGAGCTCGAGGCGTCAATCGGCAAGAAGGGCGCTGCGACCCAGAAGCGTATCGAGGAATGGGAGAGCTCGTTCGACACGAAGTACAACGACCTGCTGAAGCGCGTCGAGGATGAGGTGGCCGCGCTGGAGCAGAGAAACAGGGAGCTTATAACCTTCGCCAGGGCGCAGGAGGAGATCTTCAACGCCCGGAGCGCCGAAATAACGAGCAAAGCGGACGCGAGCGAGGCCGGCATAAGGCAGGCCAGCGACAACGCCTACCAGGAGATGAGCGACATCCTCGTCTCCATGAAGAAGGCCCAGAAGGAGTTCGAGACCTCCATCAGCGGAAAGCTGGAAGAGGACAAGCAGACCATCGACCGCATCAAGTACATGCTCTCGACAATGAGCGACATCATCAAGTCGTAAAGTTTATAAGACACAAAGGCGTTTAAGAACTTCGTCTTTTCACTTTAACAGGAGAATTGATCATGGCGAGAAAACCAGGAAGGATGTATAAGAACTTCTCAGGCCCGGCCTACACCAGGAGAGAGTACATGGGCGGTGTGCCAGGCGTTAAGGTCACCCAGTTCGATATGGGCAACCTCACGGACGAGTTGCCAATAGCGGTCACGCTAGTCGTCAACGAGACGTGCCAGATCCGGCACGACGCCCTCGAGGCGGCCCGTATTTCTGCTAACAGGTACCTGATGAGCGACGTGGGCAAGCAGGATTACAGGTTCAAGGTAAGGGTCTACCCCCACCAGGTCCTCAGGGAGAACAAGCAGGCCACCGGCGCCGGCGCAGACCGTGTCTCGGATGGCATGCGCAGGGCTTTCGGCAAGGCCGTCGGCACCGCGGCCCGCGTATACAGCGGCCAGGGCGTCTTTACCATTTACACCAACAAGGCGAACTTCGAGAAGGCAAAAGAAGCGCTGCGCAGGGCCGGCCACAAGCTGCCCACCCCGCACAGGCTGGTCGTCGAGAAGGGCGCTGAGCTGGTAAAGTAAACATAAAAGGGCATTTTGCCCGTCTCTTTTCTATTTCTGTTCTAAACTTAAGCAGCAAATCAGATTGCTATTTTTGAATAAGCGGCAAAGCGGCCGCTTTTCGCCAGCAACAGTACCAAAACCTTATTAAAGATGATGCGGATAGGACTATTAAATCGCGCTATAGAAGTGTAACAATGGATAATTACGATGCTTTATTAAACCGGGCCGTCTCGAAGACGCCCCAGCTTGAACTGAGCGGCGAGCGCTTCCAGGTGCCCCGGCCGAAGGTCTTTGCGGAGGGCCGCACTACCGTCTGGGAGAACTACGAGGAAATCCGGGAGAAGCTTAACCGCGATACCGAGCATTTCGGCAAGTTCATCCTCCGCGAGCTCGGCACGGCCGGCAAGGTCGAGGGTAATCGCATGATTCTTCAGGGCCACTTTACTTCGGACGCCATCAACGCGCTGGTAAACGATTATGTCGCCGAGTACGTCAAGTGCGCCGAATGCGGCAGGCCGGACACCAAGCTCATCAAGTACGACCGCGTCACGACGCTGAAGTGCGACGCCTGCGGCGCCCAGCGGTCCATCCAGAAGCGCCGGTCCCGTACCATAACCGAGAAGCCCGCGGCAGCCATCGAAGAGGGCAAGACCTACGAGCTCAAGATCGAGACCACCGGCAAGAAGGGCGACGGCATCGCCAAGGTCGACAAGTTCACTATCTTCGTGAACGGTGCCCGGCCGGGCGAGATCGTCAAGGCCAAGATCAATAAGGTCGACGGTACCCGCGCCTTCGCAGTGCGCGAGCACTAAACTTTTTTCTTTTACAATTCTATTTTTATCCCATACGACTTTTCCGGGTTGTCCTTATGTATCTTATAAAAGGTCTCTTCGGGCACGCCGTTGCTTATGGCCTCTTTGGTCTTCCGGGGAACGGTCTTCGGCCCTAGCACGGCGCCCGGCCTGTCGGGATCGTCGATATAGTCCGTCTCCATCATGAACCGCGTGCCCTGCGAGAGCGCTTCCTCGAGCGCTCCCCGGGAACAGATGACCGATGGGAAGACGTTCAGGGACTCGCATTCCCGGACCAGCGGCGGAGAGAAGTGCTTTATAACTTTATGGGGCTCCATGCGGGCCTGCTTAGCGATCTCCGAGATGCTCTCCATGGTGCCCGGCTCGCTCTCCGTATGGAGCTGAATGGCGCAGTCCTCGTCAAGGCATAGGCCCATGGCATAGCGCATCAGCGCGTTCGAAGTCTCCCATAGCTCGGGGGAAACGGGATAATGCGGCCGGCCGCTCTTGATGGCCACGGCCCTGCCTTCGGCCACGTATTTCGCGGCGATCTCCAGCCCTTCCTTAACGATGGCATGAGCCCGCTCCCTGCCCAGAGACTCCGCCAGGCCGATGTATTCCGCAGGGTGGACGCCCACGACTGCATAGGCTTTGACGAGCTCGTTCGCCCGCCTTACGGCCTCGACGGTGTCGTCGAATACCGCCCTGAAGTCCTCGCCCTTCGCGATCGTCAGCCCCAGCTCGCCTGCCGGCAGCGAAACGATAAAGACGTGCGTGCCACCGGCGTTCTTGAACTCCCTGATGGCGTCCATGCCCCGGCCGCCTTTCAGGTTAATGTGCATATGGTCGTCTGTGATGGGCAGCATCGCTCGCCCTCCAGCTATCCTTTAGCCCGCGGAGCCCATAAAAATAACCTTCACAAAAAGCTATTTACCATACTTGATTATATTAGAGTCTGGACTATAAAGGGAAGATTGATAATTTTGGCTCAAGCGAACGAGAGCCTGGCCATTAATAAGGGTAAGCTCATCTTTTTCGTCGTCTTCGACACCGGCGGAGAAGTGGACAAGGCCACGCTTTCGAATATTTTCAAAGTGCAGGCCGGGCCCGAGTACAGCAAGCCCATCGAGACGGCGCCCGGGCAGATGACAGGCCTCATCGTGTCGGACAAAAATAAGATCTGCAACGTCATGGCCCAGGCGGACATCTACGCCATGGGCGTCGGCATCGTCCGGGTCGAGTTCGAGGTACCGGAGGGCATGCTCGTCCAGGAGATCATCAACGCCATGCACTCCAACGGCATATTCCTCGACGGCCTTGACCTGAACGCGTACGTCGGCCGGAAGATTGGCGATATCCGGGAACAGCTCAAGGCCTACACGAAGTCCAGGATATATTATAGCCCGACTCGTAAATACAGCATGCTCAGGCTTGACCAGTACACTCCCCCGCTCGACCAGGGCGAGCTCAAGGTCCAGTACGGCGCCGACATCACCCGGTTCCTTTCGGGCGAGTCCACGGCCCGCAGGCTCCATGGCAAGGAGATCGCAGATAAGCTGTCTCACGATATCTCGTATTACGATGAGGACCTGTTCCTGGTCTCATATGAGGCGGCCTTTGTCAAGGGCTGCGACGATTATTTTATCGACCTCCGCCATTACCTGGAGCTGGGCCTGGCGCTGGCGTTCCTGTATCAGATATACGACTGGAAGATGGACGCCGAGATCAGCGAGGCCTTTAAGGCCATCAAGAACTTTCAGACTCAGTCGATGTTCGGGCAGCTCTTCAGCCACTCCACACGCCGACTGGAAAAAGCACTGCTCAAGGTAAGCGAGATCAAGCTGGACATCCTGGATAACCTCGAGGACCTGATGAACCCCCTTAAGGTCACGTCCGACTGGTACTACCAGGGCACCTACGAGCACATCATCCGCCTCATCAAGGTCAGGGAATACGAGAGCATCGTCACGCAGAAAATAGATGCCTTAGAGGATCTCTACTCGACGGCGCAGGAGCTCTCCTACAGCAAGATCGCGCTGATCACCGAGGTCGTCGTCATACTACTGATCGCCTTCGAGGTCATCGCCTTTCTGCCACATTAGACAGGGAGTCGTCGATCTTTTTTATAGCGCTTTTCCCGGCGCCAGACGGGGCGTGATCCTTAAGACATTTTTTAATCGTCTCCAGGTCATCCGCTGTGATCAGGATGGTTTGCCCGGGCTTGAAAATAGAAACGGTACTTTTTATGAGCAGCATGTCGTCCGCCCGGCTCTCCTGGACGACTGCGGCTTCCAGGGAGCCTCCTGCGGCCTCATCCAGCAGGCGGTCCTCGCGGCCCGATTGCGCATCGCAGGCACGCCTGATCGCGTCCAGCTCCTCCGCATTAAATACGACCTTATAGAATTGGGGCATCAATAGTGGATATTTATGGACGGGCTAATAAAACTTATAGAAGAAAAAGGCTTATTTGAGCTCTTTAAGCACCAGGTCGAGGACTTCGGGTATGGCGCCTTCGACCTCGGGCGTGAGATCCTTCGTAAATTCGGCCACTCTCTTGACCTCCACGCCGATTATTACTATGACGTCGGGCATCTTCTGGACGACCCGGCCCACGTTGATCGTGTCGACGAGGTTCAGGTCGTGCAGCGAGAGCATGAACATGTCCGAAGGAGGCAGCTCCTTATCCGTGAACTCGTAGACAGTTCCGGGCGGCTCATTTCCCGTCTGCACGGCGTCTACGATGATCACTTTGTCGGCGTCCTCGATCCAGCTCAGGATGGCCATGCCGCCCACGCCGGCGTCGATGATCTCGACGTTTTCGGGTAATTTCATTTCCTGCAGGCGCTCGATGACGCGTATGCCCACGCCGTCGTCGCCCATGAGCATATTGCCGCAGCCGAGGATCTTGATATTTTTCGTCATTTTATGAGCGTTCCGATCTTTTTGCCTTTCACGGCCACGATGATATTATTCGGGTCGTCCCCGTTGATGACGACCATCGGGATGTGCGACCGCTTCACGATCTGGGCGCCCAGCATGTCGAAGATGTTGTTCGCGCCTGCGGTCATCTCCATTTTTGCGACGAGCTCGAGCAACTGCTGGGGCGTCATGTGCTCGATCTTCTTCGCGTTCTTGTCCACCTTCGGGTCGGCCGTATAGACGCCGTCCACGGAAGTCGTCCTGATCAAAAGGTCCGCATGGACATATTCCGCGAGGATGGCCGCAACGGCATCGGTCGTCTGGCCGGGCTGCACGCCTCCCATGATGACGATCTTGCCGGAATACATGGCAAGGTTGGCCTCCTGGTAATCCCTGGGAGGCTCGGGATAAGCGGCGTCGTTCATGGCCGAAATGAGCAGGCGGGCGTTAAGCCTCGACACGCCGATGCCGATGAGGTCCCTCATGGCGTTGCTCGCCTTCAATTCCTTCGTGACGTTGATGTATTCCCTCGCGGGCGTGCCGCCCCCGACGACCACCAGAACAGTATGTTCCTTTGCCAGCGACCGGATGACCTTCGCGTAATCGCTGAAACGCTTCGCCTCCAGGCTCGGGGCAATGGCTGAGCCACCGACTTTGATGACGATCCTCATGATATCCCGAGCCTTAAATGAACCATTCAGTACTAAAACATTTCGATGAGCAGGAAAAACGGATGCGTGAGGTTTTTAGCGGCTTCCCGCTGCGGGAAGCCGCATTTCCCAACCTTTGGTCAAATAGGGGTTGGTAACGGGCTCTCTTAATTCGGAGGTGAAATACCCGCCACCATACCGGATGTTGTTACACGGCTCCGGATCTCAATATCCGCCCATGCCCATGCCGCCATAGCCGCCCATTCCGGCGCCATAGCCTTCCATGCCCATGCCGCCAAGGCCTTTGCCCATGCCGCCGATGTTAGAGCCAATCCCCTTCCCGAGGCCCATGTTCGAGCCCTTGGACAGGCCGCCCATCGGGGCGTTCGCGGCCACCGGCGCGCCCGCTTCGCAGCCAAGAGGCACGGTATAGACCTGCGGTATCAGCGAGGTAACAGGCATCGAGCTCTGGACCGGCACCGTTACCGGAACGGTCATGCTGCTCATTTCGGGCCTGACAAAGGGCACGGGCACTGTCTCCGGCACCACGACGACGCGCGGTACGACGCAGGTCGTTACATCCTGGACCGGCACGGTTACGGGAACCGTCTGCGGGACGCAGGTGGTGGTCATGACCGGCACCTGGGTGGTGACCGGGACGTTGCACGATATGGTCGCTATGCAGTCCTGGGGCGCGCCATAGGCGACGGGGCCTCCACAGGCCGCCGGGCCGATGCCGCAGCCGAACTGGGCGGCCGCTGCCGGCGCGATGAGCGCCATAGTAAGCAGTACGATGACTGCCGATAATATCCTGTATGCCATTTTCATAACTACACTTCCTTTCATAGAACAATCCCGCCGGATTATTATAATAATTACCATATGAAAAAATGCTCTGAGGGCTTTTTTATGATATAAAATAGTAAAATGGCCTTGAAATCGTTAAAGGGGCATTTATTTTATGGTATGCGACAATTTGCTTTTGTTACAGCCCTTTAAGCTTTAGATAAGCCCGAATAAGCGGGTAATTATCCATGGGCCGCCCATACATTAAAAGTTAAATGCCGCCGGCGCTGAATGCATCAGGCGGATGCCTCGATGACCTTTTTTATGGCCGACTAACCTTTTTATACATACGCGCCACAAGTATGTTCTGGATGCCAGATAACCGATGTGACATATGCGGCGCTTACGAATTACTGCCGTTCAAGTGTAAATATTGCGGTGGCACTTTCTGCGGGGCCCACCGCCTGCCCGAAAGCCATAATTGTTCAGGG
>Ga0335071_10002416_pt1 | contig 19984 bp, 16 predicted proteins | sample Lox_Sample_15_FD_206724 | JGI IMG/M metagenome (GOLD analysis project Ga0335071, IMG submission 206724) | Soil microbial communities from Loxahatchee National Wildlife Refuge, Florida, United States - Lox_Sample_1.5 | ecosystem: Environmental > Terrestrial > Soil > Wetlands | place: USA...
GGCTGGACACGTCCGGCTGGGTGGATCCCGCGCTCGGACGATCCACCCTCGCCGCCGTCGCCGAGGAGTGGCTGCCGCTGCGCGAACCTCAGGTCGAACGGCGCACCTTCCAAAGCGATCAGAGCGCCTTGCGCGTCCACATCCTGCCGGCGCTCGGCGCTCGCCCGCTCGCAGCACTACGCCGTACGGATGTCGAGGACTTCGCACGGTCGTTGGTCAGCGACAAGCATCTCTCTGCTGCGACAGCGACTCGGGTGCTGGCGACGCTGAAGGGACTCCTTGCCTACGCGACCCGGGACGGGCGCGTCCTCATCAACGTCGCGTCGAACGTGATCGTCCGCCGCTCGACCAGAAGTCGCGGCGACGCTGAGGGGGCGCCGACCACCGCGCGCCCGCTGACGCTCGAGGAGCTCTCGGCGCTCTACCGGTCGCAACGCGAGCGAAGCAACCAAGCTGACATCACGCTCGTCCTGGGGCTCACCGGGCTGCGATGGGGCGAGCTTGCCGGGCTGCAGGTCGGTGACGTGTCGCTCGGCAGCTCGATCACTGGAGAGCCGACCATGACCCTGGACGTGACCCGGGTGGTCATCTACGACGGCGGCGGAGGGCCCGCCTCGCTGAAGCCGTACCCGAAAGGTCGCCGCCGGCGCGCTGTCCCCGTGGCTGCTGCCGCCGTACCGCTGGTGCAGGCTCGCATGGACGGGCGAGGTTGTCATGAGCCGCTGTTCGCCTCGCCCGGCGGCGGACTCCTCCACGAGTCGAACTGGCGCCGAGCCGTGGGTTGGACGAGCAAGACCGGCCACCGGCCTCACGACCTGCGACACACGGCCGCCTCGCTGTTTATCGCGGCGGGCGCCGACCTCAAGAGCGTCCAGGCGCTGCTCGGGCACCAGTCCAGCCGCACCACACACGACATCTACGGCCACCTGCTCTCAGCCGACCACCTTTCGAGCGCCGTCCACCGCCTCGACACCCTCATCGGCGATGAACTGATCCTGCCCGCCGCTGTTATGCAAGACCAGGAGAGGTCTGGGAAGTGAGTCACTTCCACTGCGACCAGGCCACGAGTTCGTCCGGCGACAGCCGTGCGGTGACATTGGCTCTTCCGACAAACTGCGCAACCACCTCATCAAGCCGGACCCGCAAGAGCTCGGCAGCATCCATCTCGGCACACTTCAGCCAAAGGTGGTGTCCGATGCAGTTCGCGCGCCGGCGCCGACTGAACGCTGCATCATGCGTTACGAGGATCGCTCCTTGGGCCTGGGCGTACACGGTTAGATCGTCGTCCGCGGCGACGGTGAGACCCGCGTCGGCGGCAGTCCAGCACTCGTGTCCAGTCGCGATGAGCATCCTGCGGACCGCAACGTCGACGTCCTGATCCAGCAGGAACCTCACGGCCTCGCCGCTTCGCTAGGCCGCCGACACCCGAACTGCTTCGACGTCGGCTTCCTCCAAGATCGGGAACGCTTCGACGATCTGATCTGCCGAGTACCCCCTGTCGAGGTAGCGGCGAACCGTGTCGACAGGCACCCTCGTGCCGTCGATCACCGGCTTGGATCCGCGCAAGCCACGGCGCGTCGTTGTCTTGCCGACCGTGTCTGCCGCCCGGCGGGCAGCCTTCAAGATTCGCGCCCGCAGTGGACGCAAGTCCAGCACCTCAGCGATGACCCCCTGACCCGGAGCCAGATCGCCTTCCCAGCCACCATCTGGGTGCTGCCAGTACGCATGTTTGCCTTGAGTCGCGAACGTGAGCTCGGTGAGAGGAGATTCATACCCGAACGCGCGAAGCCAGTGCGTAAAGCTTCGGATGTGCTGCAGGGACACGGCCCGCTTGCGAAGTTCGACCGTGACCAGCAATGACATGAGATCCGTGAAGCCATACAGCCTTACGCGGCGTTGGGGGCTGACCCGGCTTTCCCAGGTTGGCCTAACAACATCAGTCTCACGCCAGTAGTCGAGGCGTCTGAGTGTGACACCCGCGAGCTCTGCGGCGCGTACGCGCGGGAATGCAACCAGCGACTCATCCACCATGTCGCGTCGCCCCTTCCGCGTCGTCGCCATCCAGGATGCTAGGCCCACCCACCCACAATCTCGGCAACTGCAGGCTATTGCCTAACGCGACTCCCGACGCTTGTAGGGCACTAGATCGGATCCGGTGTCATGTGCGGTGGCCAGCGTGCGGGCCCTGACAGATCTGATGCTGGGCCGGCGGCCGGGGGCAGCGTGAACCGCAGGAAGGACCCGGAGATCGCGCGATCCTGACGCTGTCAATCGTCCGGGGACGAGTCGGGGACGAGTGCAGACGACCGGTTGCGGGTCAGACCTACCCTGCCTTCGGCGTCGACGCAGGTCAGAGGCACATCCGCACATGGAGCCGCCTCGGGGAATCGAACCCCGGACCTACGCATTACGAGTGCGTCGCTCTGGCCTACTGAGCTAAGGCGGCGGTGGGCCGGTACGTCGAGACGCCCGTGACCCGGACTCCGAAGGGTACCGGACCTCGGCGCCACGGCCGTCGCCGCGAGGACGTACGGCCCGCGCCACGAGGACGTGGGCCCCTCAGTGGCAGACCAGGCCCTTCGCCGGCAGCGTCCCGGACACGAGGTAGTCCTCGACCGCCCGGTTGATGCAGGAGCTGCCCCGGTTGTAGGCCGTGTGCCCGTCCCCGTCGTAGGTCAGCAGGTGGCCGGAGTCGAGCTGGCTGGCCAGCCCCTGGGCCCAGGCGTACGGCGTCGCCGGGTCGCGCGTCGTGCCGATCACCAGGATCGGGGCTGCCCCGGGCGCGTGGATCGCCTTGATCGGCTGATGAGGCACCGGCCACCCGGCGCACGCGATGTCCGCCCACGCGAGCGCCGGGCCGAACACCGGCGACGCCTGGGTGAACTGCGGCAGGACCCGCTGCACGTCGGAGATCGAGGAGTCGCTGCCCTTGTCGGCACAGTTGATCGCGACGTTTGCCTCGATGAGGTTGGGATAGGAGCCGTCCGCGCGTCGCTCGGTGTAGAAGTCGGCGAGGCGCAGCAGCGTCGACCCGTTACCGGCGAACGCCTCCTGCAGCCCCGCCCGCAGCAGCGGGTCGAGGTACTCGGGGGCGTACAGCGCCTCCGAGATGCCCAGCACCGCGAGCCCCTCCGTGAGCGGGCGACCGGCCTGGCCGCTCGGGATGGGCTTGGCGTCGAGGGAGGACAGCAGCTGGGTGATGCGCTGCTCGCCCGCCTGCTGCCCCGGGGGCAGCGGGCAGTCGGAGCGCTTGTCACAGTTGGCGATGAAGGAGTCCAGCGCCACCTGGAAGCCCTTGGCCTGGCCCAGGATCAGCTCCTCGTTGGACAGCGTCGGGTCGAGGGCGCCGTCGAGGACCATCCGGCCGACGCGCTTGGGGAACAGCCCCGCGTACGTCGCCCCGAGGTAGGTCCCGTAGGAGGACCCGAGGTAGTACAGCTGCGGGTCGCCGAGGGCGGCGCGCAGCACGTCCATGTCGCGGGCGGCGTCGACGGTGGCGACGTACGGCAGCAGCTTGCCGCTGCGCCGTTCGCACCCCGCCGCGAAGGCCTCCTGGTCCTTGAGGTAGGCCTGCTGCTCCGCTGCGGTGTCCGGGGTCGGGTCGGCGGCGAAATAGGCGTCGAGCTGGCTGGAGCTCAGGCAGCGGACCGGTGCGCTGCCGCCGACGCCGCGAGGGTCGAAGCCCACGATGTCGAAGGCCTCGCGCAGCGGCGAGGTGAACTGCGACTGCGCGGCTCGCGCGAAGTCGACGCCGGACGCGCCCGGCCCGCCCGGGTTGACCAGCAGCGAGCCGATGCGGTGGCCGGAGGCCTTCAGCCGGATGACGGCCAGCTGGATGTCGCCGGCGGCGGGGTCGGCGTAGTTGAGGGGGACGGTGAGCTTGGTGCAGTCGAACCCGCCGCCGCAGTCGCTCCACGTCAGGTGCTGGGAGTAGTACCGGGCCAGGTCGGGGCTCGGGGCGACGGTCGCGCTCGCGCTGCCGGCGGCCGGGCTGGCCGGGATGGGGGTCGGCGACGCCCCGCTGGAGGTGCACGCAGCGACGGCCAGCGCCGCCAGGGCGAGCACGCCGGCGGCGAGGGTACGTCGACGCGGTGCAGCGGCGCCTCGCACACGGACTCCTCGGTCTCGGGGGCGGCGCGGACCCGGCGTACGGCGTCCGGCCAGTGCCCATCGTCTCAGCCGAGCCTGAAGATCAGATGAGGGCGGCGAGCTCGCGCTGGTAGATGGCGGTGTCCAGCCACCTGCCCTGCTTGAGGCCCACGCGCCGCAGCAGGCCGACCCGGGCGAAGCCCAGCCGCTCGTGCAGCTGCATCGACGCCGGGTCGCCGGTGTCGGCGATCACCGCCAGCAACTGGTGGATCCCGGCGCGCGCCGCCTCCTCGAGGAGGCGGGTGAGCAGCCGGGTGCCGAGACCACGTCCGGTGTCGCCCGGCGCCAGGTAGATGGACTCCTCGGCGGTGTGCAGGTACGCCGCCGGCGGGCGCCACGGCGCGCAGCGGGCGAAGCCGCGTACCCGCTCCACGTCGGCGGCGACCAGGAACGGCCAGCCCCGACCGCGGGCCTCGTCGAGCTTGGTCGTCCACGCCGTCACCTCGGGAACGACCTCCTCGAACGTCGCGCAGCTCGTGCGCACGTAGTGCCCGAAGATCGCCGCGACCTGGGCGAGGTCGGCCGGCTCCGCGGGACGCAGCTCGACGCTCATCGCGGGAGGTCAGCCGGCGCGCAGGGCCAGCGTCATCGCCTCGACGGCGAGCAGGGGGGCCACGTTGCCGTCGATCGCGGTCCGGGCGGCGAGGACGGCGTCGATCCGGCGCAGCGTCGCCTCCGGGGTGGAGACGTGCGCGATCCGTTCGATCTCCGGGGCGGCGTCGGCGTTCACGAGGTCGACGTCGGTTCCGAGCTGGACGGCGAGCACGTCGCGATAGAAGGAGACCAGGTCGATGAACGCGCGGTCGAGGGAGTCGCGGACCGTCCTCGTCCGTCGCCGCTTCTGGTCCTCGGCCAGGCCCTTGAACGCCCCGACCGCCCCGCGGCTGCGCCCCTTGGCGTCGCGCGGGTCACCGACGACGAACTCCAGGTCCGCGCGCTCCTGCTCCTCGCGCCCGGCGTGCGCCACCTCGGCGTCGGCCTGGGCGACCTCCACCAGGTTCGCCGCGGCGACGATGCAGCCGCCGACGCTGTCCACCTGCAACGGCACACGCAGCACGTCCGCTCGGCGCAGCCGCGACGCCTCGTCCCGAGCGAGCCCACGGGCGCGCCCGACATGGCCCAGGCTCGCCCGCGCGCAGAACGCGGCCATCGAGGGGTCCACGCCCTCGGACTCCAGCAGCGTCGCGATCGCGCGCACGCTCGGCGCGGCGAGGGCGATCGGGCGGCACCGGGAGCGCACGGTGGGCAGGACGTCCTCCGACGTGGGGGCGCAGAGGAGCCAGACCGTGCGCGGTGGCGGCTCCTCGAGGGTCTTGAGCAGCGCGTTCGCCGCCTCGTCGGTGAGCCGGTCCGCCTGCTCGAGCAGCAGCACGGTCCAGCGCCCGTTCGCCGGCCGCTCCTGGGCGACGTGCACGAGCCGGCGTACGTCACCGACCCCCAGCGACAGCGTCTCGGACTCGACCACCCGCACGTCGCCGTGGGCCCGCTCGAGGACGGTGCGGCAGGCGTGGCAGGTGCCGCAGCCGGGTACGTCGGCCTCGCACTCCAACGCCGCCGCGAAGGCCAGCGCCGCGTTGCTGCGCCCCGACCCCGGCGGCCCGGTCAGCAGCCAGGCATGGGTCATCGCCGGCGAGGGGCGACCGGCGAGGGCCTCACGGGCGTCGTGGGCGGCCGCCTGGAGTCGCTCCACCGCGCGCTGCTGCCCGACCAGGACGTCCCACACGCTCACCCTCCGGACCCTAGGCCGTCGGGCCGACACCCACACCTCCCGGTGCCGCACCAGCCCCCAAGGCCGCGGCCTCCAAGCCGCGAGTGTGACGTTGGTGCCGCTCAGGACCCCTGGACCGGTGCAAGGACGTCACGGTCGGCGGGTCACGGTCGGAGCATCACGGTCGGCGGGTCACGGTCGGAGCATCACGGTCGGCGGGTCACGGTCGGAGCATCACGGTCGGCGGGACGGGGTGAGCGTGGCCAGGACGGCCGCCGCGACGTCGGCGAAGACCTCGTCGGGATCGCGCGAGGCGTCGATGACCGCATAGCGGGCAGGCGCCGCGGCCGCGAGGTCGAGGAAGCCCTGCCGGACGCGGCGGTGGAAGTCCAGCGGCTCGGCCTCGAGGCGGTCCGGGTCGCCCGCACGGGCCAGCCCGACCTCCGGGTCGAGATCCAGCACGACGGTCAGGTCGGGGACCAGGCCCTCGGTGGCCCACTCCGACAGCCGGGCCACGTCGGCGATCGCCAGGGTCCGCCCGGCGCCCTGGTAGGCGAGCGAGGAGTCGACGTATCGGTCGGTGATGACGACGGCGCCGCCAGCCAGCGCGGGGCGGATCACGGCGGCGACATGCTCGGCGCGGTCGGCGGCGTACAGCAGCGCCTCCGCACGCGGGCTCAGACCGTCCGACGCCCGGTCGAGGAGAAGTTCCCGGATCCGGCGGCCCGCGGGCGTACCGCCCGGCTCGCGCGTGGTGCGGACGTCGAGGCCGCGGGCGGCGAGCGCGTCGGCGAGCCGGCGTACCTGCGTGGACTTGCCCGCGCCCTCGCCACCCTCGAACGCGATGAACACGTCCGGACCCTAGTCGACGCCTCAGCCGCAGGCAGCGGTCTTCGTCGCCGACGCCCTGCCCGCGCCTGCGCCGGCCACGCCCGCGACCCTACCGACGTGGCCCGCGTCCCCCTCCCACCGTCGAGTTGTTAGGCGTTCATCGGTCGATCGAGCGGCCAACGCCTAACAACCCCTGTGGCGCCGGGCTCTCACGCGGCCTCGGCGAACGGGATGCGCAGTGCGGCGGCGATACGGCGCGCGACCCCGGCCGGATCGAGGCGGGCCGCGATACCCGCGACCCGGATGGCGAGCGCATCCTCGCTGATCGCGAGATCGGACTGGCGGTCGAGGTCGTCCCACATCCGAAGGACCGACAGGTGGACCGCACCGTCGATCTCCAGGTGGACGATCCTGCCGTCGGCGCGCCGCCACCACGCGTCGAGGTAGCGGCGCTTGCCCCTCGAGTCCACGCGTACGGCCTGCCGGTACGGAAGCGGCAGTCCGAAGCGACGGCACAACTTGGCGACGTCGATCTCCGTCATGGCCTGAGAGCCGCCCGCCACGTCGACGAGGGTGGCGGCAAGGAGGCGACGACGACGTACCTGCCCGGCCCGGCCCAGCTCCGCGTAGACGAGCTCGGGTGTCGTGAGTCGCTGCTGGATGGCCCCCACGACCACGGCGCAGCCGCCTCGAGCGGTCGCGGCCCACGCGCCGGCGTCGATGACAGCTCTGGCCACCGAGACCCGTGCGGGTCCTCCTGACCGCACGATGTCCGACGGCGTGAACCTTCGCGAGACGTGCAGCTTGATCCAGGGCAGCATCCGCCGCGTGTGGTGGTAGCCGATCGGCACGACGACGTGGACGCTTTGGCGTTCGAACCCCTCGAGACCGGCCGCCTCGGCGGCGGTCCACGCCGCCAAGGCCGACCCCGGTCCCACGTGGATCAGCGCGATCCACCACCGCGCCTCCCTCGTCAGGGGTCCCCGGTGCACAACAACGGCACGGCCGACGATGCGCCACCGACGAGCGCGGACCGCCCAGGCGACCGCGTCTGCGCTGACCCCGAGCTCGCGCAGCTGATGTCGGCTCAACACACCTGCCTGCTCGGCTGCAGTGGCGTCGATGAGGTCGTGGGGCAGCGGCGGCATGCCACATCGTTGCCCGCCAATCAGGGGCAGCGACCACGGTCCACAGCCCAACCTCACCGCTCAGACGGCTTGTTAGGCGTTGGGAGGTCGATAGACCGACGAACGCCTAACAGGTTGGTCAGGAGGAGCGGGAAGCGGAGGTCTTCGTCGCGGAGGTCTTCGTCGCTGCTGCCTTCTTGGCCGCGGTCTTCTTGGCCGCGGTCTTCTTGGCCGCGGTCTTCTTGGCCGCCGTCTTCTTCGCGGCCGCCGTCTTCTTCGCGGCCGCCGTCTTCTTCGCGGCCGCTGACTTCTTCGCCGGGCCGCGAGAACGCTTCTCGGCGATCAGCTCGGCGGCGCGCTCGAGGGTCACCGTCTCGGCGGAGTCGCCGCTGCGCAACGTCGCGTTGGTCTGGCCATCGGTGACGTACGGGCCGAAGCGGCCGTCGCGCACGACGACCGGGCCGCCGCTCACCGGGTCGACGCCCAGCTCCCGCAGCGGTGACGCCGACGCACCGCGGCCGCGACCACGCGTCTTGGGCTGGGCGTACAGCGCCAGCGCCTCCTCCAGGGTCACCGTGAACAGCTGGTCCTCGTTCTCCAGCGACCTCGAGTCCGACCCCCGGCGCAGGTAGGGCCCGTACCGCCCGTTCTGCGCGGTGATCTCCTCGCCCGTCCCGGGGTCGACGCCGACGACCCGAGGCAGCGACAGCAGACGCAGCGCATCCTCGAGGGTCACCGAGTCCAGCGACATCTCCTTGAACAGCGAGGCGGTACGCGGCTTCACCCCACGACGCGACCCCTCCGGCAGCGCCTCGGTCACGTACGGGCCGAAGCGACCCGCGCGGGCGACGATCTCGGCGCCCGTCTCGGGGTTCACGCCTAGCACCCGGTCCCCCGACGGTGCCGCGAGCAGCTCCTCGGCCCGCTGCACCGTGAGCTCGTCCGGGGCGAGGTCCTCGGGCACGGACGCGCGCTCCTCACCACGCTCGATGTAGGGCCCGTAGCGCCCGACGCGAAGGGTGATGCCTTCCCCGATCGGCACGGTGTTGACGTCTCGCGCGTCGATGTCGCCGAGGTTCTCCACCAGCGCCCGCAGGCCGCCCAGCTCGTCACCGTCGGAGCCGAAGTAGAACCCGGTCAGCCACCCCACCCGGTCCTCCTCGCCGCCCGCGATTCGGTCGAGGTCCTCCTCCATCTGCGCGGTGAAGTCGTAGTCGACGAGCTCCCCGAAGTGCTGCTCGAGCAGCCGAGTCACGGCGAAGGCGAGCCAGGACGGGACGAGGGCGGAGCCCTTCTTGAAGACGTACCCGCGATCCAGGATCACCCCGAGGATCGACGCGTACGTCGATGGACGGCCGATCCCGCGTTCCTCGAGCGCCTTGACCAGCGTGGCCTCGGTGTAGCGGGCCGGCGGCTGGGTCTCGTGCCCGCTCGCCTCCAGCGAGGTCGCGGTCAGCGACATCCCGACACGCAGCGGCGGCAGCCGGCGCTCGTCCTCCTCGCCGGCGGGCTCGTCGCGGCCCTCCTCGTAGGCCGCGAGGAAGCCCCGGTGCGTGATGACCGTCCCGGAGGCGCCGAACTCGGCGTCGCGGCCGCCGCGCGCGAGCGCGCCGAGCCGCACGGAGACGGTCTGCCCGCGGGCGTCAGCCATCTGAGAGGCCACGGTCCGCTTCCAGATCAGGTCATAGAGGGCCAGCTCGTCGGGGGCCAGCTCGCCCGCGACCTCACCCGGCGTGCGGAAGTGGTCCCCAGACGGGCGGATCGCCTCGTGCGCCTCCTGGGCGTTCTTGACCTTGCGCGTGTACTGACGCGGTGCGTCCGCGACGTTCTCGGCGCCGAAGATCTGCGTGGCCGCGGCCCGCGCCGCCGAGATCGCCGCCGTCGACAACGTGGTCGAGTCGGTGCGCATGTAGGTGATGTAGCCGTTCTCGTACAGCCGCTGCGCGACGCGCATCGCCACCGAGGAGCTCATCCGCAGCTTGCGCGAGGCCTCCTGCTGCAACGTGGAGGTCATGAAGGGCGCGGCCGGCGAGCGGCGGTAGGGCTTCTCCTCGACGGTGCGGACCTCGTACGTCGCCCCGTCCAGGCCGTCCGCCAGCGAGCGCGCCGACGCCTCGTCGAGGGCGACGGCGGCAGCCGAGGTGAGCGTGCCGCGAGCGTCGAAGTCGCGCCCGCTGGCCACGCGAGCGCCGTCGACGGCCACCAGTCGCGCGTCGAAGGAGCCCGGCTCGAAGACGCCCTCGAGGTCCCAGTAACCCGCCCGCACGAAGGCCATCCGCTCGCGCTCACGCTCCACCACCATGCGCGTCGCGACGGACTGGACGCGGCCCGCGGACAGGCCGGCGCGGACCTTGCGCCACAGGACGGGGCTGACCTCGTAGCCGTACAGGCGGTCCAGGATCCGCCGGGTCTCCTGCGCGTCCACGAGGCGCTGGTCGAGGTCGCGGGTGTGGTCCACCGCCTCGCGGATCGCCTCCCGCGTGATCTCATGGAAGACCATGCGGCGCACCGGGACCTTGGGTTCGAGGACCTGCAGGAGGTGCCAGGCGATGGCCTCGCCCTCCCGGTCCTCGTCGGTCGCGAGGTAGAGCTCGTCGGCGCCCTTGAGCAGCCGGCGCAGGTCGGCGACCTTCTTGCGCTTGTCCGGGTCGACGACGTAGTACGGCTCGAAGCCGTGGTCGACGTCGACCGCGAACTTGGCGAAGCGGCCCTTCTTCTCCTGCGCGGGCAGCTCGCTCGGGGTCGGCAGGTCGCGGATGTGACCGATGCTCGCCTCGACGTCGTAGTCGGGACCGAGGTAGCCCGCGATCGTCTTCGCCTTGGCGGGCGACTCGACGATGACGAGCCGCCGAGGCTGCTCGCCTGCGGGCACGTTCTCTCCTCCTGCTCGGTCGTTGCGCGTCGTCCGGCGGTCCGGTCACCCCATCCTGACTGGCTCCAGGAAGCCGTCGGACACCAGCCCCCTGACGGTGGGGGCGGCGGACTCCAGGAGCTCCCCCGGGGCGAGACCGTACGCCACCGCGACCGAGGTCAGCACGTCGTGCATGGTCGTGGCCCCGTCGCACGCGGCCAGGATGGCCGCGCAGACGTCGTCGACGTCGGCCGATCGGCACACGCCCGTGGCCTGGTGCAGGCGGGTACGGATCTCGCGCCAGGCCCCGCCGGCCGGTACGGCAAGCCGCTCGAGGGTGACCCCGTCAGGGACGGCGTACGCCGTCGCGTGCAGCCGCGCGTCGCCGTCGAGGCCGTCGGCGTGCACGGTGATGTCCAGGTCGCGCAGCCAGGCCTGCCGCGCGAAGAACCCCATGACGTGCGCGGCCACCGGCTGCTCCACCGGCTGGCGCAGGTCCTCGAGCACGCGCAGGTCACCGGGCCGGCCGTCGCCGGCGTGCAGGGTCACCCAGCCGAACCCGACGGCGTGGGCGTCGAGGGCCTCGAAGGCGTCCAGCCAGTCGGCGTAGAGCTCGGCGTAGTCCTCCGTGAGGTGCTCGCCGGCGTCGCGTAGCCACAGCGCGGCGTACGACGCGGGGTCGGCCACCTCTCGCTGGACCACCCAGGCGTCCACCCCGTCCGGGATCCAGCCCGCGACGCGGTCCCGCCAGTCCTGCCCGCGCACGTGCAGCCAGTTCGCGAGCAGCTGGCACCAGCCGCCGCCCTCGAGGTGCCAGCCCGCGGAGCGGACGATCAGCCGGCAGACGTCGTCACCGGGCAGGCCGGCGTCGCGGTAGGCCACCCGTCCCGTCGGCCCGACCACGAACGGCGGGTTGGACACCACGAGGTCGAAGCGCTCGCCGGCCACCGGCTCGAAGAGGTTGCCCAGGCGCAGCTCGTAGGTCACGTCGGACAACCCCGCCGTCAGGGCCGCCAGGCGCAGGGCTCGCGGGTTCGTGTCGGTCGCGACGACGTGGTCGGCGTGGGTGGTCAAGTGCAGCGCCTGGACGCCCGACCCGGTGCCCAGGTCGAGGGCACGCTCGACCTGGGGACGCACGGTCAGCTGCGCCAGCGTCGTCGAGGCCCCGCCGACGCCGAGCACGTGGTCGGGGGTGATGGGGCGGCGGTGCCCGCCCACCCCGATGCCGAGGTCGGACACGACGTACCAGTCGTGGCCCTCGTCGCCATACGGGCGGACGTCGACCACCGCGCGGGTGCGCTCGCCATCGCTGCGGAGCAGGCCCAGCTCCGCGGCGTCGTCCACGGGCAGCGCCGCGGCCGCCGCCTCGTCCGGCACCGGGGTCTGGAGGACGAAGAGCCGGGTCAGGGTCTCCAGCGGCGAGCCGCCGGTCGTCGCCCGCAGCCCCGGGACGACCTCGCCGTTGGCGAGGGCGCCGTACGCGGCCGGGCCGAGCAGGTCGGTCACGCCGTCCACGGTGTAGCCCGCGGCCAGCAAGGCCGCGCGCAACCGCGCGCAGACCGAGACGTCGGGTCCGCCCAAGGCGTCAGACGGTGGCATCCACCGTGTCGCCGACCGCGATCGGGCGGCGCTTGGAGACCCAGACCGCGCCGACGACGACGACAGCGGCGACCAGGGCGATGAGGACGCGCAGCACGGTGCTCGCATCGGCGCCGTAGAAGAGTCTGACCACGGCGGGGGCGACCAGGAGGGCGACGAGGTTCATCACCTTGATCAGCGGGTTGATGGCCGGGCCTGCGGTGTCCTTGAACGGGTCGCCGACCGTGTCGCCGATGACGGTGGCTGAGTGGGCATCCGAGCCCTTGCCGCCGTAGTGGCCGTCCTCCACGAACTTCTTGGCATTGTCCCAGGCCCCGCCGGAGTTGGCGAGGAAGACGGCCATGAGCATGCCGGTTGCGATCGCGCCTGCCAAGTACGCCGCCAGCGCGCCGAAGCCCAGCGAGAAGCCCAGCGCGATCGGGGTGAGGACGGCCAGGAGACCCGGGGTCGCGAGCTCGCGCAGGGAGTCCTTGGTGACGATGTCCACCACGCGGCCGTACTGCGGCAGCTCCGTGCCGTCCATGATCCCCGGATGGTCGCGGAACTGGCGGCGCACCTCGAAGATGACCGCCCCCGCTGCCCTGGACACCGCGTTGATCGCGAGCCCGGAGAACATGAACACGACCGCTGAACCGATCAGCAGCCCCACGAGCGTGTTGGGCTGCGTGATGTCGAACGACGCGTTGAGCTTGTCGAACCCGGTGAGGGCCCCGGCGTCGACCTTCGCCTTCACCAGGGCGGTGGCCACCGTGTCGGTGAACGACCCGAACAGGGCGGTCGCGGCGAGCACCGCCGTGGCGATGGCGATGCCCTTGGTGATCGCCTTGGTGGTGTTGCCGACCGCGTCGAGCTGGGTGAGGACCTTGGCCCCCTCGCCGTGCACGTCGCCCGACATCTCGGCGATGCCCTGGGCGTTGTCGGAGACCGGCCCGAAGGTGTCCATCGAGACGATGACGCCGACAGTGGTCAGCAGACCGGTCCCGGCCAGGGCCACCGCGAACAGCGAGACGATGATCGAGCCGCCGCCGAGCAGGAACGCGCCGTAGACGGCGGCGCCGATGAGCAGGGCCGAGTAGACCGCCGACTCGAGGCCGAGCGAGATGCCGGAGAGGATGACCGTGGCTGGACCGGTGAGCGAGGTCTTCGCCACGTCGTCGACCGGGCGGCGGTGGGTCTCGGTGAAGTAGCCGGTGAGCTGCTGGATGATCGCCGCGAGCACGATCCCGATCAGGACGGCCCCGATGGCGAAGGTCCGCGGGTCCTTGTTGACCAGGCCGCTGGTGCCACCGTCGAGAGCGTGGAAGGTGCTGGGCAGGTACAGGAACGCCGCGATCGCGACGAGGACGGCCGACACGACGGCAGAGATGAAGAAGCCGCGGTTGATCGCGGCCATGCCGCTCTTGTCGCCGGGCCGCGGGGTCACCGCGAGAATGCCGATCACGGCCGTGATGACGCCGATGGCGGGGACGATGAGCGGGAAGACCAGACCCTGGGTGCCGAAGGCCCCCTTGCCGAGGATGAGCGCGGCGACCAGCGTGACGGCGTAGGACTCGAACAGGTCGGCCGCCATGCCGGCGCAGTCCCCGACGTTGTCGCCGACGTTGTCGGCGATGGTCGCGGCGTTGCGCGGGTCGTCCTCCGGGATGCCCTGCTCCACCTTGCCGACCAGGTCCGCGCCGACGTCGGCAGCCTTGGTGAAGATGCCGCCGCCGACCCGCATGAACATGGCGAGCATCGCGGCCCCGAAGCCGAAGCCCTCGAGCACGTTGGCGGCGTTCTCCCGGTAGATCAGCACGACGGAGGCGGCGCCGAACAGGCCGAGGCCGACGGTGAACATGCCCGCGACGCCGCCGGTCCGGAAGGCGATCCGCATGGCCCGCTGAGCCCCGCTGGTGTTCGCGGCGGCAGCCACCCGGACGTTGCCGCGTACGGCGAGCCACATGCCCATGTAGCCGGTGGTGGCCGAGAAGACAGCCCCCACGAGGAAGAACGCGGAGCGGCCGAACCGCTGCTGCATGTCGTCCGCCGGCAGGGCGAAGAGCAGGAAGAACACGACGACCGCGAAGATGGCGAGCGTCCGGAACTGGCGGTTCAGGTACGCCGCTGCGCCCTCCTGCACCGCCCGGGCGATGGACTGCATCGAGGGCGTGCCCTCGTCGGCCGCGAGCACCTCGCGGGCGAAGACGTACGCGACACCGAGGGCGGCCAACGCCACCAGGGCCACCACGACCACGAGCGCGAGGTTGCGCCCGGTGATGGTGATCAGACCGCTGGTTGCAGCGGCGAGGTCGGCCGGAGCCATTCATCCTCCTTGTGAGCGCCAGGGTGCCCCACGCCCGGGACCAGGGACGTGTCGACCAGGGGCCGACGGGTCCAAGGGTGCAGCACCGACGCGCGGTAGCGAGCGTCACACCGTCGGAGCGGACGTCCGCGCGTCACGGCGCCGTCGGCGGGGCGGAGTCTAAGGGCTGGAACGCTTCCCACCCAAGCGAGGGTGATCGGTGTCACGCCGAAGGGCCCCGGCGGCGGCCACCTGAGGCGGCCGACTCGTTCCCTCGCCGGGGCCCGGGCGGCACCCCGGCCACGCCGGCGCCGGGGCGGGCGAGCGGCCACACCATCCGCACCCGCCGCTCGTCCTCGCCCCGCTCGACGACCACGTCGTGGACCAGCCCGGTGAGGACGGCGAGCCCCAGTCCGGGCTCCGGCTCGGGGGCCTCGGCGGGCCCGCGGTCCGCCACCTGCACCGACAGGGCGCCCGGGCCGTCCTCGAAGACGACGACCACGGGGCTGTCCAGACCAGCGGCCTGGTGAATGGCGACCGCGCGGGCGCAGGCCTCCCCCACCGCGAGGCGTACCTCGTCCAGCGCGTCCTCGGACAGCCCGGCACGGCGCGCGAGCGAGGCCGCGACCAGCCGGGCGGTCCGCACGTGCGCGGTGAGCGGCGAGAACCGCAACTCGACCGTGGGCACGGCGCTCAGCTCGACGCGGCGACGGCCTGCTCGACCGTGGCGTGGATCGGGAAGACCTTGGTCAGCCCGGTGATGCGGAAGATCTTGAGGATTCGCTCCTCGTCGCAGACGAGGGCCAGCGAGCCGTCGTGCGCGCGCACGCGCTTGAGCCCGCCGACGAGGACGCCGAGGCCGGTCGAGTCGAGGAACTCCACCCCGCTCATGTCGACCACCAGGTCGTACTGGCCCTCGTCCACCAAGGAGATGATCTGCTCGCGCAGCTTGGGCGCCGTGTAGACGTCGATCTCCCCCGCCACGGCCACCACCGTCTTGTCGCCCACCGTGCGCGTCGCCAGGGTCAGTTCCACACCCCGCTCCTCCCGTTGTCGGGCCCACGGCCCGCGTCGATTCAACCACCCTCCACGAGAACCCCTCGCCGTCGGCCGTGACGGCGTGGGGGCGTCAGGCCCCGGTGCGAGACTGGGCCCACCGTGACCGCGCACGCAGACATCGCCGTCCCCAGCCAGGCGTCGCCGGCGCCCGAGGCGTTGCTGGCGCGCCTGGAGCGGGGCCGCGCCGAGCGGGTGGTCCACGTACATCGCCTGCCCCCGCGGCCGGCCGTGCTCGCCGACTGGCCGGACTGGTCAGACCCCGACGTAGTGGCCGGGTTCGCCCAGGTCGGGGTCGCCCGGCCCTGGGCGCACCAGCTCGAGGCCGCCGAGCACGCCTGGGCGGGACGAGACGTCGTGGTGAGCACCGGTACGGCCTCCGGCAAGTCGCTCGCGTTCCTGCTCCCGGCGCTGTCCGCCGCACGGGGCGCTCCCGGACGGGGGGCGACCACTCTCTACCTCGCCCCGACCAAGGCCCTGGCGGCCGACCAGCGAAGGGCCCTCGGAAGCCTGGCGATCCCCTGGCTACGGGCGGCGACCTACGACGGCGACACGCCCGACGCCGAGCGCGACTGGGTACGGGCGCATGCGTCGTACGTGCTCAGCAACCCCGACATGCTCCACCGCTCGATCCTGCCCGGCCACCGACGGTGGGCGGCCTTCTGGCGTTCGCTGCACTTCGTGGTGGTCGACGAGTGCCACGTCTACCGCGGGGTCTTCGGCTCGCAGGTCGCGGCCGTGCTGCGCCGGCTGCGCCGGGTCGCCCGCCGCTACGGCGCCGACCCGGTGTTCCTCCTCGCCTCCGCGACCGTCGCCGAGCCTGCCGCCTTCGCGGCCGCGCTGACCGGTCGGCCGGCCGTCGCCGTCACCGCCGACGCCTCGCCGCGCGGCGAGCGGCTGGTCGCGCTGTGGGAACCCCCGCTCGTGGACCTGCCCGGGGAGCACGGCGCCCCGGTCCGGCGCTCGGCGCTGGCCGAGACCGCGGACCTGCTCACTGACCTGGTGCTCGAGGGGGCCAGCTCGCTGGCCTTCGTGCGCTCCCGACGGGGAGTGGAGACGGTCGCGAACCTGACCCGCGCGCACCTGTCGGAGGTGGACCCCTCTCTGGGGGAGCGCGTCGCCGCCTACCGCGGCGGTTTCCTGCCGGAGGAGCGGCGCGCGCTCGAGGCCGACCTGGTGTCCGGCCGGCTCAGGGCACTGGCCACGACCACGGCCCTGGAGCTCGGGATCGACGTGAGCGGGCTCGACGCGGTGGTGCTCACCGGCTGGCCCGGCACGTTCATGTCGATGTGGCAGCAGGTCGGCCGCGCGGGGCGCTCGGCGCGGGGAGCCCTCGCCGTCCTCGTGGCGCGCGACGACCCGCTCGACACCTATCTGGTGCACCACCCGGAGGCGGTCTTCGGGGGCCCGGTGGAGGCCGCGGTCCTCGACCCGGACAACCCCTATGTCCTCGCCCCGCACCTGCTCGCCGCGGCCGCGGAGTCTCCGCTCGTCGAGGAGGAGGTGGCCGACTTCGGTGCCGGTGCCCGCTCGCTGCTGGACGACCTGACCGACCGGGGCATGCTCCGCAGGCGTCCGACCGGCTGGTTCTGGACCCGCCCTGAGCGCGCGTGCGACCTCACCGACCTGCGCGGCACCGGCGGCTCGCCGGTCCAGGTCGTCGAGCAGGACACCGGCCGGCTGCTGGGCACCGTCGACCCCGAGGCGGCCGACCGCACGGTCCATGAGGGCGCCGTGTACGTCCACCAGGGCCAGACCTTCCTCGTGCAGGCACTGGACCTCGCGGATGGGGCGGCATTGGTGCGCCCGGCACGTCCCGAGTACTCGACGACGGCGCGCGTACGGACCGAGGTCCGCATCATCGGCGAGGCGGCCGCCCAGGACTGGGGACCCACCCGCCTCGTCCTCGGAGACGTCGAGGTGAGCAGCCAGGTCGTCTCGTTCCTGCGCAAGCGGCTGGTCACGGGGGAGGTGCTCGGCGAGCAGGCCCTCGACCTGCCGGTCCGCACCCTGCGGACCAAGGCGGTGTGGTGGACGCTGGCCCCCGAGCAGGTCGCCGAGAGCGGCGTGGGTCCCGCCGCCCTCCCGGGCGCGCTGCACGCCGCCGAGCACGCGGCCATCGGCCTGCTCCCCCTCGTCGCCACCTGTGACCGCTTCGACGTCGGAGGGGTGTCCACCGTCCTTCACCCCGACACCGGACTGCCCAGCGTGTTCGTCCACGACGGGCACCGAGGTGGTGCGGGGTTCGCCGAGCGGGGCTGGGCCGCTGCTCCCGAGTGGCTGGCGGCGACCCGCCGGGCGATCGCGACCTGCGAGTGCGCCGACGGTTGCCCGTCGTGCGTCCAGTCCCCCAGGTGCGGCAACGGCAACGACCCCCTCGACAAGCCTGGGGCCATCGCCGTGCTCGACGTCCTCCTCAGCTCGCGGCCGGGCTGAGCGGCGGGCCGGCCCTCGCCCGGGCGCGCGCCTGCCCGAGATCGTGCAGCGCCCCGCCGAGACCGACGCCGGCAACCACGCGCACCTGCCACCCGTCGATGCGGCAAGCGAGCAGCCGCGCGCCCTGCGCCCGGGCCACCGTCGCGGCGGCCGCGCACGCGTGGCCGTCCAGGACGTGGGCGGCACCGGCCAGGGCGGCCAAATCGGCGGCAGCCTCGGCGCGCTCGCGGCACAGGGCGACCTGGGCGAGGACCAGGACCAGCAGGCCGGCACACCCGAGCACGGCGGCCAGCGCGAGCACGACCACCGTCGCCGAGCCATCCTCACCGAAGCGGCGGCCCGTCACCGTGGCTGCTCGGTGTCAGCGACGGCGTGCCCGGACACGGAGAACCCGGGCAGCGCCAGCCCGGGAAGCGGCCGAGCGATCGCGCGGACGTCGACCCGGACCAGCGCGCCCAGGCGGGTGAGAGCCACGGTCGCGCCGGGCGGGGCCTGCCGGGCCGCGGTCGCCGCCACGAGGGCCGGCGAGTCCCCCCGGGCCGCCGCCCTGGCGCCGGCGCGGGCCGCGTCCTGGCAGGCGAGCAGCTCGGCAGCCGCCCGTACCCCGCTCAGACAGGCGAAGAGGACGACGAAGAGCAACGGCAGCACGACGGCCGTCTCGGCGGCGACGGACCCTCGGTCGGAGCGCCGGTGTGGCCCTGCGGGCGGACGCCTGGTCCGCCCGCAGGGGTGCACCGGGCCAGTGCGGGTCGCCGGTCGGGCGAGACGGCTCAGAGCAGCCAGCTCAGCCCCTTGGTGATGACCTTGACGATGAGGTTGACGACGGTGTCGCTCTTGAGGATCTCGTAGAGGATCCCCGCGAACCCGCACGCGGCGACGGTGGTCACCGCGTACTCCGCGGTCACCGCGCCGTCGTCACGCAGTCGGGCCCATCGGGCGCCCAACGCGGCCCAGTGGTGGGAGCGGGGGGTGGACATGCTGGCCTCCTCGGCGCCGGCAGCCGGCCGGGGCGGGCCCCGCGTCGGGCGAGGCCGTCTCAGGCTGCCCGCCCGCGCTGCGTCGACCCCGGCTCCGCGGAGATCTGTGGGTGGCCCCGGGGGCTGTGGATCGAGCAGCAGAGCTCCGGCCCGAGTGGATGGAGCAGCGGTGGATCGAGCACCAACGCCCCCTCGGCGCTCAGGAGAGCAGGGTCCGGCCGACACCGATGACGGTCGGAACCACAGCGAGCAGCAGGAAGCCCGGCAGGAAGCAGGCACCCAGCGGGGCGAGCGCGTGGACGCCGGCGGCACGCACGGCCGCGGAGGCGGCGGTCTCGGCCTCCCGGCGCAGGTCCTCGGCGAAGCGATCGATGGTCGCGGACACCGAGGTCCCGTGCTCGGCGGCTCTCGTGAACGCCCGGCCGACCGGCGCCAGGGCCGGATCGGCGCCGGCCCAGGCGGTGGCTGGCGGGGCACCCAGGGCCAGGGCCGCGGTCACGGCCCGCAGGTGCCCGGCCAGCGGGTCGCCGACGGCCTCCGCCGTGGCGCGCAGCGCCGCCTCCAACGGGAGCCCGGCATGGACGGCTGCGGCGAGGAGGTCGGCGGCCCACGGCAGCTCGGTGGTCAGGGCCCGCCGTCGGGTGCGGGCGGCCGAGCTCTCCAGCCGGCCCAGCCAGCGCGCGAGCGCGACCGCCGCGGCGGCGCCCAGGCCCAGCCCCACCGGACCCCCGACGACCATCGCGACCAGCGCCCCGCCGACCACGGTCGCAGCCCCGCTGAGCAGGCTGCGACCGCCCGCACGGGACCGGTGGGGAGTGCGGCGACGGACCGGCGCGCGCCCCGAGGCGCGCGGCTCGCGCAGCACCCAGACGGCCGCCCCGGTCAGCAGTCCCCCGAAGACGCCGGTCACCACCGCAGGGCCGCCTCCGCGATCCGGTCGGTCCAGGCCAGGCCGAGCAGCTCCAGTGA
>Ga0335071_10002419_pt1 | contig 19981 bp, 16 predicted proteins | sample Lox_Sample_15_FD_206724 | JGI IMG/M metagenome (GOLD analysis project Ga0335071, IMG submission 206724) | Soil microbial communities from Loxahatchee National Wildlife Refuge, Florida, United States - Lox_Sample_1.5 | ecosystem: Environmental > Terrestrial > Soil > Wetlands | place: USA...
AATCTGCATAACCTGCATTTACACTATAAGCAGCGCTATCTGAACAGATAAAGAGAACCGAGATGCTGGCCGGGGATGAAAACAACCAAATATGAAGAGGCAATCATAAGGAAACGGGCAGACTCCTTTGCAGGCCTGGACAATATAACAGAATAGTGAATTGGCAACGTTCATTGCGGGAACCTCCTGGTTGGGCCGAAGTCCCATTTGAATGCAAAAGGAGTCGCTCATCTGTCAGCGAGGAATTATGAAAAAAAGCTATCAAGACCCCGGCCCGCTCGCGGACAAGGCGGACGGGGAGAGCGCAGTGCTCGCGGATATCTCCTCGATGCCTGAACCGGATCACGCCATTGCCGAACGTCTCCACGCCATCATCAAAGCCAATGCCCCGATCCTCTCGCCGAGGCTCTGGTACGGGATGCCCGCTTATACCAGGGAAGGCAAAATCGTCTGTTTCTTCCAAAGTGCCCGGAAGTTCAGAACAAGGTACGCGACGTTTGGTTTTCAGCACGAGGCGAACCTTGACGATGGTGAGATGTGGCCGGTCGCCTTTGCCCTCAAGGAGATAACCCCAACCACTGAGGCGAGGATCGCTGCTCTCGTGAAGAAAGCGGTGAGTTAATGAATTGTGAGATCGGCACCGGATTGGGGTCGACCGCCGGTCCCGTTCGATGAAACCCATCCTGTCGAAGTGACACCTTAAGAATGAATGAGGATGTTAACAGAGCACACAAGCTTTAAAATCAGAATCTATCAGACAGGCAGCGACTGCAGAACGGGACTTTGCGCGTGACATGGGCTGCTGTCCCGCAATTATGGCAATAAAATCCGTTACTGTCAAGAACCGGCTGCCCTTTCTGCCTGTTCTGGCAGTGCGTGCAAAATGGGGCCGTCCTCCGGTAATCCATCGGGGAACCACAGGTGATGCAGTAGCCGCCGCCCCCGAGTGCTTCGTGGAAAAACCTGGTTAAAAATCCAGTGCCGCCAGGGGCCGCCCTCTCCTCTTCTCTCTCATCAGGACGACCTGTCGGACCCGATTTTCGTTGGGAATCGGAAAAATTCGTCTGGAGGCGACTTTCGGCTTCGATTGCTGCTATCGCGTCGCAGGCGGAGGCAAACATCTTTTCATCGGCTGTTTCCGAGAACGAGACCCCGAGATCGAAAGGTGATCTCCCTGGTGATTCCAGGAGGTTGTACGAAGTGATGATGCCGGATGATTCGTTCATGAATAGATTTGTGCGCAGGAGTTCGCATACGAACACCCTGATATGCGGGCATTCCTTTAATATGGCAATTTCCGACGGATCTCCTACGATGAAGCGATCTCCGTAATATAACCTGATATCAGGGAGCCCGTCTCCACTCCTGACCCTTTGTATGAGGCTTGCAGGCAGGGTGAGGTCCCGGCTGGCCAGGGACAGGGATCGCCCGGATCCGGTGATAATCCTGTCGACAATCTCCCTCATTTCATCTCGACGGACAAGCGTTGCCATCAGGGACATTTGGTATCCACTGACGATTAACGTTACCGGGATGATACCCGATTCAAGGCAGATTTTTACCGGCGAATACTGGAAAGAGTGAAAAACCAGACGTCAGTTCCGGTTATTGTCCCATAACCCTGCCTGGCGTGACAAAGACCTGCGGGCCCGGGTTTCCCTGTACACCCTGCGCCAGGGAACCCGGAGTCTTCCGATAATACCGGGACAGATGGCCATCTTCCCAGCCTTCTCACGTCCGGGAAGCCGACGACCTGCAGGATTTTCCGGGGCGCCAGACCTTCATGTCAGGCTTGGTCGATTCTTCCCGGTCGTCATCCCCGCTGCGGTACCTGATCTGGCGTGCGTCCTTGAAATTCCATTCCTCCCTGATCAGGGAGCGCTCCCTGAGTTTCTGGAGTGCGTACCTGACCGTTCTCGGGGGAAGTCCGGTCAGTTTTCCTATCTCTTTATGAGTGAGTGCTTCGCCTTTCGAAAGAAGGGAGTGCACTAGCAATGCTGAAGGTGGCAACTTCATGGTATCTTCCTTTTTCTCGTGTCCTGTGCGGTGGCAATGGCACAGGGCTGTTTGTATACCGGAACATCTATCGACATGCATAAAATATTCACACGATATCATGAGTTCATAGCTCGAACCAGGAGGTTCAAAACGGACTACCGGTTCCGATGAAGACCTGGCCGGTAAGATCGCTTTCAAAAACCAGGGATTTTTGTACGAAGATGCGTCATCGACAGAAAATTCTTTAATTTGCGAGAATGAAGGTGTACAGAATGGTAAAGAAATCAAAGACGGCACCCGAACAGGAGCCGATGAAACTGTTCTACATATTCTACAACCAGGAACGGTGGGATAACTGGCTCTCCCGATTGAGGGAATCGAATTTTGATGTGGTCGAAGGGAGCGACGACATGCCCGACGGGTTCCAGGCCCTTTATAATTTCGGTCAGGACATTACCCTCTCGGTCTTGAAGATCATCAGGTTGCACCAGAACCAGCGGTTTTCATTGGAAGAGACATATGACAAACTCGACCATGTCGAGAAGATCATCATGTCGGAAGCACCGCAAGACGCTATCGAGGAAGTCGTCGAATCTCTGCAACTTTCGATGCTTGTCCTTTTTGCGTCCTGCAGGAAATTCCTCCAGGGGGATTACCGAACCGATATCAAAGTCCTCGTAAAGGAGGGGCGCAAACTTATCGACGACGACATGGAGATGGCACTTGGTGTTGCCGCAGAAATCGGGGCGAACGTCATCAACGGGGCCACATGCTGCAGTAAATATGTTAAGGACGACATCGACCAGCCGACCCTTTTTGACGAGTGGCTGATCGAGGTCGAGACAATGAACGAGGCTATGTCGTCGCTTAAAAATTTTGATGAGGAAGCCGGAGAAGCGACGTGATCGCCGAGAAGGCACGGTTCCGGAGCTCAAGAAAACTAGAACGCCTGGTCGGATACCGGCTGCCGGTATCGGCCTTTCACGGGACAACCCTCGAGGCAGTCTCGGTAAAACTTAATTTCGATCACCTCGACCCGGCGGTACGGTCCCAGATGCTCGCATTTTTCGAAGATTTCCTCCGGTGCCGCTGCAGGGAGTCTCCATTATGCGATTGTCCCGCGAGAAAATTTGCATCCCTGATCATCGACCTCCGGGAACGGGGACTCGATCACCGCCAGATAAGCAGTCATCTGCTCGATGAATACGGTATCGAGATCTACCCGGCCGATATCCTCTCGTTCCTCGAAGATTCCGTGCATGTCCTCGAGGCGGTCCGGGATATCGCCGGCCTTGAAAAAAGGGACCACCTGCAGGCAAAAGCAAACGAACATATCGGTCTCATCGCCCGGTAGGCCGAAGTCCGTGCCGGCGCCAGGTATCAGGAGCGAATACCTCTTCTAACATTACTCCGATAACTTCTCCGGAGTTGCACAATGCCAAGGGTACTCGATGAGCATGATCTCGTGATATTAAGAAAACTGGCCCCCGAATGTGAGGAGATGATCTGTTCCGGATCGGGAGTAGAATTCCGTTCGCTCCTCCCTCCTGTTGCCAATCATTATGCGAAGAATGAGGAGGACTTTAGGGAACGGTTAAACCGCCTGGACAACCGGGACCTGGTCTATCTCATAGAAAAGATGCGGTCGGGCGAGGAGAGCGTTGCCTGTATCCCTCCGGAAATGGCCGAGGTCCTCATCGACGTCGTCAACCTGCGGATAGGTAAACCGGAAGCCGGGGAAGTCCTGAATATCTACATGACCATGGACGAATGTTAGACAAGTACCAGGAGAACGGCCCGGCACCGGTTCACGCCCTCTCCGCGGTACGGGAAATGCTTGCAAAGAATATCGCGGCAAGAAACCCGAATATCGGACCAGGACGGTTCTCCTCAACCGTCACCGAGATATTGTTTGCTCTGACCGCTGCCCGCCTCCTCGAATCTGCGGGATGTGTCCGGGGTTCGTCCGGGCTCAACGCTCATATCAGGGAACAGGGCCTTCTGAAGGGATTGTCAGCATTTCTTACCGGTTTGGGAGTCCCGCCGGGTGACCTGGGTTGCGGCCCGTCGTATGTTCCCTGGGGTCACGAGACTCAGTCCAGGTTTTCTGACCTTATCCTGGACGAAGGACTGAGCGAAAATCTGATAGCCCTGACCGAAGGACCAGGATTTACCGAAGGATGGAAAGATTACTCACGGGACACGGGAACCGGTATACAGGACTCTTTCCTCTCTCAGCAGGTCAGGTTATCATCCAAAAACCGCATGGTCATTGAAGAGACCGGGAGAGCAGATTACCGTCCCGGTCCTGGCTCTCTCCAGGCGACGTGTGTCAGGGAGGTATTTGACAGGATTCTCGATGAGGGGTTGTCGGGAAGGGATCCAGGATCGGGAAATACATTCAGGATCCTCGATCCTTGTCCCGGTACGGGACGAACGCTCGCAGCCGCATATGCCCATATGCTTGAATGGCACCTGTCGTGGTACAGGGTTCACCTCGTTCCCCAGTTAAGGAACGGAAAGGACCCTTTGTCGCGAAGCGTCCAGAATGTTATTCCGAGGCGGGGGCCCGGGATTGAAATGCAGGGATTTTGTCCCCTCCCGGTCTGCGAAACCGGGGACGGAGATTATTGCCTGACATGGGGTGAAAAAGCGAGGATTCTGGCGGAATCGGTTTTCGCATCAGACGACGATCCCCAGGTAGTTATGGTATCCAGGTTGTCATTGCTCTCGCACCTCCTCGATCACCTGACCTACCCCGATTTGGTGTCTTTTAAGCCGGACCTGGTCATCGGTATATTATGCAGAAATATCAGGACCTGGGACTCCCTGGGCAGGGAAACAGGATATGGGCCACAAGTCCCTGAAACAACCGGGCCCCCCCATCATGGAGACAGGCCCGTCACAGATACGTTATTTCCTGACATTGCAGCTGAAGGGGGATTTGATCTCGTCATCTGCCGCTGCTGCAGTCCGCCCCTGAAGAACGAGAACGAAACCTTTCACCCCCCTCTCCGCCACCGCAGGGCCGCAGGACGCCCGGGAGACCTTGAACAGGCCTGTATCAGGTTCGGGCTTTCGGTCCTGAAAAAAGGAGGTGTGTATCTGGGTACCGGCACCGGCAGGTGGTTGAGAGACCCGGGTGCATCCCGGTTCAGGGTATGGCTTTCCGGGTTCCAGTTACAGGAGATTATCTGGTTTGCACCAGCGCCTGTGCATAACCGAATGAAAATGCCCCATGTCCTGACAAGCATCATAAATACCCCCGCTTCCCGGTCATTCATCGCAGGGATTGCCGAAGAGACCCCCGTTGACCGTGAGGGAAACCCTGTCCGGGTTCTCTCCCGTAAAGTGGACCAGCGTTCGCTCGGTGAAAAACCCTGGTTGCTCTTTGAAATAAGTCCGTTACGACTCCGGAACCTGATCCAGAGCCGTGGGTCCGCTCTTTCACAGGTCATGCTCGGAGAATATTTCCAGCCGGGTCAGAAGTCCCCCGGGGGTTTGCTGATCAGTCGCGAACATGCCGAACTGGTCATGAAAAAAGATCCAATCTTGCAGCCATTTCTCCTCCCGTTCGTCTGTTCCGGGGAAATCTCTCCCTATTCCCCAATAAAATCCGAAAAATACCTCGTCGTGATGCCGAAAGGGACGACATTAAACCTTGCCGATAACAAATCCGACCCGGTGTCCTGGTTCTCGTCATATCACGCGACTTTTTTCAATATTTTCTCGAGGGTATCGGCTAATGAACATGGACCTGCATCCCGGAAACAAGGTTGCTGGTGGGAATGGACCGGACGGAATATACCAGATTTTCTCCATGGACCGGTCCTGTTGCTGGGCTGCGGAGGAGAGGGGTCCCGGCCCGGGTGGGCTATAGCTCCACGGGGGGCATATCCCGGCCCTGGCGTGGCGGCGCTGCCTGCACGCGACCTTTCCATGATTGGCATACTCAATTCTTTCGTCTTTTTGTTATACCTGTTTTCATCGGCAGCCGGACCTGAGCGGGCAGGGGCGTGGAGCAAGGCAGTCCCTGAGTTTCCCCTGGTCCTCCCTGACCCCGAATGCAGTGCGGAAACCGATCTCGCAAATAGGATAACGCTTCTTGTGAAGCGCCGTTTGTCCCTCGGTTCAGGATTACAAAATGCCCCTCCCGACAGCGGTTATGACCTTTTGCATCGCGAAGCGGCAGCATGCGAAGATGAGATCGACCGGGACGTCGGCAGGTTGTACGGGATGACCGATACAGACGCAGCCGAAGCCCGGTATATTGTCTCCATGCACCTGCAAAAACTGGCCGGCGGCGGAATTCGTCGTCGATAAAAACAGGGACCCGGCCCGGGACCATAGGTGCCGGCACGAACTCCCGGTGTCAATGCAACAGGTTTTTTTGTCAGGTATACCTGTATTGTACTGAAGTCCCACGGAGGGACCCCATCCCATGCCTTCACGCGGAATCAGGGATTGGAATATCACCCGGAGCTCGAGATACAATGATTTCAGTTCTTCTCATCGAGGATGACAATGCCCTTCTTGAACTTACACGGGACTATCTTGCAAGGAATGGGACAATATTTGTGGATACGGCCCAATCTGGGGAAGATGCGCTCTCGAAAATTGGAAAACGATCCTATGACGCCGTCGTATCCGATTACCTGATGCCCGACATGGATGGAATCGGGCTTCTTAAAACGCTCCGGGGCTCCGATAACCGCGTCCCGTTTATCATGTTTACCGGGAAATCACAGGAACAGGTGGTCATCGAGGCGCTCAACAACGGTGCCGATTTCTTCCTGCAAAAAGGCGGGGATCCGAAAACCCGGTTCGCAGAACTTGAAAATATGATCAGGCAGGCCATATCCCGTCGGAAAGCGGAAGAAGGGCTCAGGCAATCGATCAGGAGATTATACGATATCATCAATTTTTTCCCTGATGCGACCTTCGCCGTTGACCGGGACGGACGGGTCGTGGCATGGAACAGGGCAATGGAGGCAATGACCGGCATTTCCGCGCAGGAGATGCTTGGCAGGGAAGACGGGGAGTATTCCCTTGCATTTTATGGGCAGAAACGCCCCCTCCTGATCGATCTGGTATTCGCACCCAGGGAGGAGATCATGCTCTGGGGCTATTATTCGATAAAAAAGAGAGGAGTAACCATCGAAGCCGAGGCCGACTTCATTAAGCAGGAATCAGAAGTGCACGTACTCTGGACGACAGCCTCTCCTCTCTTTGATGAACACGGAGCCGTGGCAGGGGCGATTGAATCGGTCCGGGATATTACCAGTTGTCGGAATGCAAAGGAATTAAGCAGCCGGTATGAATCCCGCTTCAGGGGACTGTTCGAACATTCGCCCCTGGCCATCGCGCTCTTCGACCTGAACGGGGATTTCGTGGAGATGAACAGGACCTGCATGTCATTGCTCGGGTCGGGGAAAGACGCATTGTGGAGGAGTTTTAACCTCTTCAGAGGCCGGGTCCTTCCTGTTTCTGCACGCGATGCGCTTGAGAGGGGGGAGAGCGTCAGGTTTTTTGTTTCCCGGGACCAGTCAGGTGAAGAAACGGGAAAAACAGTGTTTCCGTCGCTTAATCTCGATATCATGGTCATCCCGCTTAGAAACAAACAGAATCATTCCATGAACGGGTTTATCATGCAGTTCGGGAAGTCCGGGGCATCAGGTGTGTGAGAGATGCGGGAAGTTGCATCCCTCACCGTATCGTTAAGGTGATCGGGTAAGGCACAGGCTAAAATACCTTCCCAAAGCATAAGATCGTTCTTTTGGACGGCCAGGATCGGTTATTCATCCCCGGGACCAGAAATATGCAGACACCGGACCAGAAAATAAGGATTATCGCCCATATCGATATGGATGCTTTTTTTGCCGCCGTTGAAACCAGGGAACACCCGGAATTCCGTGGGAAACCCGTTATTGTTGGTGCCGACCCGAAGAGCGGGACCGGCAGGGGCGTGGTCAGCACGGCATCCTACGAAGCCCGTGTGTTCGGCATTCATTCAGCCATGCCAATTTCCCGGGCTTACGAGCGATGTCCGCAGGGGGTGTATGTCAGGCCTCATTTCGAACTTTACGTCAGGGTGTCGGGGGAGATCATGGATATTGTCAAGAAATACGGGGACCGGTTCGAACAGGTGAGCATCGACGAGGCCTATATCGACCTCTCATCCGCGGGAAGCTTCATGTCGGCCCGCGATCTGGCAGACCTGATGAAGAAGGAGATCAGGAGCGTCACCCGTCTTTCATGCTCGGTCGGGGTAGGACCCTCGAAGATCGTTGCCAAAATCGCTTCAGATTACAGGAAACCGGACGGCCTGACTGTAGTAACTCCTGGAGAGGTAGCAGAATTCCTGTCACCACTTCCGGTAGACAAGATCCCTGGCGTTGGAAAAAAGACGCGGGCCATACTTCATGGTATCGGTATCCTGTCGATCGGAGACCTGGTACGCGTGGATGTCCAGGAACTGATCGGCCTGTTCGGTAAATGGGGGGCCGTCCTCCACGACCTTGCAACCGGGATCGATTACCGGGAAGTCAGGCAGGAAGAGGGCTACAAATCGATCTCGAGAGAGACGACATTCGACAAGGACACGAATGAGGTCGCAGTACTTTGGAAAGTCCTCGGTGCGATGGCAGATGAACTTCATACGAGTGTCGTGGCCGAACGGCTTCGTTTCAAGACGGTCACAATCAAAGTCCGGGACGAACATTTCAGGACCTACACCCGGTCGAGAACTCTTGAACGCTATACCGACGATATCGGGATCATCAAAAGTACTGCGGAAGCCCTCCTGTCAGGGACGATTGGCGATAATGAAATCCGGTTGATCGGGCTCCGGCTTTCAGGGTTCGAGACCATGGGAACGAGGCAGACAACGATCGAGGAATTCCGGGATTGATCGGTATTTTTTGACAGGAAAGTAATATCCCGATCCCGGAGAGCTAATTTCCTGGTGCGCCAGCCCCTCTCCCTGCAGCCGTTTCCCCATTTTTCCGTTCGATCTGTTCGATTGCTGATACTGCCGCCTGCCTGACTTTCTCGTCAGGATCGTTCGCAAGGACCTTAAGTGCACCGACCGATTCTTTTACCCCGATCGCACCGAGCGATGATGCAGCCGCCTGCCTGACATCGTGCCTGGCATCTGAGAGTAGTTTGATCAGAGGGCTTACAGCCTCCGGATTGCCGATACGCCCGAGGGCAATGGCTGCGTTTCTGCGCAGCCATTTTTCGTCGGAACCGAGGGCGTCGATCAGGGGCTGCACTGCCCTGGGATCCCCGAGTTTTCCCAATGATTCCGCTGCAATCCAGCTGATCGAGGGATCCTTAAGCGCATCTATCAGTGCCGGAACCGCCATGAGGTCGCCGGTTTCACCAAGATAATCTGCTGCCTTCTCGCGGTCGAGCTGGTACCGGCTTTTGAGGAGATCGATCAGGGTGCCGACGTCCCCCCCATGCTTTTTCATCTCTTTCTCTATATCTTCCTCCCTGTACCCTGCCTCGGGATGCCCTTCGTGCGGGTCGGTCTCAATGATTGTCTTTTCAGCCAATGATTCATCCTCCCTGGTATACTATAATTCCAGATTCAGGCCATTCCTCATGATGGTATCGGTGTGTCCCCTGCATGACCGGACTCCGGTCGACCCGGGGTGGTTCTGCCCGTGGGGTGACAACTGTCCCGCCATCCTTGCAATCCGGTGAACGACTCCCGCAGGCAGGGATGCTATTTTTCAGGAGTCCCGTAGCAACGACGCGCAGGAAATTGTCGGACCAGGCTTGTTATTTAATTCCATCAAATCAATAATATGGGCCCTGATTTTTAAAATAATAAATTTCCGGTGCAGGAAAAGAATCATCGCAAAAGGAGCGGGATCATGGTTCCGGAAAGCCCGGACAATATAATTGACTGGAAATAGAACCGTATCTTCTCAAATCAATTGGTTATTCGTTGCTTTCACGATTGAACACCGAACGGAATAATTCCTAATGTTTTTATACCCCTTTGTTTCCAGTGGAGCGCAGGATGTAAACAGAGATTTTATTCATTTCCATCGCATAAACATGTATTCAGTACTCCGGGAAGATTGCAGATGTACGACAGGTGTCCGGGTGCAGCGCAGGTGCGAACGCCCACGCTGACAATAAAGAAATGTCCTTCATGCGGTGAGGAGATTGAGATCTTCTCGAACGATATAAGCGTTACCTGCAGCAAATGCGGGTTTAAGGTCTACAACGATATCACCTCGTGTGTCCAGTCATGCAGATACGCGAAGGAATGTGTCGGCGAAGAACTGTATTCTAGACTGATGGAGGCGGCAAAAGAGGCAGAACGGCATAAACATAGTACTATATGAGATCCGGTGCATGAACAACCTGGTCCCTGCAGATCCCTGGTGTCCCGTTATTACGAGACCGGACAGGACTCCCCGGACTCTTACCTTTGAGGGACCCTAGCGACGTTCCAGCGCCTCTTCCTGCCGATCTACACCCGGGCTTTGAAATTCCCGAAGTTTATGCTGCACCAGGGTACTCTTTGGGACAACATTTCGCATCCCGTTCGGTTTCGATCGTGCATCACCATAGTATCGTGGAATGAGGTGGAAGTGGACGTGTCCGATTACCTGGCCGGCTGCCTCGCCGATATTTACCCCGAAGTTATATCCTGATGGATGGAACCTCTCCTGCAGGAGCGCCCGGCAACTGCCGGCTGCAAGGTCCATGACGGCATACCGTTCTTCAGCCGTCATGGCGAAGAAATCGGCGACATGCCTGAATGGAATGATCAGGAGATGTCCCCTGCTTACCGGGTTGATGTCCCACCGGCAATAGGACAGATTGTTTGAAAGGACGATATATTCCCTGGGCGGGTTGCAGAAAGGGCAGGGACGGGTTTTTTCAGGTCTCTTTCCGGGTGCTTCCAGCCAGGTTTCATGTAAAGGATTCGCCTGCTCTTCCTGACGGTCCGTGACTCCTTCATTGTCCGGCCGGTCGACTGGCGCCGTACCGTTACTGTTGGCCGGTTCGTACGTATTTCTCATTGCAGGACTCGTATAACCACCTGGCGGGACAGAGAATTATGTTGTGCAGGGTATTAACCCTGGCATTTTCAATAAAGGTTACGCTGTCCTGTTGATTTTTTGGGTATCCTGTTATTCCCCATCCCCAAGGATGTGCGAATGATGGATATTGCTGAGATTTCCCGCGTGCTGAAACCGTGTGGCCACCTCTTCGTTTCGAATCCGCCTCCCTGGATCCGATTCTTATTCGCCGGTCCAGTTCCCTGTTTGCCTTCTTGCCGGCTCGCCGAAGGGCTTTTTCAGGGGTTCAGGCATTTTCTATTTTTACCGATCCCCTCTCCGGATGCCGGCAGGCCAGATCCGCAACGGCCCGAATATCACCGACAGGTCGGAAGGTCTCTTCGGACCGCTTCCGGGCAGTCACCGAGTAAAACCATTCCGGTGAGCTAGTCGGCATTTCCCTTGCATCGCACCGGGCCCGTCAAACCGGATTCGCACTGATGAGAAAACAGACATGGTATGAACGTCCTGGCAATGTCTCCACCCCGACTCCCGGTTACCGGCACCCGGTTTTTACCATAAATTTATAGTACCTGCAATGCATCATTCACTGTTCGTCCAGGAGGATCTTCCGTGAAAAAACGATTCCCTTACCTGCGTCTCTTTGGGGGATGATGAGTTTTGAAGGTTGAGGGGAATATCCGGCGGATTGCAGCGGTTGTCGCAATCCCATCCTTTCTCATCTTCATCGCGATCCTCCTTGTCCTGCATGTCCCCGGTTCTTTCGAACCACCGTACGTCTTTCTGATCCTCAATACGATCTTCACCGGGCTAATCCCCCTCGCAATTGCCGCCATCGCATTCAGTTCCTACCGGCGGAGCGCTTCTTTCGGGATCCTCCTCATCGGAGTCGGCATGCTCGTGTTCGGTCTTGCCTGCATCGTCTCTCCTCTTACAGCAGGTCTGCCCGATGGCAGGAACATGAACATCACAATCCACAACACAGGGGCACTTGGGTGTGCAACGTGCCAGCTCTTCGGCGGTGCGGTCCTTCTCTCCGGCCTGGCGCCCCGGCGAAAGGAGGGCCGGGCTCTGGACATCGGGGCCGCATATGGGATCGCCGTTTTCCTCCTTGTCATCCTCATAGCAGCCACCATCTCCGGATTGATGCCGGTCTTTTTAGATCCTGTTATCGGTTACTCGGTCTTTCGCCAGGTTGTCATTGCCGGTGCGATCGCTTTCTTTGGCATTGCATCGTTCCTGTTTGCACTCGCATACCTGAAGATGAGCGGGGAGTTCCTGTTCTGGTATGCGATCGGGCTCGGGCTCCTCGCAACTGGTCTTCTTTCGGCAGTTGCAGGGCTCGTCGCCGGCGACCCGTTTAGCTGGACCGCCCGGATCTCCCAATATTTCGGCTGTTCGTTCCTCCTCGTGGCTGTTATTGCCCTCAGCAAAGAGGCCCGTCGGGAGAATATTCCGATTGGAGATGCATTGTCCAGGTTTTTCGGCGAATCACGCGAAGGGTACGAGATGCTCGTCACCGGCAATCCCGATGCTATCATCGTAGTGCAGAGTAACAGGATCCTGTTTGCAAACGATGCGGCTCTCAGGCTCTATGGGGCTAAGTCCCTGCAGGAACTGGGCAGAAAAAGCGTTCTCGACCTGGTCGATCTGAACGATCGTTCCCGAGTCGGAAAGAAATTCGAACGGATTTCTTCAGATCCGGAATTCATGGTGGGCGAGATCAGGATTGTAAAACTTGATGGAACGCTGCTCGATGTAGCGGCACGGGCCGCACCGATCCGGTATGATGGCGGGCCCGCAGTCCTTGCTACGCTTCGGGATATTACCGACAGGAAGAGAGTTGAGGAAGCGCTGCGGCAGAAGCAGGCCGAGATCCAGGCGCTCTTCGACAACACCCCGGCAGCCCTTGCCCTCTTTGATGCCGCTCCTCCCTACATGGTACTTACCCATAACCGCGCATACCAGGAGCTTTTCAATGAGCCGTTCAGGTCCAGGGGGATGACCGGCCTGAACGTCTACGAGTACGCGCCCGAAGTCGAAGCCGCAGAAGTGGTCGCCGTCTTTGACGAAGTTGCCCGGACCCGGACGCCGAAGCAGTTCCTCGACTTCCCGTACCGGAGCGATCCGCCGAACGAACGGTGGTTCAACTGGTACATGGCGCCCATCGTTTTCGACGGGAAGACGATCTCACTCGTGAGCATGAGCCTCGACGTTACCGCATGGCACCGCGCCAAAGAGGAGGTGCAGAAATCCCGCGACGAACTGGAAGCCCGTGTGCAGGAACGGACGACTGAGCTGAAGATCGCGCTTGAAACAGTCGGCAACGAACGTCAGCGGCTTTACGATGTATTGGAATCCCTGCCTGCCATGGTCTGCCTCCTCAGGCCTGACTATCGCATCGCGTTTGCGAACCGGAGCTTCCGGGACCAGTTCGGCGAATCGGTGGTGGGTAAGATCTGTTACGAAGTATGCTATGGCAATACGGATCCATGTGACTTCTGCGAGTCGTTCAAGGTGCTTAAGACCGGCCTGCCGCATTCCTGGGAAGTGACCGCCCAGGACGGGACTGCCATGAGCGCCCATGACTTCCCGTTTACCGATACCGACGGGACGAAGATGATCCTCGAGATGGATATCGACATCACGGAGTCCAGGAATATGGCAGAGAAGATCAGGCAGATCTCGGCTTATAACCGGAACCTTATCGAGACGAGCCTCGATCCGCTTGTCACGATCAAGCCCGACGGGAAGATCGGCGACGTCAACGAAGCAACGGTCAGGGTCACCGGGTACTCGAGGGAAGAACTCATCGGGACCGACTTCTCCAGGTATTTCACGGACCCGGGGCAGGCCGAGGCAGGCTACCTGGCAGTGTTCCGGGATGGATCGGTCACGGACTATGCCCTGGAGATCCGGCACCGGGATGGAAGGGTGATCCCGGTCCTGTATAACGCCTCGGTCTTCCGCGACGCACAGGGCTGTATTGCAGGAGTATTCGCGGCTGCAAGGGATATAACCGAACAGAAAAAAGCGCAGGATGAATTGAAAAAATCCCACGATCTCCTTGAATACCGGGTCAGGGAACGAACCGCCGAAATCGCACGGAGGAACGACGATCTGGCAGCGGCCGAAGAAGAACTCAAGAAGAACTACGAGGAACTCGCACGTAACGAACGGAAGATACGCGACGCTCTGGCCGAGAAAGAAGTCCTCCTTGCAGAAATCCACCACCGGGTCAAGAACAACCTCTCGGCATTCATCTCGCTGTTGAGTCTCGAAGGCTCGTACGACGACACACCGGCCGGTATCGCGATGAAAAATGATCTCCAGAACCGTGCCCGTTCGATGGCTCTCATCCACGAGACGCTGTACAAGACCTACCAGTTCTCGAGCGTGGATATGCAGGTCTACCTTACCACGCTCGTCGATCAGGTCGTTGGATCGTATAATTCCCGGATTTCCGTGAAGGCTTCCGTTCACGCTGAAGGGGTATCGCTCGACCTCGGGAGGGCGACTCCTGCAGGTCTCATCGTTAACGAGCTCGTCACGAACTCGCTTAAATATGCATTCCCTGCGGATTGTGGTTTCAGGATGCCGATGATAGCGGTAGCGATGGTCAGGAACGATGGAAAGTATTTCCTGCGGGTCAAGGATAACGGCATTGGCCTTCCTAAGGATTTCAACGTCCAGTCAACGAAAACGCTCGGCATAAAACTCGTCAATTTCCTCGCCCGTCACCAGATGCGGGCGACCATCGAGGTCAATTCGTCCAACGGAACCGAATTCGTATTCATTTTTGCCGACGCTCAGAAGAATTCGGGTGGAAGTTGAACCCAGGTTTCCCAATCTCCGGGTCCGAAGTCGTCTTCGCTCGGTGACAGAAACAACGGTGATGGAATATCAGGCCTGTTGAATTCCTCTATTCAAAGTGTTTTTCATTCCCTGATGTCTTGACGCTCCCAGGATGCCTGTTCCACCGCTGGGGGGACCCCGGTTGGGATTAAGAACCGCACAGGATCTGAATATCTTCAAACCCCGCGGCTGATCTCGGCCACGGACGCGAGGAGGGAATCGACATCGAATTCGTTGTTGTAAAGACTGATGCCTGCTTTAACCACTCCTCCCGGAAAGCCCAGATCCTCCATCCTCTCCCGGGTATCTCCCGTGCCGGCCCCGGCCAGAATATCGGCTTCTTCTTCAAGGTACCGGACAATGTCGCCGGGATCGATTCCCCGCATACTGAAACTTACGTTCCCGATCCTCGTTCCCGGTCTTTGAGGAGCAAAAATAGTCGTGTCCTTAATCTCCGAAAGCCCGGCGATCAGCCGCTCGGTAAGGCCCAGGTCGTGGTCCCTGACCCAACCCATGCCGACCCCGGCAAGATAATCGGCTGCCGCTCCAAGCCCGATGGAACCTGCGATATTGGGTGTTCCCTGCTCAAAAGGAGCAAAGTCAATCCCTTGTGAGAATTTCTCTCCGGGAATGGCACCTGCCCGCAGGCCTGGAGCGGCCTGCAATGTCCCCGGGTCCCTGACCCATAATACCGCAGTCCCGGTCGGCCCGAGCATGGTGTGGCCCGGGAAACAGAAAAAATCCACCCCTAGCCTTTCGACATCGATGGGTATCCGGGATACTGCATGGGAACCGTCGACGAGGACCTGGGTCCCGTTCTCATGGCAGATCCTGGATATCTCCTCCAGCGGGGCAATGGACCCAAAAAGATCGGATACATGCGATATTACCAGCAGGCGGATAGTTCCCATGGCGGTTAATTCCCCGAGTTGTTCAAGATCGGGGGTATAGTCCTTTGAGATCGGGAGGACTACCTGAGACCGGCCTTCATGCCCGGGATGAAGCAGGGATCGGACCGAAAGCCGGGGTTCTGCCTGACCTGCAAGGATCTCATCATCCGCTTTCCAGCGGATCCCGTTCCTTACTGTTTCTAACGCCTCCCTGACCGAGTGGGTAAAAACGGTTACTCCACCCGGTCCTCCCCCGATGAACTTCTCTACTTTTTCATGCGCATGCCAGTAACGCTGGTACGCAATACCCGCAAGCCTGTGGGATCCGGTCCCGGGTAGCGCCCGGTAGGTTCGTTCATATGCAATCATCGCTCCGATTACCGGCTCTGGGGAGAGGGTCATCGTTGTGTTGTCGAGATAAACGAGATCGGTAAGAAGCGAAAAATCCTGTCGGATCCTGCCTGTTTTATCCTTTCCGGCATCTCCGGCCGTGAATGGGGCCACCTGACGATCTTCCGTCACCGGCCCGCCTGCGGGCATGTCGCCGGGTACTCCCGCGATACCCCGGGAATGTCCGGCTCTCACGGGGAGTCCTTCAGGAGCCGGCCGTGTGATACCTGAGGGACCGGAACCGTTCAAAGGAGAGACCTGCCAGTCAGTTGCTGCGGGTGGAGGACTCCGCCCCCGGCGCCCGGGGTCTGCAGCCAGGACGACACTATCCCCGCTTCCGGCCAGCCCGATATGATGAGTACGGCACAGTTCCTGCATTTTTTTCGGAAGGCTCTTCCACCGCCACAGCCCGTACGCGACATATTCCTCTGGCAGACCTTTTTTTTCCGCCCACGCAAGGAGGACGTCGCTCCACCGGGTGGCCAGATCGGGATGGAGGTTCTTCAGACATTCAAACTCGCTTTCAAGCATCGAGGGGCAGGGATAACAACCGATCCTCTCGACGCCCAGGTTATACAGGGGGTTCTCTGGTGCTTTCTGCCACCAGAGGTAGAGGAATACTTCGAGCGCCCTCCAGTTCCTGATCGGGGATATATTCATCTGGAGAGGGTTCAGGGGATTATTGGCGGCAAGTTCGAGATCTGACCTGTTCCAGGACTCGTACCACCGGTTTCCCTGCAGGGTGATACAGGGACCCGTTTTAGCCAGATAAACCCTGAGTGGGTTTTGTTTCAATAGTTTGCAGCACCAGCGGTTATCTTTCGAAGGAGGCCCGGCTTTCGGGACGGCATTAAAGAAATCCCCTGCCCCGCTGACGATTTCGACGCCCATCGATCTGACAAAATCGATGGTCTCGGGAAATTCAATCCCGGTATCGATAAAGAATGCATCCTTCACCCCTGCTTTTCTTGCGAGCATGAGGACCGCCGAGCTGTCTTTGCCCCCTGAGAAGGAGACATTAATGACCGGTCTTTTCCCGATGAACTGTTTTATTGCACGTATTGCGTTACGTTCGAGGTTCTTTAAGTGATACCTGTTTTTCTCGATCACTTCATCCCAGTCCGGGTCAGGGAATGCAGCCGTCGTGACCTGACCGACCTCCCTGACCCTGATCCAGTTGTCGTTTACGACTCCTGTCCCGAATTTACCCCGGTATCTGACGATCACGGTCCCATCCGGGCCGTCGTACCTGACCCTGAATTTTTTCCCCCCGATCCGTCCCCTCGATGCACGGTCAGGGGGCAGTTCGGCCGAAGCCTCCAGGTCGACGATCCCCCGGGTCGCCCCTGCTATCAGATACCCGACCGCTTCAATTGAAAGGTCGAACCTGAATTGCCTTGACACGGGATCGAAGGTGAGCCATCCGAACCTGGAACCGTTTGCGATTACGAGGTCGTTGCGGTCCGTTCCTCCTGCCTTGTTCAGCAGGAGTACGCGGGGGATCTGACAATCGCCAAACCTCTCCCTGATAAGCCCCGCGATGAGCGACCTGTCCGCATCGAGCGCAGGTCTTACGTCATATGGTTCGAGGAGCTTTATAGGGGAACCCTCGCGACCGCAGGCACATGATCTCCCGATAAGAGGTATGTTGCACTCGGGACACCAGTACAGGATTTTTTTTACCGGGGGTTCCTGCATCGGAAGGAATTTGGTCCGGTTTCTCATAATAACGATGTTCGGGTACCGTTCAAACCAGGCAGGGGAAAATATTTTACCGGTATCATATGACCGGGCTGGAATAACCCGTTGCCCCATTAAGGGAAGGCAACAATTATTGTTCTCCAGAAAGCAACCACTGATTGTAAAACAAGAAGACCAAAACCATGCAGAGGAATGCACAACCATCTGCCAGTTCCCGATGGACTCCGGCAATTCATGTGGCTGGCAAGCCTGGAGCGCCCCTATGATTGACACGTCGATCGCTGCCCTGATTCTTATGGTCACCGGGATCCTCGCCGGGTTTTCATCCGGACTCCTCGGCCTTGCAGGGTCTTACATCGATAATCCGGTCATGTTCTGGCTCCTTTCCCACTATGGCTATGACACCACTACGGCAGTCAGGGTGGCATTTGGCACAAGCGTTGCGATTGCCCTGGTGATTGCCTCGATCAATACCTACGAGCACCAGAAGAACCGTTCAATAATCTGGAAAATCGTCTTTCTCATCGGAAGTGCGAGCATCGTCGGTGGGGTGCTTGGTGGGACCCTGGCCACCCATGTCCCCGGAGAACCGTTAAAAATCCTTTTCGGCCTGTTCCTTATCGTTTCAGCGGTCCGTATGGTGATGCCTCTCCCGGAAGAATGGGGAAGGAGGAAGATTGCATGGTTTTACTGGGTCATTGCAGGTTTTGCATTCGGGATCGTGTCAGGGTTGCTCGGCATCGGCGGCGGTCTGATGATTCTCCCGGTGCTTGTCTGTGTTTTCGGTGTCCCGGTCCATGAGGCGATGGCTACCTGTTCCGCGTGCATCGTTTTCTCTTCTGCGGGCAGCACCCTGAGTTATATCGTGAACGGGCTTGCCGCACACGACCTGCCCCCTTATTCGTTCGGGTACGTCAACATGGTCTTCTGGGCCGCGATCGTCATCCCGACCATCCCCTTTACCATTATCGGGGCACGGCTCTCCGACCGTCTTTCAGCACGAAAATTGTCGTTCATATTCGCCTGTGTGATCATCGTCATCGCCTGTTACATGCTTGGGCTCATCCCAATATCCTGATAAAACCGAGGGGTGCGAAATTTAATGAATATTCGATGCAATGAATTCATCGCTGAGGCGCCCCTTCTTTCCCACGATCTCCCTGCACGTGATCCTGCATTGCCTTGAAGTCAGGATGTAACTCTCCCTGAACAGGTCGAGCCCCCCGGTGGAAAAATCATCGAGACTGACTGGCACTGTCGCTGTATCGCAGGCCGGCTGGCTGGATATGGGGCATACGACCAGGGTACCGGTGTCTGTTGTGGAAACGACGATGCAGGGCCGGACTTTTGCCCCTGATTTTGCATCGATCCTGACTGATGCAAGGACCACATCGCCCTTCACGTATCTGCCCATATACCAATCTTTTTTTTCACAATGGGATAAGGGAATGGATCAGGCGCACCATTGTCCCATGAGACCTGCAGCCTGGAATTTTGGTATTCGCGCTCTGTGGAGCTCCTCATCTATCGTCATGTTGTCACCTACGGAAGGGAGGAGGTTTTACTCCCTCCCTGCCCCACCCCCGGCAGGATAGTCGGGGACAGGGAAAATCCCGATTGAGAATTAATCAGTTATCGTGCAGTCCCTGTCCCAACCGGGGTTGCAATAGCGCCGGCGCCGGGACGGAGCCCCTGGAGCGTCAGATTATCTCAATATCATAAAGTGGTATTCAAAATGAAGAATGTCCGTCATTGAAAAGTATGGTGAACGGAGGTTGTCAACAAAGCCGGAATTTGTGAAAAAAATTACATTGCAAATATGCATAAGGGACAATTTTTTTGCTCAGGGGAGCCCGGGTCTTTTCAACCTGTCCACCCGTGTGGAAGAACATTTTATCGTTTCATGGGTTCAGCGTCATAGTATGATCAGGAATGCCTCTGTTCCCGGGATGAAACTTTTTTTGGTCGTCGTCTCAATCTGGCTTAGTGTCATCGTCTTTCCAGCCGGTGCTTCGTTTGTCTTCCAGGATGTTTCGGTTACTCCGGCGCCCCCGCTCGTGCCGGGACATGTGATATCCTCAAGTTCCCAGCTTGTGATCA
>Ga0335071_10002420_pt1 | contig 19975 bp, 18 predicted proteins | sample Lox_Sample_15_FD_206724 | JGI IMG/M metagenome (GOLD analysis project Ga0335071, IMG submission 206724) | Soil microbial communities from Loxahatchee National Wildlife Refuge, Florida, United States - Lox_Sample_1.5 | ecosystem: Environmental > Terrestrial > Soil > Wetlands | place: USA...
GAAGTGCGTGTGCGGCGTAATCGACGCCGGCTTGGCCAGCACCATCCCCCGCTCCACATCCTCCTTCGGCGTGCCGCGCAGCAGGATTCCGGCGTTGTCCCCCGCCAGTCCCTCATCCAGCTGCTTCTTGAACATCTCCACGCCCGTGCATACCGTCTTGCGCGTCTCGCGGAAACCAACGATCTCCACGTCCTCGCCCACCTTCACCTTGCCCCGCTCGATCCGGCCCGTTACCACGGTCCCGCGGCCCGAGATCGAGAAGATGTCCTCGATCGGCATCAGGAACGGCTGATCGATATCCCGCTTCGGCTGCGGCACGTTCTTGTCTACCGCGTCCATCAGCTCGTCGATCTTCGCCTCCCACTGCGCTTCCCCGTTCAACGCGCCCAGCGCCGATCCCCGGATCACCGGCACGTCGTCGCCCGGGAACTGGTACTTGGTCAGCAACTCCCTGACTTCCATCTCCACCAGGTCGATCAGCTCGGTATCTTCCACCGCATCGCACTTGTTCAGGAACACGCAGATGTACGGCACACCCACCTGACGCGCCAGCAGAACGTGCTCCTTGGTCTGCGGCATCGGTCCATCGGTCGCCGCCACCACCAGAATCGCTCCGTCCATCTGCGCCGCGCCCGTGATCATGTTCTTGATGTAATCGGCGTGTCCCGGGCAGTCCACGTGCGCGTAGTGACGGTTGGCCGTCTCGTACTCCACGTGCGCCGTCGCGATCGTGATGCCCCGCTCCCGCTCTTCCGGCGCGTTGTCGATCGAATCAAACGAACGAAACACGTTCTTCGGGTTGTGCTTCTGCAATACCTTCGTGATCGCCGCCGTCAACGTCGTCTTCCCGTGATCAATATGCCCTATCGTTCCCACGTTCACGTGCGGCTTCGAACGATCAAATTTCTCCTTCGCCATAAAAAGCCTCAAATCCCTTTCGTGGCTCGTACTGCTCGTTTCACATCGGGGCGCCGGCGTTCCGGCTCCAGCCCCAAAAACCAGCTTTCAGCTTTCAGCCGTCAGCTCCATCTCGCTTCAGCCAACGCCTTCAACTGACCTGAGCACCGGCTGCTAGCGGAAAGCTAAGAGCCAATAGCTCGCCTTTCTCACTTCCCCTGCGCACGGCCGATAATCTCATCGGCAATCATGCGCGGCGCCTCTTCGTAGCGCGCGAACTGCATCGAATACGACGCCCGCCCCTGCGTGGACGAGCGAATATCGTTCACATACCCGAACATCTCTTTCAGCGGCACCATCGCCTTGATCACCTGCGAGCCGGCCGCGTGTTCCATACCCTCGATGCGCCCGCGCCGCGAATTGATGTCGCCGATAATCACGCCCATGAACTCCTCAGGCACCGTCACTTCCACGGCCATCACCGGCTCCAGCAGCACCGCCTTCGCCCTTTCGGCAGCCTCTTTGAATGCCAGCGAGCCCGCGATCTTGAATGCATTCTCATTCGAGTCCACTTCGTGATAGCTGCCGTCGAACAGCGCAACCTTGACGTCGACCACCGGGAAACCCGCCAGAATCCCTGACTCCATGGCGCCGCGCACACCCTGATCGATGGGCTTGACGTACTCCTTGGGCACCACGCCGCCCTTGATCTCGTTGATGAATTCGTAGCCTTTGCCGGGCTCGTTGGGCTCAATACGCAGCCAGCAGTGGCCGTAATTACCCGAGCCGCCGGTTTGCCGGATGTACTTGCCCTCACCCTCGGCTATCTTGCGGATAGTCTCGCGGAAGGCCACCTTGGGTTCGCCCACGTTGGCTTCAACCTTGTGCTCGCGCTTCATGCGGTCGACGATGATCTCGAGATGCAGCTCGCCCATGCCGCTGATAATCGTCTGCCCCGAGTCTTCGTCAGTGCGCACCTTGAAGGTGGGATCCTCTTCGGCCAGCTTCGACAAAGCGACGCCCATCTTCTCCTGGTCAGCCTTGGTCTTGGGCTCAATGGCAACTGAGATCACGGGATCGGGGAATGTAATTGCACCCAGCGCAATCGCGTGATGCGGATCGCAGAGTGTATCGCCGGTCTTGATGTCTTTCAATCCCACGCACGCGCAGATGTCGCCCGCCAGAATCTCCGTTACGTCCTCGCGCTTGTTGGCGTGCATCTTCACCAGCCGCCCGACGCGCTCCGTCCGCCCCGTCCGGGGGTTCATGACCGTGTCGCCCGTCTTCACCGATCCCGAGTACACGCGAATGAACGACAACTTGCCGAAGGGATCGTTGATCAGCTTGAAGGCGAGAGCCGACAACGGCTCATCGTCTTCCGGCTTGCGCTTTTCAATGTGAGAGTGATTGCGGGGATCGATGCCTTCAACGGGGGGCTTGTCGAGCGGACTGGGCAGGTAATCGACGACGGCATCGAGCAGCGTCTGCACGCCCTTGTTCTTGAATGCCGATCCGCAAATGACCGGAAACACCTTCAGATCGATGGTCGCCTGGCGAATGCCGGCTTTCAACTCTTCGACCGTCGGCGTCTCGCCCTCGAGGAACTTCTCCAGCAGCACATCGTCGGTCTCGGCGATGGTTTCGATCAGCTGCGCCCGGAAAGCATTCGCCTTCTTCATCAGTTCGGCGGGAACCTCCTCGACCGAGAACTCTGCGCCCAGGGTCTCGTCGTGCCAAACAATCGCCCTCATTTCGATCAGATCGACGACGCCCTTGAAGTTGGCCTCGGCTCCGATGGGAATCTGCAGCGCTACGGGCCTGGCGCCCAGGCGCTTACGAATGGTTTCGAGAACGTGCTCGAAATCGGCGCCGTTCTTGTCCATCTTGTTCACGAAGCAAATGCGCGGAACCTTGTACTTGTCGCCCTGCCGCCAGACCGTCTCAGTCTGCGGCTGCACGCCCGATACGGAGTCGAACAGCGCCACCGCGCCATCGAGCACGCGCAGCGATCGCTCGACCTCGGCGGTAAAGTCCACGTGCCCGGGGGTATCAATAATATTGATGCGGTAGTCGTGCCACGTGCAGGTCGTCGCAGCCGACGTGATCGTGATGCCCCGCTCCTGCTCCTGCTCCATGTAGTCCATGGTCGCCGTGCCTTCATGCACCTCTCCCAGCCGGTGCGTGATGCCGGTATAAAACAGGATGCGCTCGGTCGCTGTCGTCTTTCCGGCGTCGATGTGCGCCATGATGCCGATGTTGCGGCAGCGATTGAGAGGTACGGTGCGAGCCACGGTTCCAATTCCTTGCGGGATCTCTTTCCCCGCGGTTAAATCCAGCTGCTAGCCTCTAGCTCCTAGCGTCTAGCTAAGAACTGGCAGCTGGAGGCTGTCTTTCTACCACCGGTAATGCGCGAACGCCTTATTGGCTTCGGCCATGCGGTGCACGTCTTCTTTCTTCTTCATGGCCGCGCCGCGCCCGTTGGCTGCATCGAGCAGCTCATTCGTTAGCTTGTCGGTCATGCCCTTCTCGCCGCGGCTGCGCCCGTAGGTGATCAACCAGCGAATCGCCAGCGAGGTGCGCCGGTCGGCATTCACCTCAATCGGCACCTGATAGTTGGCGCCACCTACGCGCCGCGTCTTCACTTCGAGCAGAGGCTTGCAGTTCTCCACAGCCTTCTTGAAGAGCTTGATGGCCTCTTCGCCGCCACCCTTCTCCTCCAGGTTCTTCATGGCCTGGTAGAAGATGCCCTGAGCCGTCGATCTTTTCCCGGCCCACATCATCGAGTTGACGAACTTGGTCACCAGGGTCGATCCGTACACCGGATCCGGCGCCACTTCCCGCTTCGCAATGTGCCCTTTTCTTGGCATAAAACCTCAAACCTTAGCGCTTGCGCGCTGGCTGTTTGTTCTGGCCCCGCCCTCGTCCAAGGGCTGCGGAACGCAGTTCACTTCTTGGCCGCGCCGCCCTTGGCGCGCTTTGCGCCGTACTTCGAGCGGCTCTGGTTGCGATTGGCGACGCCCACCGAATCCAGCGTGCCGCGCACCACGTGATAGCGCACGCCCGGCAGATCTTTTACGCGGCCGCCGCGGATGAGCACAATCGAGTGCTCCTGCAGGTTGTGGCCGATGCCAGGAATGTAGGTCGTGACTTCAATCCCGTTGGTCAGCCGAACGCGAGCCACCTTGCGCAGAGCCGAGTTCGGCTTCTTCGGCGTTTGCGTGTACACGCGCGTGCAGACGCCGCGCCGCTGCGGCGAGGCCTGCAACGCGGGCGACGCCGTCTTGTATCGGGGGGCAGTACGCCCCTTGCGGACAAGCTGATTAAATGTTGGCAAACCGCAACTCCTTACCTCAAAAACCCTTCAAGCACCCCGTAACAGCCGCACACCGCTTCGCGGCGTTCTGGTCTCGGAGCAGGGGTTTTTCCCAGCTCAAAGCGCACAGAAAGCCCCTGATGGCTGCTTCGCGTCTGCTACCGTTCCACTCTTCAGACGAGAACCGCGACGGTTCGCCGGTCGTTCTCTCCATCACCCGAGAAAAGCCAGCGCCGTATCGCCAGTTCCGGCCCGCATAGCCCCTCCAAGGTGGGGGAACGCGCGGGCTCCGTAGCGATTCACGCCGCGAATCCAATCGCGGCTGCCTCCTGCCCTCCGCAAGAAGAGAGCGACTCCGGAAGCTTGTCTGGCCGGTCAGATTTCACCCAGCCCGGGAACCGCCCCATCTTCCTTGACCCGGGGGTTTCCCTACTCCGCTTACGTACTTACACACGCCAAGCGGCGTTCTTGCGAACCTATAAAAGATAGCAGGAAAACGGCGTATGAGTCAATGAGAAGGGCCTACGCCGCCTTGACCCGTTCCACAGCCAGCCTCAGCCCCATCGCTTTCAGTACCGCCGTCAGGCTCTTTAGCTCAGGATTGCCATCTTCGGATAGTGTGCGATAAAGCTGTGTCGCGTTCAGGTTGGCCTTCTCAGCTACACTTTGCACGCCGCCGAAGGCCTTTGCCATCTGGCGCAGCACAAGCAGCAGCTCGCTCTGATCGCCGTCTTCGAGAATGCTGTTCAGCATTGCGACGGCATACGCCGGATCCTTCTGGAACTCCGCAGCCATTGCTTCATCGTGCGCCCGGTCTCTCATTCCTCTACCCTTCTTTGCCAATCCTGCCAGTACGCACAGGCTCGATCAATATCCGCATCCTGAGTTCCCTTATCGCCGCCCAGGAGCAACAGGACCATCTTTGCTCCTGCGATTGCGTAATACACGCGATACCCCGGCCCAATATCAATACGTAGTTCCCAGACCCCGTCGCGGCAGAACCGATGATCTCCGAAGTTTTTGAACTCCATCCGGTTGATGCGCCGGTCAATCGCAATTCTGGCTCTGTCGTCGCGGATCGTGCGCCGCCATTCCGAAAACACGTCCTTGCCGTTCGGAGCGAGATAATGGCGGATCTCGTACACAACCTATTTTCGTTTATAGACGAATTAATGTCAAGACAAACGTTAAGGCGATTCGATCAGGCAGGAGCGTCTCAGTTTGAATGTCGACCAGCTAATCTCTTGATTTCGTCATAACAGACCGCGCAAAGCCGCTATGTATGATATTCCACGGTTTCAAGGCGGGTCGTTTCACACTTGTCGCACCACGCGGCTGGTCTCTCCTCGGTGGATTCTTCGGGATCTGTAGGATTGGTGTTGAAACCGGTCTCAGTTCCGACGACGAGGTGCTCACAAGCGAAAGCAAAACCGATAGTCCAGAACCATGCTTTGGACAGGTATTCTTATCAGTTTGCCAAACTCGCAATCTTTGTCAGGAGGCTAGACAGGATCAAGAACCACCGTTCCCCCGCTCTTCCTTCACAATCTGCCCGTCGCGCATATATAAGATCCGCCCCGCGATCGCCGCCGCTTCGGGGTTGTGCGTAATCATCAGCGTCGTCTGCCCCAGCTCCCGGTTCGACCGAAGCAGCATCTGCAGCACGGCATCGGAGTTCTTCGTGTCGAGATTGCCCGTCGGCTCGTCGGCCAACACAATCGCCGGACGCGTAATCAGGGCTCTCGCAATGGCTACGCGCTGCTGTTCGCCGCCGCTCAGCTCATTCGGTCGATGCTCAAGCCGCCCCTTGATCGCCAGCAGTTCGCTCAAATGATCCAGATACTTACGGTCCATGGGCACGCCATTCGGGCCCGAGCCACGCCCGCTGATCTCGTAGGCGATCTCGATATTTCCCAGGGCCGAGAGCGTGGGCAGCAGATTGAACTTCTGGAACACGAACCCGATCCGGTGGCGGCGCAGCCTGGTCCTTTCGGCATCGTTCAGTACGGCAAAATCTGCGCCGTCGATCACGACGCGGCCGCTGCTGGCCCGCGTCAGCCCGCCTAAGAGGTAAAACAGCGTCGATTTGCCCGACCCCGACGGCCCTACAATCGCTACAAACTCGCCCGGCTCGATAGCCAGGGAAATCCCGCGCACCGCCGCGACCTCAATGCGGCCTGCGGCATAAATCTTGGTCAGATTTTCGGCAAGAATGATGGGTTGGGGCGCTTCAGAACTCACGCATGCCATTGTAGCTGTGCGGGCTCGCGACCAGACGTGCGCAGGAATCGGCGGAAAGTAAACGGATCAAAATCGAATGGTTGTCGAGTCTAGCTACAGTGTGGCCGGCCATAGTCCTTCGATGACCGCGAACCAATACCCTAAAATGAACTTGCATCAACTTTCCACTCAGGATTGAGCAACAAATGGCTCCCGATCTGAAGACCTCTCTTGTCGCTTCGCTCGAGTCGGCCGCCGAAAAGGCCGGCCTGGTTCTCATCTCCGTCCATCAGGGCACGGACTCAAGCGGGCACCCCACCGCCGTTTTTCAGCTCGGCTTGCCCGGCGATGACGCCATCGGCCGCTCCCTCCAGCTTGAGCTGAGCGATGCATTCGACTTCGACAAGCCGAACTTGCTGCCCGAAATGACGTCTCATCTCGCGGGAGAAGCCAAGCGGCTGCGCAACCCGCGGCCTGACTGCTACGTCACCCTCGGCGGATTGCCTCTTTCTTTCAGCGAATTCCACTGGCCCTTTCACCGCTCCATCTCCGGCGCCGACACGCATATCGTTCACGGCGAAATCCACGTAGCCGATGGCGGTACGCACAACCTGCACGCCAAAATCGCCGCCAGCGTCACGCTTACCTTCGCCGAGATCGTCCCCGCCATGGAACAGCCTTATGCCGAGACCTTCGTCTACAACGCGGTCCGCAAGACCATCGACATGGGCCAGCTCGAATTCCTCAAGTCCGGCAACCGCCAACCCGTCCCTGTCACTACGCGCTATTACAGCCGCTGGCAAAACAAGTTCCTGTTTACCGAGACTGACGATGCCGAGCGCCTGAAGTATCTCCTGCGCAAGGTCTACTGGCTCTCAGGCGTGCTGGGCGGCTCCAAGCCGGTCTGGATCGCCGATCCGAGGGACGCACAGTATCTGAACACCACCGAAGCAGATCTGCTGCGCATGGCCGGCGACGAAGCCGGTGAGGGCCTGATGGTCTTGGACGGCGAGTTTGCCTCGGCCACGCCCGCGCTGATGGACCGTGCCGCCGAATACCAGGCGGCACTTCAGTCCGCGCTCGACTTCACGAAGCCGCAGTTCAACGAGTCGATGCGCTCCGGCCACGCAAACATGTAGGCCTTTCGCGGGCACGATCTAGCCGTTCGTGAGAACGATCTTCCCTTCAATGGACCCGGTCGCTACGAGTTCGATCGCCTGTCTCGCCTCGAGAAGAGCGAAGGTGCGCGTGACCAGCGGGTCGATCTTCTTCTCCGCAAGCAATGCGAAGATCTTCGGCAAATCCTCGCGCAATGGCTTGGGGTCCTTTCGGTAAAGCGCGGAAATGCCGTAGAAGTCGCCGCGACGTCCGCGGAGGCGCGCCCCGACAAACAGATTAAAGAACATGGCAATCTTGGGCAGAATTCCGGGAGCGCCCAGGAAGCCGAATCCCACCACCAGGCCACCTTTGCGCAATGCACCAATGCATGGCCCGATGTTTGCTCCGCCCACCGCATCGAAGACAAAGTCCACGCCTTCCGGTTCGAGCGCGCGAGTGAGGCGATCCAGCCGGCCGTTCCGGTAATCAATTGGCGTGGCGCCCAGCGAGCGCAACATTGTGTGCTTCTTTTCCGAAGCAGCGCCATAAGTCTTCACGCCCGACAGCCTCAGCAACTGCAAGGCAGCAGTTCCCACACCGCCGGCAGCTCCGGTGACCAGCGCGGTTTGTCCGGCGCGAACCTTGGCGACACGATGAATCATCTGCCAGGCGGTGCCGTAATTGAGGATCACAGCGGCCGCATCACGGTCGCTCACCTCGTCGGGCACAGGCAGAAAATGTTCTGCCTCCCGCACCAGAAACTCGGCAAAGCTGCCATAGACTGTGAGCGCCGCCACACGCTGACCGATCACGAACCCGGTGACGCCTTGGCCGATCGCGTCAACGGTTCCGGCAACCTCATAACCCGGCACGAATGGAATTTTTGGAGCGAAAGGGTAGCTGCCTCCCAGCATAGTGACATCGGTCGCACCCACACCGGCAGCCGCCACTCGCACCCGCAGTTGGCCCGGCCCGGGAGCCTCGATCGGCAACTCGACAACCTGAAGGACCTCAGGGCCGCCCCTCTTTGTCAACATGACCGCGCCGTATTTTGCCGCCGTCACAATGCCGTCCCGCAGCCGGTGCAGAACTTGGCTCCGGGCGCATTCGTCTTCTGGCAGTTCGCGCACGCGGCCAGCGCGGGAGCGGCCATTGGAACCGGCTGCATCGGCATCGCGCTGGTGGGGATATTCACCGGAGGAACTCCTGCTGGAATGGGAATCCCCAGGGACGATGCGATCACCGCCGCTTGGATGGCATTGAACTCGCGCACCCGAGCCGGCATAAAGAAGCACTCGATAAAGCCAAGAATCGCGGGAACCCCGCTCCAGAAGAAGCACAGATAGAGAACGCCCAGCCCCGTCCGCCGCAAGTAGAAATGATGTGCCCCAAACGAGCCGAGAAATAGCGCCAGCAGGATGCCGACGATCTCGTCGCGACGCACAGCCTGGAATTGCTGGTAGAAGATTGCCTGCGGGTTGGGATAGGTGTAGGTGCCCATGGTCGTTCTCCTCGTCTGCTCGGGTGTCGTGATCGTCCGGCCGGAGCATCTCGCTCGGTCTATTCAGAATACGCACCTTTGCAACCCCCGGTTCCCTCCCTTGATCCGTTGTCCAGTGGCCCTGTTGGCCGTTAGCATCAAACTCGACATGAAAGAAGCGCCCAACGCCGCAGCCGGCGGCTCGTTTCTCATCGGCGGCGATCTCCCCGTCCACCGCCTCGGATATGGCACCATGCGCCTGGTCGGCGAAGGCGCCTGGGGCGAGCCGGCCGACGAAGCCGAGTGCCGTCGCGTGTTGCGGCGCGCCGTCGAACATGGCGTCAACCTCATCGACACCGCCGATGCCTACGGCCCCGAGATCGCCGAACGCCTCATCGGCCAAACTCTCGCGCCCTATGCGCCGGGCGTTGTCATCGCCACCAAGGGCGGCATCACCCGCCAGGGCCCTGCAAAGACCGAATACGTGGGCCGCGCCGGCTATCTCATCCAATGCGTCGAGATGAGCCTGCGGAGGCTCAAGCTTGAACGCATTGACCTCTACCAATTGCACAGAATCGACCCTCGGACGCCGCTCGAAGAGTCACTCGGCGCTCTCCGGCGCATGCAGGAGCAGGGAAAGATCCGCCACATCGGTCTGAGCGAGGTTTCGCCCGCCGAAATCGAAGAAGCCGAGAAGATCGTCCCCATCGTCACTATCCAGAATCGCTACTCGCTGGCCGACCGGCGTCACGAGGAGACACTCAACTACTGCGAACGCCGCGGCATTGGCTTCATGCCCTGGTACCCCTATGCCGGCGGCAAGCTGCTCAGATCCGATCACCCGCGCGCCCAGGAACTCATCCGCATCGCCGGCATGCACCTGGTGTCGGTCTCGCAACTCGCTCTCGCATGGCTGCTGCAGCGCTCCCCGGTTCTCTTGCCGATTCCCGGCACATCCAAGGTGGCTCATCTCGAAGAGAACGTCGGCGCCGCGCAAATCACGCTCAAGCCCGAAGAATGGGCCGAAGTGGAAAAAGCGGCAGCTACGCCCAGCTAGCGGTTCTCTTTTCCCTTTTCCCTTTTCCCTGTTCCCTGATCCCTGACCCCTGCCCTCTTATACTGGCCTCCATGCGCCAAACATTGTCCGTGGCCATGATCGCCATGAACGAGGAGGCCAATCTTCCTCGCAGCCTGGAGAGTATTCGCTGGGCCGACGAAATCATCCTCGTCGACTCCGGCTCCACGGACAAAACGATCGAAATCGCGCAATCCTATGGCGCAAAAACCTCATTCCACGCCATTCGCGGCCACGGCGAACAGAAAAATATAGCTCTCGATCTCTGCGCCAGCGCCTGGACCCTCCTGCTCGACGCCGACGAAGTCCTCACTCCGGAGTTGCAGACCGAGATTCGCCGGCTTCTTTCCGGCGAGAACGGCAAACCAGAATTCGATGCCTACTGGATCCCCCGCCTCAATCTGTTCTGCGGCCGCTGGATTCGCCACGGCGGCTTCTATCCCGACCGCAAGCTGCGCCTCTTCCGCCGCGGCGCAGCGCGGCTGAGCGAGGGCGTGGGGCCGCACAGCACTCCGCAGTTCTCGGGGTCCTGCGGCAAGCTCAAGCACGACATGCTGCACTTCGCCTATCCCACGCTCAGTGTTTATCTCGAGCACATGAATCGCTACAGCACCGAGATCGCACGCCTGCTCGTCGAGCGTGGGCGCACCAGCGCGTCATGGCCGGCTCTTGTCTGGAATGCGGTGCTGAACCCCGCCGCGACGTTTCTCTACAACTATTTTTTCCGCCTGGGATTCCTCGATGGACGCGAAGGGCTGCTCCTGCACCTGAACCACTCGGTCTACATCCACTGGAAATTCATCAAGGCGTGGGAGGCAGGCCGGAGCCGCAAACCGATGCCTTCCTGACGCTCGTCGTCGCTCAGAAGTGGTGCCCGTGTCCTGCCACAAACGCCAGCATGCGGATCATCAACAACACCACAAACAGCGCGGCAATCAGCACCAGCAACAAGTTTCCCCTGGACTCTTCATCGCGCTTTGCCTTGTGTTTCATTGCGCGCTTGCCCTCGAACCGCACCCATCATACCGCCGATCCGTTCGTCCCAACCCGAAATCTGCTGACTCGCCGATCCGCTGTCCGGCTGACTCGCTCTCCCGCTCTCCTTTATCCTTCATATAGAAGCGAGGAACGACCGATGCCCATCGCCATGCTGGCCGGCGCAAAGACCAAGAAGATCCTGGCAGCCCTCGAGGGCAACTGGCAGGCCGAGATGGAGGGCTATTACACCTACAAGGCCCTCGCCGATCGCGACGAGGACCCCGTCCGCGCCCAGGTCTTACGCCATCTCGCTCAGGCTGAGATCGAGCATGCCACTCTCTGGGAAGGCCGCATCAAGGAACTGGGCGGACCCCAGCCCGTCTACTCGGGAAGTTCCGCCGGCCAGGCCGACTCGCTCGCCAACCGCGCCGGCGGCCTGCGCATGGCCCTGCGCCGCCTCGAAATCGAAGAGAGCCGCCATATCGCCGGCTATGGCGAACAGCTCAAGGCCCTTGGCGACGAAGGGTCAATTGCAATTCTTGAACACGTCATCCAGGACGAGAAGGACCACTATCGCGAGCTCGGCTCGCTGCTCCGCGGCCACTACCATGCACCCGCCGGCACAACGAAAATAGACGCCAAAGCTGTTCTCGACGAGATGCTCGCCAAGCGCAACCAGGGCCGTAAGCAGCCCGGCTCGTGGATCGGCGACGCCATCTACGGCGTCAACGACGGCCTCGGCGCCATCTTCGGCATCGTGTCGGGCGTGTCGGGAGCTACCGCCGGCGACCCAAAATATGTGCTCCTTGCCGGGCTCTCCGGAATGATCGCCTCGGCTCTCTCCATGGGCTCCGGCGCTTATCTCGCCGCCAAGAGCGAGCGCGAGATCTACCACGCCGAGATCGCTCGCGAGCGCGAAGCTATCCAGATGAATGGGCCCGAGGCCCGCGAGTTGCTCTCGCTCTACTACCAGGTCAAGGGATTGCCCGAAGAAGACGCCCTGCATATGGTGAACCACATCGCCAGCGACCCCGAGCAACTGCTTCGCGCTCTGGCCGCCGAACGCCTCGGCTCCAGCGAGGAGGCTCTCGCCAACCCTCTCGTCTCGGCAACCTCCGGCGCGCTCTCGACTGCCGTCGGCGCCATCATCCCCGTCATTCCCTTCTTCTTCATGCAGGGAATTCCGGCCGTCATCGCGGCAGCCGTCGTCTCGCTCGCCGCGCACTTCGCCGTCGGAGCCGCCAAGTCGCTGATCACCGTCCGCTCGTGGTGGTCCTCGGGAATGGAGATGACCGTCGTCGGCGCTGTCGAAGGCGCCGTCACCTATGGCATTGGCATCCTGCTGGGCAAAGGTGGCATGTAAGCATGCTGGCAGGAAGCACTGGGACGAGTCTGGCGTCTGGGACTGAACCGATTCGCAACATTGACACAGCACAGGCACTCCCACATACTTTGCCCATGAACATCACTCTTTCCATCGAGGATCAGGTTGTCGAGCGCGCACGCGAGAAGGCGGGGGAGATGGGTGAAAGCTTGGAGCAAGCGATCGAAGACTACATTAGGGAATTGGCCGATAAACCCGCGCGCGTTGGGCTGGCTCCCGGTCGGAGGACGCTCCGGGAAAGGACCTACAGAATCGGATAAAAGGCCCATTTCGCGCTAAAATAGAACCTGCAGTGACCCTCCACCAGCCCATCTCGACCCTCCTCTAGCGGCTCCCGCCGCCAAGATTCCTCCTGCGCCCCTTTCCGTTACCCGAAACTCTCATCCAAAACTTGAAAGGCACGGAGTGCCATGCTGGATCGCCTTGAACAAATGGAGCAGCGCTACAACGAGATGCAGGCGCAGTTCGCTCTGCCCGAGATCCTGAACGACCACGAGCGCTACCAGAAAATCGCCAAGCAGCTGCGCGAGATCGAAACTCCCGTCGAGAAGTACCGCGAGCTCAAGCACGTGCAACGCGGCCTCGCCGACGCAAGAGAGATGGCCGCCGGCTCGGACGCCGATCTGCGCGCCATGGCCGAGGAAGAAATCGCCGCGCTCGAGCCGCGTCAATCGGCCCTCGAAGAAGAACTCAAGATTCTGCTGCTGCCGAAAGACCCCAACGACGAAAAGAACGTCATCCTCGAAATCCGCGCCGGCACGGGCGGCGACGAGGCATCGCTTTTTGCCGCCGAGGTCTTCCGCATGTACACGCGCTTCGCCGAGCAGCACCGTTGGAAGGTTGAGGTGATGTCGCTCTCGGAATCGGGTGTGGGAGGCTACAAGGAAGTCATCGCCATCATCGAAGGCAACCGCGTCTGGTCGCAGCTCAAGTGGGAATCGGGCGTGCACCGCGTGCAGCGCGTGCCCGAAACCGAAACCCAGGGCCGCGTCCACACCTCCGCCATCACCGTCGCGGTGCTACCCGAGGCCGAGGAGGTCGACATCAAGATCGAGGCCAAAGACATCCGCATCGACACCTTCTGCTCGTCCGGTCCCGGCGGCCAGTCTGTCAACACCACCTATTCAGCGGTACGCATTACTCACCTGCCCACCAACACCGTGGTCAGTTGCCAGGACGAGAAATCGCAGATCAAGAATCGCGAAAAGGGCATGCGTGTGCTGCGCTCGCGCCTCTACGAGATGGAGATGGAGAAGCAGAACGCCGAGCTGGCCCAGGCCCGCAAACAGCAGGTCGGCTCCGGCGATCGCAGCGAAAAGATCCGCACCTACAACTTTCCGCAGAACCGCCTGACCGATCACCGCATAGGGCTTACGCTTCACCAGCTTGATCTCGTGATGCAGGGCCGCCTGCAGCCCATCGTCGACGCCCTTATCGCCCACTACCAGGCTGAGCAGCTCAAAGGCGACCAGGCCGCGTAACAGAAAAGCTCCCGTAGGGAGCGCAATAGAATAGCCTAGGGCAACCCTGAGCGAAACCGAAGGGGCAGCCCTGGGAGAGCCGCACCGAACCCCTAGCCCCGTTGGGCGACAGGTGCCCGGGTGTCCCACATCTCGATTTTGAGATGAGGGATAGCACGAACCAAATGGCATCGAAATCAGCTACACAAACAAGATCCGCATCGGGATCTCGGCGTCTACGTTCCTGCCCTCTTCGGCCAGTTCGCCCGACACCGGATCGCGCCGGAAAATGCTGATCCAGTTCGAATCCTGGTTGGCCACCAGCATCCAGCGCTCCGTTGGATCGAGCGTGAAGTTGCGCGGCGTCTTGCCTCCACAGCTCGACCGCTTGATCGGCGTCAGCTTGCCGGTCGCGAAATCCGCCTTGAACGCGTAAAGGAAGTTGTCGCCGCGATTGGCGAAGTAAACGAAGCGCCCATCGCGCGTGATCACCGTATCGCACCCCGTTGACGTCGGGCCGCTGTAGCCTGCGGGCAGCAACTCGACGCGATCCACCAAGGTCAAACTCCCGTCGATCTTCCGCCAATCAAGAACATCCACAGTTGAAACCAGCTCGTTCATGCAATACGCGGTGTGGCCGTTGGGATGGAAGTGCAGCGTGCGCGGCCCCGAGCCTGGCGCGCCGTGGTGAATGCCTGCGCGCGTCAGCTCGGCCGTCACCGCATTGAACCTGTAGATGTGAATCGAGTCACCGCCCAGGTCGTTGATGTAGGCGAACCGGTTGTTGGGCGAGAACGAAGCAAAGTGCGCATGCGCCGCCTCCTGGCGGTCGGCTTTCGGCCCATGCTCGGTGTAGTGCTCGGTCCAAACCGCCTCGCTCAGATTGCCGTCTTCAATGCGGAAGCTTGCCGCGCTGCCGCCGGTGTAATCCGCCGAGATCAGCACGCGCCCGGTGCGATCCGTCGCCACATGGCATGTGCCCGTGCCCGCCGAGTTGCGCGCTGACAGCGGCTGCAGTTCGCCGCCGCTGACGCGAAAGCTTGCCACTTCGCCTGTCGGCTTGCCCTGGAAAGTGTCCAGCTCCGAGGCTGAGAAGACAAAATCGTGCGCAAGATCCAGCCACGCTACGGTGGATACCTGCGCTGCGACGCCGGCCGGTGTCAGCTTCGCTTCAGTCGGGTCCCAGTCGTACTTGAGGATTCCGTTCGAGGTGTGTGACCCGATGAAGACCCGGGTGCGTCCCGCTGCGGCGGCGAGGCCCGACCTCGATGCAGCGGTCGCGAGGGTTGCGGCAGAAGCGGCGCAGAGAAAATCACGGCGGTTGAGATGTGTCATGGCAGAGCCATTGTCACCGATGCTACCCCGTTCGCGCCAGTTAGTCCGTGGGTGCCCCAGGTCTCGCTTCTGAGACCTGGGAGAGCAGCCTCGAACAGAGAACTAATTGAACCTGAACTCCACGTTTACCGTCGTCTCCACCTCCACCGGCTCGCCGTTCAGCAGATACGGCCTGTAGCGCCACTGCGCGACCGCATCGAGCGCCGCCTGCTGCAGCATCGCCGGGCCGCTCACCACGCGCAGATTCTCTATGGTGCCGCTCTTCGAGATCGTTGCCTGCAACACCACCGTGCCTTCCAGGTGAATCGTCCTCGGGATTGCCGGATACTGCGGCACGATTTTATGGATGAGCAGGCCTTCGGCGAGAACCGATGGAATCCGATTCGGCCCTGCCCGCACGACGTCACTATGCACGGCCGTCCCGCGAAACATGCCCTCAGGACTTCCCTGATCGCCAGAGTCCGGACCAAGACCGATCCATTTGGGGTCTTCGGTCACTTCTGTTCCTGTCGTCTGCTTCCATCCTTTGGGAATTACCGACGGCGCAATGAGGACTCCAGCCGGCATCTCGGTCGGCACAACCGTCGCATGCTCCGGCCGCGCGACCTGCCTGGGCTCTTCCACTGGAACCAGCGGGACTGTCATCAGCCAGGGCATTGCTTTGCTGGACAGCGCTTCAGGATAAAAGAGTGGAATCAGGATCAGCGCCAGCAGGATCGCGGCGTTGAACGCGAAGGTGGCCGCCATCCACCTGCGGCTGCGCGTGCGGAGTCTTCCCGTGGATTCGAATGTGGAATCTTCAAACATGGCCGCCTCCCTCGATTTCACTGCAGAATTCAGCCGCGCCGATCGGGAAGCGGAGAGACCGGGCGCGAGCCAGTGCCCCGCTCCACGCGCGATCAGCGCTGTCGGAGCGGATCCGTTGCCTGCGGCTCTCCGTTCATCCCATTCGGTACCACTGTGCTTGTGTAGACACCGCGTTCTCGCAGATTGTTCCCGCTTCGCGCAACAAATTCGCGCGCTGCGGTACACTCCAGAAGTTCGCCCTCACGGAATCTTTCATGAAGTTGTCGCGTTTCATTCTTTTCGTCGCGCTTGCCGCGTCTTCGGCGCAGCCTCCCGCTCCAGCAGCGCCCAGCGCCGAGGAGACACTCCGCTACATTCACGCCGCATGGGACTCGCTCACGCGCTCGATGACGAATTGCAGCGCGCTCGCTGACACCAAGGTTGCCGGAAGCTCCATCCTCTACCTGCGCGCTGGAATGGTTACTCCACCCGACATTGCGGCGCTCCAGCAAAAGTGCCAGGTAAAAATCCTGCCGCTCCCGCGCCGCATCGCGAAGCTCGGCGATGTGCGCCCGGAAGAACTCGCCACGCCCGGCCTCCTCTATCTACCCCATCCGTACATCGTACCCGGCGGTCGCTTCAACGAGATGTACGGCTGGGACAGTTTTTTTATTCTCCTTGGACTGGAGTCCGATCGCCGGGAAGCTCTCGCGAAAGATATCGTCGATAACTTCCTCTTCGAAGTCGAAAACTACGGCTCTGTTCTGAATGCCAATCGCACTTACTACCTCACGCGTTCGCAGCCGCCGTTCTTGACATCCATGATTCGCGCGGTCTACGAAGATCCAGCCAGCTTTCCGGGAACGCCGGCCGGCCAGACCGAGGCGCAGCAATGGCTCCGCCACGCCTACATAGTTGCCGCAAAGGATTACTCCACATGGACGCGGCCCGAGCATCGCGCCGGTTCCACCGGCCTGGCGCGCTACTTTGATCTCGGTTCCGGCCCCGTGCCCGAGATGGCTGACGCCAGCACCTACTACCCCGACATCATTCGCTCGCTCGTCGAGCATCCGTCTCCTCAAGCCGCCGGCTATCTCGTCAAGGCCTCCGAAAACCCCGGTGCCCCCGAGGCCGTGCGCCTCAAGCAGATCAGCTGTGATCTGCACGCAAGCGCCGTCTGCTTGCACGCCTGGTACGGTGGCTACCGGTTAAGCCGGGATTTCTACGAGGGTGACCGAGCCATGCGCGAGTCCGGCTTCGACACCAGCAATCGCTTCGGCCCGTTCTCCGGATCGACGCATCATTACGCACCCGTCTGCCTCAACAGCCTGCTCTATCGCTACGAGCGCGACATGGCGCACTTCGCGCATGTGCTCGGCCTGCCGCAAGACGCTCAGCGCTGGGATCGCCGCGCCAGCATGCGAGCCGTCGCCATGCATCGTTATCTTTGGCGCGCGAAAGAAGGCGTCTTCGCCGACTACGATTTCGTTCGTGCGAGGCCGTCTACCTATGCCTTCATCACTTCGCTTTATCCGTTGTGGGCCGGAGTCGCCACGCGCGAGGAAGCCGCCAAAGTCGAAGCGCAACTCAATCTCTTCGAACGGACCGGCGGCCTCTCCACCAGCAACACCAACACCGGCCTGCAATGGGATGAGCCGTACGGATGGGCTCCGACGAACTGGATCGCCGTTGCCGGCCTCGACGCCATGGGATTCCACGCCGACGCCGTGCGCATCGCGCAGCATTTCGACGCCACGGTCGACGCAGGCTTCGCCGCTGACGGCACCATCCGCGAGAAATATAACGTCGTCAGCGGAAATGCTCAGGTCTCCGTCAGCGCCGGCTACACGCAAAATGTCATCGGCTTTGGCTGGACGAACGCGGTCTATCTGAAGATGAAGGAGATTGTCGAGCAGAAGGCGCCGTGAATAGGCTTTCAGCAATTAGCCCCCAACGGTTTCGCACGCGGTTCCCTGCGCTTGCCTGGGCACAAACAAGCTGAAAGCTAATGGCTGAGAACGGGTTTTTCCAGCCGCGCTTCCACCGGGTGATTGAACCGGATGAGCGCGACCCACATGCCCATATCGTCGCGCCGCCACTCGAGCGATCCATTCAATTCACTCGCGATCCGGTCCGGCGGCAGATCATGGTGCAGCCCGAAGTAACGTTCCTCGACGGAGCCGCCATCCAGGCTCAGCAGCGGCTTCGGAGGATCGTACTTCGTGGAAAAGACCAGCGCGGCCGAATAAGCCGCCTCCTCCTGCGCTGCGCGATCGATTTGCGGAGCCGAAAAATCGTCGATCTCCACCACGTCCCATGGCTGCTTTACATAGCCCAGCTCCGGTTTCTTCAACTCGTCGCTCATCGGCCACGCGGTCAGCACATTTGCTCCCGGGTAGCGCTTCGTCAGCTCCGCGATCCCTGCCTCATGCATGCGAATCACCCGCGCATAGGCCAGATTGTCCTCCGGCGCGAATCCGTAGGGCGGGTTAACAAAGAGGCCCGCCAGGAATGCCGCAGATGAAACCAGCGCGAGAGCCGGCCAGTAGGGCACGCGGCGGTACATTGCGCAGAGACACAGAAGCAGCACCAGCGGATACATGGGCAGCAGATACCGCGTAAGCAACGCCCCACCCAGCACGCTGAACAAGAGGGCATTCACCACGAGCAATGAATAAATGCGCACCAGAACCAGCGCACCAATAGTTGAACGGTCGTTTCCTTCGCGATCGGGACGCGGAGGAAGCAGCATCGCGGCACAGGCCACCAGGACCGGCACAAAGAGGTTCATGTGCGCGGTGAGGTGCAGAATACGATGGCCGAATGCTGCCACGATCCGCAACGGAGTCAGCGTGGCCTCGACGTTATAACGCAGATATTCGGGATTGCCAAAGACGAATCCCGTTCTTGCGTAGTGATAGCCGTACCAGCCAATCAGGGGCAGAATGCTGCTCGCGAGCCACGCGGCCTCTCGCCAGAGCCGGGATCGCGCCGGCCCGCCGCGCCAGATTCCTTCACCCAGATTCACGGCAGCCAGCGTGAGCGGAATGGCAATCGCAGTCTCTTTCGAAAGCGCGGCCGCAGCAAACCACAGCGCAGCCACGCGGGCATCGCGCGCCCGCTCGGGTAGCGCGTAGACCAATCCCCAAAGCGAGCACGCAGCCGCGAAGATATCGGCATGTGCCAGCGAGCTTTGCGCAAACCAGATGGGATAGATCGCCGTTAATGCCGCCGTCCACACGGCAACCGACGGCACGCCGATCAGGCGCAGCGCCAATCGCCACACTCCCAGCAGCGCCAGTGCCGCGACCATCAGCACCCCCTGCCGCGTCACCTCGGGATAGAAACCCGATGCCTTCCACCACAGCGCGAGATAGATGCTGGGCAACGGCGGATGCGCATTCGTCAGTGTCGAAGCAGGAATCAGTGACCCGGTGCGAAAGAAGTCCCAAGCCGCCGGAATGTAGTAGCCGGCCTCGTCCCAGTAATAAGGAAGCCGGAGCAGAGAAAAATGGCTCGCGTAAAGCACCATGAAGATGACCGGGAAGATCATCCAGATCGGCAGCGGCGCGTCCAGCCGCGGACTCAGAATTCCCTTCAGGCGCAACGTATCGCTCCTCGAAAAACAGCGATCAGCTCTCAGCTCTTACCCCGCGGCTCAGTTCACCGGGCCGCTCGGGAAACTCTGGTTCTTCGGCTCGAGATTGAGCGCGCCGAACGCCTGCTCATACTGAGCAAGATTCTGGCCGAGTATGTTCCACAGCGCTTTTGCCTGTTGAGGACTGAGAAAGACTGCCTGGTTATTTCGTATGATCACCTGCTCGGGGCTATCGCTCGAGGCAAGGCCGAATACGAGCTGAAAATCCCACACGCTCACCCGCACTTGCACGCTGTTGGAGTAGGTTTCGCGGTAGTCGGGGGTTTGCACAAGGCTCACTTGAGGTTGCTG
>Ga0335071_10002422_pt1 | contig 19964 bp, 21 predicted proteins | sample Lox_Sample_15_FD_206724 | JGI IMG/M metagenome (GOLD analysis project Ga0335071, IMG submission 206724) | Soil microbial communities from Loxahatchee National Wildlife Refuge, Florida, United States - Lox_Sample_1.5 | ecosystem: Environmental > Terrestrial > Soil > Wetlands | place: USA...
ACGCGGCTGCGGCGAAGGTCTCGTCGGCGCGCAGGTACTCCAGGAACACGGGGCCTCGCTCGGTCGGGCGTCTCGGTCTCGGCGAACGCCGCCGCCGGCCGGCGGCGGGCACGCCGAACGCCCCGCGGGCCTGCGGCGGCGGGGTCACGTCATTGTAGCCGACGGGCGCAGGGGCCGAACGTAGCCGAGCCGGCCGGCCGCGGTGGCCGCATCGCCGGGACCCGGCGGCGGAGGTCCGTCCAGTCCGTCAGCGCCCGCGGGCGCCGGCGCCGGGCGCTCCGGCGATGCGGACGCCGGCTGTGCCGACGGTGCGCCCGCTCGCCGCGGCCGCGCCGCGCAGCACCAGCGCGGCGGTGCCCGGCGCCGCCTGCCGATGGCCGGCGACGTCGTACGCCCGGGCGCTCACTCTGTACGTGCCCCGCGGCCAGTTCGCGGTGAATCCCCACACGCCGCGCTCGCCCACCGCCACTGCGGGGATCCTGCGTTCGGCCATCACCGCGCCGGAGGAGTCGTGCACCGAGAGGACCAGGATGGCGCTGGCGCTCGAGAACGCGGGGTCGGAGAGCCGCCACGGCACCCGCACCTCGGCGCCCGGGCGGAACGTCCCAGCGCTCACCGTGGCCCGCGGCCGGGCCGTGTCGCCCTTGCCCAGCGGGTCGTCGACGAACGCCTTGAGGCAGACGTTGGCCTGCTGCAGCCCCGCGATGCCCGTCAGGTCGGTCCACGCGGCGCCGTCGGCGCTCACGAACGACTGCCCGGCACGGGCGCGCGGCGCGATGTACTGGGACGGAGCCTCCACGGGAACGGGCGTCGTCCACCCCGGCGTCGTCACCCGCACGGCGACGACGAAGCCGTGGCCCTCCTCGACCCGCGCGGGCGCTGCGAGGCGCACCGTGTGGTAGCCGGCGACGGCCACGGTCCCGGCGCCGGCCGCCGGCGCGGCCGCGACGCCGGCGAGCGAGCCGGCCACCCGTACCTCGTACGACGTGCCCGGCACGGGGGTGGAGAACGAGACCGCCTTCACGTCGCCGGTGCCGGCGCAGACGAACCTGTCGGCGAACCACGCGGTCTCTCCCGACCCGGTGCCCGTCCAGCTGCTGCGCCCGAGCGCGTCGTACTGGTAGACGGCGTCGTAGTCCTTCACGCCCTCGACGCCGTCGAACACGGCCAGCGTCTTGCCGAAGCTCACGTCGTAGTACGAGACCCACAAGTAGCCGTGGTCGCCCCAGTCGGCGCCCCAGCTGTTCTTGATCAGGAAGGCGCCGTCGCCGGGCGGCCGCGTGACGAAGTCCGACGCCGGGAAGGCGTCGTCCCAGCCCACGCAGAGGACATGGTGGTCCAACTCGGAGCGCTCGCCGTTGTAGTACGCGGCGGTCGCCTGGTTCCAGAACCCGTACCGGTCGGCGGTGTCGAAGTCGATCGTCGCGTCGACGCCGCCGTACGTGCTCACGGCCCACTTCAGGGCGGCGTTGTCCTGGGTCCCGGGCTCGCGCGCCGGCAGGGACAGCACCTCCTGTACGTGCCGGACGGCGCGCAGGAACTCGGGCGACCCACCCGGATCCGGGTACGGGTCGGAGCTCTCGTACACCGGTCCCTCCCAGCGGGCGTAGTAGGCGGTGGCGATCTCACTGGGAGCGAATCCCTGATAGTCGAGCCGCGAAGCCATGTGGTCCGCCATGTTGTTCTCGGAGAAGTCCCGGGCGATCCCTTCGAGGCGGAGCACGCTGGACTCGAGCGAGCCGGTCGCCGCCATGATCCAGCACGTGCCGTAGGCTTGCTGGGAGCGCACTGGCGTCACCCGGCCGCTCTCGCGCAGGTCGAACCTGGACGGGAACGACACCCCGTCCCAGGGAGCCGCCGCAGGCGCGGTGGACGCGGCGGGGACGCCGCCGCACAGCGCCGCCAGCGCCGCGGCGAACGCCGCGACGAGGAGCCGGCGAAGCAGGCGCCGGCCCTCACTCGACGTGCGCGGCGGCCGCTCGGTCTGTCGGGGCGACGGAAGCATGCGCCCCATCACATACTCGCCCGCAAGCGTCGTCAAGCCGCTTCCCCCCTCGGCTCCTCACAGCGTAGGATGGTCCGCACGATGGGAGGGACGAGCACCGCACACACTCTCCAGACGCGGGTCGGCGTCCGGGGCCCGGCCCGGCTCGTGCGCTTCGCCCTCTTCACGCTCCTTGCGCTCGCCGCCCTCGAGTTCGCCGCAGGGCTGCCCGCGCCGGCGGCGGCCGACACCGGCGACAGCATCGCCGCGACGCTCCGGCAGGCGGGGCTCGACGGTCCCAACACGGGTGTCTACGTCTGGGACCTGGACGCCGCCCGCGAGGTCTACGCGCACGACGCCACGACCCAGCTGGCCCCGGCCTCCAACATGAAGCTGGTCACGAGTGCGGCGGCCCTTCTCGAATGGGGCCCGACCCACCGCTTCACGACGGAGCTGTACGTCCCCGACGAGCCCGTGGGCGCCGGCGGCGTGATCGACGGCGACATCTGGCTCCGCGGCCTCGGCGACCCGAGCCTGTCCACCAGATCGTACGCGCGCGACGTGTTCGACCTGTCCACGGCCTCGTTCGAGGCGTTCGCGCACGCGCTCAAGAAGGAAGGCGTCAGGAAGATCCGCGGGCGCGTGCTCGGCGACGCCTCCTGGTTCGACAAGCTCAAGACCGTCCCCACCTGGAAGAACGGGCTCGCCGTCGAGTGCGGCCCGCTCTCGGCGCTCTCCGGCGACCAGGGCCTGGACAACGGCAACCGCGTGCGAGCGCCCGCCACGTGGGCCGCGAAGCTGCTGACACAGGCGTGCAGGAACGCCGGCATCAAGGTCAAGGGCAAGCCCGGCACCGGCAAGGTCCCCACCTCGGCGCGGCTGCTCAAGAGCCAGTACTCGGCCGCGCTCCCCGGCATCCTGCGACACATGAACCAGATGAGCGACAACTTCTTCGCGGAGATGCTCTGCAAGGGCCTCGGCAAGGACTTCTACGGCGAGGGCAGCACCAAGGCCGGCATCCAGGCGAGCGAGGACCTGCTGCACTCGATGGGCGTCAAGTACGGGTCGTACGTGGTCCAGGACGGCTCCGGCCTCAGCTACGGCGACCGGATGACCGCGCTGGGGCTCACGCAGGTCCTGGGGGCCATGCGCCAACAGGACGACTTCGACGTCTACTACGACTCGCTCGCCGTCGGCGGCAGGAGCGGCACGCTCGAGGACCGCATGCGCGGCACCGCCGCCGCGGGCAACGCGCACGCCAAGACGGGCACGCTCAACGTCGCCGAGAACCTCTCGGGCTACGTCGAGAGCGCCAACGGACACCTGGTGGCGTACTCGATCCTCATGAACGGCGGCACCATGGGGACCTCGGGCTGGGGCAAGGCGACGAGCACGCAGGACGAGATCGTCGAGGCGCTCGCCAAGGCCCGGCTGCCCGGCGAACCAGTGCTGACGGTGACGCCGGCGCTGCGCGCGTTCTCGGTGTCAGCCTCCGAGCCGGTTCACGGCGTTGGCGGCCGACTCCAGCCCGGCGTCCAGCCATAGCTCGACGGCGTCGGCGGCCGCCGCTGTGAGCGCGTCCACCTCGGCGCGGCTCTCCCGGAACGGGCTGAGGACGAAGTCCGCCACCACGTCCGGGTCGGTGCTCGGCGGACGGTCCACCCCTACGCGCAGTCGCGCGTAGTCCGGACCGACCAGGCCGGTGATGCTCCTGAGCCCGTTGTGCCCGCCGCTGCCGCCGCCCTCCATGAGGCGCAGGCGGCCGAACGCCAGGTCGATGTGGTCGTGTACGACGAGCGCTGCGCTCAGCGGAAGCCTGGTGGCGCGCAGCGCCGCGGCCACGCTGCGGCCCGAGTCGTTCATGAAGGTGGTGGGCTGCAGCAGGACCACGTCCCGGCCGCTGATGACGCCTTCGGCGCAGCGGCCGTCGAACCCACGCTGCGCGCGCGGGAACCCGTGGCGCCGCGCCAGCTCCTCGACCACGCGGTAGCCGATGTTGTGCGGGGTGCCCTCGTACGTCGGCCCGGGATTCCCCAGGCCGACGACGAGACGCTCTGCGTTGGGTGATGGCCGGAACGTCGCCACGCTGCCTCGCGGTCAGGCGACCCGGCGGAGGACGGTCAGGCCTCCTCCGCCCCTTCTTCCTTCTTGCCGACCAGCTCGGGCTCGGCGCCACCCTCGACGGCCTCCGGGGCCTCCTCGCCCTCGACGACCTCGACGGCCTTGCGCGGCATGAGCACGGAGCAGAGGACCTCTTCCGGGTCGTCCAGGACCTCGATGCCCTCGGGCACCTGCAGGTCGGCCACCTTGAGCGTGCTGCCGACCTCGAGCTCGGTGATGTCCATGACCAGGTGCTCGGGGATCTCGGTGACGACGCCCTTGACGCTCACCTCGCGGATGGCCTCCTCGAGGAGGCCGCCGGCCTTGACGCCCTTGCTCTCGCCCTCGAAGCGGACGGCCACCGTGGTCTCGATGGTCTCGTCCAGGCGGATCTCCTGGAGGTCGAGGTGGATGACGTTGTGCTTGACGCGGTCGAGCGTCATCTCCTTGACGATGGCCTTGTGCCCGCGCTTCTGGCCCTCGAAGGTGACGTTGAGCACGGCGTGCGTGCCGGCCTCGGTCGTGAGCGCGTCGCGCAGCACATGAGGCTCGACGGCGATGAGCACGGCCTCGTGGCCATGGCCGTAGATGACACCGGGGATGAGCCCCTCCTTGCGCATGCGCCTGGAGGCACGGCTGCCGGTGACGTCGCGCTTGTGCACGACGATGTTGACGTTGTCCATCAGTAGTCTCCTAGAACAGCTGGTTGTCGCCGGCGAAGATCTCGCTCACCGACTCGTCTTCGAACACGTTGCGGATTGTACGGGCGAGGGTGTCGGCCACGGAGAGCACCTTGATCTTGGCGTCGTCCGGGCCGAGCCTGACGTCGACGGTGTCGGTCACCACCATCTCCTTGACCGGCGAGGTGCGGATGCGCTCGAGCGCCGGCCCGCTGAAGATGCCGTGGGTGGCGGTGACGTACACCTCCTTGGCGCCGTTGTCGTAGAGCGTGTCGATCGCGCTCGTCACGGAACCGGCGGTGTCGATGATGTCGTCCACGATGATGGCGATCTTGCCCTGCACGTCGCCGATGAAGTGCATGGTCTCGGCGACGTTGTGGTCGGGGCGCATCTTGGTGAGCACGGCGAGGTCGCAGCCCGGGATGCGGTTGATGAACCGCTTGGCGAGCTTGACGCCGCCGGCGTCGGCCGACACGGCCACGAGCGGTGTGTCGCCGAAGTCCTTGTAGCGGAAGTAGTCGGCCAGCATGGGCACGGCCGTCATGTGGTCGACCGGGATCTCGAAGAAGCCCTGGATCTGGCCCTGGTGCAGGTCCATGGAGAGCACGCGGTCGACGCGCGCCGCCTCGAGCAGCGTGGCCACGAGGCGCGCGCTGATGGGCTCGCGCGACGCGCTCTTCTTGTCCTGGCGCGAGTACGGGTAGTACGGCATGACGGCGGTGATGCGCTTGGCCGAGGCCAGCTGCGCCGCCTGGATCATGATGAGCAGCTCCATGAACTCGGCGTTGATGTCGCCGCACGGCGACTGCACGATGAACATGTCGCTGCCGCGCACGTTCTCCTCGTAGCGCGCGTAGATCTCGCCGTTGGAGAAGGTCTTGAGCTGGAGCTGGCCGAGGTTGACGTCCAGCTTGTCGGCGATCTTCGCCGCAAGGGCGGGGTTGCTGCGCCCCGAGAAGATCATGAGCCGCTTGCGCGGCGAGGTCACGCAGCAGGAGTTCTCCGCCACCGTAAGCCTTCTTTCGTTCGTGGCCGACCGGGCACCGATTCTACCAAAGCGCGCGGCGCGAGGTCCGTGGGCCGGACCGCGCGCTACTCACCCTGCTGCTCGCGCAGCCGGCGAGCGGCGCGACGCTCGGCGTAGCCCTCGATGTTCTTCTGCTGCTCGCGCGCGACTCCAAGAGCCCCCGGAGGCACGTCGCGCGTGATGACCGAGCCGGCCGCGGTGAAGGCGTCGTCGCCGATCGTCACCGGGGCGACGATGGTGGTGTCGCTGCCGGTGCGCACGCGGTCGCCGATCGCCGTCGCGTGCTTGTCGTAGCCGTCGTAGTTGGCGGTGATGTTGCCGGCGGCGATGTTGCTGTCCCGGCCCACCACCGCGTCGCCGACGTAGCTGAGGTGCGGCACCTTGCTGCGCTCGCCGATGCGGCTGTTCTTGATCTCGACGAACGTGCCCGCCTTGGCGCCCTCGGCCAGCACCGTGTTGGGGCGGATGTAGGCGAAGGGCCCGACGTTGCACCCCGAGCCGATGACGCACTCGTAGAGGTGCGAGCTGATGACGCGGGCGCGGTCGCCGACGAAAGCGTCGCGGAGGAAGCTGCCGGGGCCGACCTCGCTGGCCGCGCCGACGGTGGTGCGCCCGAGCAGGTGCGTATTGGCGCGGATGAGCGTGTCGCGGCCCACCTCGACGCCGTAGTCCACGAAGGTGGTCTGAGGGTCCTCGACGGTGACGCCGGCGAGCATGAGGCGCTCGACCAGGCGGCGGCGCATGAGCGCGTTGACCGCCGCCAGCTCCACGCGGGAGTTGATGGCGAGCATGACCTCCGGGTCGGCCGCCACGTAGGCCTCCACCGCCTCGCCGTCTGCCAGAGCGAGGTGCACGACGTCGGTGAGGTACAGCTCGGCCTGCGCGTTGGCCGGCTGCAGTCGCGGCAGCAGGCCGCGCAGCAGCTCGGCGTCGAACACGTAGAAGCCGGTGTTGACCTCCGTGAGCAGGAGCTCGTCGGGCGCCGCGTCCCGCGCCTCGACGACGCGGCGCACGCCGCCGTCGTCGTCGCGCACCACGCGGCCGTAGTGCACGGGGTCGGCCAGCACGGCGGTGGCCATGGTGCTGCGCGCGCCCGAGACGCCGTGCGTCTCGAGCAGCCCCGTGAGGAACGGCCCGTCGACGAGCGGGGCGTCGCCCATCAGGACCATGACGTCGCCGTCGAAGCCGGCCAGCGGCTCGAGGCCGGCACGTACGGCGTCGCCGGTGCCGAGCCGCTGCTGCTGGACGGCGCGCTCGCAGCCCACGGGCAGGATCTCGGTGATGGCGTCCTGGTCGGGGCCGGTGACGACCACGACACGGTCCGGCGAGACGCTCAGCGCCGCGTCGATGACGTACGAGAGCATGGGCCTGCCGCACACCTGGTGCAGGACCTTGGGGATGTCGGACTTCATGCGCGTGCCCAGACCGGCCGCGAGGATGACGACGGCGAGCGGGCGCATCTTCTCTCCTGTGCTCATCTGGTTCACCTTGAGGCTGGCGCCGCCGGGCATGGCCCGCCGGCTCTCTGTGGCGTGACACTGGCTGGGGCGGGAGGATTCGAACCTCCGGATGCCGGGACCAAAACCCGGTGCCTTACCACTTGGCTACGCCCCAGCGAGGAACGGAAGGGGCGCCGCGAGGCGGCCTGACGCCCGCCGCGAAGCGGCACGACAGCATAGCACGCGCTAGCCCTCGTCGCGCCCCGTGCGGCCACCCTCGGGGCCGGGCTGCAGGTCGGTGACGTACCAGGCGCGGGCGGGGGCCACCGCCTCCCGCGCCTGCCTCGCCTTGGCCTCCGAACCGAACACGCCGAACACGGCGGCGCCGCTGCCGGTCATGGCCGCCGCCAGCGCTCCGGCGCCGCGCAGCCGCTCGATCAGCCCGCCGACCTGCTCCTTGCGCGCCACCACGCTCGGCTCCAGGTCGTTGGCGACCAGCGCGGCCACGTCCCTGGCCGTGCGCGCCGTCCGGATGCGGCTCGAGAGCAGCCGCGCGCGCGGCGCGAAATCCTTGAGCGTCACCTCGGCGTCCTCGTCGCGCCACTTGTACACGGCCGCCGTGCTCAGCCCGATGCCGGGCATGGCGATCACCAGGTGCAGCGCGGGCAGCTCGACCTCTTTGAGCACCTGCCCGCGCCCCATCGCGAGTTGTGGACCCGGCCAGAGGAAGAACGGCACGTCGCTGCCGACGGCGAGCGCGACGTCGTACCGCAGCCTGTCCGAGAGGTCGAGGTCGAAGAGGCGCTCCACCGCGTGCAGCGCCGCGGCGGCATCCGAGCTGCCGCCGCCGAGGCCGCCGCCGGCCGGGACGCGCTTGTCGATGGTGATGCGGACCTCGAACGAACGGTCGAGCCGGGCCTCGAGCTCGCGGACCAGCTTGGCGGCGAGGTTGTCGGCGCCGGGGGCGACGTCGCAGGCGACGTCCAGCCCGGCGCCCGGCGTCTTCTCGACGGTCATGTGGTCGGCGAGCGTGACCGGCAGCATGAGCGAAGCGATCTCGTGGAAGCCGTCGGGCCGCACCGGCCCGACCAGCAGCGCCAGGTTCAGCTTGGCCGGCGCCGCGATCTCCACGCGGTCCGCCGTGTGCTCGCCGATGCTCATCCCCTCCTCCTCCGGCCGCCGGTCACCCGGCCGCCTCGTGGCTCGGGTCGCCGGCCGTCCCTTCGCCCGATCCCCCAGCCGTCTCGCCGCCCGATCGCCCGGCCGCCTTGCCGCCCAGTCCTTCCGCGAACGTCAGCCATCGCGGCGGCGTGAGCTCCTCCGGCCGCGCCGCCTCAGAGGCGCCGAGGGCGCGCAGCCCCGCGCGCACGTCGTCGCGGCTCAGCGTGACGCCGCGGTGGGCGGCGCCTCCGAGCGAGTTGACGAGCGTCTTGCGGCGCTGCCCGAACGCCAGGCGCACGAGGTGCGCAACGTCGGCGTACGCGGTGGTCGACGGCGCGTCGTCCGCGCGCGTGAAGGTGACGAAGCTCGACTCCACGCGCGGGCGCGGTCGGAACGCGGACGCGGGCACCGGCCGCGCCTTCTCCAGCCGGCAGGCCAGCTGCGTCAGCACGGAGACGGCCGCGTACGCCTTCGTCGAGGGCGCCGCGAACAGCCGCTCGCCGAGCTCCTTCTGCACCATCACCGCCCAGCGTCGCACCGAGGGCAGCTCGGCGATGGTGGTCATGATGAGCGGGATGGCGATGTTGTAGGCGAGGTTGGCCACGACGGCCGTCGGCGCCGGCTCGAGCCCGGCGAGGTCGGCCCTGAGCGCGTCGCCGGCGTGCAGCACCAGCTTCGGCTCGGCCGCGGCCAGCTCCTCGAGCCGCGGCTGCCAGCGGCGGTCGATCTCGAACGCGTGCACCAGGCGGGCACGCTCGAGCACCGGGCGCGTGAGCACGCCGCCGGCCGGGCCGACCTCCAGCACCACGTCGTCCGGCGCCACCCTCGCCTGATCGACGATGGCGTGCAGCACGTTCTTGTCGACCAGGTGGTTCTGGCCGTAGCGGCGCAGGGCGTGCGGCCGCGGGGGGCGACTGCGGTCGCCCGCGGCCTGACCGCGACTGCGGTCGCCTGCGCCCGCGCGACGGCCACGGTCGCCCGCGCCCGGCGAGCCCCCAGGCGCGCCCACGTCAGCCGGCCTCCGCGAGCCCGAACACGCGTCGCGCGTTGGCGGTGGTGAGCGCTGCGAGCTCGGCCGCGGACACGCCGCGCACCCGGGCGACGAGCGCGGCGGTGTGCGCCACCCACGCGGGCACGTTGCTGTTGCCGCGGTTGGGCGCCGGCGCCAGGAACGGCGCGTCGGTCTCGACCAGCAGGCGGTCGGCGCGCACCTTCGCGGCCGCGTCGCGCAGCCCGGTCGCGTTCTTGTACGTCACGTTGCCGGCGAAGCTGGCGTAGTACCCGCGCGCGTTGCACTCGTCGACGTACTCCGGCAGCGAGTAGCAGTGCATGACGACGGTGAGGCCCGCCGCCTCCGCGGCGAGCTGGGCCATGGCCTCGTCGCCCGCCTCGCGCACGTGCACGACCAGCGGCAGGCCGGCGCGGCGCGCCAGCTCGATCTGGGCGCTGAAGGCGCGCCGCTGCGCGTCGCGCGGCGAGAGGTCGCGGTAGAAGTCCAGTCCGACCTCACCGACGGCGACCACCCGCGGCCGCGCGGCCAGCTCCTCGAGCCCGGCCAGGTACGCGTCGTCCAGCAGGTGGGCCTCATGCGGGTGCAGGCCGACGGTGGCGTACACGCCCTCGTAGGCGCTCGCGAGCTCGACGGCCGTCCGCGAAGTCTCGAGGTCGATCCCGATGGTGATGATCTGGCCGACGCCGGCGGCCCGCGCCCCGGCGACGGCGCCGGCGGTGTCCTCGATCATCTCGAGGTGGCAGTGCGAGTCGACGAGACGCATCGGGGCTCCAGCGCTCCCGCGGCCGGCGGCCGGGTCGTTCTCCCGGCTCACGCCGTCTCGAGCCGCGGGAACAGCGGGGGACCGGCGGCCACCGAGGCAGGCGTGAGCGCCGCCCACGTCGCGTTCTCGAGCAGCAGGTCGGCGTCGCCGAACGTCTGCCCGAGCCGAGAAAGCACCTCGACCGCCGTGACCGGGATGACCGGGTAGGCGGCGATCGCGACCAGGCGCAGGCCCGCCGCCAGGCCGTTGAGCACGGCGTCCAGGCGGGCCGCCTGCGCCTCGTCCTTGGCGAGCTTCCACGGCGCCTCTTCTTCCACCAGCCGATTGAGGCGCCGCACATACTCCCACACCGTGTCGAGGGCAGCCGTGACGCTGAGGTCGGCGTACTGCTCCGCCGACTTCGCGACCATGTCCTCGCCCTCGCGACCGACTTCCGCCAGAGCATCACCCTCAGGTCCAGCTTGAGGGATGCTGCCCCCGCGGTACTTGCCGATCATGCTGACGGTGCGGCTGAGCAGGTTGCCCAGCTCGTTGGCGAGCTCGTTGTTGTAGCGGGCGCGCAGGCCCTCGAGGCTCACGTCGCCGTCCTGCCCGAGCGTCACCTCGCGCATCAGGTAGTACCGCAGCGGCTCGGCGCCGAGGTCCTCTATGACGGCGAACGGGTCGAGCGTGTTGCCGCGCGTCTTGCTCATCTTCTCGCCGCCGACGAGCAGGTAGCCGTGGATGAGCTCGCCCGTGGGCAGGTCGTAGCCGGCGCTCATGAGCAGGGCCGGCCAGATGACGGCGTGGAACTTGAGGATGTCCTTGGCCAGGAAGTGGAACGCCGGCCAGTAGCGCGCCGTGAGGTCCTCACCCGGGCGCGCGTACGTGAGCGCGCTCAGGTAGTTGATGAGCGCGTCGACCCACACGTAGATCACCTGCTCCTCGTCCCACGGCACCGGGACGCCCCAGGTGATGCTGCTGCGGCTGATGCTGATGTCCTCGAGGCCCTGCTCGATGAACGAGAGGGCCTCGTTGTAGCGCGAGCGGGGCTTGACGAATCCGGGGTTGGCCCTGAAGAACTCGGCCAGCCGGTCCTGGTACCTGCTGAGGAGGAAGTAGTAGTTCTCCTCCTCCAGCCACGTGGGCTTGATGCCGTGCTGCGGGCAGAGCCCCTCGGGCGTGAGGTCGCGCTCGTACCAGAAGCCCTCGCAGGCGGTGCAGTACAGGCCGCCGTAGGTGCGCTTCTCGATGTCGCCGGCGGCCCTCAGCTTCTCCACGAACCCCTGCACGAACGCCTCGTGCTGCGGGTCCGTCGTGCGGATGAAGAAGTCGTTGCTGGCGCCCACCGCCGCGGCCAGGGCGCGGTACCTGGGCGCCATCTGGTCCACGTGTTGCTGGGGCGAGAGACCGCGCTCCTCGGCGGCCTGCGCGATCTTGGTCCCGTGCTCGTCGGTGCCGGTGAGGAAGAACACGTCCTCCCCGCGCTGCCGGTGGTGCCGCGCGATGACGTCGGCGGCGATGGTCGTGTACGCGTGGCCGTGGTGCGGCTCGCTGTTGACGTAGTAGATGGGCGTGGTGATGTAGAAGCTCATGATGGCCTTTGACTAGCGTCTTCCCGAGGCCTTGGCGGCCCCGCCGTAGGTGCCGATGCGCTCGCCCAGCGACCAGTATTCCCCTTCAGCGTAGGCGATGGGCGAGAGCTTGCTCGTCTGCACGCGCCCGCGCGCGTCGAGCACGTCCTCGTCGTACTGCACGGCGACGATCTCGGCGATGTAGAGGTCGTGCGCACCGAGCGCCAGCTGGTGCCGGACGACGCACTCGATGTTGATGGGGCACTCCTCGATGAGCGGCGCGGCGACGCTGCCGGCCGGCGTCGCGGTGAGGCCGAGCTCCTGGAACTTGTCGTGCTCGGCCCCGGACCACATCCCGGCCAGGTCGACCTCCGTGAGCTGCTCGGCGCGCGGCACGTTGACGACGAACTCGCGCGCCGCGTCGACGAGCTGGTGCGAGTGCCGCGTCGGCCGGATGGCCACGCTCAGCATCGGCGGGTCCGAGCACACCGTGCCCGCCCACGCGAGGGTGATGATGTTGGGCTTCTCCTTGCCGTTGCCGGCCACGCTGAGCAGCACGACCGGCGCCGGCAGCAGCGCGGTCGAGGGTTTGCGCGCGATCTTCATCTTCCGCCTCCCTGGTTATCGGCCGTAATCGTATCGCACGCGTGGAATCGCACGTTCTCTGGTGCCGTCAGCACGACATTCGTAGAATGGAGCCGCAGAACGAGCACCGAAGCGACCCATCGAGCGAGGGCGCCGGAGGTGCACCGCTCAAAGGAGCACCATGCGCAGACAGTCACTGGACAAGACCGACATCGCCATCATCGGCCATCTGCAGGCGGACGGACGGCGGGCGTTCACCGCGATCGCCAAGGACCTCGGCATCTCCGAGGCCAGCGTGCGCCAGCGGGTGGCGCGGCTGCTCCGCACCAACATCATCCAGATCGTCGCCGTCAGCAGCCCGCTCGACCTGGGCCTCATGTGGGCGCAGATCCACCTGCGGGTGCGGGGCGACCGCATCGAGGAGGTCGGGCAGGCGGTCGCCGAGCTCCCGCAGGTGGACTACGTCAGCATCTGCGCCGGCGACATCGACATCATCGTCGGCGTCGTCGCCCACGACCGCGAGGAGCTCCTCGACGTCCTCGTCAACCACATCCGCACCATCCCCGGCATCGAGCAGGCCGACTTCGTCCTCAACCTCAAGATCCTGAAGGACAACTACGAGTGGTCGCCGGGAGACCAGGCGACGGTGTAGGGAGGCGAGAGCCATGGGCGACCAGACGCGCCCGAACGTGCACACCCCACCCCCGGGTCCCAACAGCCAGGCGCTCATGAAGCGCGGCGAGGACATCATGCTGGGGGTCTCCCTGATCGGGGACTGGCCGCCGAGCCACTTCGTCTCCCGCTACCGCGACGGCTGGTTCCTCGAGGACGTCGACGGCAACCGCTACATCGACTGGCTCGCCGGCTGGGCCTCGTCACCGCTCGGCGGCAACAACCCCGAGCTGGTCGAGGCTGCGCACCAGGCGCTCAAGGAGTACGGCACCGAGTGCCTCTCCTCCCTCACCACCTGGCACCAGTACCAGCTCGCCGAGAAGATCGTCGAGATCGCGCCCAAGCCGCTCACCAAGGTCGTCTACGACACCACCGGGAGCGAGGTCGTCGAGAACGCGGTGCGCATCATGCGCGAGGCCGCCGGCCCCGGTCGCCCGTTCGTCATCACCTTCCTGGGCAGCTTCCACGGCGGCAATTACGGTACCGGCGCCATGGGACCGCACAACGCCCACTACAACCATGGCATCGAGCCGTTCATGAGCGGCTGGATCAACGTACCGTTCCCCACCTGCTACCGGTGCCCGTACCACCTGGACTACCCCGCCTGCGACATCGCCTGCCTCGGCTACATCGAGGAGTTGATCCTGCGCTACAAGGCCACGCCCGACAGCATCGCCGGCGTCAACGTGGAGTTCATCCAGGGTGAGAACGGCATCCAGATCCCGCCGCCCGAGTGGCCCAAGCGCCTCTCCGACCTGTGCAAGAAGTACGGGTGGATCCTGTACAACGACGAAGTCCAGGAGGGCATGGGCCGCTGCGGCGAATGGTTCCTCATCGACGCGTACCCGGACGTGGAGGTCGAGCTGCTCTCGCTCGGCAAGGGCACGTCCGGCGGGCTGATCCCGATCTGCTACACGCTGGGGTCGGACCGCATGAGCGAGCCGGCCGGCGAGCTCTACACCGGAGGTACCTTCGCCGGCTCCCCCGTCGGCTGCGCCGTGGGCATCAAGCTCATCGAGATCATCGAGCGCGACGACGTCCTCGGCAACGTCAAGGAGATCGAGAGGGTCGGCAAGGCGAAGTTCGGAGCCATGAAGGACAAGTACGAGATCGTCGGGGACGTGCGCATCAAAGGCTGCTACCAGTGCGTGGAGTTCGTGGAGGACAAGGACAGCAAGACGCCCGCGAACGACCTCACCCGCGAGGTGGTGTACGCCATGGAGCGGCGCGGCGTGATCCCGATCTACGAGCCGGCGTTCAACTGGTTCCGTCCCACGCCGGCGCTCAACATGCCGCCGGAGCTGTTCGCGCTCGGCTGCGACATCGTGGAAGAATGCGTCGCCGAGGTGAGCAAGGCGCACGCCAAAGGCATCGCCTAGCGGCGAGGCGGGGCGTGCGCCCCGAGGAGGCGGGCACATGACGTACGAAGAGCTGCCGTTCGGCGGCATTGCGACCTTCTTCAAGGCGCCGCTGATCGCCGCGCCGACGACGGCCCAGGCCGACGTCGCCGTCGTCGGCATCCCCTGGGACCTGGGTACCACCAGCCGCTCGGGCGCGCGCATGGGCCCGCGGGCGCTGCGGGAGCTCTCCACGCTGTGGGCGTTCCAGCAGGACGGCGAGACCCTGTACGACGGCGAGGCCGGGGTGGAGCTGCTGGGAGGCGTGCGCTGGGCCGACTGCGGCGACGTCCCCGTCGGGCCCATGTGGTCGCCGGAGCGCTACCACAACGCCGTCCTCGACAAGCTGCTGCCGATCCTGCGCACCGGCCTCTTCCCCGTCACCCTCGGCGGCGACCACTCCATCGGCTACCCGGTGCTCAAGGCGCTCCACCAGTCGCGCGGCGGCAAGCCGGTGCACCTCGTCCAGTTCGACACGCACATGGACTACTGGGACAGCGAGGGCGGCAGCCGCTTCTCGCACGCCAGCCCCATCATCCGCAGTCACGAGGCCGGGTTCATCGACGGGCTCACGCAGTACGGCATCCGCAGCCTGCACACGGCCGGCGACAACATCGCCCTCGCGAAGAGCCGCGGCGCGCACATCTTCTGGTGCCAGCAGGCCAAGGACATGCTCGCTGCGGATCTCGTCAAGCATCTGCCGCCGGGCGGCGACGTCTACATCACCTTCGACATCGACGCCCTCGACCCGGCCATCGCGCCCGGCACCGGCACGCCCGAGCCGGGCGGGTTCACCTACTACGAGGCCAAGGAGATCCTGCTGGCCGTGTGCGGCCGCTGCAACGTCGTGGGCATGGACCTCGTGGAGGTCGCGCCGCAGTACGACGGGCCGGGCCAGCTGACGGCCATGCACGGCGCCCGGCTGATCCTCGACACCGTGGGCGCCGTGTTCCGGTGGCGCTCGTCGTTCAAATGACCGACGAGCGGGAGGACGCGCCGGACGGCGCGCCCGTGAGCCGCGACGGCGGCGCCCATGGTGGCTCGCCGCCGGAGATCGGCCAGCCGCTGCGCGTGCTCGTCATCGATGCGGACGGCATGCCGGACCGGGACGGCGACACGCGGCACGCATCGCTCGCCGTCGTCGAGCGCGACTGAACCGGGCCGGCATCCGAGGCGCCGGCCTCGTGGCCTCTCCGTACCTCTACGCGGCCGCTCTGAGGCCGACGGCGGCGTTGATCTCGGCCGCCGCGGCGTCCGGGTCGTCCACGTCGATCACCAGACGCTGGTACTGCTCGTCCACCAGGTCGATGACGATCGTCCGCTCGGGGGAGTGCACATCCCAGAACTCGTGGCGGCCGTGCACCAGCATCGGCCCCGCGGCGACGGTGTAGTCCAGCAGCGCGTCGGTGTAGCCGGCGCCCAGCCAAGGGCCGTGGTGCGAGACGTTGCCGTCGATCTTCGCGCCGAGCACATGCGCCAGCGGCACGCTGATGCGCCGCCGCGTGGTCCACATGATGTCGAGCCCGCGCAGCCTCACGGTGAGGGTGTCAGTATCGATGTCGATACGTGCGTTCATGGGCACAGTATTCCCACCCCCAATCCAGGCGCTCATCGATTTGTCCGGAATGCCGATAGCGGCCGTGATGGCGCAGGCGGGCACCAGACCTCTACGCGTACGCGAAGCCGCGGAGCTGCTCGGCGTGAGCCCGGCGACAGTACGTCGCTGGGCCGACAGCGGGCGGCTGGTGAGCCGCCGGACACGCAAGGGGGAGCGGCTGTTCCAGTTGGACGATCTGGCCGTGCGGCCGGCGGCGTCACAGGCGCGGGCGCCGGCCGCCCACAGCGACGCCGAGCGTCGCTATCAGCTGCTTCTCGAGACGAGCCTCGAGCTGGCCTCGTCACTCGACATCGACGACGTGCTGCAATCAGCGGCCCACCGCCTCGGCTCCGCGCTCGACATCCCCGACTGCGATTTCTACCAGCTGGACGGCCCGGGGAGGCTCGTCTGCGTGGCGTCCAGCTCGAAGGGCTGTTTCGACGACGTCTGGACGGGCCGGACGTTCTCGCTCGACGAGATGCCGTCGGCGCGTCTCGCCATCGAGCAACGCCGCGCCGTGGCGTTCGAGACCCTGGGCGACCCGCGCCTCAGCGACCAGGAACGCGAGTACGCGCTCACCTACGGCCAGCAGAGCTTCGTCGTCCTGCCGCTCATCGCGCACGATCATGTCATCGGGACCATCGAGCTGCTCGACCACGTCGAGCGCTGCTTCACGGAACAGGAGATCGGTGTCGCCGAGGGCGTGGCCAAGCTCGTCGCCCTCGCCCTGGAGCACGCACGCCTGTACGACGAGATCCGTCGGCTCCACCTCGCAAACCTGCGCGCCCTCAGCTCCGCGCTGAGCGCCAAGGACTACTACACGCTGGGCCACGCGAGCCGGGTCGCCGGGTACGCGGCCCTGCTGGGGCGCGAGCTCGGCTGGAGTGAGGACCGCCTCAGCGAGCTGCAGAACGCCGCGTTCCTCCACGACATCGGCAAGATCGGGGTGTCGGACCGGGTGCTCCTCAAGGCTGGGCCGCTCACCTCCGAGGAATGGGAGCTCGTGCGCCAGCACCCCGGCATCAGCGCCGGGATCGCGCAGCCGCTGTTCAACGACGAGCTGGTGAGCGGCATCCGCCACCACCACGAGCACTACGACGGCGGCGGCTACCCGGACGGCCTCGCCGGTCAAGCCATCCCCGAGGTCGCGCGCGTGCTCTGCGTGGTGGACTGCTACGACGCCATGTCCAGCGAGCGCCCGTATCGCCGGGCGCTGAGCTACCGGCAGTGCCTGGCGGAGCTGCGCCGGCGCGCCGGCACGCAGTTCGACCCGCTCATGGTGGAGGCGTTCCTCGGAGCGCTCCGGCGCCTGCGGCGCCGCCGCGCCGAGGTGGACCGCCTGGCGGGGCGGGCGGCCGCGCTGGTCGATCCGGCCGCCCACGACCTCCTCCGTACCCGCGACGACGAGACGCGGCCCGAGTACGCGAGCATGGTAGAAGCGCTGCGCGCGTTCCGCGACGCGCACCCGCCGGTGCGCTTCGTCACCACCTTCAGCAGGGCCACCGACCACGTCATCTCGGTGCTCGACACCGGCGAGACCGACGGCGACATCTCGCACGTCGGCGACCACTGGATCGCCCAGGACGAGCTGGCCGCCGTACTGGCCGGCAACCGCAGCACGGCCAACGTCCTCAACGCCGATGACTTCGGCGTGTGGGTCACCGGCACGGCGCCCATCTGCGCCGCGGGCGGCGAGGTGGTGGGCGCGGTCACCGTGGACGTGCCCGCGCTCGAGTGGGCGCCATCGCTGCAGAGCGACCAGACGCACACGCTCACCGCCATCGTCCGCGCGGCGACCATCCGCTTCAGCCGCGCCGAGGTGGAGGCCATCACCGACGGCCTCACCGGGCTCTACAACCATCGCTACCTCCACGAGCGGCTCGACGAGGAGCTGCAACGGGCGGAGCGCTACGGCGACAAGCTCAGTCTGCTGTTCGTGGACTGCGACGACTTCAAGTCGTTCAACGACGCCTATGGTCACAAGGCGGGCGACCAGGCGCTGTCGCGCATCGCCCGTGTGCTCGAGTCGTGCAGCCGCCGGATCGACCTGGCGGCGAGATACGGCGGCGAGGAGTTCGTCCTCGTGCTCGTCGGCACCGGTCCGGCCGGAGCCCGGACGGTGGCGGAACGCGTGCGCGCGGAGGTCGCCGCCTCGAGCGCCGCCGCCGGACAGGAGCTCACTGTGAGCATCGGCGTCGCCACCTATCCGCGGGACGCGACCGGCAAGGACGAGCTGCTCGACAAGGCCGACTGGGCGATGTACGCGGCCAAGCGCAGCGGGCGCGACCACGTGGTCGCGTTCCGCGACGACGTGGTCGCCAAGGACTGGACCGCCCGCAGCGGCGGCCGCAGCCGCGCGCGCACCCACTGACGCGCCGCCCGCCCGCCGATCTCGGGCGCGCTATGCAGGTGTCGTCCTCGAGCTCGTTCCACCGGCAATGTGGTTGAAGGGTCCCTTTTACGGTACCGTGAAGTGGTGCTATGATAGGTATCGTTCACTGGACTTCATGCGGGAGGCCTCACTTTGCGCAGCGCACCCAAGTTCTCGCAGGACGTCGTGCCCCTCAGCGACCTCAAGACCAACCCCGGCCGTGTCGTGCGCCAGGTCGACGAGACGCACCGTCCGGTGCTGCTCACCAGTCGCGGCCGCGGCGTGGCCGTCGTGCAGGCGCTCACCGAGTACGAGGCCGAGGCTGAGGAGCGCTCCTTCCTGCGCGCCGTCGTGGAGGGCATCGTCGACCTCGAGGCGGGGCGCGAGCTCGACCTCGCCGACGTCAAGCAGCGGCTGGGCCTCGAGTAGGCGTGCCGGCCCGGGCGCGCATCGGCTTCGCCGCCTCCGCCGTCGCGGATCTCGGGGCGATACGCGCCTGGTACGCCGGCCAGCAGGCCCCCGAGGTGGGTGAGCGTCTGCTGCGGGAGATCGTCGCGCACGTCGAGCAGCTCGCCGACTTCCCCGAGAGCGGCCGCGTGGTGCCGGAGTTCGGGCTCGTCCAGCTGCGCGAGGTCATCCACCCACCGTTCCGGATCGTCTACCGGTTCGACCAGAACCGGGTCCGCGTCGTGCGGGTCTGGCGCAGCGAGCGATTGCGCGACCTGTCGACGTGAGCGGGTCGCCCAACAAGCGCGTCAACCCGACGCGTCCCACTGCCGATGTAGTAATCTCGACCGGCAGCCCGCGCAGGTGACGCGCGGTGCGTTGGGCGCACCTCGATGGGCGTCGGGCACGCACTGCAGCTCGTGCCTTGGCTCCGAGGTGGTGGGCGTCGGGGCGCCCAACGAGCGGATCAAGCTGGCTCGCAGGAGTGCCGATGACGTCCTGAGCAGCCGCGGCACTCGCAGGCCCGCAGTGCCTCCGGCACGCCCGACCACGGCGCTCGGGCGCTGACTCGTCAAGGAGGACGCATGGGGCAGAACGGCGGCATGGGCTTCAGGACCTACTGGGACCTCACCCACCGCGAGCGGTTCAGGCGAGGACTCTGGCTCAGTCCCCTCGTGTGCATCGGCGTTCTCGCCATGGTGCTCCTGCTCAACCATCCAAGCAGCCTCGCGGATTACTGGCCGGTGGCGTTCGCCGTCGTGTGGTGCGGTGCTCTGCTGGCCTACAACTACGTGCGCATGCGGAGTGACGACGCTGCGTCGAAGCATGGCGAGTGAGCGTCGCGCGACCGCACAAGGACTGATCCCGGCGATGAGCTGGCAGAGCGGGTCCTGCGAAGCCAACGGCATCAGCATCCGCTACCTGCAGACCGGGGGGAGCAAGCCCCCGGTGGTCCTGCTTCACGGGCTGACGGGGACCGCGGCCGTGGTCGCGAGCCTCGCCGGCCGGGCCCTCCGCGATCTCGTGCTGGCCGACCCGACGTTCCTGCACTCTGTCGACGCGGCGGCTCCCGGCGAGTGACGGTTCACTGCGAACGCCGCCGGCCGTATCGAGACGACACGCCGCGGGGATCCGGGTTCAGTACTCGCCCTTGATCACGAAGAACGAGCCGCGGAT
>Ga0335071_10002424_pt1 | contig 19961 bp, 15 predicted proteins | sample Lox_Sample_15_FD_206724 | JGI IMG/M metagenome (GOLD analysis project Ga0335071, IMG submission 206724) | Soil microbial communities from Loxahatchee National Wildlife Refuge, Florida, United States - Lox_Sample_1.5 | ecosystem: Environmental > Terrestrial > Soil > Wetlands | place: USA...
CTCGAGCCGCCCCTTCCACGGGATTGGGTGGCAGAAGTCGAGCTTGTCCATGAACACGTCCACGTGGATGTGGTTCGTGGGGTTGTTGAAGATCAGGCGGCCGCCCTCGGCATGGAAGGCGTTGATCTCCAGGTCCTCGTCGTAGCCGATCGACACGAAGAACTTGCGGATGGCGTCGTTCTGCTTGCCGTAGCCGGCGAAGTCGATGTCGGTGTAGACGCGGCCCAGCTTCTCCTGGATGAAGCCGAACTGCGGGCAGTGGTGCCAGAAGGCGAGGGCGCCGATCACGCGCAGGTGCACGCCAGCCTCCTCGCCGAGTCTGACCACCCGGACGGCCTCCTCCTGGAACTTCTTCGCCAGCTCGGGGTCGACCTTGCCCATGCCGACCTCGGGCCCCATCTCCCCCGCCGGCCGTGTCACGTCGTCACTCATCAGCTGCCTCCACTTCTAGACGGTCTCCAGCCACGACGGGAACGCGGGTTTGGCGGCGTTCTCGTGGAGGCGCCGCACACGGTTCATGCCGTACTCGTAGAAGTCGAAGTCGAGCTTCGACTGACGCACCTGGATCATCGCCCAGATGCTCCACCACAGGTCGGCGACGATCTTGTGCAGCATCATCCGAGAATAGGCGGGCTCGTCGAAGGCGCCGCGGTAGCGTGTGATGATGCGGCGCTCCTCCTCCTCGGACAGGGGGTGTTCCACGCAGAAGTCGCCGAGGTCGAAGTACGGGTCGGTCTGGCCGCCGTACTCCCAGTCGATCACCCACATGCGGCCGCTCTCCTCGAGCATGAAGTTCTCGGAGAGCAGGTCGCAGTGGCAGGCGACGCTGGCCGGCTGCGCGCGCTTCATGGCCGCTTCGATGTCGTCGCCGAGCGCCAGCATCCAGTCCATGTCGTCGGGGAACGGAGCGTGGACGCCGCGCGCCATGTCCAGGTACTCGCGGATCATGTCGAACACGTAGATCTCGTTCACGAAGGTGGCGCGTTCGTGATACCGGCGCACGACGTCGACGACCTTGTCCAGACGGTCCTGGTGGCCGGCGAGGTCCTCCGGGTGCATCGTGCGGGCCTCGATGAAGGGTACCACCGTGCACATCTCGGGCTCCAGGCTGTAGAGCACCGGCGGCGAGACGCCGGCCTGCGCGGCCGCGAGGGCGTTCTTGTGCTCCACCTCGCGGTCGATGAAGAGGTCGCTGCCCTGCCCCGGGATGCGCATGACGTGCTTGCCGCCCCAGGGCAGGTCGGGGCGGCCGGACACCGTCACCACGTAGTTGTGGTTGGTGATGCCGCCGCCGAGCGTCTCGAACCTGACCTCGAGGCCGTCCCAGTCGGGGATGCGGGCGATCGCCGCCTCCGGGGTCAGATGCTCCACCGCTGCCACCTCATCCACCCTTTCGTCGTCTTGAGGAGCGATCACGTCAGACCACCTCACACCGCGGTCCCGCGCGCTCGATCTGCTTCACCATGGACGGCGTGATGCCGCCATCCACGAAGACCACGTCGATCTGGTCGAGCGGGCAGATCACGAGCGGGCCGACCAGACCGACCTTGCTCGAGTCGGCCAGGACGACCACCTCGCCGCGCGTGCGCCTGATCATCGCCAGCTCGATGGTGGCCACAGCCATGCTCGGCGTGGTGAGGCCGGCGCGCACGTCCAGGCAGTCGGCGCCGATGAACGCCTTGTCGGCGTACACCTGGCCGATCATGTCCAGCGGCCAGCTCCCCTCCACGGCGTCGAGCTGCGGCCGGTAGAGGCCGCCGAGGAACAGGACCTCGAGGTTGGTGCCGCGCGCCACGGACGCCACCGCGAGGCTGTGGGTGACGACGCGTGCCTCGAGCCCGGGGGCTACGTGCCGAAGGATGTTGACGACGGTCGTACCGGAGCCGAAGAAGACGGTGTCGCCCGGCTCGATCATCTCGGCGGCCGCGGCGGCGATGGTGTGCTTCTCCGTCGCATGTGCGACGAGCGCCTCCTCCCAGCGCGGCTCCGCCAGCATCTGCTGTTTGAGGACCGCGCCGCCGTACGTGCGGTCGAGCACCCCCTCCTGCTCCAGCAGGAGAAGGTCGCGGCGGATGGTGATCTCGGAGACGCCGAGGTCTTCGCTGAGCGCCGGTACGCGCACGGCGCGCTGGTCTCTGAGCGCCGCCACGATACGCGCGCGGCGCTCGGCCGGGAGCATCTCTCTCGGAGCCGGTGTGGCCACTCCATCTCCCTTCGAACCTCTCCGCCTGCGGGCCATCCCCAACACCCGGATCAGGTCGCGATTGAATCAGCAACAATCATGACCGTTCAAAGATGATCGCATCCTACGACCAGAAGTTCGCGTGTCAAGGTTGTTCCTCACGCGCTCCTGATTGATCGTGAATGACAGCCACACACGCGTGAATGATGTTGAACGTTCGGCCACCGATGCGGCCCAGGCGGCCGCCGCGCGCGTCCGGGACAAGGGGACGCACGCAGCGGCGGTCAGGCGCCGCCCGCATGCGAGGCGGGCGAGAGCGAACGGACGGACGAGAGAGCGAGGGCGCCGGCCGGGAGGAACCCTCGCGGGCGATGCGAGAGGCGGCGGCTACAGCTGCCGGCCGGCCTCCCACTCCTCCTTGAGGAGGGCCATGTAGTACACGTTCCAGTAGCTGTCGCCGTAGCGGCGCGCCTCGACCAGGTGCCCTTCGGTCCTGAACCCCAGGCCCTCGTAGGTGCGGATGGCAGCCACCACGAAGTCGAGGACGTAGATGGTGACACGGTGCAGATCCATCTCGCCGAACCCGTACTCGAGCAGGCGAGTGACGATCTCCGCGCCCAGGCCCTTGCCGCGCGCCGCCGGGTCGCCCACCAGCAGGCGGGAGATCTGGGCGGACGCATTGGCGTAGTCGATGTGGCTGAACTCCACGTGGCCCACCACGTCGCCCGACGCGGTGTCCGCCGCGGCGAACACGCGCCTCGCTGCCTGCGGCCCCTCGGCTTCCGCGAGATGCCGTTCGACCTGGGCCTCGGTGAGGGGATACTCGAACGACGTGCCGGCCCACTGCATGAAGCCCTCGGCGCCGCCGGCGTTGACCCACGCCACGAGGCGCGGGATGTCGTCGCGCGTGAACGGTCTCAGGACGATGGTCATGGCGACATTCTACATCCTTGTCACAGAGTCGACGGTGTCTGGCCCCCACGAGCGGCGTCCGTAGTGCAGACTGGGACCGAGAGCACGGAGGTCTGCCCGCTCAGGCTGCGCGGCAGGCCCGTGTCGAGCGCCGGGGGCGGAGGTCAGGCCGTTGAAGCGAGTCAGGGTCCTCATCGTCGACGACCACGAGATGGTCCGGGAGGGTCTCAAGGTGCTCCTCGCGCGTGACGGCACTCTGGATGTCGTCGGCGAAGCGGCCACGGGTCTCGAGGCTCTCGACCTGATGCCACGCGCCCGGCCGAACGTGGTGCTCATGGACCTCACCATGCCGGTGATGGACGGCGCCGAGGCGACCGCCCGGATCCGTGACGAGTACCCGGACGTGCAGGTGGTCGTCCTGTCCGGCGTCGGCGACGCCGTCCTCGTGAGAGACGCTCTCGACGCCGGCGCCGTGAGCTACCTGGTCAAGGACTCGCACCACGAGGTCGTCGTGCAAGCCATCCACGACGCGACCGACGGGCGCGGTCGCGTGGACGGCAGCGCGCTGCAGTCGAACGTGGACCGGCGGCGCCCCGGCCCCGGCGCCGACCTGACGCGACGGGAGCGGGAGGTGCTGGCGCTCATCGTCGAGGGCCTCAGCAACGCCGAGATCGCGGCGCGCCTGCGGCTCAGCACCGGCACGGTGAGGCTCCACGTGCGCCACCTGCTGGCCAAGCTGGAGGCGCCCGACCGCGCGGCGGCAGTCGTCATCGCCGTGGAGAACGCCCTGGTGTAGACGGCCGGCGGGGCGAGCGGGCAAGGCCCAGGGGACAGAGGCCTCGCACGATCGCTCGTGTCGCGCGCAGGTACGCCCGGGCTCAGACGCCCAGGCAGCTCTGCTTGGTCTCCTCGTCGTTCTGGAGCGACTCGGGCTTGCCCTCCCACACGATCTTGCCGTTGCTCACGATGTACACGTAGTCGGCCACCGACATCGCCATGTTGAAGTTCTGCTCGGCGAGGAACACCGTGAGCTGGCCCTTGAGCGCGCTGATCGTGTCGCCGATCTGCTTGATCACCCGCGGCGCCAGGCCCTCCGACGGCTCGTCCATGATGAGCAGGTCCGGGTTCGTCATCAGCGAACGGGCCACCGCCAGCATGGACTGCTCGCCCCCGCTGAGCAGGTTGGCGTGGAAGCGCTGCCGCTCCTTGAGGATCGGGAACAGGTCGTAGACCTTGTCGAGGTTCCACGAGTCGCCGTTGCGCGTCTCGCGCGCGCCCACCAGCAGGTTCTCCTTCACCGTCAGCGACGGGAACACCATGCGCCCCTGCGGTACCAGCGAGATGCCCTTCTTCGCGATCCGGAACGGCTCGAGGCCGCTGATCAGCTGGTCCTTGAAGCGGACCGCGCCGTCCCGCGGCGGCGTGAGGCCCGTGATGGAGCGGATGATCGTGGTCTTGCCCATGCCGTTGCGGCCGAGGATGGCGACGATGCTGCCGTGCGGGACCTCGAGCGAGACGTCCCAGAGGACGTGCGACTGCCAGTAGTAGGTGTTGATGTGCTCGACCTTCAGCATGCGTCCTCAACTCCCAGATAGCACGCCTGCACGTCCTCGTTGGCCTGGATCTCCTCGGGCAGGCCCTTGGCGATGATCTCGCCGAAGTTCAACACCATGATGGTGTCGGCGAGGTTGAACACGAGGTCCATGTCGTGCGCGCAGAACAACAGACTGCAGTCGGCCGAGAGCTTGCGGATGACGTCGGCGAAGGCGAAGGCCTCGGCCGTCGGCAGCCCTGCGCTCGGCTCGTCCAGAAGGACGACCTTGGGCTGGGACGTGTACGCGAGCACCAGCTCGACCAGGCGCTGGTCCCCGTACGAGAGCATGTGCAGCGACTCGAACCGCTTGTCGTAGAGGCCCACGGTCTCCAGCAGCTGCTCGGACCGGGCCACGTAGTCCTTGCGCTTCTCGAGCGCCCCCCACATGTGGACGTGCGAGCGCTCGCCGCCGTACAGGGCCAGGAGCACGTTGTCCTGGATGCTCATGTCGAAGAACAGGTTGTTCACCTGGTACGAGCGGCCGACTCCAAGATGAAGGCGCTTGTTCGGCGGCAGGTGCGTGAGCGGCTTGCCCTCCAGCATCACGCTGCCGTCGGATGCGGGCAGCTGTCCCCCGATCACGTTGAGCAGCGTCGTCTTGCCGGCGCCGTTCGGGCCGATCAGCGCGAGCTTCTCGCCCTTCTCGAGCTCGAAGTTGACGTCGTGGAGCACCTTGACGCCGCCGAAGTGCTTGGCGAGGTGCTCGGCCTTGAGGACGCAGCGCGGTGCGCCTCCCGCGCCCGGCGCGACGGCATCAGCGCGGGGGCTGCTCATGACTCCACCTCGCTGCCGATGGCGGCGTGCGTGTTCTTGTCGTCGAGGGCCTTCGTCTGTGGCCGGCCGCCTGTGAGCTGAGCCGCGCCGCTGCCGAACCAGCCGTTGCCCCACAGGCGCGAGAGATGCCGTGCGAAGCCGCCCTTCAGGAACATCACGCACACGACGAAGATGGCGCCGAGGATGAGCGGCCATCTCTCCGGGAAGTAGATGGCCGCAAGGCTCTCGGCGATGATGATCGCCGCGGCGCCCAGCGTGGGACCCCACAGCGTCGCGGCGCCGCCGATGATCACCATGAGCATGGGGAGCGCGGACGTCTCCAGCGCGAAGTAGGACGGCACCATGCTGCCGTAGTCGTAGGCGAACAGGACGCCGGCGACTCCGGCGAACGCACCGCCCACGATGAGCGCGATGTACTTGAGGGCCCACGTGTCGTAGCCCAGGCTGCGCATCCTTGCCTCGTTCTCGCGGACCCCTATCAGCGTCCTGCCGAACGACGAGTGCGTGATGCGGTGCAGGATGACGTAGCAGATCGCGAAGACGACGAACACGAAGTAGTAGTAGTTCAGGTTCGTCCACTCGACGTTGATGCCGAGGTTGGGGTACGAGGCGAAGTTGAGCCCGTCGCGACCGCCGGTCACCGCGTACCACTTGGTCGCCAGGATCATGAGCAGCTGGCCGAACGCCATCGTGACCAGCAGGAAGTAGATGCCGGTGACCCGGAGGCTCAGATAGCCGATGCCTGCGGCCAGCAGCACCGCCAGGACGATGGAGACGGGCAGGATCGCCCAGAAGGACGTCCAGTCGTAGTGGATCATGAGGATGCCCGTCGTGTAGCCGGAGATCCCGAAGAAGGCGGCCCAGCCGAAGGAGATCAGGCCGGTGAACCCCATCACCAGGTCGAGGCTGATGGCGAAGATGGCGAAGATGAGCACCTCGACCATCATGCCCTGGTAGTACTCGCCCAGGAACTGCGGCACCACCAGCAGCAACGCGATGCCGAGGAGGTACGGGACGTAGCGGTTCGCGAGCCCGCGCCATCCGGTCTGTCTGACGCCGGTCGCGCTCACCCGCCCGAACGGCGAGTCGCCGCCCTTGGCGGTCGAGGCCTTCTCCAGGTTCTCGCCGGTGCGCGTGTCGTGCTTGCGCCCGAGGAGACCGGCGGGCCTCACCAGCAGGATGACGATGAGCGCGATGTAGACGACGTAGTCCGAGTACGTGGTGAAGTAGGCGCCGCCGAACGAGTTGATGAGGCCGATGAGGACGCCGCCCACCAGCGCGCCCTGGATCGACCCCGTGCCGCCGATGACCACGACGATGAGCGCCAGGAGCAGGGCGAGCCAGCCCTGCCCGAGGTCCATGCCGGTGATCGGCGCAGCCAGCAGGCCGCACATGCCCGCGAGCAGGGAGCCGAGGGCGAAGATGCCGGTGAACAGCACCTTCAGGTTGACGCCGAACGTGGCGGTGATCTCCCGGTTGTCCATGCCCGCGCGGACCCACGATCCGACTCTCGTCCTGTCTTGGAACCACCAGAGCAGGATCGCCATCAGGATGCCGAAGCCGATGAGGAAGAAGCGGTAGATGGGGATCGTGACGCTGCCGATGGGGACGGCGGAGGAGAGCAGGTGCGGCAGCGACGCGCCGAACGGGTAGGTGCCCCAGATCCACTGGGTGAGGTTCTGCAGGACGTAGATGAACCCGATGGTGAGCAGGACCTGGCTGGCCTCGTCGCCATAGAGACGCCGCAGGAACCCGGCCTCCAGGCCGAGGCCGATCAGGCCGGCGACGACGGCGCCGGCGATCAGCCCCAGCCAGAAGTTGTGGGTCGCGTTGGCGACGGCGATGCCGACGTACCCTCCCACCATGTACAAGGCGCCGTGGGCCATATTGACGATGCGCATCAGCCCCATCGTCAGTGTCATGCCGGACGCCAGGAGGAACAGGATCAGGCCGAAGGAGAGGCCGAGTACGAACACAGAAAGGAAGGTATCCATCACACGATCTGCTTTCTTGCCGCGTTGCCAGTCCTCATGCCTGAGCCTGCACGCTGTCGAGGTTGACGGACGGTGTCAAGACGCGAGGCACAGGAGCGAGGACATGGGGAGCCCAGGGGCCTCTGGTCTCCCCATGTCCGTCGCTCCGCACGTCATCGCTTACTGGCCGGGCGTGAACCCTTCCGGCGGGACGTTCTCATACGTCTTGATGGTCTGGTAGGTGAACGATTTGGCGTGGCCCGGTACCGGGATGATCTTCTGCACATACACGTTCCTCGTGGCGAACTGCTGCCCCGAGGGGAAGGACGTGGGCCCTTCCGGACCGACGATGCTGGAGCCGAGGAGACCTGTGAGCAGCGCGTCCGGCGAGGTGTCGCCGTTCGCCTTCTGTACGCCGGCCTCGAAGAGCACGGCAGCCTGCCACGGACCGGAGAACCCGTCGTCCGACGGCGGGAACCCGAGGATCGGCGTCAGGGCCGCCTGCATCTGCTGGTTCTCAGGGCTGGTGCTGCCCGGATCGTAGGACTGGGTGGCAAGCGTCCCGGTGCTGACCACCGCCGCGGAGACCGGCTTGGGCAAGGCCGCGATGATGAACCCGTCGGTGAACCCACCGTGGAAGGCCGCGGCGATGGGCATCTTCTTGGAGATGCCGAGCTGGTACCACTGGATGAACAGCTTGATGCCCGCGTCGCCCGGCTCCCACGCCACCAGGTAGTCCGCCGCCGGCAGCGCCGTGAGGTAGGGCGAGAAGTCGGTCGCCGTCTCAGGGACCCACTGCTGCTTGAGGACCTTGCCGCCCTCCTGCGTGAAGACCTGGGTCAGCGGATCGACGAACGCGCGCCCGGCCGAGCTGTCCTCGGTGAGCGTGTTGATGGTCTTCGCACTCACGCCGTTGTAGAGATAGTCGCCCATGACGCTCGGCTGCTGAGCGGTGCCCCCACCCACGCCGACGATCCACTTGTTGCCCTGGAACGCCTGGATCGGCGACGGGTTGTAGATGAGGTTCGGGAGGCCGGCCGTCTTGAGGTAGTTGCCGACAGCCATCTTCTGCCCGATCTCCGTCGGCCCGAAGATGGCGACCACGTGGTTCTGCTCCACCAGCTGCCGCGCCGCGTTGACGGCGTCGGCAGAGGTGCCCTTGGCGTCGACGGTGATGACCTTGACGGTGCGCCCGTTGATCGGGCCGAGGGTCTTGAAGGCCGTGTCGAGCGCCGTCTGCTGGCCCTTGCCGACCATCGCCTCGGGACCCGTCAGGTTGACGATGTGGCCGACGACGATGTCGCCGGTCGGCGCGGCACTGCTGCTGCTCGTGCTCGACGAGCTGCTGCTCGAGCCGCACGCAGCCACCATCACGCCGGCCGCGAGAGCCAGGGCGATGATGATGACCACGAACATGATCGAAGCTTTTCTCATTGCTGTCTCTCCCCCTTGCTAGTCCTGAGAAGCTCCTCCAGAAGCACAGAACACACTGCCTGCCACTCTGTCGACTCCTTTCGCCCCCCCTTCCGTCCGGCAAAGTCCTTCACTTTTCGTCCGATTCCACGGGCTGCAGCGGGAAGTTCACGTGCCACTCCGGGATGCCCAGCTGCTGCAGGGTCCGGCTGCGCAGCTTCCACAGGTACGCGGACAGCCGCTCCCGCTGCTTCCTGGTCAGGGCGGAGAAGATCCTCTGCTCCGTCTGGCTGCTCAGCGACTCGTGCAGCACGTCGCGTCCCTTGTCCGTGAGGCTCACCTCGACCTTGGACCGGCCGGTGCCCTTGTGCCGCAGCACCAGGCCGTCCTTCTCCATGCGCGCGAGCAACTCGGTGACCGAGTGGAGCTCGCGGAAGAGGTCGCGCGCGATCTCCACCGGGGTCGCGCGACCGCCGTTGTTCTCCACGATGTACAGGACGGCGCGACGTTCGTTGCTGATGCCGTAGCGGGCGTACTCGAGCTCGCGCGCGCGCAGGATGGCGTCCTTGGTCTGGGCGATGAGCACCCACAACATGAAGTACTCGTCTGAGACCGGGCGAGGGTCTGTCTCGGGCATTCCGCCCTCCGATCCCTGTGGGCCCCTGAGGTCTTCCGGCGCGCTCGAGGCCTTGCTCTTTGCCGACGTTCTCATGTGCGTATGCGAGTTCGTATACGAAGTTCCCGCATCCTAGCTCCCGCCCGCTCCCTCGTCAAGAGTCCGCGGGCCTCTCCGACCCGTTTCAGCCCGGCTCGTTGCCGGCGATGATGACGCTCACGGTGGCCGAGCCGGGCTCGCCGCCCTGGTTGTGGGTGAGGCCGAGGCGTGGATCCTTGACCTGCCGAGGCCCGGCCTTGCCCTGCAGCTGCTTGTAGACCTCGTAGAGCATGCGCAGACCGGTCGCACCGATGGGGTGGCCGAAGCACTTGAGGCCCCCGTCCGTGTTCACCGGCAGCTCGCCGCCGAGCTCGAAGGTCCCGGCCTCGATGTCTGCGCCGGCACGTCCGCGCGGGCTGAACTGCAGGTCCTCCATGATCGTGAGCTCGGTGATGGAGAAGCAGTCGTGCACCTCGGCGATGCTGATCTCCCTGCGCGGGTCCTTGATGCCGGCCTCCGCGTAGGCGGCCCGGCCGCCGCGCCACGTCTCCTCCACGTGCGCGAGGTCGTAGGTCTGGCTGAGCCAGCCCTCGCGCGGTCCCTGGCAGATCTGCGCCGCCTTGATGTAGATGGGGTCGTCGCGGAACTGCTTCGCCATGTCCGCGCGCACGATCACGGCCGCCGCGGCGCCGTCGCTGACGCCGCAGCAGTCGAAGAGGCCGAGCGGCCAGGCGATCATCGGGGCCTTCACCGCCTGCTCCAGCGTGATCTCGCGCTGGAAGTGGGCCTTGGGGTTCAGCGAGCCGTTGTGGTGGTTCTTGACGGCGATCCGCCCGAGCAGCTCCTTGCCGGCGTCGTAGTCGATCCCGTACTTGGCGAAGTAGCCGGTCGCCATCATGGCGAACCCGGCGGCCGGGGTCTGCGTAGTGAGCCGGTAGCTCCAGGTGGCGACCGGACGCGTCTGCGGCAGGCCGGAATACCCCGTGTCCTTGAGCTTCTCGGCGCCGACGGCCAGGACGATGTCGAACTGGCCGGCGGCCACCGCGTAGCACGCGTTGCGGATGGCCTCCGAGCCCGTGGCGCAGGCGTTCTCGACGTGCGTCACGGGGATGTAGGCGAGCTTGAGCGGCGCCGCCAGGATCTGCCCGGTGTGGCCGGCGAAGACCGTGCCCCACCACGCCGCCTGGATGTCCTCGGGCCCGATGCCCGCGTCCTCGAACGCCTCGTAGGCGGCGTCGACGATCATGTCCTCCAGGCTCTGACCCCAGTTCTCACCGAACTTGACGCAGCCCATGCCGACGATGGCGACCCTGTCCTTGATGCCTTGCATGGTCACACCTCCGGTCCCGCGCATCTGACCGGCTGGCACTTCCACCAGTAGTTGTAGATGCCGTTCACGTAGTACAGGCGACGGAACGACATCTCGACGGGCATGCCGACCGCGACCTCGTCGGGGTCACGGTCCGTCATGTCGCACATGATGCGGCCGCCGCCCTCGAAGTCGATGAAGGTCACGGTGACCGGCGGGTCGAGCGTCTCCGTCACGTAGTCGTGCGAGAACGAGAAGACCCTCGCCGGCACGTCGGTGAACCGGTACGGCTCCATCTCGTCCTTGGTGTGGCACGTGACGCACACCCGCTGCGGCGGGTACTGCGGCGTGCCGCAGCGCAGGCACTTCGTGCCGGTGAGCCGCATCTCCCAGGGCACCTCGCGCCACTGCGCCGCCGGCGAGGGCATGCGCTCCTCGACGGGCGGGCGCGCGGCGGGTTGGGTGGGCAGCAGCTGGCGCCAGCGCAGGTACTGCTCGTAGCTGCGCAGCTCGCGCCTGGACTCGATGTGCCGGAGCACGCCGCGGCAGGCCGGTACCGCGCCTGCCCGCTCGGTCGTCTCGAGCACGGCCGTGTCGCAGCCGTTTCCGTAGCAGGCCAGGAGGATGGTCTCGCCGGCGGCGGACCTCTCGAGCGCCGCGACCAGGCTGAGGAGGCTCGCGGCGCAGCCGGCGTCTCCGACGGAGGCGTGCAGCACGTCGCCGACCTGCGTCTGCTCGTCGAAGCGCAGCTTCTTCGCGATGTTCTTCAGCTGACGTGCGTTCGGGGCGTTCAGAGCCACGTGCGCGACGTCGGCCGCCGCCAGCCCGTGCTTCTCCAGGGCGGCGGCCATGCTGTGGACCATGACGTCCACGTAGCCCTCGTCCATCGAGAAGCGGTCTTCGGCGGTGCGGACGAAGGTGTCCTTGTCCGAGCGCCACGTGTCCTGGATCTCGTGGTAGCGGCTGTGGAAGTGCCGTACCTCGGCGAGCGCGTCCTCCTCGCCCACCAGCACAGCAACCGCGCCGTCGCCGAAGCTGGCCTCGCCAGGTCCGGCGGGGTAGCCGAGGCGCGTGTCCGCGGCGCACACGAGCACGCTCCGGGCGCTCCCGGCCGTCACGGCGTCCAGCGCCGCCTTGAGCGCGTTGGTGCCGCAGCGGAGCGACCCGCCGAAGTCCGCGGTGGCCGTCTCCGCCGGCAGGTCCAGGACGGAGGCGATGGTCGCAGCCGCCTGCTTCTCCTTGTAGGGGGCCGTGGTGGAGGCGAAGTACACGGCCCCCACCGACGCGTGGTCGATGCCCCGGAGGCAGTCCCGCGCCGCGGCCACCGCCATGGTCAGGCTGTCCTCGTCGTAGCCGGCGACCGCGCGCGCTCCCGGAGCCGCCCGGCCGCCCCACGCCCGCGCGATCTCCGCCCGGCTGAGCCGGAAGAGCGGGATGTACGCCCCGTACGCTGTGATCCCTGGCATGGCCTACCTACTTCTCCAGCACGATCTCGCCGAGGTAGATGTCCCGGTGGGTCTTCGCAGAAAGAGTGGCCGGGGCGTAGCCCGGCGCCTCGACGGTGACCGTGTAGGTGGTGGCATCGGCGAGGCCCTCGAACTCGAAGTCGCCGAAGCCGTTGGTCTTCATGGCCAGGCTGACGCCGTCGCCGGCGAGCGCCACCTCGGCGCCGATCGCGACCTCGTCCACGTCGCCCAGGACCACGGTCCCGGCGACGAACTTCTTGGGCAGGTCCTTGTACGTGACCTTCTCCCCCATCGCGTACTCACGGCGCAGCGGCTCCGTGCCCCGCGCCACCAGGGCGGCGACCTGACTGCCGGGGTCGTCCAGGTCGCCGAAGATGAGCGCCCCGCTGGGGCAGGACTCGACGCAGCGGGGCTCCGGGTCGCCCTGGTCCAGCAGGTGCGCGCACAGCGTGCACTTCTGTGCCAGCTCGAGCTCCTCGTTCCACTCGATCTGGCGGTACGGGCACAGGCGCACCAGGTCCTTGTTGCCCCTGGCCTTCTCCGGGTCGATCAGCACGATGCCGTCGGGGCGCCGGTAGATGGCGCCGGTCTGGTCCAGGGCCACGCAGGCGGCCGAGTCGCAGTGCGCGCACAAGACGGGCACGTGGTCCACCTTGACGTGCGGGTACTGGCCACGCTCGAGCTCGTTGACCTTCATCCAGTCCATACCGCTCATGGGCTGGGCGGCGGAGTAGCCGGGGTACGTGTTGCCGGCGTACTCGTCGCGGCAGGTGAGGAAGCAGTTGTAGCACCCCACACACCTGTTGACGTCGATCACCATCCCATACCGGGTCACTGTCAGGCCTCCCACTTGCGGACTTCGACGAGGTAGGACATGTTGGCCTCGCCGCAGGCGTTCTTGCTGGTGTAGCGCGACGGGGAGAGCAAGTTGACGCAGCCGCCCCTGTCGACGCTGTCGGCGTTGCCGGGTTCGAGCGGGTCGTACTTGGCGCCGGCCTGATAGGAGTGCACCAGGCCGGGCCGGCAGCGCTCGGTCACCAGGGCCACGCCCAGCACGCGGGCGCGGTCGTTGTAGACCTCGACGATGTCGCCGTCCCTGATGCCCCGCGCCTCGGCGTCGCCGGGGTTGAGCCGCATCGGCCAGTAGGCGTAGCCGTCCCTGATGATGCGGTGCTGACGGATGTCGTCGAGCCACTCGATCTTGTTGTCCTGGTGCGTGTGGTACGAGAACTTGGCGTGCGGGGTCATGATGATGAGCGGGTACCTGTCCACGAGGCCCGCGGTCTCATGCCCCTCCCACAGCGGGATGTACCGCGGCATGATGGGCCGCTCCTCGTCATCCGGGAAGTACTGCTCGAGGATCGTCCGCTTGAACTCGATCTTGCCCGAGGGCGTGGCCATCTCGGTCGCGTGCTCGGTATCGGCCAGCGGGTTGAACCTGTCCGGCGTGTCGACCGGGCGCCCCTCGTAGTACCACTGGTTCGAGATCGTCGGCTTGTAGTCGTCCGGCACCGACGGCACCACGAAGTAGCCCTTCTCCTTGAACTCTTCGTAGGTGAGGTGCTTGGGCAGGTCGGTGATGGCGAAGACCTTCTTGATCCAGTCCTCTTCAGAGTTGCCCTCGGTGTACTCCTCGAGGATGCCGAGCCGCTCGGCCAGCTCGCAGTAGATCTGGTAGTCGGGCTTGGACTCCCACAGCGGCTCGATGCACTTCTGCTGGTACATCAGGATGCGGTGGTTGCAGTTGACGTTGCCGTTGCCATAGCCGCCCGGCTGCGCCCACTCCGAGATGTCGTTGTGCTCGAAGTTGGTCGACGCCGGCAGGATCACGTCGCCGAACCGGGTCTCGCTCTGCCAGTGGCAGTCCTGCATGACCACGAACTCCAGCTTGGGGCTCTGGTACATGCGCACCCACTTGCTGGTGTCGCTCATGGTGCTGATGAACGAGCCGCCGTGGCGGTGGATCATCCTGATCTCCGCGCCGTTCGGGCCGGGCTCCGGGTACTCCATGTGCTTGAACTGCTGCTCGGGGTATTGCACGCAGAAGCCCTCGCCGTACCACTCGATGTGGCCGTCCAGGATGGCCTCGGGCAGGCTCAGGCGATACACCCTCTGGGTGACCGGGTTGCGGTCGGGGAAGGTGGGATGCTCGGCCACCAGGCCGAAGACGTCCCACCCGCAGTCGGAGTAGCCGGCGCTCTTGAAGCGCATGTCCAGCGGCGCTCCGTGAGCGGCGCCGCCCCAGATGTTCACGCCCTCCTTGCCGATGCCCATCATCGCCGCCAGGTGGATCATCAGGCTGGCCCACTCGGTGGCGAAGGAGTTGCGGCAGGCACCGGCGGTACCGTACATGGAGCCGGTGGCCAGCATGGTCTTCTTGCTCATCCACTGCCGGGCGACCGCCTTGATGGTGTGGGCGGGGATGTCGCAGATGGGCGCCGCCCACTCCGGCGTCTTGGGCACGCCGTCGACCTTACCGAGGATGTAGTCCCGCCACTCGTCGAAGTAGACGGTGCGGTTCTCGATGAACCAGTGGTCGTAGGTGTCGTCCACGATCCACTGCCAGGCGATGGCCTGGGCGAGCGCCGCGTCGGTACCCGGGCGCGGCGCGAGCCACTTGTCGGCCATGTGCGCCGCGGTCGCGTTGCAGTACGGGTCGATGAAGATGGCGCCGATGCCGAGCTCGCGCAGCCACTCGCGCCAGATCACCGTCTCCTGACCGCCGTAGCCGCCCGCCGACGTGTTCGGGTCGACCGACCAGTAGATGAGCTGCTCGGTGTTCTTCATGGCCTCGGCCAGCATGTCGAAGCAGTCGCACTGGCCGAACCGCCAATACCAGCCCCACGTGTGCATGCTGCCCCAGTGCCAGCCCTCCCAGCTGTCCGGATTGTCCAAGAGCTGGGTGTAGCCGAGGATGTTGTAGAACCTCGGCATCGGCCCCATCTTGTAGTACAGCAGGCCGTAGTTGTGGTGCGACGACACGAACGCGGTGACGGCCGCCTTGCCGTACGTGGACTGCACGCGCGTGATCTCGCTCGCCACCAGGTCGAGCGCCTCGTCCCAGCCGATGCGCACGTACTCGTCCTTGCCGCGCAGCTCGGGGTGCCGCTCGCCGTCGGGGTCGAAGTTCTTGCGCTTCATCGGGTACTTGATGCGGTTCTCCGAGTACACACGCGTGCGCTCGGCGATGTTGAACGGGTTGATCGTGGTCTTGCGCGGGTCGTGGAACTTCTTGCCCTTGGCCTCGATCGTCCAGTGGCCGCCGTCCTCTTCCGTCAGACGCAGCGGGCGCATGCGCTTGATCACGCCGTCCTCGACGGTGACCTTGAGCATGCCGCCGATACCGGTGTTGATGAAGTCCTTCTCGGCCATGCCCTACCTCCTCGCCGACTGCTGCGTCTGGCCGCGGCCGGCCGTGGCCCCGGGTGCAGTCGCGTCACTCTCGCTTCTCCGATCCGTATCCGCCACGCCGCCTAGCCGTCCCATCTGGCCACCTCGACCAGGCACGAGTTCTGGGCCTCGCCCGGCGCGTTCCTGGACACCATCCGCGAGGGCGTGAGCAGATTCACGCAGCCGCCCCGGTCGGGGCTGCCGGGCTTGCCGGGCTCGAGGGGGTCGTAGTTGGCGCCCGCCTCGTAAGAGTGGACCACGCCGGGCCGCATGCGGTCGGTGACGATGGCCGCGCAGATGACCGCGCCCCGGTCGTTGAAGACCTTGACCAGGTCGTGGTGCCTGATCCCGCGCGCCTTCGCATCCGCCGGATTGATCCGCACCGGCCAGTAGGCGTAGCCGTCGATCTTGACCCGGTGCTGCTGGATGTCGGCGAGCCACAGGCTCTTGTCGTCGTTGTGCGTGTGGTACGAGAACCGCGGGTGCGGCGAGACCAGCTGCAGCGGCCACTTCTCGACCAGCCCCGCGGTGTCGTAGCCCTCCCAGCTCGGGATATAGCGGGCCATGGGCGGCCGCTCCTCGTCGTCCGGATCGAAGGCCGTCAGCGTCTGGGACACGAACTCCACCTTGCCGCTCGGGGTGGCCAGGTCGGGGCCGTGGTTGGGCGGGCCCGGCGGCGTGCGCATCTCCGAAGGGACCGCCGCGTCCGTGCCCTCGTAGAACCAGCGGAAGGAGACGACCGGCTCCTCGTCGTCCGGCCGCGCCGGCACCACGAAGTAGCCCTTCTCCTTGAACTCCTCGTAGCTGATGTACTTGGGCAGGTCCGACTTGTCGAAGACGATGCGGTTCCAGTCCTCGATGCTGTGCCCCTCGGTGTACTCCTGCTCGAAGCCGAGCCGCCGCGCGAGGAGCGTGTAGATCTCGTAGTCGGGCTTGGACTCCCACAGCGGCTCGATGCACTTGTGCTGGTAGATGCAGATGCGGTGGTTGCTGTTGAAGTCGTTGAAGCCGTAGCCGCCGGCCGCGCCCCACTCCGACAGGTCGGAGTGCTCGAAGTTGGTGCTCACCGGCAGGATCACGTCGCCGAACCTCGTCTCGCTCGACCAGTGACAGTCCTGCATCACGACGAACTCGAGGTTGGGGTGCTGGTACATGCGCACCCACTTGTTGGTCTCGCTCATGGTGCTGATGAACGAGCCGCCCTGGCGGTGGATCATCTTGATGGGGGCGCCGTCCGGCCCCTCCTCCGGGCAGGTGAAGCGGCGGAACTGCTGCTCGATGCTCTGGCCGCAGAACCCCTCGCCGATCCAGCTCACGGGCGGGTCCATCACGATCTCCGGGAGCAGGTGGCGGTAGGTCTTCTGGGTGACGCAGTTGCCCTCGGGGAAGTACGACTTCTCGGCCACCGTGCCGAAGGCGTCCCAGCCGTTGTCCGAGTAGCCGAACATGTGGAACTTCATGTCCAGGGGCGCGCCCTTGCCTGTGCCTCCCCAGAAGTTGACGCCCGGCTTGCCGAAGCCCTGCATGGACATGAGGTAGATGCACAGCCGTGTCCACTCGGTCGCGTAGGCCTGGCGGCAGGCGCCGGTGGCGCCGAAGATGCTGGCCACCGCCAGCATCGTCTTCTTGGCGGCCCACTCGCGCGCCAGCGCCTTGATGGTGTGGGCCGGCACGTCGCAGATGGCAGCGGCCCACTCAGGCGTCTTGGGCGTGCCGTCCTCGCCCTCGCCCAGGATGTACCGCTTCCACTCGTCGAAGCCGTACGTGCGGTTCTCGACGAAGAAGTGGTCGTAGGTGTCCTCGGTGAGCCAGACGTGGGCGATCGCTTGCGCGAGCGCCGCGTCGGTGCCCGGGCGCGGCGCTATCCACTTGTCCCCCATGGCGCTCATGGTGCAGTTGTCGTGCGGGTCGATGACCACGAACTGGATGCCGAGCTCCTTCATCCAGAGCCGCCAGATGAGGTTCTCCTGGCCGCTATACATATATGAGGTGCTGTTCGGGTCGACCGACCAGAAGATGATCTGCTCGGTGTGCTTGAGCGCGTCCTGCAACAGCTCGGACTGCTCACAGTGGCCGAGGCGCCACCAGTAGCCCCACGCGTGGGTGGCGCCCCAATGCCAGCCCTCCCAGCTGTCCGGATTGTCCAGGCACTGGCTGTAGCCGAGGATGTTGAAGAACCGCCCAAGCGGGCCGAGCTTGTAGTGGAGGAAGCCCCAGTTCTGGTGAGACGGCGTCATGGCCGTGATGGCCGCCGGTCCGTGCGTCTCGCGGATGCGCGTGATCTCGCCGGCCATCAGGTCGAGGGCCTCGTCCCAGCTGATGCGCACGTACTCGTCCTTGCCGCGCAGCTCGGGATGCCGCTCCCCGTCCGGGTCGAAGTGACTGCGCTTGAGCGGGTACTTGATGCGGTTGTTGTAGATCCGCGTCCGCTCGGGGACCTCGTAGCTCTGCAGAGTGGTCTTTCGCGGCGGGGTGAACTTCCGGCCGCGCGCCTCGATCGTCCACGACGCAGCGTCGTCCTCGGCGAAGATGATGGGGCGCATCCGCTTGATCACGCCATCCTCGACGTACACCCGCACCGGCCCGCCGACCGTGCACTGGGTGAAGACCTGCTCTTCGCTCATCTGACGACCACCTCTCGTGCACCCCGCAGGCTGTCGGTCGCTTGGTGAAGTCGCTTGCTCACTGGCTGCGCTGTCCTTGACTTCGTCGCTTCCGGCCCGGGTCCCAGGCCATGGCCTCGATCTCCCTCCGGCCGGTTTCGTGACCGGCCGGGCTGCCGTCGCAAACAGGGTCCGCGTCGCCGGTGAGCGCCGCCGGCTCCCCTGCTCTACGCTTGTCCTGCATCTCCGCTGCCGAGCGGAGACGGGACCGCGCTCCGTCGCTCCCGGCCCCCGCGGGGCCACCCCTGGGGGCCGGGAGCGGCGTATCTCAGGCCGGGTTCACAGCTCCACGAACTGGATGAACACCGGGTTCTCGATGGGGAGCTCGGCCAGCGCCGTCAGGCTCCCGTCGTCCGGGTCCACGGCATACGACCGGACGATGTCCGCCGGGCGGTCCGGGACCAGCAGGAACCTGCCGTTGGGCGCCAGCGTCATCGCCCGGGTCGCGTCCTTGGGGTCTTCGCATCGGCTCAGCTCGACCCGCCCGGCCTTCGTCAGGTGGCCGTCGTCGGAGACGCCGAACCAGACGACGTCGTCCTCGCCGCGGTTGTTCATGTACACGAAGCGGCCGCTGGGGTGCACCTGCACGGTCGCGGTCTCGTTGCGACCCGTGAAGTCGTACAGCGTCGACGCCTTGTCGATGAAGCTGAGCACACCGGTCGAGCTGTCGAAGGCGAACGACCAGAGTTCCGAGGAGAACTCGCACGTCATGAACATACGCCCCGTCGCCTTGTGGAACGCGGCGTGCCGCGGGCCCGTGCCCGCCGGGCACTGGTACACGGACGCCAGCCGCAGCCGCTCGCCGCCGATGTGGTAGACGTAGATCCGCTCGCCGGCTTTTTCGCAGGCCACGAGGTACTTGCCCGACGGGTCTACCACCACGATGTGCGCGTGCGGGCTCGCCTGTGCGTGCCCGCCGCCCTGCGGCGAGTCGTTGGGGTCGGTGCCGTAGCCGCTGAGCACGTGCACGTCCTGCACCGGTCCGATCGAGCCGTCGTCGTTGAGCCCGTACTGGACCACCGTCGAGTCGTCGTACTCGAACTTCTCGGTCCAAGAGCCGTCGGCCAGCTGGACGGCCCTCACCACGTGGTCGAAGAACCCGTGGTTGGCCGTCCACAGCAGCCCCGCGTCCTCGGCTACGGTGACGGACGCCGGCATGGCCCCGACGGTCGGCTGCTGGTTCAGGTAGGTCAGCGCCCCGGACGCCTGGTCCACCTTGAACGACATCACCGACGAGGCCGGCAGCTTGGGGCCGCGCCCGTCGGTCTTCCGCTCGTCCACCGAGAAAAGCACGCCGGCCTTCGGTGCGTAGGCCAGGTAGCCGGCGCGCTTGGGCATGTCTTCCACACCGCCAGCGATCTTCGTGATGCTGCTGCCGTCCTCGGCGATCTCGAGGACGTCGATGCCGCCGCCCTTGAAGCCGCCGACGTGGTTGCGCCCGATGTAGGCGATCAGCTTGCTCATGCCGCTCTCCCCTTCGCAGCCCGTCGCCTACGCGAGGACGTTCTCGGCCTGGACGACGACCTTGTCCGGCACGCCGGGGAGGTCCGGGTACTTGGCCGCGACCTCGAGCACCCGCGGATCCTGCAGGCACTCGAGATAGCCGTTGTCGTAGACCAGCGTGTCGTTC